>Ga0070741_10004087_pt1 | contig 34664 bp, 28 predicted proteins | sample Coa_R1_4_FD_66440 | JGI IMG/M metagenome (GOLD analysis project Ga0070741, IMG submission 66440) | Surface soil microbial communities from Centralia Pennsylvania, which are recovering from an underground coalmine fire - Coalmine... | ecosystem: Environmental > Terrestrial > Soil > Unclassified ... | reverse complement strand
GATACTTGCCCGCGAAGGGAACGGCGGGCTTGGCCCTTTTCTGTGAGAGCAGGCTCAACCGCTCACCCTGTCCGCCAGCTAAAATAACCGCCAATACCTTGCTCATACCACAACATCCTTTCTTCAGCAGGGCGGGGGCAAGCCCCGCCCCTACTATGTATGGCTGTAGGGGCAATGCCTTGTGCTTGCCCAGCGTGGTTTATTATATCTTATAGGCAGCAGCAGGGCGGGGGCAAGCCCAGCCCCTACCATGGTGTCTGTAGGGGCAGCAGGGCAGGGGCAAGCCCAGCCCCTACTATGTATAGCTGTAGGGGCAATGCCTTGCGCTTGCCCTGTGACGGATGTGAAATGTCCGCATATGCTATGATTGTGGGTAATAAACGAACTAGAAAGATGATGTGATTATGGCCGGTGATGTGCCGCGCAAGATTTTGCTGGTTGCCACGGAAGCTGCTCCTTTTGCCAAAGAGGGGGGTGTGGGCGATGTGATAGGAAGTTTGCCCAAAGATCTGGCGGCGTTAGGCCATGACGTACGCGTTTTCCTGCCACGCTACGGCACGATTGATCCCAGGATCTGGGGCATCGAGCCTACGGGCGTTGTGCTGACGATTCCTATGAACGGGGTCAATTATACGCTATCAATCTTGCAGACCATGCTGCCCGATTCGCAGGTCACGGTTTATTTGCTCGACCAGGACGAGTTCTTTGCTCGCCATCAGCGGCTTTACCTGGGCAATGAAGAGCGCGATGAGCAGCGGCGTTTTCTACTCTTCTGTCGCGGCCTGCTTGATGCCCTGCCGCATCTGGGCTTTGCTCCCGATATCATCCATCTCAACGATTGGCAGACGGCTCCATGCGCCGCCTATCTGCGTACCAGCCATCGCTTCCTCTTGCGCCGTGGGGCAACGCGCATCATCTATACCATCCATAACCTGCAATATCAGGGACGCTGGGACCCCTCCATCCTGCTGGATGCTGGCCTGGAGCCTACGCGCGTCTTCGTCCCGAACGGGCTGGAGTTCTGGGGAGACGTCAACTGGATGAAGGCGGGCATTATGTATGCAGACGCGATCACCACCGTCTCGCGGCGCTACGCTGAGGAGATTCAAACCCTGGACTACGGCTGGGGGCTGGACGAGGCGCTCTTCCAGCGTCATCCGCGCATCAGCGGCATTCCCAACGGCCTTGATTGGGATGCCTGGAACCCTGCCACCGATAGGGATCTAGTAGCGCCTTACACGGCGGAAGAGGCTCCCGCGGCCAAATTGCGCAATCGTGCCGCGCTGCGAGAGGAGTTCGGGCTGGTCGATGAGGCGACGGTACCGGTGATAGGTATCGTAAGCCGGCTGGTCGATCAAAAGGGCTTCGATCTCATCGCTGCCATCGCCACTGAGCTGCGCGCCCTGCGTCTGCAACTGGTGGTGCTCGGCAAGGGCCAGCCTCGTTACGAGCAAGTATTCCGTGAGCTTGCCGCGAGCACAGACAACGTGCGCACACGTATCGACTTCGATCTTGCCCTCTCCCACCGCATCTACGCCGGCTCCGACTTCTTTCTCATGCCCAGCGCCTTCGAGCCAGGAGGTATCGGTCAGTTGATTGCGCTCCGCTACGGCACACTGCCCATCGTCCACGCGACTGGTGGCCTGGCTGATACCGTGATTGATCTGAATGCCTATCCCAAAGTGGGCAACGGCATCAGCTTCACAGCATACACCCCGACGGCCCTACTCTATGCGCTCCAGCGTGCGTTACGGCTCTACAGCCGGCGCACCCGCTGGCCCGAGCTTGTCAAGCGCGCTATGACCTACGATTCGCGCTGGCGGACCAGCGCAATTTCCTATAGCCAACTATATGAGCGTGTCTTGCAACTCCCGCCCACTCCCTAGCCAGGGCAAGCGCAAGGCATTGCCCCTACCAACATCGTGCCAACCCGCCACAGGGCAAGTGCGAGGCATTGCCCCTACCAACATCGTGCCAACCCGCCACAGGGCAAGCGCGAGGCATTGCCCCTACCCATACCGGTCCAACAGTCCCACACCCCGTCCCGGCGCGATTGATCGCCCCTGTCGTCCTCCAACATCGTGCCAACCCTGTAGGGGTGCCTGCGATGATGGGTAGGGGCAATGCCTCGCGCTTGCCCAATGCGGGTCGAATTTGACCGCTTTGCGTGGGATACTTGCACCAGAAGATTTGACATTGCGATGTAAGAAAGGGAACTTCAATGACCGCACAGCCTTTAAAACCTATCGTCCGCGATCTCTTGCAGCAGGGCCATCTCGATGACGAAGCCTTTTTGCAGGGATTAAGCGAGGCCGAGCGTACCGCCATTGGAACGCCGGAACTCTGGTCGGCCAAAGATCACATGGCTCACAGGACATTCTGGCTTCAGAGCTTCATCTCGAAGTTGAATGCTGTCCTACAGCAGCAGGAGGTACCATCGCGCGAAGAAGATGAACAACAACTCAACTCGATGGTATTTGAGCAGCACAGACAGCGTCCCTGGTCGGATGTTCGCGCTGAATTCGAGCAGGTCTACGCTGACATCGTCAAGTTGTTCGAGCAACTCAGTGAAGAAGACCTGACAACCTCCAATCGCTTCGCCGCAATTTCTGGGGAGAGGCCGCTGTATGCCGCCTTCTTGGGTTCTTGCTACGAGCACGGTCAGGAGCATCTCACGCAGTACTATGCCGACCGTCATGACCTGCTACGGGCGATTGAGATGCGTGAAAAGTGCGCCAGCAGAATCGTTCAGGCCGAAGTGCCAGCGTGGGTGAAAGGGAGTTTCCTCTATAATCTAGCTTGCTTTTACGCACAGCAGAACCAACTGGGGAAAGCAGCCGAGCTCTTAACGGAAGCGTTGACCCTCGCGCCTGACCTCAAAGAATGGTCGAAAAGCGATCCCGACCTGGCTGCGTTACGCGATCAACTGGTTTAATGCTGTGGGCCGTCTTCTCGCAAGCGACGGATGCGCTCGTTGAGAAACGGGGAGAAGTGATTTTGATAGCGTGCCTGGACGTCTGGGAACTGCCAATCATTGCCTGTAATCACCTTGCGGCAAACGGGCGTCCCGCAGCGACATGGCTGCATGCTCCATGTTGGGCTTATGGTGTACAGGGCGTAATCCTGCGTCAGCTCTTCCCCTGCGGCGATATCGCGGCGAGCGACGACCGTAACCTCGTCGCTCATCCACAGATTCGCGTCACAGGAATGATTCATCCCTCCTGGCGACGTGGGAAGATCAACGAGATGCAGCCCTTCCCCAATCTGTATCGCATTGTAGCGAGGAACGGTTAAGATATATTCCTGGAACTCCTCCTCGGTCATAACCGTGCCGCCGATCCTGACCACAACTTCGCCTTTACGGATGGGTCGGCTGGCAAACATCCCCGTGCCCTGAGTAGCTGATGGTCGCATCTCTGCACGGGGATCGTACCAGGTTGTTGGCAGATAGTTGTTTGCAGGCATGTTTTCGGTAACCGTTCCCTTCTATCCTCGTAGAGGAGCGATACGTTCGACGATGAAACGTTGTATGGTGGCACTGGGAGAAAGCATAGCAGAGATCATCCAAAGGTACAAGTTTTCTGCTCAAAAATACAGGGCTTCTCAGAAGTCGCTACGGGCTTTGACTGCTCGCGCCGTCGGCGCTCACAGGGAGAGGAAGGTGCAGGGCTGCGCCCACAGCCCTGCACCTTCCTCTCCACAATGGCTCGTAAGCGAGCCGTTCTGTCTGAAAAGATAACGTTTGAGAAGCCCCGTCAAAAAATACAGCGTCATATTGTTACAATATTTTCCATCTTTCTCTGATTTGTGATACATATATAAAGGGATAATGAACAGCTAGAATGTATCAAGGAGCTGAAAGGAAGATCCATGCCTGAATTTACTTTACAGGAGGTCGTTCCAGGGGTGCTGGCGGCCTTCGGTGGCATTTGCAATCGCGGCATTATTGCTAATGGGGATAGCGCCCTGGTGATTGATTCGGGGATCAGCGTCGCCGAAGCCACGCCTCTGCGAACTGCTGCCCAGGAGCGTAGCCGGCAGGGCGCGTTAAGCCTTTTTAATACCCATCCTCATGGCGATCATGTCTTTGGCAACCAGGTATTTGGCGATGGTTTGATTATCGCACATCAGGGAGTGCGTGAGCACATGTTGACAACCGGTGCGGCCTCGGTTGCAGCGTTTAAACAGAATCCGCAGATGGCTGAGCAGCTTGGTGATATCACCATCACACCCCCAACCGTCACCTTTCAAGACACCCTCACAATTTTTGTGGGCGATATTGAGGTCCAGTTGATCTACTTTGGCCTTGCTCATAGCCCGAGCGATAGTTTCGCCTGGCTGCCGCAATCGCGCACCCTATTTACCGGCGACCTGCTCTTCAACGAACTGGTGCCAGCCATGCCGCCAGGCGGTAGCATAGCTAACTGGATTGTCGCGCTGGAGCGGCTGGAGCAGTTGCAGCCTCAGCATGTCATTCCTGGGCATGGCCCGATCCTGCCGCCTGATGCCCTCGGCGCCCTGCGTTCCTGGATGCTGGAATTGCGCACGCGCGTGGCTGATGCCGTCGCGCAAGGGCTGGATCAGGAAGCATGCGTCGCCAAAATAGCGCCCGAGATGCAGGCTCTGGCCCCTCGTACGCGAGAAGAGCGCATGCCGCGAGCAATACAGGCGGCCTATGACGAGGTCAGCCGCGCGTCGGCGCAAACGGTTTCCTAAAGCGAAGCTCATATTCTGAATGGTGATTATGAACGAACAGCCGAGCGCAGCCGATTGGACGGAGAGCGCGTATAGCTTATTTAAAGCGCATCGCGTGGCTATGATCGCATTTGTGCCAGATGGCGGCCTCAAACGTTTGATTGAATTGTGCCAGCATGATGCAGAGATGCGCGCCGTGACGTTAACGACTGAGGAAGAGGGCGTCGCGTTTGCGGCTGGCGCATTTCTCGGCGGCAAACGTGCTGCGCTGCTAATGCAATCGAGCGGCGTGGGCAACTGCATCAACATGCTTTCATTGCCCCGCGTCTGCAACATGCCCTTGCTGGCGCTCGTCACCATGCGCGGCGAGTGGGGTGAGTTCAATCCCTGGCAGGTGCCGATGGGGCAGAATGCTCAGCAGTTGCTGGAGGCGAGCGGCGTGATAGTGTATCGCGTCGAGACGTTTGCCGATGCGTATCCCACCATCGAGGCCGCGATCATGCAAGCCTTTCAGAGCCGTTGCCGCGTGGCAGTGCTGATCTCGCAAAGGCTGATCGGGGCTAAGAATTTTGTGAGAGGTGACAGGTGAGCTTGCTCAATCGGCGTGAGGCGCTGCGTGTATTGCTGCAAGATCGTGGCGATTTGCTTGTTATTGCGGGGCTGGGCGCGCCCGCTTATGACCTTGCGGCGTGCGGTAACGAGTCGCTGGACTTTCCCTTGTGGGGTGCGATGGGTGGGGCAGCGATGATGGGCCTGGGGCTGGCATTGGCGCAACCGCAGCGCACCGTGCTGATCGTGACCGGAGACGGGGAGATGCTCATGGGACTGGGCAGCCTGGCAACCATCGCCGCCCAGCGCCCGCCCAATCTGCGCATTGTGGTGCTGGACAACGAACGCTTCGGCGAAACGGGCCAGCAGCTCACGCATACCGCAATGGGAGCCGATCTGGCTGCCGTTGCCAGAGGCTGTGGCTTTCACTATGCCTGTACCATCCGTGAGGAAGGCGAACTGGTCACATTGCGCGCAGACATTCACACATTACAGGATGTGCTATTCGCCGCCGTGAAAGTATCGCCAGAGGACCTGCCCCGCGTGCTGCCCCCGCGCGACGGCTCATACCTCACCCATCGTATGCGCGCCGCCCTGGTTGGAGCAGAAGGAGCATCGGAGCCGTAGGGACCCGCTTCAGCGCGTCCAACGGGCGATTTATCGCCTTCCCACCAATTGACAGGTGTGCTAAAGCGGGCACAGACGTAATAGATCGGGTCCTGACGAAGCGTTAAGGAGGAACACATGCGCACAGCGATCTGTGATGAGTATGGAATCGATATCCCTGTTTTTGCCTTCAGCCATAGCCGCGCAGTCGTTGCTGCCGTGAGCAAAGCGGGTGGCTTCGGCGTTCTCGGCGCTGCCAGCATGACGCCGGATGAGCTTGACCGCGCGCTGCACTTTATCGCGAAGGAGTCCGACGGCAAGCCCTTTGGCGTCGATTTCATTATTCCAGAGAAATACGTCGGTCGTGAGCAGGGCGGCCTTGATATGCAAGCCTTGCAGCAGCTTATTCCGCAGGGACATCGCGATTTCGTCGAAACGCTGCTCGATACCTATCATGTGCCGCCATTGCCGGATGCATCCAGAGATGGCGAGAATATTGCCTCAAGAGCTGGCCTGGGTATGGCGCATAAGCGAGCGGAGCAGATGGCTGATGTCGCGCTTTCCCATCAGGTCAAGTTGATCGTCAACGCGCTCGGCGTGCCACCCGCGCATATCATCGAGCGTGCGCACCGGCAAGGGGTGCGTGTCGGCGCGCTGGTGGGCGCGGTCAAGCATGCCATCAAGCAGAAAGCGGCGGGCGTTGATCTGATTGTCGCGCAGGGCTTTGAAGCGGGCGGCCATACCGGTGAGATTGCCACGATGGTGCTTGCTCCTCAGGTGGTGGATGTGGTTGCGCCCACGCCTGTGCTGTGCGCGGGCGGCATTGCCAGCGGGAGACAGCTTGCCGCCGCGCTGGCTCTGGGAGCGCAGGGAGCGTGGACCGGCTCCGTCTGGCTGATGACTCAGGAGGCCGAGACGCATCCTGTGGTGAAGGAAAAATTCATCAACGCCACTTCTAGCGATACCTTGCGTTCGCGTTCCTCTACCGGCAAGCCCGCGCGTCAACTCCGTTCCGCCTGGACCGACGCCTGGGAAGATCCCAACAATCCCGATCCTTTGCCGATGCCATTGCATGGCACCCTGGTTGCGCAGGCGCGCCGTCGTATCGCGATAGATGCCACGCAGGGCGGCGAGGGGGGCAAGCAACTGATCAACTATTTTGTCGGTCAATCGGTGGGCATGTTCAAAGAGATTCGACCGGCAGCCGAGGTGTTGCGCGAGATGAACGACGAGTGCGACGCGGTGCTGAGACGCATCGCGCCCCGGGGGTAATAGGTGCTATATTTAAGCATATCAACAAAGGAGTAAAAAATGGATCGAGAAAAATTCGAGCAGGGGATGGCCGTGCGCCGCGCTGTCCTGGGAGATGAGTACGTTGAAAAGTCGCTGGCTAATGCCGATGATTTCACGCGTCCTTTGCAAGAACTGGTAACAGAGGCATGCTGGGGAACGATCTGGACGCGCCCGGGGCTTTCCAGGAAGATGCGCAGCCTGGTCAATGTCGGCATGCTTGCCGCGCTCAATCGTTCGCATGAGCTGAGGATTCATGTGCGCGGCGCTCTTAATAATGGCTGTACAAAAGAAGAGATTCAGGAGGTGCTACTGCAAGCTACGATCTATTGTGGCATGCCAGCGGGCGTCGATGGTTTTCGCACGGCAGCCGAGGTGATACGCGAGGCCGAAGGAAAAGGCTAGAGCGTCACGAAGATGAAGCGTATTGTGCTCTTTTCGCATGTCATCGAGGAGGCTCAACGGCGTGTATTCCCGTTGCTATTTCCCGCTGAGCTTTCACCTAAGATATTTGCCTGTATGCCAGCAAATGGCGGACTGCATGGCAGGAGCTACGAAATTTTTTGCAGTTCGTGGCGGGCCATCGCCGACCGCTATCACGCGGAATTTGTGTATATTGATAATGCTAAAGAGGATGCCTCGGAAGAGCGAGCCAAATTGCAACGCGCCAACATCCTCTGCATCACCGGAGGCAACGCCTGCCTCCTATTGCACAACCTCCGCCGCTCAGGGCTTGATCGCAGTATCAAAGACTTTGTCTGCAAAGATGATTATGTCCTGGCAGGCTATAGCGCGGGCGCTATGGTTCTGACGCTAACCGTCCAGCTTGCGGCGCAGGAACCCTTTAACGAAAATCGCGAGGTAGGGCTGACAGCCTTTGATGCGCTTAACCTGGTAGACTACGAGGTTTTTCCGCACTACGATCAAACGACGCATGCAGCCTTTGAACGCTATCGGCGCAGCACACCCAACCTCGTAAAACCGCTAGCAGATGACGCATACATATGCGAGGATCTGTAGGGCAGGGGCAAGCCCGGCCCCTACCGGTTGCCCAGGCTCGATGATGCAGACATATATCTGCGCAGATGTGTAGGGGCAACCCTTGCGGTTGCCCTGTCCCTACCGTTTATATAGCAACTCAAGAAGAGGATGATATGAGCGAGTCAACAACAGCGAATGGAAGTTCTCAGCACAAGGTGCGCCGTCGCGAGGACCCGGTATTGATTACTGGCAGAGGGCAATATGTGGGCGATATTCGTCGTCCGGGGATGCTCCATATCAGTTTTGTACACAGCCTGTATCCTCATGCGCGCATCGTCAGCATTGATACCAGCAAGGCCCAGGCGCATCCTGGCGTGGTGAGGGTTGTAACCGGTGCGGATATAGCGCATCTGGGTTCATTACTGATCAATCTCGGGCCAGGCTCGTGGCCGTCGCAGCCCTGCCTGGCAATCGGGGAGGTCAATTTCGTCGGCGAACCGGTTGCGGCAGTGGTGGCTGAGAGCGAAACGGCTGCGTTGGACGGGGTTGAGCTGATCGACGTTGACTATGAGGTGCTGCCTTCCGTTGCAGGCATCGAAGCAGCGTTGCGCGAAGACGCGCCTAAGATATTTAACGAGCAGGGAAATATCGCTGTTGTCCAGGAGAAGACAACGGGCGACGTTGCAGGAGCTTTCGCGCAGGCCGATAAAATCGTCTCACTGAGCTTAAACCAGCCGCGCCTGGCGTTGATGCCTATGGAGCCGCGAGCCATTCTCGCGGAAGGGCACGCGGACGGAACGCTCTCGGTCTGGATCTCCAACCAATCCATCTGGCTGGCCCGGCTCCAGTTCATGCTTATTTTGCAAATGTCGCCGACGGACATCAAGATCACCATTCCGAACGTCGGAGGCGCCTTTGGCGGCAAAACGCGGCTCTGTGGCGAGGAAATCGTGACGGCCTTCCTGGCGCGCGAACTGCAAAGACCGGTACGCTGGCTGGAAAACCGCATGGAAAATATGGTCTCGATGGGGCATGGACGCGGCCTCCTGGCTAATATGCAGGCTGCGGTGCGCCGGGATGGGACCGTGCTGGCGCTGAAGGCGGAACTGTTCGCCGACCTGGGCGGCTACCCTGGCGATTTTAGCCTTGCCAGCGTCGGCTCTACGGCTTCAATGATCTCAGGCACGTACGCCATCCCCGCGATCCAGACCATCATTAATGGCGTCAAAACGAACGCAGCTCCCACCGGTCCCTATCGGGGAGCCGGACGCCCGGAAGCCTGCTATTGTATTGAGCGTACAATGGATGCCATCGCGCATGAACTCTCTCTGGAGCCCGTTGAGGTGCGCAAACGCAACCTGATCCCACCCGACGCGTTCCCCTATACGACTGCTACCGGAACCATCTATGACTCCGGGACGTATGCGCAGGCTCTGGATACATTACTGACCTCAGCAGGTTATCAAGAGTTGCGTGCAGAGCAGGCCCGTCTGCGTCAAGAGGGGCAGTATGCTGGCGTCGGGCTGTGTCTGTACATAGAGAGCACAGGTTCGGGAGGACAGAGTCTCAGCGGGCAGCCTGATAGCGGGCAGGTGCGCATCGCGCCGGATGGGAAGATTCTCGTCGAGAGCGCCTCCGTTGATAGTGGGCAGGGGCATGCCACCACATTCGCGGCCATTGTCGCGCAGGAATTTGGCGTTCCGCACGAGTTAGTTGAAGTGCAGATCGGTGATAGCCCCAACACGCACTCGCTCGCCACCTTTGGCAGCCGCAGCATGGCCGTTGGTGGAGTTGCGCTCAAACTCTCCGCGCAGGCGGTGAAGGCGCAGATGCTCAAGCTTGCCGCGCACCTGCTAGAAGTGGCTGAGGGCGATCTGGAAGTCCGCGAGGGCCGCGTCCAGGTCTCCGGCGTCCCTGGCAAATCGTACACGCTGGCTCAACTGGCGACGATTGCCGAGAATCCGGCGCAAAAGTCCGAGTTCCCGGAAGACCTGCAAAAAGAGCTGCTCAAAGGGCTATGCAGCATGCAGGGCTTCGAGCCTGGGGATTTAGCCTATCCCTTCGGCGCGCATCTTGCCGTGGTGCAGATCGATCCCGCAACGGGCGAGGTGAAGCTGCGGCGCTATGTCGCGGTCGATGATTATGGCTGCGTCCTGATGCCGACGCTGGTGGAAGGGCAGACACACGGGGCCATTGCGCAGGGCATTGGGCAGGCCCTCTGTGAGCAGATGGTGTACGACGGTAATGGCGAGGTGCTTTCCTCCACTCTGATGGACTATGCCGTTCCCTTAGCGGACTCGCTGCCGCGTTTCGAGCTTGTGCTTACGGAGACCCCCAGCCCGCTCAACATTCTAGGCGTCAAGGGTGCGGGAGAAGCAGGTACTGTTGCCGCTCCCGCCGCCGTTGCCAACGCCGTGCTCGACGCACTGGCGCCCCTGGGGATCACCACGCTGGATATCCCCTTGACGCCCGAGAACGTCTGGCAGGCAATTCATAGCAGACGACCTGAGCGCGGCTAGCCGCGAGGGCGGCGTTGGTCGTCTGCATAGCAAGGCAATTCATGCTAAACAGTCGTAAGGGCCTCTTGTTGTCGCAAAAAACGGTCGATTTGTGAGACGCTTGATGTCCCAAAGAATGGGAGGTGGGACTGTTTCGTCCATCGATCACCAGTGTGCTTCCTTGCTGGTCTTGTCGTGTGTTATACTCCTCCTATGTTGGGGAACGGAAAAAAGGAGATCCCCAACATAGGAGGACGGAACCATGCCCAATCTGCCGCGAACTGCGCTCACCTGGTCGGAGCCGCACCAGCACTATGAACTGCACACCGACGGGGACGTCGCGTCGTGTTTCTCAGAAGAAGACGAGCGAGCCTTCTCGGTGTGGCTCGAAACGCACTCCTCGTTTGCTTTTGTGGGCAAAGCGGGGCGGCTCTCGGTGCTGAAAGAAGCTCGCGCACGGGGAAACGGGTACTGGTATGCCTACCGCAAACAAGGCCAGCACACGCGCAAGGGCTATCTGGGTCCGTCATCTCAGGTGACATTCGCACGCCTGGAGGAACTAGCGAGCACTCTTGCCTCCGTGCCCCACGTATCCCCTCGTGCGCAACCGGTGTCCGAACACACGACCCCGTTGCTCTCCACCAAACTGGTCTCTCCCCGTTTGCCGAGCTTTCTCGTCGAGCGCTTGCGTCTTCTCCGCGACCTGGACGCCGCCTGGACTCACCCTCTGACGCTGATCTCTTCCTCTGCGGGAAGTGGCAAAACTACGTTGCTCTCGACCTGGGCCAATCGGCAGGAGAACTCGGTGTCCTGGCTGTCTCTCGATAGCCAGGACACCGATCAAACGCGCTTTTGGACAGCATGCATTGCGGCTCTCCGTCGATGTCGGCCCACGCTTGGAGCGGAAGCCTTCGCCCTGCTGCACTCGCCCCAGTCTCCCCCGCTCTCGACCATCCTGGTGCTGCTCCTCAATGAACTGGCCCTTCTGCGGCAGGAAATCTTGCTGATCCTGGATGACTTCCATGTGATCTCTGACCAGGCGATTCACGATTCCCTGAGCTTCTTCCTCGATCATCTGCCTTCCAGCTTCCACCTGATCCTTGCCACCCGGAGCGATCCGGTGCTTCCCCTCGCGACATGGCGTGTGAAAGGGCAGGTTCTGGAGATTCGCGCCAGTGATCTGCGTTTTACTGAGGAGGAAGCGGCCTTGTTCCTGGTACAAGGCATGAATCTTCCGCTCAGCGAAGCAGCGGTCGCAACGCTCACGGATCGTACCGAGGGCTGGATCGCGGGCCTACAACTGGCGGCACTTTCTCTCTCCAAATACCCGAACCCCTCTCGTGCCGCTTCGGACTTTGGAGGCTCTCATCGCTATCTGCTGGATTATGTGCAACAGGACATTCTCGCAGGGCTCTCGGCTGGGCTTCAGGATTTTGTGCTCCAGACGAGCGTGGTGACAAGGATGAATGCCGAGATCTGCCAGGCCCTCATTGTAGGAGCGACGCGTGAGGTCTGCCAGCAGATGCTCGAAGAACTAGAACGGGCCAATCTCTTTGTCGTGCCACTCGACGAACACCGACAATGGTATCGCTATCACGATCTTTTCCGGGAGGCGTTGCAAGCTCGTTTGCAGGCCAGCCAGCCGGAACTGGTGCCGCTCCTGCATGTTCAAGCAGCCCACTGGTATGAAGCGCAAGGTGAGTTCCGAGAGGCTATCACCCATGCGCTTTCCGCTGCTGACTACTCGTATGCTGCTGACCTGATGGAGCAAGCTGCACCTTACTTCTGGCTCAATGGGGAAGCCAGGATGGTCCATCGCTGGACCCTGGTTCTACCAGATACCGTTTTGCGCGCATACCAGCGCCTGGCACTCGATGCGGCTTTCCGTTTGCTCAATTCCGCCAGCATCGATACAGGAGTGGGTCATGCCAATCTCGGCATCCAGATGGAATGGACGTGGACGCGCCTGGAAGAAATCGTGCGCAACGCGGAGGCATTCTCGCTTTCTGATTCAGAGAGAGCGTTTGTCAGATTACGCCTGCATGTGCTGCGTGCCCTCGTCGAGACGCGAACGCTCGTCAAACGTGGTGACAGCGAACGTTTGCAGCAGCTTACCCAGGAAATAGAAGCGCTGCCCCCCGATGAAGAAGTGAGCTGGAACGTCATCCGGCTCACCCTCCCTTTCTTTCGAGCCGTCGTCCTTCAAGGCGAAGGGGCTTTCCTGATACCTCGGTTGCAGGCTGCCAGACAGGCGATGAGGGAGGTCGATGATCCTCTTGTGTCCATCCGCGTCATGGTTTGGCTCGCACATTCCCTGGTACAAGCTGGTCAACTCCATCAAGCACGGCAGGTCTGTCAAGAAGGACTCGCCCTGATCGAACGGCTTGGTGGGCGCGCCCCGTGGGAAGGCCAGCTTTTCTATGCGCTGTTCCTCATCTCCTATGCTCAGGGAGGGTTGGAGGAAGCAGCACACTGGCTCCAGCAGATGCTTCAGATCGCACAAAACTGGCAACAGGTTGAATTGTTAGTGATGGGAGAGATTTTCTCCACACGGCTTGCCCTGGCAAAAAGAGATCTCGTGGCCGCCCAACGATCTTTCCAGCAACTCGAAGCGCTCATGGAACGCGAGAGGTTTACCGCGCGCATTCCATGGATGACGATCCTCCGCGTTCAACTCTGGCTCATGGAGGGTAATCTGGAAGCGGCATTGGTGTGGGCAGAGCAGGCTGTGCGCACGCCGGAGACCTGGAGTCCTCTGCACCGCTGGGAAGTGCTGATGGTCGTGCGGGTGTACCTGGCACGCCAGTACAGCACCCAGGCTCTTGAACTTCTTTCCCACTTTCAAGAACGTCTGGAGCAACCCCCTACTTTCGACACCACAATCGAGCAACTGGCGCTCTCAGTCGCTGCCCTGCATCGCAACGGGGAGCGTGAGCAAGCCAGGCAGGTAGCCGCGCTCCTGCTTGCTCGTATCGAGACAGAAGGAACGATTCGTCTGGAACTCGATGCAGGTGAACCTCTCATGAAAGAGGTGCTTGAGATCTGGCTGTGCGCGCACCCGGAGGAGCATTCTCGGTCCGCTACGCTCCGTATGCTTGCGCTTCTGGAGGGATCAGCGCGGAGATTGCTGCAAGGGAGCAGAGGAGCTGTTGTTCGAGACGAGCGTGTCGAGCGGCACGCTCGTCTCGAACCACTCTCTCGGCGCGAGCGGCAGGTGTTGCAGTTATTGGTAGCCGGGCAGACCTACGCAGAGATGGCCCGGGAGTTGATCGTTTCCCCCCATACGATCAAGACGCAGGTGGGGAGTATTTATCGCAAACTTGGGGTGAGCCGACGCGCTGAGGCCATTGCGGCAGCCTCGCGTCTCCACCTGCTTGAGCCCGGTCTCCCTCTGCCCGTTGGGGAACCAACAGGACTCGGATCTCTTGAGATTGGTTCCTGGCACAATCCCCCGCAGAATCACCGAATGGGCTGATAGCAGTTTCCTGCCTTCCGGGCTATACTTTCCTCGAACCATGATGGATAGATGGCACATCACAGCCACAGGAGAAAGAAGAGGAAAAAAGTATGTCAGATCATCCCATTTGTCACATCGAAATTCCAGCGGCCAATCCAACAGCCCTCGGCGCTTTCTATACCAAAGTGTTTGATTGGCGGATTGAGGCTGCTGATCCAGATCGCAACGCGCATCTCTTCCATGTGCAGCGCGGTCCTGGAGGGGCTTTTGTCCAGGAGAGCGAGGCGACGGGCGCGAAGGTTGGTCAGGTGTTGCTGTACATCTTTACGGAAGATATCGACGCCACACTGGCACTAGCGGAAACGCTGGGTGCGAAGACGCTGACACCGAAGACTGAGGTCCCTTACGGCTGGACCGCAACCTTTGCTGATCCAGCCGGGAATCGCATCGCGCTGTTTATGACGACTCCGCACTGATTGCCGCGTGGACCGAGGGGAACGCCGCCGCTCGCGAGCGGCGGCGTTCCATGAAGAGGAGGATATGTATGAGCACACCGAATCATCCCGGCACGCTTGTCGAAAGCGGCTATGCCCCTGTGAATGGTCTGGAGATGTACTACGAGATCCACGGCAGCGGCCAGCCATTGGTGCTGTTGCACGGCAACCTCTCAACCATCGAAACCTCATTTGGCAAAGTATTGCGGGAGCTTTCCTCAACGTTTCGGGTGATTGCTCTTGAGCAGCAGGGGCATGGACACACTGCCGACATCGAGCGTCCGTTCAGCATCGGGCAATGGGCTCAGGACACCACTGCGCTCCTGCGTTATCTCTTCATCAAGCAGGCCAACTTCTTCGGCTATAGCTCAGGGGGCGCGGTCGCCCTGGAGATCGCCCTGCGCGAACCCGCCCTGGTGTGCAAACTCGTCTGGGCCGGGGGAACCAGTTACCAGCGCGATGGACTCTATCCTGAACTCAGCAGGGGCAGCGAGCGCATGAAACCCGAAGATCTCGATGGCTCCCCATTCCACCAGGCATATCTGCGGGTTGCGCCTCATCCTGAGCAGTGGCACCGGCTGGTTGCCAAATTAGGGGAGTTCGACCACTCAATTGAAGACCGGTCATGCGAAGAGTTTGCCTCACTTCAAGCGCCTGCATTACTCATCATCGGGGATTCGGATATCGTGCGACCGGAGCACACGGTCGAGATGTTTCGTCTGCTCGGTGGGGGCGTCATTGGTGATCTCGTTGGGGTGCCTCGTTCCCAGCTGGCTGTGCTCCCTGGCACCACGCATGTGACGCTGGTAGACCGCGCCGAGTGGCTGATTTCCATGATCACCGAATTTCTTGATACCCCAAAGTGAGACAACCGGCGTCAGACGAGGATAGGAGAGGGGAGCTGAGGGATCTCAGAGTCGGCCAACCGTCCCCGAGATCCCTTGCCCTCAAGCCTCAAGCAAAGGCTTCTCTTCTTGCTTTTTGTGAATCAGATTCCGTCGAAAAACAGTATAGCACCTGCGTTACCTATTACGCGATCTTGAGCGCCACGATCCCCTGCAACGTGCCGATGAACACCAGCCCGTTAGAGAGCGTTGGCGTAGCGAAGCGTGAGGTTATGCCCACAGGGATCGAAGCGCGCACCGCGCCCGTATCTCGATTGAGGGCATAGAAAACGCCATTGTTATGATCGACAACATAAAGCGTGTGTCCGCCGATGATGGGCGAGCCGTTGACCGATTGCGGCGCGTGCCAGCCAACCGTCATAGTCTCGCCTGGCCCGATTTTCACCTGTCGCACGCCATCGGCGCAGGGCAAAAATACCTGCGAATCGGCGGTAGCGGCCCCTCCATAAGCATTACAGACATCCGTTTGCTGGACCTGGCCGCCAACTCCCCCCAGGGCATTGGCATGCAGCAGGTAGCCCTGGCCTGATTTCCCATCGCTAAAGATCAGCCCGTTGGGCAGTAGCACCGGACTCATTGAGCCGAGATCGGCATCGGTGGCATTATCCTGCGCCCATGATTGGGGCGCGAAACCATCTTCAAGCTGCAACGCGGGCGAGAGCCGCAGCACGGAATCGGTATGGTCCCACTGCCCCTGCGTGACCTCGCCATTGCCCACGGATACAAAGAGATGATTTGCGTTGTCCATCACTATTCCTGGCGCTGCCCAGATGCCTCCCTCTCGCGTCGTTGGCACTGTGTAGGAGATCAGATTACCCTGCCCATCCGTCCGCACGCCGATAACGCGGCCATGATAGTCACCGCAGTCTCCGAAACGACCGCCGAAGGGAATATAGATCATCCCTTGATAGAGTGTGAGCGCCCCCCGCTCCTGATGCGTCAGGGGGTCCATCCCGGGCGTATCGACCGTGCGGCGTACCTGCACCTTGCCCGTGTTCAGATCAAGCCCCACCAGGATATGAGAAACTCCGGTTATTTCAGCGACAGCGAAGATGAGATGGCTGGCCGGATCGTACACCGGAGTGCCAGTAATGCCGCTTGGATTGATATTGCCGCAGGGAAGGGCTGAGAGGGGAACGGGAGTCCCGACCTGGGTACGCCACTGGAGTTGCCCGCTTTGCTCATCAAACGAATAGAGCGAATCTCCTTCCGTCGCGATGATAAGCTGCTTGCCGATCACCAGTGGCTCCGCGTAGACCGCACCATCCAGTGCTTTGGTCCACGCCCGCGTAAACTGATGAGGATCGGGGATATTGGGCAGATAACCGGTGCGAGCGTTATCATTATGATAGGTGGTCCAATCCGTCGTTTGCGGTGTCACGATAAGGGTTGCATTAGCTGTTGGAGCAGGCGTCGCGTTAACCGATTTCGTCGGAGTGGCAGCGGGAGCCGGGGGAGAACCGCAGGCGCCCACTAAAAGCAGCAGTATGGCCAGCGCCATCCACATCACCGGGCGAGGGGATTTCCTATAGCCGTAAAATAAGTAGAGCATCTCCTTGTTCTCCTCTAAAATAGTTATTTGGTCTTACCTCATAGTTAAACGTATCAGCGAGCGTTATCGTATATTTTTGCTGATTTTCGTCATGGCTTGGCGAGGTGGGAAGCGTGATAACAGTGAGGATGGGCGCTCAAGCATCGCCACGGTGGTGCGGTAATGGGATGATAAGGGAGAAGGGAGAAACGTCAGAACCTGGGAATGGTACTTAGATCGTCAACGTGCAAAAACTGTAGCCGCCCCTTTTCTGAAAAGGGGCGGCTACTCACCAGCCCGGTATATAGAAGCACCCCTACATAATTATTCTTTTTTCCGCCTCTCGGGACCGTCTTTAGTGGCTGTTTGACCAGACTCCCTTGAAGAGACCAGACTGTTCAGCGCCTTGATAATTGCAGGAGTAAGAGCCTCTGCCAGCGCGGGGGCAAGGGCGTCCGCCAGCGCGGGGGCAAGGGCGGCTGCCAGTAAGGTTGTTTCCAACGGTGGTGTCTGCCCAGCGGCACGCGTCGGAACCAGGGATGCAATGAGTTCTTCGGCGAGAGCTGCCGTAATGGCGTCTTCTGTCCTGGAACCCCCTTTAGGAGAGGATGCGCCTCCAAGCAGCTCTTTAATCAGTGCTTCAACTAAAGGATCTATTCCATTGTGGGCTGGTGAGCGTCCAGGATTCGTCGTCATAGTGATGCTTCCCTTTCATCTCTTGAGAATAAGCATAGTGAAGTCTTCAGAGCAATCTTTAGCTGCGCTGCTCTGAAGACCTCATTGCTGAATTAAAATATCAGCAGATCTTCCCCATTTTTGCTAGTGCGAGAGATAAAAAAAGAGACTGCATCTGAATGTGTTATACAGTCTCTTTTTCGCGCTCCTCACGACGAGCCATAAGGGCAGCTATCAGGAGAGGAGAGATGCCTTCCTCGCTCTCTTCGCGCTCTTCACGACGGCGGCTCGCCAGAGCAGCCACCAGCAGAGGAGAGATACCTTCCTTATATTCCTCGCCCTCTTCGCGGCGACGACTCGTCAAAGCAGCTAGCAGAAAAGGAAAAGTACCTTCTCCATGCTCTTCACGACGACGGCTCACCAGCGTAGCTAGCAGGAGAGGGAGGATGCCTTCTCCACGCTCTTCACGACGACGGCTCACCATAGTAGCTAGCAGGAGAGGGAGGATGCCTTCTCCATGCTCTTCACGACGACGGCTCACCAGCGTAGCTAGCAGGAGAGGGAAGATACCTTCTTTGCGCTCTTCGCCCTCTTCCCAGCGACGACTCGCCAGAGCAGCTACCAGAAGAGGAGCGATGCCCTCTTTACGCTCTTCGCGGCCTGTTATCATACTCGTCAAAAGCAGAGGCAATACTTCCGTGCCTTCTTCTTGAGTCTCAGTTCCCCTCTTGGCTTCTCGTGCAGATACTGCCATGATAAAATCTCCTTTCAGGATCTCTGTTACATGTATTCGATTATCTTTTATTTTGTGACAGTTACCTGTCCTATGATGAGGACAGTGGAAACATTGGGTATGTTTCCAAGAAGGTGGAGTGAAGAACTCCGAACCTCATTCATCTGTACTCTCTTCGTCAGTATAGAGAGTAACTAAAAATGATATTTATCTATGAGGTTAAGAAAAAATGTGAGGAACGAGACCAATAATTTTATGAATAGCATATTTTTCCTAATGTAGGAGTAATAACGAGCCTTGTTGGTCGCCTCACTCGCTATAACTAGATAGCAGTAGCTACATATAAAGGTCCATTTTCCTTTTATGTGAACCCTCTAGCAATAGAATTTTCTCAGGAGAGAAGCCGATGCAGGATAAAAGTTTTCTGCAAGCTATACAGGAGCTACAAACCAGAATTGCAAATAACTTCCAGGAATCGATAAGCCAGATGCTATTGTATCGCACAACAGCCGCGAATGCCACAGCAGATATCAAGGATGAAAAAGTACGAATGGTTGTCACTAACATCCTTATCACAGGTCAGATTACCGCTTTGTTAACTCTGATGAAAGATATGGGATTTCTCGACAAGGAACAATGCAATGAATTTATCACCTATCTATTAAGCTCCCTTACTGCTCAGCATGACGAGTTTATAATGGACCTTTTGCATGTTCTTGCATCTTTGCCACCAACTGATACGATTCTCTAAGTAGGTAGACAAAAGAAACTGGAAGCGGGGTCCAGGGGCAGCAGCCCTGGTGGGGCACGGGGTACCCCTATTTCTCTCCTTTTTAATAGAGAACCTACTTAGGTGCAGCAAAAGAGCGAAGAAATGCAGCCTGACCGATAGTATGAGCGAGGGTGAGGCATATCAGGTGAGAGGGAGGCTGAAGTAAAAGGTTGCGCCGTAGCCCTTTTCGCTTTCCACCCACATCTGGCCACCGTGCCGCTTGATAATCTCACAGGAGATATGCAGGCCAATGCCCAATCCCAGGTAGGTTTTTGTTTCAGCATCATTGATCTGATAGAACCGTTCAAAAATCTTCTGTTGATGCTTTTTGGCGATCCCGATGCCAAAATCCTGCACGCTCACCGTCACTGTCTGCTGATCCTTTACCACGCGCACCAGGATTTTGCCTGCTTGCGGAGAGTATTTTATCCCATTATTGAGCAAATTAATCAACACCTGCCCAATGCGGTCCCGGTCCCCAAACACTTCGACGCGGGCGATCCCTTCAAGCTGGATATGATGGGTCTGGGTGGTCCCCTGCGTGTTTTCTACAATTTCCTGTGCTAGCGCCCGCAGATCGAAACGTTCCTCTTGATAGGCCAGCTTACCCGTCTGGATTTTGGAGAGATCTAGCAGGTCGTTGATAAGCTTGGTGAGCTTATTGATCTGGGCATCCATGCGAGCCAGGTAATAAAGCCCCTTCTCTCTGGCCTCTCCCTGAGGGGCACCCAGGAGTCGTTGCAGGAGGCCAAGAAAGCCCTTGAGGCTGGTAACAGGCGTTTTCAGTTCATGGCTTGCTATGCTGATAAATTCATCTTTGCGTTTGTCCAGCTCTTTGCGTTCGCTGATATTCAGGACAAAGCCGATGCAGGTGTCGGTCTGCTCAATGCGGGTCACCGCAATCAGGACCGGGATACGTCTCCCGCTTTTGTGCAGGTACTCTTTTTCATATGTCCCAGACGAGCCTTTCTCCTGCAATGCCTGGACTGCTTGAACGCTCAAATGCTGAAACTCTGGAGGGGTGAGGGTATCGCGTTGTAGTATGCCTGCCTGCATCTCTGCTCGGGTATAGCCGAGCAGATCGAGAAAAGCGTCATTGGCGTCCAGGAAGATGCCATCGAAGTCCGAGAGGAACACGCCGATGAGGTTCGACTCGAAGAGACGCTGGAACCTGGCTTCGACCTCTTTGCGCTCCATGATCTCGTTTTCGAGCGAGTTTGCCTGCTGTTGCAATAAGGCGATGGCACGAAGGCGCTCATCCAGGTTGGGGAGCAGCGTGTAATGCTCATCTGGAATAACCTGGGAGTGTTGATGGCAGATCTCGTTGAACAACTGCCTGTATGTTTCGCCGGTAAAGTTATACATAGGATAGGCGCATAGTAGCGAGAAAGAGGGATGAGCGTTGTATAGTTTGTTCCAGAGCGTTTCCAATTGGATGGCCGCGGTTGAGTTGCCCCGCGCCCAGAGTTGTGCAACCATCTCCCCAAAAATTAGTAGGCGCTTTTGACCCTTTGACGCCTGTACTAGTACTTTGCCCATGACCTCGGAGAATCGCTCCGGTACCGGCAAGTCATGTTCCATAAACTGTGAGAGTACCTCATCAGCATCCAGAGAGAGATATATATCGCGAGCTGCAGCCGTGTCCAGATCCAGCCCATTCGCTTTTAATTGTTGCTCAAGCCCCTCGCGGTGAGCTTGCGTCGCGATAACGATACATGGCTCACTGGAGGCCAGCCCCGCCCCGATGAAGTTGCTCAAAATATCCAGGAGGAAGTCGTCTGTCTCATAAAACTGGACGAAATGCGCAAAGTCGTCTTTTCTCATCGCATAGAGTGGTAGCGTTGGCCTGTGTTCGGCAATGGCGCGAAAACTGGCGACCAGGGTTTCCATGCCTGGCGTCTGAAGGAAGTTCGTTATGCTGCCCTCACAGCGGCGCCACGAACCATCCTGGTGGCAAAGGCGGTACTCCGCGCTCAGGCTCTCCCCCGGCGTTTGTGCAATTGTACTGAATACCTGGCGTATCGTATCGATATCATCAGGATGGAGCAGGCTTTCTATCTGAGCGCCCACAATCGCGTCGGAGGTATGTCCCAGAATGGTGGAGATGGAAGAGCTAACAGAAGTAATTATGCCCTGTGCATTAAGTAATGCGAGGATCTCCGAGCAGTTCTCAACAGGTGTGCGAAGCTGCTGCTGGTTTTGCTTGAATATTTTATCTGGCTGGGGATTGGTATGCATCTTGTCTGGTATCATGGTCATGTGAATCGACCTCTAGTTCCCCTGGTAATATGCGCCTGTTGAAATACTGTAGCATAGCAATGTTACTTAGGCAAGGTCATCAATTAAGATCAATATACAACCACGTCCTATCCCCCCTTTTTTTACAGAGAGGTTCCCATCTAGTAAGTATTTATCATGCCTGACCGCGCCCTGGTTGAGAAATGTTAACCTCATAGTAGTACTTAATAAGTATCAGATAAAGATATAGGCAAGCAGCGCAATACGCCCGTGGTAGTATTTGTAGCAGAGTACACACAGCTTACGTAGTAGCCGGTTTCATTTTATGGATAGCGAGACGGAGATGCGGCTACTAATTGACGGCGTACGCTTATCAGGAGCAGTACCATCCTGATTGCCTGATGAGCGTATGTCCTTGACATAGGATGCCTGCTTGATATAGTAGCGGCATACCAAACATTGAAGAGGTTGAGAAAAAGATGCTTACCACAAAACCACATGACCCATCAAAAATGCAAAGGAAGCTTTTGCAAGCACGTCGCAAGCGCCGTTTCTCGCCATTTATGCTGATTGGCATTTCTGTGACCGCCGTAATCGCGCTCATTGGCGTAGGTATATTTGTTGTTCGTCCGCTGGTAGGTTCACATGCTGCGGCGACGGTGAACATGGATTGTAGCCTGATAATGCCCGCCGATCCTTTAAGCGCGCAGGGGCTGGCGACCCCGTATCAACTCACCGCCACCGATCCGGCGAATGGGCCGTGCAATGAAGCCAATGCCAATCAGTCGGCCTTCGTCCAGGCTGTGATTCTGGACCCGGCCACCGGCAAGATGTCGGCCTATGAGCCACTGGTGATCGATCAGGGGACGCAGCCGGCGGTACAGCCAGTTGTGCCTCAGCTTCCGGCTCATGCCGTCGTTGGTCTCTGGTTTGGCGACAACGGTAATGCCCTGACCCTCTCGCGTCACAATGCCCGGGCAGCCGCGCAGGGTGATGCTGCGGCACAGGCGCAGACGGCGGCGGGAGCTCAAAGAGTGCATGTGACCCTTCGTGGCAGGCTCGGCGCAAATTGCGTCAATGGAACTGCTGGCTCCGTTTTTGGGCAGTTTTCTTATTGTAATGCCGTCGCCTTCTTCCGCGAAGCGAACCGCTTGATCGCAGCCGGAAAAATCACTATTCCGGCGTTAGGCACCGCAAAAGATGGCGGCGTCTGCCCCACTACCCGCGATTTTAGCATCGTCGATATGGATCAAAGCGACAATGTACAGACGCAGTACCTGGCAACGGGCAACGGTCAAACAGCACAGCTTTCTGCGGCCAACCAGACCAAATTAGCCAATGCCACGGTCATCGGAAATCCGAGCGATAATGCTCTGGTGACCCGACTCGTTGATCCGGCTCTGGGTTGCCAGCCATTGCAGATCCCCGATCTTGTAAATCCGGGGACGATGGTTTCAACGTTAGCCACCGACGAATTGCAGGCGGCAGCCGATCAGAAGGCTCCTGTCGCACTTGTGCCTGCGGGCGATCCTATGGTTCTCAATAATGGCAATGAGAGTCTTGCCAAGACCAATGACTATCGCGTCGGCGTTGATCAGCCGCGAGCAGACAACCTCAACGACGCCAGCACGACGGCCTATTGCCGCAACCTGGTGAAGGTGGGTCTGCCACGTATCAGCGGCGAACAGACCATTTTCCAGAACTTCCCATCGCCCGATGGCGGTACAGTGACCAGCAATCTCTTTACCTTCCTGGCAAATCGCTTGAACGCGACGTTTAGTGCCGGTGGTTTGAATTGCGTGAGCTTGCTGAAGATTCAGAATCCTGTAACGCTTACCACTGATGCCAATGGCGTGGTGACTGCTGCGACTATTGCCATCAACCCTGCACCTGCGGCTTAATCTGGCGCAGCGATGAAGCAGAAGCAAGTCAGAAGGTCCGCCGCAGGGCGGGCCTTCACTTTATGCTAATCAGGCTGCAATTGTGTTTGTAGCAGCCGGGTGTAGAAGCCATTACTTCTCCATAATTGTTCATGCGTTCCCTGCTCCACAATCTGTCCCTGTTCCAGCACCAGGATCAGGTCTGCGTTGCGAATGGTGCTGAGCCGGTGAGCAATGATAACCTGGGTGCAGGGGAGCCGTTTAAAATTCTGCTCGACGATGCGTTCGGTAACGACATCCAGCGCGCTGGTTGCCTCGTCCAGCAGGAGTAAGGCGGGATAGTGGGCGATTGCACGCGCTAGCGCCAATCGCTGGCGTTGTCCTCCTGAGAAGGCGCTTCCACCTTCGGAGACCAGCGTATCGTAGCCCATCGGCATCTTCTCAATATCCTCTTCAATAGCGGCTATGCGGGCCGCCTCGGCAACCTGCGTCATATCCATTTCGGGGTTATTCAGGGCGATATTTTCTTTGACCGAGCCGCTAAAAATAAAGGACTCCTGGAGCACTACACCGAACTGGCTGCGCACCTGCTGGTAATGCAGCCTCTCTAGAGGGACGCCATCAAAGAGAATAGTTCCCTGGGTGGGAGTAATCAAGCCAACCAGCAGCTTTCCCAGGGTGCTTTTGCCGGAGCCTGTTCTGCCGACAAGGGCCACTTTCTGACCAGGATAAATGGTCATATTGATATCCTGCAAGATCATAGGGGCATGCTGGTCGTATTGAAAGCTCACATGTTGCAGCTCGATCTGACCTCGTAAGCGGTGGGGGAGCTGTACCTGAGCAGGATCTTGCTCGGGCTGCGTCCCGATAACATCGGCAACGCGAGCGAAATGCGCCCGCACGATCTGCAAATCCTGGGTACTGGTGGCGAGAGAAGCGAGCGGGCCGAGCAACTGGATTGCCAGCGTATTGAGCGCCAGCATCGCGCCGATGGTCAGGCTGCCATTGATGACCAGCGTCGCGCCGATCCAGAGCAGGAGCAGCGGCGCTAAGAGATTAGCAATGCCCACTATCGTATTAACCACTAAAGAGAGGTAGTTTAGACGCAGCGAAATGTTCATCTCATCAAAAAAGAAATTCTCCCAACGTGTGAACGCCCGCTGCTCGCTTCCCGCAGCCTTCAAGGTAGCGATACCGGATAAAATTTCGTTCATATAGCCTTGAGTTTTGCCCTGCGCCTCTAAATCGCGCTGCGTCAAGCGCCGAATAGCGGGAGAGGTGAGGAGGAGTAACGCGACCTGAATGATACCGATCCCCAATGTGATTGTTGCGATGAATTGTGATAAAGAGAACAGGATGATGAAATAGACAATGACTGTGCCGCCATCCAGGAAGGTGGAGAGAAGCTGATTGGTCAGCAGGTCGCGAATCGCCAGGTTGCTATTCACGCGTGCCAGCAGATCGCCGTTCAAGCGTAACTGGAAGAAGCGGTAGGGCAGACTGAGCAGGTGCTCAAAGAAGTTGAGCATCATATCTCTATCGATCCTGGCTTGCAAATAGAGTAATAGAGATGAACGTAAGAACGATGCGACTCCTTGAGTAAGGATCAAGAGCAGCATACCAGAGCCCAGCAGCAGTAGCATATCAGGGTTTTTTGCTGGCAGGATGCGGTCAATGACCACCTCGGTAAGCAGAGGTGCGGCCAGCCCCAGCCCTTGCAGGAATAGGGATGTGGCGATGATCTGGACAATGATCGCCCGCATTTGCAAGAGCGAGCGGATATAAGACCAGGGAGTGAGCAGCTTTTGGGGCGCTTTCTGGCTAAATTGTGTCCCGGGTTCTAACATGATCGCCACGCCAGTGAAGCCTTCGTCGAACTCTTCACCGGTCAGCGTTCTGCGCCCGCTGGCCGGGTCTACCACGTCTATTCTGTTGGGCGACCAGCGTTCCACAATTAAGAAGTGATTGAATTCCCAATGCACGATAGCCGGGAGCGTAACGTAACGAAAGCTGTTCAGGTCTACCGAGACTGCTCGCACCCGCAGCCCGTACAGGCGCGCAGATTTCACAATATCAAGCGCCGTGAGTCCATCCCTGCCGACCCCGCAGTGTTCCTGCACTTCTGAAATGCTGGTGGCGTAGCCGTAGTAGTTTAAGACCATTGCCAGGCAGGCGGCGCCGCACTCAACGTCGGTCACCTGCATCATCTCAGGTACGCGTCGTTTTCTCTGATGCGGCTGCTTTTTAGCCTGGGAAGAAGGGGAAGGGCGAGTCATCACAGGCTGCAACTCTTGCGTCTCGGCCTCTATAATCCTCAAAAGTTCGTCCGGGTATCTGGAGCTTTGATGCTCCCAACGGTGGCGGCCCGTTGATTGTGTATAAGGGATGCTGCGGACCTGCTCATAAGGAAGGACCCTGACGAGACGCGATGAGGATAGCTGCTCCTGTTGTGTCGGTTCCATAAATACTCTTTCCTCGTTTTTAGTATGTTAAGCAGATGGGGACGTTTGAAAAATATCATTGAAGAGCTTCTGAAAGTTGTTGAAGCCTGGTAAAAGAGAGAAAACGTTAGCTGAACTGGTCTGCACCTGAGCCTGGCATACGCTTCCTGGATGGAGCTGAATTTGAGCTGCGGGCGCTACAGGAACAGTCGCAACAATATATGGCCCTGACGCTGCCTCGGGCTGTGGTATTTGGATGTGGAATTGAGCGTTGATGGTCGCCGGACTCATTGCTCCTGCTTCAACGTGGTCAATCACACCAGTAAATGTAATGTCCTTGGGGGCGATCATGATGCGCACCGATTGCCCGGCTTTCAGACTCGCTTGCTGGTTCGCTGGCAGAAGAAGTAATACCGCAGTCGTCTGCTGGCCTTTTCCCTGCTTCCCTGTTTGCTGAACTACTATCCCCCTGGCCTGAACGACGAGAGGCACTTGCAGCGACCAGACGAGGATACCACCGCCAATCAATATCAGTAATAAGAGCCAGAGGAAGCCAAAGATAGGGGGAGAAACCAATCGTAGCATGACCTGCCGTTCCTGTCTTTGTACGTACTTTGCGATGGCACGCTGGCGAAAGATAGAACGGTTTGGAGCTGTCATCACCTCACCTCACTCTCATGGGTAACAATAGCACATGTTTGTATACGCCGCTGCCGCCCCTGCAACTGGGATCATCTGGTGGGTGATTGAGCCAGTTACAACGGCGGCAACAGCATTACAGGGAGCTTACTCTGGCTAACAATGCAGGCAAGCGAGCATCGTTAGCTGTTCGGCTTACCAGTGCTGATGAATGACCTGCGTACCGGTCGTAGTAGTAGTGGTGGTCGGTGTCGTCGTGGGCATCATCTTCTGTGGCGGCGTCATCATATGATGCTTGTGCTGTTTATGGTGGTGCTTGTGGTGCTTGTGATGATGCTTATGAGCGTGACCGCCCGCGACCTGTGAGAGCTCATCTTCGTTCAGTTCCTGGAGGACGACGTCTTGCTCGGTGGCTGCTTTTTTAAAGATAGAAAACATGGTATCTCCTTTTCGCACTAAAAACTGTAGCGGTAACTATCGCACTGCGATAGCCGCAACTCCCGTATCGTAAGCGGCGAGACTTTGGCCTGGCAGTATTTCACGCGAATGAAACCCCCTGAGCCCGCTTTATGATGTGGCAGCTATTTAACAATGCCCCTTCTATTGACGATGCATGCCATTGTGGCTAGCTACCTATGCTACCTGTCCGCATGCTATTCGTGAACCGGGCAGATTAAATCCCACCAGCTACCTGCTGACTGAGAAAGAGTACACATCTGTTTTCACGGCCTTTTACAGGGAGATTTTCAATATGGGACTTTTGCTTACAGTAAAGCTGCCAATGCTTACTGCTTCCGTTGCGTTCGCTGCAAGTGTCCGATGGCGAGAATCAACGGATCGAGGTCGGTCTTAGTGCGATACATCGGCAATGGTTGTTGAGGCGTAATGGCCGCCTGGTGCAGGGTTTCCGCGTATGCTGTAATAGCTCGTTTCAACTGTTGCAGCTCGAATTCCACTTGATGGGTATGTTGCAGGCGTACCCAGAGTGAGTTGATCACACCAATTAGCGGCCAGAGGATTTTCACTTCTGGGGGGTAAGGGATCTTTGCCACGATTTGCCCATTGACCGCTTCAATGTGCGCCTTTACCAGTTGCTGGATGCTCTCTTCCAATTGCATCCTCGCCTGTTCAGAATACGCTCGTTCTTCCGCAATAGTATGTTCGAGAGCGGCGATCATCTCAGCCCGGTCGGCGCGGGTGATTGCGCGTGTAGAACTGCGCACCCAGAGGTAGGCAACGCCCGCTATGATGATCTGCAACCCAACGGGGCGCACAAGCACAGGAATAAATTGCGTGACGAGATCATGGGCCAGAACCTGCGTATGTTGTTGGTACATAAGATCAAAGTAGATGAAAAGCGAATTGCTAAACGCCAGGGCGAAAATGGTTTGCGGTCTCAGCAAAGAGACCGCCAGCAGGTCCACAATAAGGTAGAGATCGTAGAGTTGGATGCTGGTCTCATCAAAAGGCAGTGTGGTTACAATGACGGCGGTCAATACAAGCTCAGAAGCAATCACCAGAATCAGACCTGCCATGAGCGGTTTTCTCATGCGATTAAGCACAAGGGTAAAAACAGTAATGGCTATAATCAGGCCATCCAGATAGATTACCAGACGGTTAGGGAGGAATATGCAGGCAGGGAAGAAAATAATAAGGACGATCAGGAAGAAAAAAGCCACGGTGCTGAAAAGGCGGACGCGACGAGCAATTTCACGCTTGACGAAACTGGCGTTCGCCGGAGGCTCGGGGATTGCCGTCAAGCGATACCACCAGCCAAGAAGGCGGTCTTGCCAGTCGGGTTCTGGCGTGAGCACTTCACCGGGCGACCATGCCTGTTTGGTTGTGGGGGGTTCAGGAAATAGAGTGCGGCTCATATCTTTAGGAACCTCCTGTCTGTTCTGTAGAAATAACAATTACTTCTAATTCGAGGAGTAAGCGTAACAGATCATCTATCAGATCCCTGGAAAAAGGCACCATATCTTTGATATTTGCAACGGTGCGCTCCCCATTAATTGTTGCCAGCAGTGTGTATAATGCCTCTCTCTGCTCAGGAGCCTGCGCACTTAATCGTTCCCAACTTAGCGCCGCGATAATTTTGGGGACAGCAGAGCACTGCATGGTGGATGCAAGCGGATCTGAGGATTGTGGTCGCAGCCCTCTGGCAGATTGATGCTGGCCTGTGATCAGAGGTTGGTGGACTAACGTCCATTCAAACGGCCCTTTTTCTCTATCAAGGCGACAAAGGATGTCTTTGTCCGACGGGTAGCGCTTCCCTTGCTTATCCTCTAAATACGCGGAAACAACCTCTCCTTTGACGAGCTGAATAAAGGCCATGCAGTGTCCGCGCACGCCCGGCACCCGCGCAAGCTCAGCATAGAGCGTACCGTTTTGCCTGTAACGCTTAAATAGTTCTAAGCTAAATTTTAGACCAAGGCTTGCATCTATACCCTTTTTATCCACGTTGCACCTTCTATAGAAATTGAGAATGCCCGGTGTTGTAGTTAAGAAAAAGCCCTCTAGCTCATTAATGGCATGCTCTCTATTACTGATAATGAGATAGAAAAGCAACAACGCGTTTTATTTATGCAAATTTAACACATTGTTAGCGCGTTGTCCAGAGTTTCACCTCCTGTTTGCTTGCTGGTTGCTATCCATGCTTGAACAGGAGCGGGGGCTTGCAGAATTTCACAGATGGGGGGAGATGGTGATATGCTTTCTGTTGTAATGCTGTACCCTCAAGCGAGTCGAGAGCCATGAGCTTCCGCTGCTTCCTTTGAGGGCAGTATATGCATCAAACCCTGAGACGTCAAGTGGAAATGCATCAAAGAGTCACTTTAATCTCAGTCAAGTTATTTTGCTGAGGATCACTGGGGATCACTGAAGGGTTTGTAATTAGTTACATAAGGAGAGCAAATGACGACAAGGCATCCTTTAACATTGGGGTACAAGGCTTCGGCGGAGCAGTTTGGGCCGAGAGAACTGCTGAACTTCGCGGTCGAAGCGGAGGCATGTGGGTTTGATAGTGTCTGGATCAGCGATCACTTCCAACCCTGGCGACATACTGATGGACATGCTCCATTTGCCTTTTCCTGGCTTGGTGCGGTTGGCGAGCGCACCAGTCGCATCTTGCTCGGCACCAGCGTACTGACGCCCACTTTTCGTTACCAGCCCGCAGTCGTGGCGCAGGCTTTCGGGACGCTTGGCGTGCTGAACCCTGGACGCATGATCCTGGGCGTTGGTACCGGCGAATCGCTCAATGAGGTGGCTGTCAGCGCAGTGGAATGGCCGTCCGCGAAAGAGCGCCTGGCTCGTCTGCGTGAGGCCATCACGCTGATTCGTCGTCTCTGGAGCGAGGAGTTCGTAACATTTGAGGGCGAATACTATCGCACACGCAACGCCACCATCTATGATCGTCCCGCGCAACCCATTCCCATCTATATTAGCGCGGGCGGACCCGTGGCGGCCAAGTTCGCCGGACGAGCTGGCGATGGGTTTATCTGCACCTCTGGCAAGGGCGATGAACTGTATCGCGATAAGCTTCTCCCGGCTGTAGAAGAAGGGGCAAAGGCGGCTGGCCGTGATCCCGCGAACATCGAACGCACTATCGAGATCAAAGTCTCCTTTGATACCGACCGCGAGCGAGCCCTTGCCGATACGCGCATCTGGGCCGCGCTGGCGCTCCCTGCCGAGGATAAAGTTGGCGTTGAAGATCCACGCGAGATGGAGAAGAGGGCTGAAGCTGTGGCAGACCAGGCGCATCGCCGCTGGCTTGTCTCAGATAATCCAGAGGAGCATATCGAGCAGATCCGTCCTTACATTGAACTGGGTTTCACCCATCTCATCTTCCATGCGCCAGGCGACGATCAATCGCGCTTCCTTCAGCTTTACGCGAAAGAAATTCTCCCCAGGCTCAGAAAGCGTTGGGGCTAGCCAGAGCAATGCTTGAGAAAAGAGAGGTGTTATGATGGATGTTTTCGATGCGGTCCGCACTGTGCTGGCGGTGCGCCAGTTTCAAGAGAAGCCAGTACCAGAGTCGGCTGTCCGGCAGATTGTTGAAGCCGGACATCTGACCGCGAGCAGCATGAACGGTCAACCCTGGCATTTTATCGTCGTCGAGGACAGGGAGACCTTGCGCAAGTTGGGATCGCTCGCGCAGACCGGGCCATATATCGCGCAGGCCCCGCTGGCGATTGTTGTTGGCATGGAGCAAAGCCGGTTTGCCGTCTCCGATGCGAGCCGGGCCATTCAATCGATGATCTTGACGGCCTGGGCCAACGGCGTCGGCTCAAACTGGGTCGGCTTCGAAGGTCTCCAGCAGGTGAATCCTGTGCTGGGTATGCCTGAGGAGATTAATATCCTGGCTATTATCCCCTTTGGCTACCCGGCTCGGGGTCTGGGCAAGGGGAAGAAGAAGCGCAAACCGCTTGGCGAAGTTGCCCACCGTGGCCGCTGGGGCCAGCCATTTGCGTAAAAACTGCTGAGCCATGTCATCTGTCAAGGAGCTTTAAGGGATAGTCATTCCTTGAAGCTCTTTTCTTTCCCTTTCTCCCCCTTCTCGCCACCGCAGACGGCAACAAACACTTTACGCATAGCGTTAGATCCTGATTTTTCCATGAGATTTCCATCAAATTTCTATGGTCAATATCGCTTTAACCGGTTAAAGTGATATTGTAGAATTTATGCGGGAAATTGCTTTTGCTGCCGGTAAATTCATTTGATGACTGACGAGGGATAAAATGGATTCACTTCTTCCTTATCTTGAAATATCGGGGCCGGATGGACAACAGATGCATGTTGAACTGAGCGAGGATTACATTACTGTAGGGCGCTTTGAGCAGTTCAACTCCATTGCTTTACAACCTGATCCGCAGCAGCTTATCACGCGCAAAGTGCATTGCGTCCTGGAGCGCAATCTGCATGGGTGGTGGGTCGTTGATAACGGAAGCGTGAACCGCACCTTTGTGCAGAGTGACGGTGAGATGAAAGTGGTGGAGGGCCGTGTTTTGCTCTCACCAGGCGATAGTATTTGCATCCTGGGGAAATTAACTGAAACGGGCAAGCCTCTCTACTGGAAACTCACTTTTCACGATCCCCTGGGCACTCGTCCCTCCGGGCGAGCGCCCTCTATGGCCTACCTGGAATATGATTGGATTCAAGCCCGGCTTTATCGTGTCGAGGGGGGCAGGCGGCAGGAGATCTACGATCTGCGCCCTCAGGAGCACAAGCTCATACGCTATATGGAGCAGCGCAATCGCACCAACGGGAACGTGCCGGTGATGTGCCTCTACGAAGAATTGTTGACTGCCATCTGGGGCGAAGACTCGCTGCATACAGAGGTTGATGTCAACCACCTTGTCTGGGAACTTCGTAAGAAGCTAGAGCCCGATCCCAAAGAACCGCGCTTTCTCGAAACCGCGCGTGGCCTGGGTTATCGCCTGGTCACCCATTATATTCTGCCGCCATCGCCATCACTAGAGGAGGGAGTATGAGTAATCGGAACTGGCTACAACGCCTGTTTGGCAGAAAGCCCGATCAGCAGAAGGTGTCCCAACCAGCACAGTTCTCTGAAGCAGAGATGCTGCGCATTGCGGCAGAGCTCAGGCATATTATGGAACAAACGGATGAGCGCACGCAAGCGGTGATTGCAGATTCTGCCGGCGAAGAGGCCCTGGCGGCTGTCCCGGCTGTCTGGCAAATCGGGGACATGATCCTGAATCAGTATGAGGTAGTAGATAAACTGGGCGAGGGTGGCATGGGAACCGTTTACAAGGCTCGTCATCATGGCTGGGATATTGATCTGGCCGTTAAGTCTCCTCGACCGGAAACTTTTGCTACCGAGAGCGGCAAAGCCAACTTTACGCGCGAGGCGGAAACCTGGGTCAATCTGCAACTGCATCCTCATATCGTCGCCTGCTATTATGTGCGCGTTCTGGGAGGAATCCCTCGCGTTTTTGCTGAATACGTTGCCGGTGGCAGTCTCGCGGACTGGATTCGTCGTCGCCGTCTCTATCAAGGTGGGCATGAACAGGCACTGGAACGCATGTTGGATATTGCCATTCAGTTTGCCTGGGGGCTGCATGCTGCCCATGAACAAGGGTTGGTCCATCAGGATATCAAGCCTGCCAATGTCATGCTCACCCCGGAAGGGCTCGTCAAAGTGACCGATTTCGGGCTGGCTAGAGCGCGAACCCTGGCGGGCGAACCTGTAAGCCAGAGCGAGAGCGGGTCGCAGAGCATACTCGTCAGTGTACGCGGCATGACTCCCGCGTATTGCTCACCGGAACAGGCGAAAGGGGAGGCATTGAGCCGCAAGACGGACATCTGGAGTTGGGGCGTCTCCGTATTGGAGATGTTTGTGGGGGGAGTGACGTGGCGCAGCGGCGTTCTTGCTCGCGATGTGCTGGCAGGCTACGATACTCCCGATGACACGTCTATTCCTCCAATGCCTAAGGCTATGATGCTGCTCCTTGCTCGCTGCTTCGAACCTGCGCCAGAAAATCGCCCTGCCAGCATGCTGGATGTAGCGACAGAACTCCAGGCAATCTATGCCCAGGAAGTTGGACAGGCTTACCTGCGTAAGATGCCCCAGATGGCGGAGATGCTGGCTGATAGCCTGAATAATCGGGCGCTTTCACTGGCTGGTCTCGGCAAATTTGCCGAGGCTCAACAACTCTGGGAACAGGCGTTGCAGGCCGACCCACGCCATCTTGGCACAACGTATAACCAGGGCGTGTTGCGCTGGCGACGAGGGGAGATTACCGATGATGCACTGCTGAGGCAACTGGAGATTGTGCGCAACACCCATAACCCGCAGTGGCAGGCATCTTATCTCCTTGCGCAGGTACACCTGGAGCGTGGGGATCGTGATGCCGCATTGCCTTTGCTGGAAGAAGCTGCGAAACAGGCTCCTGCTGCGCCAGAAGTGCAACAATTGTATAGCAAGGTGCGAGCACAGAAAGTCACTATCAAGCCTATCGTATTCACATTGGAAGGTAAGGGCAGCGGTATATACGCTGTAGATTTGAGTGCGGATGGTCGTTTTGCCATCTCAACTGGTTACAGGGCGCTGGTGTGGGATGTGGACGCGGGGCGTTGCCTGCGTGTCTTGCAGCAAATGGAAATATGGCCCACGCCACGGGTAGCCGGTCTGAGCGCAGATGGTTCTCTGGCGCTCACCAGCCAGGGGCGAAAAATGTGGCTCTGGGATGTGCGCACAGGGCGTTGTTTGCACACATTGCAACAGCACGGCGAAGTAATGAAGGCGAGCTTGAGCGCCGATGGCTCTCTGGTGATCTCAGGCGACGGCAACAGCGCGCATATATGGGAGGCACGCACAGGTCGTAAGATGCGCACTTTGCAGCATCCTCATGAGGTACAGGCAGTGGGCCTGAGTGTGGATGGACAGTTGGCGGTTACCAGTTGCGGTTTTTTACCTCCGGGAGGTGTGAGAGGGAAAGAGAACATGCTCCAGTTATGGGAGGTGAATACCGGTCGCTGCTTGCTTACATTGGAGCAGGCCGGAGGAGGCGTTGACGCGGTCACCTTGAGCGCCGATAATCGCCTTCTGGTGGCAAATATCTCAGGCGCCATCCATATCTGGGAGACGGGCAGCGGGCGCAGCATCAAAGTTCTATCGGCTCATAGCCATACTGCACATGCGCTGCGCCTGAGCGCCGATGGACGCTGGCTGGTTTCCGGTAGCCCTGATCGGACTGTGCGGCTCTGGGATGTCAACGCGGGCCGCTGTCTGCGCACGCTGCATCATGACGAGTGGGTCTGGGGAGCGAGCATCAGCGCCGACGGGAAGAGGCTCATCTCAGGTGGCACAGACGATATCCTGCGCGTCTGGGAGCTGGATCAGCAACGCGTCCTCTGTTCTCTGCATCCTTCGCAAGCGTTTTCTCATACCGATGTAACGCAGACAAAAGGCCGTGCCGAAAAGCTGCTGGAGCAATTTGAGCAGGCATATGCGGGAAAACAATTTGGAGAGGCGCTGACGCTGCTGCGAGAAGCACGCTCGCTGCCAGGTTGGGAGCGCAGACCTGAGTGCCTGGACGCCTGGGCGAGGCTGACGCCGTATTGCTCGCGGACAGGTTTTCGCGCCGCCTGGTTGGCTCGGACCTTCGAGGTAGGCGCGCGAGCTGTTAATCTAAGCACGGATGGGCGCCTGGCAGCTTTCGCGAGTGGAGCGAGCGTACAGGTATGGGAGATGAGTGAGGGACGCTGTCTGTATGAATTGCAAGGGCATACCGGTGAAGTCAATGCGGTCAGCTTGAGCAA
>Ga0070741_10004086_pt1 | contig 34666 bp, 22 predicted proteins | sample Coa_R1_4_FD_66440 | JGI IMG/M metagenome (GOLD analysis project Ga0070741, IMG submission 66440) | Surface soil microbial communities from Centralia Pennsylvania, which are recovering from an underground coalmine fire - Coalmine... | ecosystem: Environmental > Terrestrial > Soil > Unclassified ... | reverse complement strand
CCCTGCAGGTGATGAACGGCGGCACCATGCCCCACGACCTCTTCGTCAAGGACACGACCCTGGGCACCAAGATGATCGCCCCGGGGGGGTCCGACACGCTCGACCTCGCCGGCCTCTCGGCCGGCACGTACACGATCTACTGCCATGTGCCTGGCCACGAACAGGCGGGCATGGTGGCCACACTGAAGATCGGGGCCGGGACCGCCGGCGCGGCAGCTGCAACCAAGCCGGCGGCTGCTGCCACCCCGGCAAGCTCGTCGGCCGACGCGTCCATCGACTTCAACGCCACACCGGCTCCGGGCTGGCACGCGTTCGATCCTGCCCTCCAGCCTGCGGTGGGCGCCACGGTCCACAACGTCACGTTCCACGCCACGGAGAAGGTGATCGAGGTGGCGCCCGGAGTGAAGCAGGAGCTGTGGACGTTCAACGACCAGGTGCCCGGACCGACCCTGCGCGGCCACGTCGGCGACGTCTTCAACGTCACCCTCGTCAACGACGGGAAGATGGGCCACTCCATCGACTTCCACGCGTCCAAGGTGGCGCCCAACGTCGCCATGCGGACGCTGCAACCGGGGGAGTCGCTCGTGTACCAGTTCAAGGCCGAGTACGCCGGCATCTGGATGTACCACTGCGGCACCGCTCCAGCCCTCGACCACATCGGCAACGGCATGTACGGCGCCGTCGTCATCGATCCCCCGGGTCTGCCGGCCGTCGACCACGAGTACGTCATGGTCCAGTCCGAGCTGTACCTGGGACCGCAGGGCCAGCCGGGTGACTACGCCAAGATGCAGGCCGCCAATCCCGACGCGGTGGTCTTCAACGGCTACGTCAACCAGTACAAGTTCGAACCCATCAAGGTGCAGCCGGGCCAGCGGGTGCGGGTGTGGGTGCTCGATGCCGGTCCGAGCGAGAACTCGTCGTTCCACATCGTCGGCACGATCTTCGACACCGTGTTCAAGGAGGGCGCCTACGAGCTGCGGCCGGACGCCACCCGCGGCGGGTCGCAGAGCCTCGACCTCCAGCCCGCCCAGGGAGGCTTCGTTGAGTTCACCCTGAACGACGCCGGCCAGTACCCGATGGTGACCCACAAGTTCGCCAACGTGGGCAAGGGCGCCCTCGGCTTGTTCCAGGTCGGCGACGCGGCCGGGACGATGAGTCACTGACAGGCCATGGCCGCCGCCCCCGACACCGACGAGACCGAGGTGGCGCGGCGCCGGCGAGCCGCCTTGGCGGAACCGAGGCGGCAGCGCATCTTCGAGCTGATCGGGGCCGCGCCGGAGCCCGTCGGCGTGACCGAGCTGGCCCGGACATGTGGCGTGCACGAGAACACCGTGCGGCTGCACCTGCGCCGCCTGGTGGAGACGGGCCTGGTCGCCCAGGAGACGGAGATCCCGCCCCACCGCGGTCGACCCGGCTACCGCTACCGGGTGACGGCGACCGACCCCGTCGCCGACGCGTCGGCCTACCGGCACCTCTCGATGTGGCTGGCCCAGGCCGTGCGCGGCCGCTGGGATGCCAGGACGGCGGGACGCCGAGCTGGGGCCCAGGCCTCGGCGGCGCTCGACCCCACTGGACGGCACGATCCGTTGCTGGCGTTCTTCACCGACGAGGGCTTCGCACCCAGATGGGAGACGGGCTCCGGCGGCACGGCGGTGCTGGTGCTCGGCCGCTGCCCGTTCGCCACCGCAGCGCACGCCGACCCGCGCACCATCTGCGCCCTGCACCTCGGGCTGGCCGAGGGGTTGGCCGCATCTGCCGGGCTCACCGTCGACGGGCTCAGGCCGTCTGCCGAACCCGGGCAAGGGGAGTGCCACCTACGCGTCCGGCCGGCAGGCGAGAGATAGGTCCGTTCGGCTCAATCGCGACGCGCCGGCACGACGGCACGGTGAGATCGTGCTGGTTGGCGGGACTCATGCGGCGCACGCACCGCCATCCGGGACCCCGCAACGATCGCCGCGCCGGCAGCCCGCCATCGGGTGGCGTCCTACAACGGGTCAGACGGGGCCGGATGACACCGGGCGGGTGGCCGCCGCCATCATCGACACCGCGGATCGGCTGCCGCTCGTCACGGCCACGTGGGCCGCGTCGGAGGCGAGGGTCCGCCGCCGGGCCCTCGGGCCTGTCGCCTTGACGCGACCCCTGATGATAAGGAAACCTTACGAATACGTCGGCACCCGCCGGCGGAAGGTTCGGCTGGGTCAGGAGTCTCGTGCGCGCTCTCTCACGCTTGCTGGTGGCAGCTCTCGCCCTCACGCTGGTGGTCCCCGTCACCCAACAGGCCGCGCAGGCGAGCCCGATCCCCGGTGCGACCGTTCATCCGCGCCTGCTGTTCTCGGCCGCGGACGTGCCCGCGCTGCGTGCGAGGGTCAACGGCGGCGGCGTGCCCAACCAGGCATGGACCCGCCTGCGCGACCGGGCGGAGTACTACGTGCGCACGCTGTCGCCCGACGCCCTGCGCATGGGAGTGCTCAAGTACGACGGCCAGAATCAGCTGAACTCGTACTTCATCGAGCTGGGCCTGGCCTACCAGCTCAGCGGCGACATGCGGTACGCCCGGACGGCCATCGACATGCTGCTGGCCACCGCCGATGCGGGGTTCCCGTACTGGTCGGGACAGGATCTGGGCATCGGCGACCTGTTGGAGGGCATCGGGCTCGGGTTCGACTGGACGTACGAGGCCATGACCCCGGCCGAACGAGCCAAGCTCGTCAACGCCATCACGGCCAATGAGCAGTTGCTCTTCGACCGCACGCTGTTGCACCCGACGAACGCCCAGTCCAACAACCCGATCAGCAACTGGATGGGCGTGACCGCCGGCGGCGCCGGGCTGGCGCTGCTGGCCATCAGGGGCGAGCCGGGCGTGCCGGTGAACTTCCAGACGTACCTCGATTCCGCCCAGTCCAAGATCGGCGACTTCCTCTCCCACACCGCCGGCCAGTTCGGCGAGAACCAGGAGGGCTACCAGTACTCGGGATACGGGCTGAAGAACGCCGTGCCCTACGCGCTAGCGGCTCGTCGCGACGGCCTGGCCGACATCCTCACCAACTCGAACGCGACGCGCATGGTGCACTGGGCGTCGTACGAGCAGGTCCCCGGCGAAGGCAACACGTTCGTGCCGCTGAACGACTCGTCACGGGTGTCGTTCGGTGTCGACATCGCTGCCCTCTTCTTCGCCATGGCCCCCGACGACGGCGTGTCGCAGTGGTTCTGGCAGCACACCGTCGGTCCCAAGGGCGACGACTACTACGCCCGGCCCGCGGCGTTGAGCACGGCCGGTTACGACGACAAGTGCGCGCCGGCACAGAACAGCCCGGTCAACTTCGCGCTGTGCCAGACCATCCAGATGCACGGCAACGTGTGGGCCATCCTCTTCTACCGCGCGCCGACGGAGACGCCGGAGGTCGACCCCGCCACCGTGTTGCCCTTCGGCCGCCACTACCCCGAGCGCGGCCTCGTCGACGCCCGCACCGGATGGAGCAACGGCACCCAGGACGTGGTCACCACCTTCGAGGCGCGCCGCAATGGGACGAGTCACTTCCAGTACGACCTCGGCAACTTCACGCTCTACGGCGGTGGGGCGCACTGGGCCATCGATCCGGGCTACTCGTGCGTGGGCTGTGGTCGCACCGAGGAAGCCGGGTACGCCACCGCGCACAACGTCGTGGTCATCGACGGCAAGAAGGACACGCAGTACGTCTGGAGTCGTTACTTCAACGGGACGACCATCGACGACACGGTCGAGACACCGAACGTCTCGCTGGCCCACGCCGACCTGCGGTACGCGTACAACTTCGAGTCGCCCCACGCGAGCCGCGACCACTTCTTTTCGAGCGTTCCGGGCCGGCCGATCATCCTGGCCATCGGCGACAGCGTGCAGCGCGACACCGGCGGCAGTCACACCTACACGTGGCAGCTGCTCACCCACACCGGAAACACGGTCGTCCCCGACGGCGGGTCGGGCTTCCAGGTCCTCGCGCCCAGCGGCGCGACGCTCGCCGGCCGGGCCGCGGTGGACGGCAGCGCCGCCGCCGACCCGCGGGTGCTCACCCGGTACCAGGTGTTCGACAACGTGAGCGATGACGCGCCCGGCGCGCCGGTGGCGTACACGACCACGCCGGCGCAGCCGAAGTTCGACCAGCTGACGGTGATGGCCCTCACCCCGGCCGGGCAGCCGGCGGCGACGACCGAGATCGTCCGGGTGACAGGCGGCAACGCGGTGGCTGTCACGTCCGCCGGCGTGACCGACATCGTGGCGACGCGCCTGGACGGCGCCACCCAGCTCACCGGCGCGACGCTGGCGACCGACGGCTCGTTCGCCAAGCTCACCCTCGACGCGGCGGAGACCGTCCTGCGGGCCGGCACCTACCTGCGTGCGAACGGGCGCGACTACGTCGTCGTCACCGGCGGCCCGGCCACGGTCACGGTGAGCAGTGCGAGCTCCAGCATCACCGCTACGGGCCCGGTGGGGGCGACCTACCGGGTGTTCGCGCCGCAGGGCATCACCTCTGTCACGGTCGACGGCACGGCCGTGAACGCGTGCCGCACGGGGGACGAGCTCAGCTTCCCCTGCTAGTCCGGACGGTTCCTGCGAGCGCAGGGAACACGGCTGCGCTCGAAACGGTGTGGGTGCACCGGCGGGGACGTCGACCGCGGGCGCGGTGGCGCTCGTCCCGTCACTCCCGCAGCACGCACGTGCCGTAGGAGCGCCTCCCCGGCCTTCTGCCGCACCTCCACCGCCGTACGGCGCTGGCTTGGAACGGAACGGGGGGGGGGCGTCGCCGGCCGGGCGACCTTGTGGATCTCACAAATTTCGGGCCTGGAATTCGTACCAGTCCCCACAGGGACCTCCGGCAACTGTGGCGAATCACAAGGCGCAGGGGGGACGACGTGCGATGAAGAGGGCTCAGACACCGCCGCGACCAGGCGCGGCCATTGCCACCGCCGCGGGCGAGCCCGTCGCCCGCATCGCGGCGCGCCTGCTCACCGACCTGGACGGCCTGGTCCAGCGCATGAGCGACCTCTACCGCCGCCTCATCCCCGAGTACGCGGCCTTGGACCAGGCCGAGATCGACGGGCAGGTGCGGCCCGTGTCCCGCTGGGTGGTCGAGCACTTCTTCGAGCGGGTGGCAGCGGGAGAGGACCCGGCCCTCGACGAGGTGGACGGTCTGCGGGAGTCGGGCCGGCGGCGGCTGGAGATGGGCGTTCCCCTCGAACCCATGTTGCACGCGTACCGGCTGGCCGGGCGGGCGGTGTGGGAAGCGGTGGTGGCGGCCACCGGGCCGGGCGAGGAGCCGGCGCTGGGCGAGTTGGGCGTCAAGTGGTTCGGCTTCATGGACGAGGCCTCGTCGGCCGCCGCCGCCGGGTACCTCGAAGCGTCACACGACCGCCTGCGCGAGGTGGACGCGCACCGCCGGGCGTTGCTGGACGCGCTGCTGTCGGCCGACGACGGCCACGAGCTGGCTGCCGTCGGTGCCCGGTTCCTCACGCCCGTCGCCCCGATGTACGCGCCGGCGGTCGTCGACGGGCCCGACGTGCACGCTCGCATGGACGACCTGGCCGCCGCCCTCCCGGCCGAGACCGTGTGCGGGCCGTGGGGGCAGCAGGTGCTCGTGCTCCTGCCCGGGGACGCCGCGTCGGCCGGCCTGGCCGCGTTGGGCACGGTGGCGAACGATCTGCTGGTCGGGTGGAGCGTGGCCATGGCCCCCGGGTCCGGGTTGCGCACCGAGGTGCTCGACGTGGTCGACGCCGTCAACGCCGCCCGTCGCCGGGGCCACCAGAAGGGCGTCATCGGGCCCACCGACCTCCTCGTCGAGCGGGTCGTGCTCGGCCGCCCCCAGGCATCGGAGCGACTGGGCCAGCCCGCCCGCGTCCTTGCCGGTGCCGACCGGGGCGGCGGCTTGCGGGTGACGCTCGAGGCCTACCTCGACTGCGGCTCCGTGCCCGAGACCGCGCAGCGCGTCTACGTCCACCCCAACACCGTCTCGTACCGCCTGGCCCGGATAGCTGCCCTCACCGGGCTCGACCCGCGCGTGCCCCGCGAAGCGGCCGTGCTCGTGCTGGCCCTTGCCGCCGTCGACCTCACCGCCCAGGAGGCGCTTTGATGCCCGTTCCCGACCTGTTCACGGTCGCCGTCGATGGTGGCGACCTCACCGTGGCCCGCTGGGGTCCCGGCGGCGACATCGGCAACGGCTCAGGCCCTGTCGTGATCGGCCTCCACGGCATCACCGCCAACCACCGGTCCTTCGCCGCGCTGGCCCGGGCGCTGGCCGACGACGGCGTGACGCTGGTGACGCCCGACCTGCGCGGTCGCGGCGGGAGTGCGTCGGTCGGCCCCCGTTCGGGCATGGCCGCCCACGCCGACGACGTGGCTCGTGTGCTCGACCACCTGGGCGCGACCGACGCCGTCGTGGTCGGCCACTCGATGGGTGGGTTCGTGGCCGGCGCCCTGGCCGTGCTGCATGCGTCCCGCGTTCGTTCGCTGGTGTTCGTCGACGGTGGGCTGCCCTTGCCGGTCCCGCCCGGGCTCGACATCGACGCCGTGCTCGCAGCGGTGATCGGCCCGGCCATGCAACGCCTGAACATGACGTTCGCCGGGGTCGAGGAGTACGAGGCGTTCTGGCGAGCGCATCCCGCCTTCGCCGCGCCTGGCGCGTGGACCGACGACGTGGCCGAGTACGTGCGCTACGACCTCACCGGTGAGCCGCCCGCTCTGCGGTCGCGGGTGTCCGCCGATGCCGTGCGCGGCGACTCCGAGGACACCCTCGTGCCCGGCAAGGTGGCCGAGTGGGTGGCGGCCGTCGATGCACCCGCCGAGTTCCTGGGAGCCGAGCGCGGCATGTTCGACCAACCCGAGCCGCTGTACCCGGACGCCGTGGTCGAGCAAGCCCGGGCCGAGTTGGTGCCGCACCTGGTGGCGTCGCGCGTGGCCGGTGTCAACCACTACACGATCCTGCTCGGTGAACACGGCGCCGAGGCCGTGGCCGGCGCCGTGCGGCGAGCCCTCTCGAGCACGCCGTCGACGGAGGTGGCCCGATGAAGGCCCGCACCTTTGCCGCTGCGCTTCTCGTGGGGTTGTCGATCGTGGCCGCCACCACGGGCGGCCACCGCGCGCCGGCTCGGGCCGTCGACTCGACCCCGTCCACGGCGTCCGGGCCTGTGCCCGCCGACCGCCAGTCGTACATCGCCGACACGCCGACCGACCCCTACAACAACGACCAGCTCGCCCTGCACGTGGGGGCCGCCGGCGGCAAGCCGGTGTCGCACTCCTACATCCACCTGGGACTGGACGGGCTGCCCGACGGCGCCTCGCTACAGGACGCCACCCTCACCCTGGTGAGCAACGGCGACAAGACGCACAACGTCAACACCGGCGCTGCCATCGCGCAGGCGTGCGTGCTCCTCACCGAGCTGCCCGCCAACCCGGACAGCGCCCACCAGCCCGAGTTCGACTGTGCCAAGGGCTCGTCGGTGGGACAGGCCGCCACCGACGGATCGGGGGCGTGGACGTTCAGCCTCCGCAACCTGGCCGCCTTCTGGCAGGCCAACGGCAACACCGGCGCCGTCATCGTGCCCGTCGCCGATCCCACCAGCCAGCCCTGGTCGCTCGGGTTTGACAAGACGCTCACCGGAGCCACGGCCACCTGGACGGTCCCGGCGGCGTCGTCGCGCACGTCGGACACCACGCCCCCCGCGCCCGTCACCCAGCCCGCGCCGGCCACCGCATCCCAGCCCGCGGTCGGCTCCGCACCCGCGGGGCAGGGCTCCGCGACACCGGCGCCGCCGTCCGTGGTGACGGAGCCACCGGTGTCATCCGCGCCGCCCGCCGCGCCCGCCCGCGTGACCGCGGCACCCAGCGTGAGCGACAGCGGTGTGCACACCATTCCCGGCAAGCGTTCGACGGCATGGATGTGGACGTTGCTCGCCGCGCTGGTGGCGGCCGCCCTCCTGCTCGGGCAACCGGTCATGGCGGTGGCCACCGCCGGTGCCGGTCGCGCCCGCGAGGTGCTCACCGGCCAGTTGCAGGCCCACGCCCGAGCGGTGATGACGTCGGCCGTGGTCGTGGTGTGGGCCGTGACCTTCACCGCCTACTCGGTGGTGGTGTCACCCGCGCCGCGCGTCATCGGCCAGGTGGCGGCTACCGACTCGAACGCAGCCGACACCGCCGGTCCCGCGGGCACTGACCTCACCACCGGCGCGAGCCAGTCGACGGTGGTGACGGCCGCGGGCGCGATCGGCGGTGGTGCGGCCGCGGGCACGGCGGGCCGCACGGGGAGCAGCGCGGGTTCGGCGTCGGCACCGTCCGGCAACAACAGCGGCATCGACGTGCAACAGGCCGAAGCGGGCCTGCCCGCGGCGGCCAAGCTCTACAGCGGCGCCGACGACCTCATCGGCATCACCGACAAGGAGATCACGCTCTGCGGCCACGCTGCCCTGGTGTTCGGCAGTGCGTTCAACATCAACGCCTCGGACCTCAACGTGTTCTGGGACGAGATCAATGCCCGCGGCGGTATTGCCGGTCGCACGTTCAAGGTGAGCTGGATCGACGACACGTACTCGCCCGGGCCGGCGGTGAAGGCGGCCCAGCAGTGCAAGGACGCGGGCACGTTCGCGTTGCTCGGTGGCATCGGGTTCGACCAGATCCCGGCCGTGCGCGTGTGGGCCGAGCAGAACCGCGAGTTGTACATCCATCACGTGGCCGTGCAGCGAGGCTCGGCCGGTCTGCGCTACAGCTTCACCGCCCTCCCGTCGGTGGAGCAGATGGGCCAGACCTTCGGCCAGCTCGCCGTCCAGAAGTACAAGGGCATGAAGGTCGGCATCCTGTGGCGCAACAGCTCCAACTGGCAGCCCGGGCGGGACGAGTTCCGCAAGGTCGTGCAGGCCGCAGGCATGCAGATCGTGGGTGACTACCCGGTGCAGAGCAACCAGGGCAACTACACGCAGCAGCTGGTCGAGCTGAAGGCGGCCGGAGCCCAGGTCGTGTTCGCGTGGGAGAACGCCACCGCCGCCACCGAGATGCTGCGCCAGGCCAAGGGCCAGCAGTACAGCCCGCACTGGCTGATGTTCCCGTTCAACCTCACGCTCCAGACGGTGGGCGCTGACGCTCTGAGCCCGCCCGTCGACGGCGTGGCCGCCTGGCCCGCGTACACGTTCAACAACCACGGCGGCCCGTACGCGTCGTACGCCGCCGACCTCCAGGAGTTCGAGCGTCAGTACGCCACTCGCGACCCCAACGCCAACCTCAACGGGCCCGGTGGTGACCTGCTGTTCCTGGCCTGGTCCGGCTTCAGGCAGCTGGCCGACCTGTTCCAGCAGTGCGGCCGCAACTGCACTCGCAACCGCTTCGCGTCGCTGTTCATCAACGGCTACCACACCACCGTCTCGCCCAACTGCGAGGCCGACTTCACCGGCGGCGATCACCACCACGCCGCGCCCCGCATGGACATCTTCACGTCCGTGGCCGACGCCAAGGGGGCGCCCATCTGGGTACCGGAGAAGCGCTGCGTGGCGAGCTTGGCCGGCTGATGGGACGCACGGTCGTCGTCGGCATCATCTCAGGTGGGATCTACGGCCTCATGGCCGTGGGCCTGGTGCTCGTGTACAAGGGCAGCCGTGTCCTGAACTTCGCCCAGGTGGAGGTGGGCACCCTGTCGCTGTACGCGGCGTGGGAGGTCACCACCGCCCATCACATGCCCTGGCTCGCCGGTGCTGCCGCGGCCGTGGCCCTGGCCGCCGTCATCGGCTTCCTGTTCGAACGGTTGGTCGTACGCCCGATGGGTGACGCACCGCGCATGACGGTCGCCGTCGCCACCGTCGGGCTGCTCACGATGATGCTGGCGTTGGAGGCGCGCTTCTTCGGCCCTGCGCCGCGGCTGCTGCGGCCGCCCATCGCCGGGCTCGGCGTCAACATCTTCGGGGTGTTCGTGAGCCCGTCGCAGTGGCTGTCGCTGGGCGTCGTACTGGTCGTCGGGGTTGGGCTCGCCGTGTTTCTGCGGACCACCGACTTCGGACTCGGCGTGCTGGCCGCGGCCGAGGACCCCACCGCCGTGCGGTTGGTGGGCGTGCGCCTGTCGCGCGTGAGCACGTTCGTGTGGGTGGCCTCCACGGTGCTGAGCGCGGTGGCCGCCCTCCTCATCGAGCCCACCGTCGGCGTCATCGCACCCGGCGCGCTGGCGGGTCTGTTCGCCAGCGGGCTGGCCGCCGCCCTCGTCGGCGGGCTCACCAGCCTGAGCGGTGCGTTCGTGGGCGGGCTGGTGGTGGGCGTGGCCGAGGCCATGGTCGGGCGCTACATCCACTCGGCGGCCGTGCCGGGCGTCACCGCCCTGGTCGTGCTCGTCGCCATCCTCGGCGTGCTGCTCGTGCGGCCCGCCGGCTTGTTGGGGAAGGCGCCGGCATGACCGGATCCACCGTCGGCGCGGCCCGACCGTCCGCCGCGCTGGCCCGGCTGCGCCCCTTGGTGGCAGGGCGGCGGGGCGACATCTTGCTCGTCACCGTCGCCTTCGTGGTGCTGCCTCCGCTCACCCACCACGCCATGCCCCGGCTGCTGAAGGGGAGCGACTCGCTGGTGATCGCCCAGGGCGTGGCCATGGCGGCTGCGGCCCTGTCGCTCAACCTGCTGCTCGGCTACACGGGCCAGATCTCGTTGGGCCACGCTGGACTTCTCGGCGTGGGCGCCTTCACCAGTGGCATCCTCACCGGTCACCACGGCCTGCCCATGTGGGTGGGCATGCCCGCGGGCGCGGCCGTGGCCGCGGGGGTGGCGTTCATCCTCGGCATCCCGTCGCTGCGGTTGCGGGGCCTGTACCTGGCCATGGCCACCCTGGCGTTCGGGTACGCCATGGAGCAGTCGGTGTTCCGCTTCCCCGTGCTCACCGGCGGGTCGGCAGGCGTGCCCCTGCCCCGGCGCACCATCGGGCACCACCTGCTGCTCGACAACGCGCAGTTCCTCGCCCTGTCGCTCCTGGTGCTGCTTGGCCTGTGGTTGCTGGACGTCAATGTGTGCCGCACCAAGGTGGGCCGGGCCTTCCAGGCCATCCGCCAGGACGAGGCCGTGGCCCAGGCCTTCGGTGTCGATGTCACGCGCTACAAGCTGCTGGCCTTCACGTTGTCCGGCGCCTTCGCCGGACTGGCCGGAGCGCTGTACGGCCACGGCATCGGCTTCGTCAACAGCGAGACGTTCGGGTTCCAGTTGTCGCTCGTGCTGGTGATCATCGTGGTGGTGGGTGGTGCAGGGACGAGGGGCGCGGTGGTGGCGGCCGCCCTGTTCTTCGAGCTGTTCCCCTTGTTCATCAAGGCCCTCCACGGATGGGACGCCATCGTCGGGGCGATGGTGCTCATGTTCACCATCGCTCGCCATCCGGGCGGGTTGGCGGGTATGGCGCGCGAGCGAGCCGAGCACCGGCGAGCCCGGGAAGCGCGGCGGCGAGCGGAAGCCGCGGGCGAGGAGATCGAAGACGCCGGGAAGCTGCCGTCGTTCGCCATCCCCACCCAGCCGCCGCGGGCCAAAGGCGTGCTGTTGGAGACGTCGGGACTGTCCGTGCGCTTCGGTGGATTGCAGGCTTTGGACGGCGCGTCCATCCGGGTGCCGTCCGGCGGCATCGTCGGGCTCATCGGTCCGAACGGGGCGGGCAAGAGCACGTTGTTCAATGCCGTGAGCGGGCATGTGCGGGCGTCGGCCGGCACCGTGCAGTTCCTGGGCGAGGACGTGAGCGCCCTGCCCGCCCACGAGCGGGCCCGCCGGGGTCTGGCCCGCAGCTTCCAGCTCATCGGGTTGGCCAAGGAGCTGTCCGTGCGGGAGAACTTCCTGCTGGCCCAGCACCAACTGGCGCCGTACTCGGCCGGTGCGGCGCTGGGGTACACGCCGTCGGTCGCCCGGGTGGAGGCGTCGCTCGACGAGCGGGCGCGCGAGGCCATTGCTGCACTGGGCTTCGAGCGCTTCACCGACACGCCCGTGCGCAACCTGTCCCACGGCCAGCAGCGCATCGTGGAGATCGGGTGCCTGCTCGCCACCGGTCCCGAGTTGCTGATGCTGGACGAACCGTCGGCGGGTATGTCGCCGGCCGCGGCCGAGAGCCTGGCCGAGCGCCTGCGGGACCTGCCCGACAAGCTGGGCCGCACCGTCCTGCTCATCGAGCACAATCTCCCGCTCGTGCTCGGCGTGTGCGACTACCTGTACGTGCTGCACCTGGGCTCGGTGCTGGCCGAGGGCAAGCCCGACGCCGTGGTGCGCGACGACGCCGTGGTGCGGGCCTACTTGGGGGAGGCGGTATGAGTCTGCTCTCCCTCGAAGCGGTGACGGCCGGCTTCGGTTCCAACCTGGTGTTGCATGGCGTCGACCTGGCCGTGGAGCCGGGCGAGATCGTCGGCATCTTCGGTCTCAACGGCGCGGGCAAGAGCGTGACCATGAAGGTCATCGCCGGCGTGGTGCCCGCCCGGTCGGGACGCATCTCGCTGCTCGGGTCGGACATCACCAACGTGGGCCCCGAGGACCGGGTGGCGCGGGGCATGGCCCACGTTCCCCAGGGCCGCCAGGTCTTCCCCGGCCTGACCGTCGAGCAGAACCTGCGGCTGGGCGGCTACTTGCTGCGCAAGGAGAACCGGGCGCGTTACGACGAGCTGTTCGACGGCATGCTCGAACGTTTCCCGATCCTGACCGAACGGCGGCGGCAACTGGCCGGGACGATGTCGGGCGGGCAGCAGGCGGCGCTGGCCGTCGCTCGGGCCCTGGTGTCCGACCCCAAGCTGTTGCTGGTGGACGAACCCTCGGCCGGGTTGGCCCCGTCGGTGATCGCCGAGGTGGGCCACATCCTGCGGCAGGTGAACGAGCTGGGTGTCACCGTGCTCATGGTCGAGCAGAACGTCACGTTCGGGCTGGGCCTGGTGAACCGGGCCGTGATCATGGAGCGGGGCCGGGTGGTGTACGGCGGGGACGTGGCCACGCTCGACGAGCAGCGCGTCGGTGAGCTGCTGGGCGTGGGCCGGTTGCTCAAGTCGCATGTGTCGGCCACCGTGTCGAAGCGGGCGGCCCGGCGACCGGTCGGGCGAACAGCCCGGCGACCGGCCCCGAAGCGATGATCGGGGCTGCGGGTGTGGCCGCTGCCCTGTTGTTGGCGGCCGCTCCGGCGCCGCCGCCGGGCCCATCGCTGGCCGGTTCGCCCGCATGCGGGGCATCGGTGGCGCCCGCCACCCAGCCGCAAGGGGGGCGCAGCCAGCCGCCGGTGGCACCCCGGTACCTTCCCGCCGACTTTCCGACCTTCGTCGACAGCGGGTGGGGCTACCCCGTGGGCGGCATCGGCGGCCGGGCCAAGGGCGCGGCCCTGCACCACACGCCGGTGATCTTCGTGCACGGCAACCAGGCCGACGCCCAGAACTGGTTGTCGGTGATGCAGCAGTTCGTCAACGTGGGCGGCCACGACCTCCAGGAGCTGTACGCCATCTCCTACAACGGCTTGGGCAACTTCTACGGCGGAGCGCCGGTGGCCAACGCGCCGACCGCGGCCGACCAGGCCTACTTCACCGCCCACAGCGCGGGCTTCGCCAACGGCGGCCATGGCGCCGCCAACGACGACGAGGTACCCGACCTGTGCCGCTTCATCGAAGAGGTGCAGTGGTACACGGGGTCGCGCCAGGTGAACATCGTGGCCCACTCATTGGGCGTCACCATCACCCGCAAGCTCATGCACGACTACCCGGCGCTGGCCCAGGACGTGGTGGCCTTCGTGGGCGTCGCCGGGGCCAACCACGGCACCAGCGTGTGCCGGGGACTGGAGACGTCGTACTACGGGTGCGACGAGATCGCGCCGGGCTCACCGTGGTTGGCCGCCCTCAACGCGGGAGGCGAGACGCCCGGGCCCACGGCGTGGATGACGATCTCCAACGGCTCGGCCGGTGACCCCTTCTTCAACCCGCCGGCCGACCAAGGGTCGCCCCAGTTGCAAGGCGCCGACAACCGCACCTTCACGGGTGCCTACCACAACGACTTGCGCGTGGGTGTGGCCGAGGTCGACACCTACCTGCCGTTCTTGTTGCGCCACGGGCAGGCGGGACCGGGCATGTCCTCGACGGGTGTGGCCGACGCGGCGCGCATCGAGTCGACCCAACCCAATGGGCTGAACGGCCCGGGGTTGTGCGTGCCCGGGCTCACCGATGGCGGCAGTGGCTGTCCGGTCGCCAGTGCTTCGGGCGGTGGCTCGACGCCAACGACGGTGGGGTCGGGTGGGATCGGGGCGGCGCCGGGGCGGGCCGGTGGCGGGGCGCTCCCTGCCACCGGGCGCTCGCCCCTGGGCGCGCTGTTTGGTGTCGCCGCGCTCGTGGTCGGTTTGGTCGGGCGGCGGGGAAGGAGGGCGGTTCGTTGAGACGGTTCCTGGTGGTGCTGGCGTTGGTGGTGGGCATCAGCCCGGTGTGGTCGAGTGGCGCCGCTCCCAGCCGGCAGTACCTGTTGCACGTCCCGCCCGGGCCCGCGGTGGCCGGTCGCCCGCTGGTGGTCGTGCTGCATGGGTGCGAGGAGTCGGCCAAGGACATCAAGGCCCAGTCGGGATGGGACGAGCTGGCCGACCGTGAGGGCTTCGTGGTCGTGTACCCGGACCAGTTGGTGAGCGTGGGCTCGTCGGCGCCGTTGGCCGATGGCAATGGCGCCGGCTGTTGGAACTGGTTCCTGCCCGAGGACCAGCAGCGGGATATGGGCGAGCCCGGCATGATCGCCGACATCACCCGCACGGTGCTGTCGCAACAGCAGGCCGACCCGTCCCGCGTGTACGTGGCCGGGTTGTCGGCCGGCGCCGACATGGCCGTGATCCTCGCCGCCACCTACCCCGACCTGTACGCGGCGGTGGGGTCGGAAGCCGGGTGCCCGTACGCCACGTGCACGGACGCCGCCGGCCTCCTGGCCTACCGAGCCATGGGGCCGCGGGCTCGAGTGGTGCCCATGCTGGTGGAGCAGGGCACGGCCGACACGTTGAACCCCTTCCCCCAGAGCCAGGCGCTGGTGTCGTCGTGGTTGGGAACGGACGACTGGGCCGATGACGGGGCGCGCAATGGTTCCGTCCCGGCCACGCCAGCGGCCGTCGAGCACCACGGGTTCGACCAGACACCGCAGCCGGGTACAGGCGACCCGTGCGTGCGCTCGCTCAACTGGCCCTGCCCCGGCGGCATCGTCGGCTTCCAGGACAGCTACCCGTACACAGTCGAGCACTACGCCGACGGCGCCGGGTGCGGCATTCTGGACTTCTGGATCATCCACGGCATGGAGCACGCGCAGCCCCACGCGTCGAGCGGTCCGTTCTCCGATCCGCTCGGCCCCGACGTCACCGCGGCCCTGTGGTCGTTCTTCCGCGCCCATCCCTTGGGGGCGTGCTCGTCGGGGTCGCCCTCCTCCTGAGCGCGTGCTCGGGCAGCGCCGGCCGGGCGGCGCCGACCACGGCAACAACCAGCACGACGACGACCACGGCGCCGCCGCCCACGACGACGACCACCGCCGGCCCGCCGGCGTCTCGCCTCCAAGCGGTGGTGGACGACAGCGCGGCGCGCGCCGCGGCGCCGTACAGCATCGTGGTCGTCGACCTCGCCACTGGCACCCGGGCCGAACACCTCGCCGACCGCCAGGTGTTGAGCGCCAGCCTCTACAAGTTGTTCGTGGCGCGCGAGTTGGTGCGGCGCGTGCAGGCGGGTGCGCTGTCATCGGACGCATCCGCCCAGGACGGCACGGGCCGCACGGTGGGGCAGTGCATCACCGACATGATCGTGGTGTCCGACGACCAGTGCGGCGTGGCGGGGCTGCGCATCGTGGGGTACGGCGCCCTCGATGCGGGCCTGGCCCGGGACGGGTACGTGCACACCCGCCTGGCCAGTCCCCAGCGAACGAGCGCGTCGGACGTAGCCCTGTTCTTCCGGCGCACCCACGCCACGGCCGCCGCCGACCCTGTCAGTGGCCAGCTCTACGACCTGTTGCAGCGCCAGCAGGTGAACGACCGTTTCCCCCTGGGCCTCCCGCCGGGCACGCCCATCGCCCACAAGACCGGCGATCGCATTGGCTGGGCGCACGACGCCGGCATCATCACCACGCCGCGCGGCGAGGTGTTGCTTGCCGCGCTGTCCGGTCCCTACCCGGCGCCCTGTTGCAAGGCGGAACGACCGGGACCGGCCGAGCGGGCCGCGTTCGCGGCGCTGGCCGATGTCGCCCGGCGGGTGTACGCCCTGTACTCGTAAGGGCGGGCGGCGTCAGCGCTTGGACCACAGCTCCTCGACCAATCGGCGCTCGTCGTCGTTGAACCAGGGCGGCTCGCCCGCACGAGCGTTGGCCCGGGCGTGGGCCGGGTCGCTGGTGGCGGGGATGGCCACGTGCACCAGCGGATTGGACAGCACCCACTTGAGCACGGCCTCGGCCCACGTCTCCACGCCCAGTTGCTCCAGGACCTCGGGACCCGGACCGCGCCCCAGGCCGCCGCTGCCCAACGGCCGCATCACCAGCACGCCGAGACCCAGGTCGGCGGCGAGGGGAAGGAGCTCGCGCTCCACGTCCCGCTCGTCCGGGTTGTACGGGATCTGGATGGCTTGGATGCGACCGGTGCGCATGACGGTGGCCAACTCGTCGAAGGCCGACGCCGCGTAATGGGTGGCGCCCAGGAGACCGATGCGCCCGTCCTTCTGCTCGGCCTCCATCCAGTCGAGGTGGTGGCGCCAGGCCACCAGGTTGTGCACCTGTTCGAGGTCGACCCGCCCACCGAAGGCGCGGAGCTGGTCCCGGAACTGTTGCTGGCCGTCGCCCACCGAAGGCGTCCAGATCTTCGTGGCGACAACGGCGTCGTCCCGCCGGCCTTCCAGGGCTTCGCCCAGGACAGCCTCGGCCCGGCCGTACATGGGCGAGGAGTCGAACAGCCGGCCGCCGGTCTCGAGCACGGCGGTGACGACCTCGCGAGCTCGTTGCACCCCGGACGGTCCCACGTCGAACACCTGCCACGTGCCCAGGCCCACCACGGGCACCTTCCACCCCGTCGAGCCGAATGCTCTCGTTTCCATGCGGAGAGCCTTACCCCGTGCGGGTAGGGTCGCACCCCGTGATCGAATCGACGGAGCCCACGGACCCGATCGAGGCCGCCGTGGTGGCGGCGCTGGATGCGTCGGGCGTGCCCTACCAGCTCATGCCGTGTGATCCCGACTTCGCCGACACGGCCGTGTTCTGCGAGCGCTACGGCGTGGCCCCGGAGATGTCGGCCAACACCATCGTGGTGGCGTCCAAGGCCGAGCCCAAGCAGTACTGCGCGTGCGTGGTGACGGCCACCACCAAGCTCGACGTGAACGGCACCGTGCGCCGGCTCCTGGGCGCCAAGAAGGCGTCGTTCGCTTCGGCCGAAGAGACCAACGAGCTGACGGGCATGCTCATCGGTGGCGTGACCGCGGTGGCGTTGCCGCCCGGGTTGCCGCTGTACGTCGACGCCGCGGTGATGGAGCAGCCCGAGGTGATCATCGGGGGCGGGAGCCGGAGCTTGAAGGTGCGGGTCTCGCCCGATCTGTTCCGAGCGTTGCCTGGCGCGACGGTGGTGGAGGGGCTGGCCGTTTCCCGTTAGCGCGGTGCCGTGCCCACGGCTGCCAGTTGGCGGCGGAGCATGAGCAGCGCTTCCACCCGGGCGATCTCCGAGGCGGTGAAGCGCACGGCCACGGGGCGGGCGGCGAAGGCCACGAGCTCGGCGTCCAGGTGGCCGTCGGGAACGGCCAACAGCCACACGCTGGTGGGCAGGCTGTCGGCGGCCACGATGGGTTCTTCGGTGCGTTGCACCACGGGCGCGCCGCGCTCCAGGGCCAGCCGCCCGGCGCCGTAGGCAACCGCTTCGCCGACCGTGCACACCCACGCAGCGTTGGCCGACGTGAGTTCCAGCACCGCCCGCCCCAACTCCAGATCGCACTCGTGGGCCCGGGCCGCGAGCAACGCGCTCGACCACCCCAGGGCGGTGACAATCGGATCGCGCAGCTCCCGCTCCGGCGCGGCCGACAGCAGCGTGGCGCCCGCGGCGGCCAGGTCGTCGGCCAGGGCCGCGGGCTCCCACTCGTCCGGCACCTCGATCACGATCTCGTCGACGGCGGCGTCGCCCTCGAGCTCGTGGATGTCGACGGCGGCCACATTGCCACCCCGCCGCCCCAGCACCGACGCCACATGGGCCAGGGCACCGGGCCGGTCGGGCAGCTCGATGCGCAGGCGGAGGAGCTGGCTCATGCCGCCACGATGGCTGCTTTGCGTTTCCATCGCGTTTCCCGCAAACGAAGACTTCGTGATGGAAGGCTGTTCGAGTGAGCGCTGACGTGCCGTGTGATGAGGCCGGCCGCTTCGTGTGGCTGGTGACCTGGGGCCGCCCCGGCCGGGTCGACTGGCTGGCCGTCCTCGCCTTGGCCCACGAGCCCGACGCCGCCCTGGCCGCCGCCCGCCGCGCCTACCCCGATCGCCTTCCCCCCGAGGACGCGTTCCTCGCCTCGGCGGCCACGGCCCGAGCCGTGCTCGCAGGTTCGGCGTCGTCGGCGGCGGGCCGCCTGCCGGTCATCGAGTGACGCGTCGAGGCCATTGGTCGTACGCCCTCGGCGCCCAACGGGCGGGTAGCTCATGGTCAATTCGCGCCAACCGAATCCTGCTCGTTCGCGCTATCGACTTTTCTCGTGACGGTGCTTACCGTGCAACACGCGAGTCCCCATCACCGGACAGCTTGCGGAGGCGAGGGAGGCGGTCATGCGACGCTCGATCGGCGTATTCGTCGCGCTCGTGCTGGCGACGGCGATCATCGCGAGCCTGTTCCAGGCGGTACCCGTCGCCGCCGCCGTACCCGAGCCGGTGGTGCCCGAGCTCACGTCGCCCTCGCCCATGCCGCTGCCGCCCAGCGCCACCATGCCGGACATTCCCCTGCCCGCACCGGTGGACCCCGGGCCGTCCGTGTCGCCGGGTGTCGACCTGCGCCAGCCGGCCGTCCCCGACGGGCCCCGGCCGTCGGGCAGCCTGCCGCCGCGCATCGACCCGTCCGATCCGACCCGGCCGCCGACGGTCGCCCCGTTCGATCCGACCAGGGCACAGGTCGTCGACCACACGGAGAAGGCCGACGTCTACCGCACAGACACAGGCATGTGGGCCGTGCGCGCCTACGCCCACCCGGTGAACTTCAAGGACGCCGCCGGCCAGTGGCAGCGCATCGACAACCACCTGGTGCAGCGCGGCCTCACCATCGTCAACGCTGCTGGAGCCATCCACGATGAGTTCCCCCTCGTTGCCGGCGTGTCTCCCGTCGCCACCTTCTCGACCGTGGACTGGTCCATCGGCTTTGCCCCTGCCGTCGCGCCCAGCCGGGCCACTGTGGCGGACAATCGCGTGACCTATCCGAACGCCTTCGCCAACACCGACCTGAGCTACGAAGTGACGACGTCGAGCGTAAAGGAGTGGCTCAAGCTCACGCAGCCGCCCTCGGCGGGGACGCCCCTGACATTTCACTTCCCCTTGCGCCTGAAGGGCGTTCGACCAGTCGCAGAGGCCGACGGGAGCATCAGCTTCGTCGACTCCACGGACACAGTCGTCGGCGCCATCCCGCCGGGTCAGGCGCTGGACTCAGCAGGCGATCCCGACAAGCAACTGGCGCCCGCGCACGCCGACGTGCACTACACGCTGGTGAACGACGCCGATGGCCCCGCCATCGACCTGTCCGTCGCCCCGGCCTGGATGGCCGATCCGGCGCGCGTGTACCCGGTGCTGATCGACCCGACGTTCAGCGCCGGTCGCGGCACTGCCGCCGACGACATGTACGTCTCGTCTGCTCAGCCGACCACGACCTTCAACCAGGGCAACCAGAGCAACGGCGTCCGCTACATCGACAAGGGCGGCTACACGCTCGGCCCAACCACTGAATACGACTCGTACATCAAGTACGACCTCACGCCGGCTATGGGAGCAACGAACATCTTCCGGGCCGACTGGCACGCGTACTTCTACACCGGCGTCAACACCCATCCCCTCAACGCCTGGGTTCTCGCTGGAGCCTTCAACTCGAGCATCACCGGTGGCGGCACGACCTTCAACACGCGGCCTGGCCATCGTCCGGACTTCGCCGGGATCTCCCCGGTGGGCAACCGGTTCATGACGCCGTACGACCTGAGGCTGTTCGTCGTGAACTGGACCAACGGCACGTGGGCCAACAACGGCCTCGTCCTCGACACGGCCGGCGCCACGGATTCCTACTACGAGATGGCGGCCGACGAGATGGGTGGCGTCAACTGCACGGACGCCGTCACCGGTGCTGTCGATGCGTGCGACTCGTACCTCGACATCCAGTACAACAACGCCCCTCGCGTGTCCACGCAGTTGAGCCCGCCGAACGGCGGCTGGGTGACGAACACCCTCACGCCCACGCTGCAGGCCACGTACAGCGACCCCGACGTCGATGACACCACCGGGTTCTGCTTCTTCTACATCACTGACACCGTGACCGGGCAGCAGGTGGTGCCTGGTGGCGGGTTCGCGTCGGCGCCCAACGGGGGGACATGCAGCTACACGCTCCCGTCTGCGCTCGTGAACGGTCGAACGTACACGTGGACCGCCCAAGGCAAGGACATTCACGGCATTTACGGGCCCGCCTCGGGCTCCTGGAGCTTCACCGTGCAGCCGATCCCGACCATGACCAAGAGCGTGGTCGGTGGGCCATACAGCCGGGGCCAACTCGTGCAGTACGCCGTCCACGTGGCCAACCCGTCGCCCAACACCCTGTTGGCCACCAGTGTCCGCGACACCTTGCCCACGGGCTTGGCGACCAGCGGCTTCAGCGTGACCGTTCCCGGCGGGGCACGTTGTACGGGATCGACGACGCCCGCGTGTTCGTTCACACCGTCGTCCGGCTTCTTCGATGCCAGCTTCACGCTGGGTCCGGTGGGATCGGCCACTGACCACGTCGACTACACGGTCAACGCCATTGCGACCGGGACCGAAGCCAACTGCGGCCAGGTCGTCAATGGCCTGGTCGGTACCAACGCGGCGGCGTCGGCCAGCGCCGCCGCGCCACCGATCGACGTGTGCGACACGCAGCTGGGCATGGAGCCCTGGTGGTCCTACATCAACCAGGCGCTCGGACCCGAGGCCACGGCATCGGTCAACGTCTCCAACGGCAATGTGGTCGTGAGCCAGATGGACTCCACGCCCATCCAGGCGCACGGCCACCTGGCCTACGTGGTGCGGCGTACGTACAACAGCCAGGACAAGAGCCTGCTCACCCTCCCCAGCTCGACCTCGATCGGGAAGGGCTGGGTGCTGAACGTGGGCGCGGCCGACGACCTCACGGGCGCGGGCATCGGGCCGTCTGGCCTGTTCGTTCCCAGCATCGAAAGCGTGCTGTCGCCATTGGCCGTCACCCTGATCGACCGCGACGGCACGCACCATGTGTTCCAGCCCACGGCCCTGACCGCGGCGGTCAGGGTGGGCACGGCCGACGCCACGGGTACGGTGACGGCGGCGGGCGGGATCGCCGCCAGCGCCACCCTCTCCAAAGCCCTCAAGCCCGCCGCCAACACGACGGTGTGCGTCGACCAGACGTACCGCGCGCCCAAGGGCGTGCACCTGGGCTTGTGGCGCTACATCCAGGTCTCGTCCACCGCGGCCACGGCGTGCGACACCGCGAGCATCCCCAGTGAAAGCCCTGTGGTGCTCGGGTTCGCCACCGAGCGACCCGACCGCCTGCGGTCGGAGTTCGCAGCCACCGGCGAGCTGGTGGACGTGGTGGACGGCAACGGCGTCGAGCTGCGCTACCTCTACTCGACCGGGAAGCTCCAGGTGGTGTACGAGGCCAAGTCCTGCGCGGCCACGGCGCTGCCCATACCGACGACCTGCCGGGCCATGCGGTTCAGTTACCCGAGCTCCACCGAGACCGACATCACCGACCCGGCGGGCCGGGTGACCAAGTACTTCTTCGACGCCGCCGGTCGCCTGACGTCGGTCACCAACCCGCCTGATCCGACGGCGACGACGACGAGCTTCCAGTACGCCTACGGGACCTGTGGGGGATCAGCCAACCAGCTCTGCACCGTCACCGACCCGCGCGGCAAGACAACGACGTTCGCGTACACGGCAGGAAAGGGGCCGGCCCAGAGCGAGCCCTTCGCCACCAGCATGACGGACCGGCGAGGCACGGTAACGAGCTTCGACTTCAATACCCCCGGCGCCGCCACGGTGACCGCTGGGTCCACCCAGCGCCGGTCGTACTCGGGCATCGACACGGCCGGTCGAGTCGGCCGTCTGGGCGAGGGGGTCGTGGGCGGAACCGACCTCAGGGTCACCAACCTCTCGTGGGACTTGGGAGGGGGTTGCACGCTGCCGGGCACGCCGGTCGCCGACAACAACCTGTGCAAGGTCGACCGGGACGCCGGCGTCGGGGCGACGACACCGGCCGAGACCACCAGTTACGTGTACTCGCGTGAGGGGCGCCTGGTGAAGCAGAGCCAGGGCAATGCCAGGGTCGGCGCCGTGAGCACGACGCTGTTCACGACCTACGGCTACCACACGCAGTACCTGCGCGGCGGCGGTACCAACGCCTGCTCGGACCTGAACCCGAGCGGCAGCGGCAATGTTGTCCTGGCGGCCACCGGATGCACGGCGCAGCCCGACGCCCAGACCCTGTTCGCAGTCACGGACATGTCGGCTTCGCTGCCGCCGCGCGGCAATGCTGCGGGAGCGGGCTTCGCGCCCTTCCAGACCATCTACGTGGTGGACAACGACGGTGCCAAGGCGCCCAACGCCATGGTGGCGGCAAGCACGTGCGGGAACACCGCCGCGGGCAGCGGTGGCAACACGGGCAACCTCTGTGAGACGCGCGCCCCTGCATGGGGTGGGACCAACGTCGACGGGAGTGGCACGGCGACGATCACCCGCTACAGCTACGACAACTTCGGGCAACGGGTGACGATGACGACGCCGAAGATCGTCGGCGAGGGAACGTCCGCCAACGACGCAGCCTGCCCCAAGTCGTTGGCCTGCTACCGGTACACGTACTACGCCGACACCGACTTCGACCTGGTCCAGTCCGAGGTGCCCACCGGGGCCATGTCCATCGGCGGCTACCTCAAAGCGGTGAGCGATCCGACCAGCACGACGGCCGCCCCCCGGTTCGTCGCCTTCGCCTACGACCGGGCCGGCAACGTGGTCCGCACGTGGGACCGCAGCGCCACCGCCCGCGCCTTCGCGGCGAACAGCAGCCGCACCATCGCCGCCTACCCGGGCACACGCACAACGCCGCCGAGCTCGGAGTACTCGGAGACCCTCTACGCCTGCAACAGCGCCGCCGTGTCGTCCACGTGCGGAGGGTCCACTGCCTCGTACGCCAACCCCTGGCGGTACGTGCGCGCCACTCGTGACCCACTCGGGCGGATCACGTCCTACGAGGTGAACAAGAACGGCACCCCCAACACCATCCGGCCACCGCGCGGCAACGCCGTCAACGCGGCCACGTTCGACGTCACCCAGCCGGACGCCAACATCGACGGCAACGACAACATCGGCCAGCGCAAGCTACCCATCGCAGGCAATGACGGGACACTGCCTGCCTCGCCCGCGCCCCAGACCGTGTGGACCTACGACGTCTTCGACAACAGGGTCACGGAGACCGATCCCAGTGGCACCAAGACGACGGCGTGGGACTTCGACGCCGTCAACCGGATCATCGCCACTCGCTGGTCGCGCACGAGCGACAGCACCTTGGCGCCCCCGCCTGACGGGGCCGGGAACCTGCCTTGCCCGAACACCGACGCCTCGTTCCCGGGCAAGTTCGTGTGCAGCACGCATGTCACGTATGACGGCCTCGACAACGCCACCTTCGCCAACGATGCCAACGGCGCGCGCGTGCAGACGAACTACGATGGCGTGCATCGGAAGACGAGCGAGCTCGTGCCCCGGTCGTCGACCGTCTTGCTGCGTACGGAGTGGGTGTACGACGAGGACGGGGACGTGAAGGACGTGTGCACGCCCCGCCAGTTCTCCGAGGGTGGGACGACGGCGGGGGCATGCGGTGCCGCCGCCGGCTTCGCCACGCACTATGGCTACGACAACCTCGACCGCCGCACCCAGACGACGACGTATCGCACAGCAGGCGGCACTCCCAACACCGTCAGCACGACGTACGACGCCGACGGGAACCCCAAGGTCGTCACCGACGCCCGCGGCAAGCCCCGCACGGAGACGTACAACGTGCTGGACCGGCTGGTGGCCGACAAGGTCAAGCGCCGGGTCGTGGGCTCGACGGTCACCGCCAACGTGACCGGCCGGCAGTACGACCCTTCAGGCAACACCACCGCCATCGTCTCGCCCGGTGACGCCGGCACGGACTGCTCGGTGGCGAGCCCTCCGGCGACGTGCCGCATCACCGCGTACTCGTTCGACGCCCTCAACCGCGTGCGCGATGTCGTGAGTGGCTCCGACTCTGTCGACGCCACCGCCGCGGGCCTGCCCAGTGCCGATGGCGGCCGCAACGTGCGCATCCGTGTCGACTACGACGAGGACGGCAACGTCATCCGTCGGTACGGCCCGCGTGCCTTCACCACATCGACGAGCAACCCGGACCTCCGGTTCATGGTCCAGCTCGACTATGACGCCAACGGCCGGCCCATCAAGCAGTGGGAGCCTCGGTACGACGCGTCGGTCGCCCAGGACGTGGGCGGCACGCCCGATGCCCAGACGGCCCAGTGCCCGGTTCCCCCTGCACCCGATCCGTTCCCGGGCGGCGTTGGTGTGTGCATCACGCAGTTCCGGTACGACGCGGCCGGCAACCGGACGCTCGTCATCCTTCCGACGTCGACGGGCATCAACACCGACGGCACGCCGAAGGACAACCGGTACGTCAAGTTCGCCTTCACCGACGACCGGATGCCGGTGAAGATCACGCCGCCGTCGCCCAAGGACAACAGCCACACCACCCCCATGGCGACGTACCGCTACGACGCCGTCGGGCGCGTCTTGTCCGACACGCGTGCTCCTGTCACCGGGCAGTCGGTCGGTCACACCGACGCCACGACGTACACCCTCGATGGCCTGGAGGCGACGGTCACCCGGCAGCAGGCGACGGCGCCAACCGTCGTCACACACGTCACGACCAACTCGTTCGACGCCAACGGGAACCTGACCAAGACGGCCGACGGCAAGGGCGACACGACCACCCAGCACTACTTCTCCGACGGCCTGCTCCAAGAGGTGTGCACGTACCTGACGGTGAACGCCAGTTGTGACGACGCCGGGGCCGTCGCGGCCCAGAAGCTGCGCACGACGTACGCGTACGACGCCAACGGCAACGCCGCTTCGGTGACGTCGCCCTCGGCCAACGCGGCCGACCTGGACAACACGCTCGGCATCCCCACCGTCACCAGCTACACCGACGACAACCTGCCCGATGCCACCGTGCAGCCGGTGTCGACCGACGGGGCCAGCCGCCGGCGCACGACGTACGACTACGACGGCAGCAACAACAAGCTGACGCAACACGTGGAGACCGTGTCGGTGTCGCCCAACACGGCCAAGGTCCTCGACGCCGGCGCGACCGTCACTGCCACCGCGGATGGCGGCACCCAGTCATTCAGCTACTACGCGGACAACCGGCTCAAGACCGAGACCGGGCGCGGCACGGTGCCGCCGGTGATCACGACGACGTACGACCCCGACGGGAACCGGACGTCGGTGGCTGACACCAGCGGCGGCGTGGTCGGATCGTGCAACTCCGGCAACGTATCCAACAGCACGGGCACGGCGTTGCTGTGCGCCACGTACTACCTCGACGGGCTGCTGCGCAGCGTCGACGACGGCGCCCGCCGTGTCCAGTACGGCTACGACGGCGCCTCCAACCGGTCCACCCGGCTCGAGGGTCCGACGTCGCAGGCAGCCACGCAGACGACGACGTACACCCAGACGGACGGTGGGTTGCCGGCAACGGCCACGACGGTTGGCGTCGGGACATGGTCGTGGAACTACGACGAGAAGGGCCGGCTGCTCAAGCAAACCAACCCGGACAACGAAGTCGAGAACCTGATCTGGAACGACGACGACACCCTCCGGGACAAGCAGGCGAAGGCCAGCGCGGCAGCCACCACGCCCCTCGCCCATTGGACGTATACGTACGACCAGGCGTACCGGATCACCGGCCAGACGCTGGGAACCGACTCCGTGGGAGCTGCCACTGGCTCGTTGGTCACCGGTTCCTTCGCCTACTCGTACGACGGCGGCGGGCGTCTGACCAACTTCACCGACCAGGCGCTCGTGTCCCGCAACGTCACGTGGGATCACGACGGCAACCGCACGGGATACGGCCAGCAGGTGTTCAAGTACCGAGCGGACGACTCGATCCTGTCGGCCACGGACACGGCCGGCCTGAACGAGAAGACGTACACTTACGAGGTGTTCGGCGGCGTCAAGAACGACGGGTGCTCGAACTACACGTACGACGGGTTCGATCGCAACACCCAGATCGCGGGAACCGTGGGGTGCGGGCAGACGCTCCCGACGACGTACACCTACGACGGCCTCGACCGGCAGCGCTCGCACGCCGAGAGCGGCGGCACCCCCGTAGCTGTCAGCTACGACGGGCTCAGCAACGAGCTGTCCTCCGAGGGGGCGACCACATCCTTCAAGGCGTTCGCCGTCGACCAGTCCGGCCAGCAGCGCGCGCTCACGGCGTCGGCCGTCACGACGTTCCTGCACGACGACGGCACCGGCAGCGTGGCCCTGACCACGTCGTCCACCGCCCAGGTCACGTGCACGGCCAGGTTCGACCCCTTCGGCACCCCCCAAGGGTCCACCGCGGCCGACGCGACCAACCACGTGTGCAACACGGGCTCGACTGCGTCCGACCTGTTCTACCGGGGTGCCCGGCACGACCAGTCGACGGGCAACTACCAGTTCGGCGCCCGCACCTACGACCCGGCCAAGGCCAGCTTCCTCACGCCCGACAACCTGCGATCCGGCCCAGCGTCGGCGAGTCCGGGTATCGGCGTCGACCCGCTGACCCGCAACACCTACGCCTACGTAAATGGCGATCCGGTCAACCTGGTGGACCCAAGTGGGCACGGCATCGCCTGCGGCATTGAGTTCCAGGGCGACCCCGGGGGCCGGGCCCAGTGCGTGGCCCAGAACGCGGCGGCGAGTGAGTGGCAGAGCAAATGGCAGGCGGCCGACTATCGGGCGGCCCACCACAAGAAGAAGGGCTGCGGGTGGAACCTTGTCTGCGTCGCCGTGCATGACGTGGCCGCGCCCTTCATTGGCGGCGTTGTCCAAGGCGCTAAGAGCCTCGTCACTGTCCCCGTCAAGGCTGTCGTCGGCTCACTTGAGGTCATCTCGGATGTGGTTACCGCGGCCGTTGAGCACGGTCTCAGCGCTGGTCTTCAAAAGGCGTCAGACGCCGTGAGGGCGCACGCCACTGGCCTGATCAATGCCGTCGGGGCGGCCAAGCACATCTCCAACCTGGGCTCCGATCCCACAGCCTTCCTCCACGAGATATATAGCCAGGCAAGCCAGTACGTCAGCCTCGCCAGCCATCAAGGGGTTGACCAGGCGCTGAAGTCGTACTTCCACAACGGGGGCACAGCCGTTCCGGCCCTTGCGCTAGCGTTCATGCCTGGTGGTCAAGGCGCGGCCTTGGAGATGGAGTCAGGCACACTCGCCGCAGAGTCTGAAGCTCCGCTGTTCTCGCAGACCACCGCATCGTCGACCTTCCGCAACGGTCCGTTCGCGGGTCAGTCGATTGGGGATGCCGCTGACGCCCTTCGCGCAGGGAAGATCTCATCCGCGGATCTGCCGGTTGATGTGATCGCCCGGGAAGGCGAGACGATCGGCCTGAACACGCGATCGATGCTCGCGCTGAGGCGGGCTGGGGTATCGCCCACCGACTGGCTTATCAACGACGTCACCGGTGTTCCCGAGATGGAGCAGCTGCTGACCGAGCGGCTGATCCGGAACGGGATGACCGGAGGCACAGACGTGCTCCGCATCACTGGCGCCGGACCGTACGCGAGCAGCCTCCGATGACCACGACCGTGTGGGACATGCCGTGCAAGTCGCAGGAGTTCAACGAGGGACCGCGGCTTCGACAGGGCCCGTCGACCCTGGCATTGGCCTATGACTTCGAGACCGAGAGTGGCGACTACGCATGGGAGGAGGTCAACTTCTACGGCGTCGTGGCCTTCAAGTTCACGGCTGCTCGATACTGCACCAGCGACCAGATCCATGCCTACGACCGGCTTGAGACAGTGTCGGAGTCACCATGGCCGCTAGAGCTGGCTGACGGACCAACTGGCCTCGAGCACTACCGGATCTTCTTCGACGACATCGGTTGCTACGAGGTGCTTGCTGGCAGCTTCGTTCCCCCGGCCGGGAGCTGAGGGCGTGCCCACGACCCGAGGTCGGCTGCGTCTCCTCGGGTCAGTCCTGCTGACAATCGCGGCAGGGGCCTCGGTACTTCTGCTTCCCGCTCCGCTGCCAACGTCTGCTCGCGCCGAGGCGGTGAGCGACGCGTACGACGCCTCCGTTGGGACCGTGCAGCCACGCACGTCGACGGTAGTGCTCGCGACCTCGGCTGGCTCGGAGCAGATGACCAGATCGACGTCGGTCGGAGTGTCCGGTTCATTTTCGATGGTTCCCGTTGTTGCCGCAGAGGGCGAGATGGGCGCCTACGAGACTGCTGCGGCAGGTGGCCGCCATGCCGGGTACCTCGAGAACTACGCGGGGAAGTCGACAGCCGAGATCGAGCGCGGGATCGGCTCGATCGAGAAGCAAGTCGCTCAGCACGAATCGTGGATCGAGGATCCGTACAGCAAAATCGCCGACTGGGACAACCTCGATCCTCGCCAGCAGGACGCCCTCATCAACAGGAAGTGGCCCGGTGACATTCAACGCCAGCGAGAGCAGTCAGAGATCCTCCGCCGGATACTCGAAGGCCGCGGGTGATCTTATGACTGACGAACCGAGCGCACGGCTGTACCTGCGGGATCTCGGCCAGCTCATCAAGGAGATGGCACGTGATGCGAAGCTCGACCGAGACGGCTCAGTCGGAGGCAGCGACCAGGACCTTCACCTCGGCAGACTGATGGCGCTGCACGAAGTCGTATCGCTCATGCAGGAGCAAGCGGCCGCGTTCGGGATCGATTTACGGGACCTGTCCCTCGCGGATATCGACCCTGCCGAGGAGCTGACGTAGTCGTGGCGAGAGCGCTGCGCGTCGTTCTGGCAGCGCTCTCGTCGGTGGCGCTCTTGGCATTGGGCCTGTTGGCCTTGACCCGCGCCCACCTGGACGGGCCGGTTCGTAACGGCTTCGCCCGCTCGGTCTACAGCCACGACGTCGTACTCAAGGACGCGCGGCGACCGGAGCCGGCGTTCAGCTGATCCCGCCGCAGAAACGGGAGGGGCGGGGACTGCGCGCCTTGGCTGACGGCGGGCCGATCACCGTCAGCCGGAAGAGGGGCGAGGCTCGGCACAGGCATCGGCTCGCCCCTCAGGAGCAGCATTGGGCACCGAGCAGAGGCGGCGGTGGAGTTTTGTGTGCAGTAACTCACACATAGTGCGAGTTACTGCACAGCAAACGCTCTCGCTAGGTGAACTCCAGTGCCCAGTCGAAGGGCTTGGGCGGCGCCACGGGCACGCCGGCGCGAGCCACCACGATGTGGACGTCGTCGCCGTTGTGCAACAGCACGCGCGCCGGGTCGCCGCTGATCTCGCGGCCGTTGATGAACAGGTGCATCGACCGGTCGGCGCCCCACTGCACGGCGCCCACGTGGTTGGGCCCGATGGGGTGGCCCCACTCGGTGAAGAACTGGCCGAGGGTGAACGGTGCCTCCACATCGGACTCGACGTGGATGACGCCGAACGGCCGGTGGGTGTGCAGCTCGGTGACCAGCCCGCGGCGGGCGTCGATGCCAATGGACGCGGGCACGGCGAGCGTCTGCCCGTCGATGTCCACTTGCACGTGGGTGTGGATGTGCTCGACCACGCCCTCGGCTCGCAGCACGTGGAGGCCGGCGGCGTCGGCGGCGGCGCTGATGTCGGCCGGCGCCGCCCAATGGGGCGCCGAGGCGATGGGGGTGGCGCCCAGCGGGGGGTCGAGCCGGATGCTGGGCGACGAGTGGGGATCCGGCGCCCCCGGCGCACCGGGCGCCAACACCGCCCGCTGGGGGATGCAGCCGGCGGCCGCGTCTTGCACGGCGGCGGTGACCTGCGGGAGGCGCGAGTCGCTGTTCGCCATCGAGGGAAGGGCGGCCATCGTCTTCGGACCCAGACGGTCGAGCACCCCATCCGCCGTGCACTCAGCCGCGGCGGCCGACAGCGACTTCCCACCGCCCTCGAGCACCTGGCGGATGAGCATGGCGCGTGACGCCAGTACGTCGAACGGCGCCGGGTCGGGCGTGGCCCCAACGGCCCCAGCGGCCCCGGCGGCCCCCGCCGTCCCCGGGTCGCACGCCCGCATCTCCACCATATGGCCGGCGAGGGTGGCCGTGCCCTTGGTGGCGCCCGCCCACGACTGGGCGGCGGCGAGGAACAGGGCGGCGTGGGCACCACTGTCGAGCCGGGTGTTCACGGCCACGCACACCACCTTGCTCGTGCTCGTGCCCTTGGTCTTGCCGGGCGCCTGCTCGTAGGACACCACCCGGTCGCCCCGCCACCCCTGCACCGCCTTCCACGCCTGGTCGAAGGGCAGCCGCTCACCGAGCACCTCGAGCATGCTCACCTGGCCGAACTGGCTCTCGCCGGCCAGCCGAGTGGCTCCCTTCGGCATGGTGGGAACCGCCGGTGCCACGGGTCCGGTGCCGTTGAGGTAGCGGGTCGGGGTCGCGACCTCGGCCTCGCTGCCCGGGGGTCGCATGAACGCCTGGTCGACCGCACCCTCGCCTCCCTCGGCGACCAGCGCCCGCACGAACGCCGGCCCGAACACGTAGGGGAACGCCAACGCATGCGTCAGCACGTCGGGGATGCCCTTGACGTCGGCACCGGCGGCGTCGGCCTGCTGGGCGGCGTCGTACGCCGCCTGCTCAGCCGACGGCAGGCTCTGCTCGTAGTCCCGTTCCACCCGCATGGCGTCGGCCTCGATGAGCGATCGCACGGCGGCGTCAGTCGGCGACCGCGCCTCGACCCGCTTCAGGTTGAACCGCTGGTCCTGCAGGGCGTGGGTCAGCTCGTGGGCCAGGGTGACTCGCACCATGGGCGTGAGGTCGCTGCCCTTCACGTACACGTGCCCGGTGCGGGGCATGTACACGCCGATCACGCTCTCCTGCACGAGCTGGCGGTCGAGGGCGGACAGGTCGACGGGTCCGGACAGCAGGCCCATGGCCCGCATGGCGGCCGCTTGCTGCTCGAAGGCCCGGCGTCCCGCGCTCGACGTCGTGGGCGGGCCGCCCACCTTGCGCTTGAAGTCGCTGGCCGACAGGAAGTCGACGGGCACGGGGTGGAGGAACGTCGTGGCCCGCTCCTGCTGGACGAACGTGACGATGTCCGCCACCCGAGGGTCCCATGCCGACGGGTACGAATGGCTGCCCTGCCGGCGGGCCACCCACACGGACGTGAGCAGGAGGACGACGACGAGGGCGGCGGCTCCGGCCACCACGATGGGGCGGTCGAGGAACGACAGCCCCGAGGGGGCGAGGGACACGGGCTCGGGTGCCATGGGCGACCGCCATCTGAGGGGGGCGACGGCCGGCTGGGGCTCGGGTGCGAACGCGGGCGTCCGTGCGAACGCGGGCGCCGGCGCGTGCGCGGGCGCCAGGAGTGTGGCCGTCGGAACCGCCCCGCTGCTGCGAGCCAGGGCCGGGAACATGACGGACTGCGCCGGCGCCGCCATCCGCACGTCGGCCGTCCAGCGCACACCGTCGAACCAGCGCTCCTGCCCGGCGACCACGGGGTCGGCTTGCCACCCCTCGGTCAGCGCGGTCGCGACGGGCACGGGCGCCGCGGCCACCGGCGCCACCACCTCGGGCGCCGCCACGACCACGACCTCGGGCGTCGTCTCAGCCCACTGGCCCAAGGCCGCCAGCTGGTCGTGCAGGAAGGCGGCGTCGTCGCATCCGCACCCGGCCGCTGTCCGTTCCCGCCCGCACTCCGTGCACCGCATGCCGCCCCACCCCTTTACCGCGAACCAATCGCCGTCCCTGCGTCGCAGGGGGTTATCGGTAGGACGAAGGGGCTCTTGAGAAAGGATGTATTCGCGCTAAATGGCGCTGTCTGCCGGGATCTTCCAAATAGGCGTGGAATGGCCCTTGCCCACGCCCCGATCTTGTTGTTACACCCCGGCCACCCCGCCCCCCATCGTCGCCCGGGCTCCGCCCGGGCTCCGCCCGGTCGCGTTGTTACACCCCTTTCGTACAATCGATCCCGTGCCCCCGTTCAAGGTCCACTCCGACTTCGCCCCCGCCGGCGACCAGCCCAAGGCCATCGAGGCCTTGGCCGACGGCGTTCGCCGAGGGGACCGCTTCCAGACGCTCCTGGGCATCACCGGCTCGGGCAAGTCGGCCACCATGGCGTGGACCATCGAGCAGGTCCAGCGCCCCACCCTGGTCATCGCCCCGAACAAGTCGCTGGCCGCCCAGCTGGCCAACGAGTTCCGGGAGTTCTTCCCCGAGAACCGGGTCGAGTACTTCGTCTCCTATTACGACTACTACCAGCCCGAGGCGTACATGCCCTCGAGCGACACCTACATCGAGAAGGACTCGTCGGTGAACGACGAGATCGACCGGCTCCGCCACTCGGCCACGTCCGGCCTGCTCGGCCGGCGGGACGTGATCGTGGTGGCGTCCGTGTCCTGCATCTACGGCCTGGGCTCGCCCGAGGAGTACGAGCGGCAGATCCTGCGCCTCAAGGTGGGAGCCAGGCACGACCAGCGCTACATCCTGCAGAAGCTGGTGGAGATGCAGTACGAGCGCAACGACATGAACCTGGTCCGGGGCAAGTTCCGGGTCCGGGGCGACACCATCGAGGTCCACCCCGCGTACGAGGAGCACGCCGTGCGCATCGAGCTGTTCGGGGACGACGTCGAGCGGGTGACGCGGGTGGACACCCTCACTGGCGAGCAGCTGGCCGACATCGACGACCTCACCATCTTCCCGGCCACGCACTACGTCGCCGGCGAGGAGCGCATGAAGCGGGCCATCGCCGGGATCGAGGTCGAGCTCCAGGAACGGCTGGCCTACTTCGAGAAGGAGGGCAAGCACCTGGAGGCCCAGCGCTTGCGCATGCGCACCCAGTACGACCTGGAGATGATGCAGGAACTCGGGTATTGCAACGGCATCGAGAACTACAGCCGCCACATCGACGGCCGGTCACCGGGCGAGGCGCCCTACACCCTGCTCGACTACTTCCCGGACGACTACCTGCTGATCATCGACGAGTCCCACGTCACCGTGCCCCAGCTGCACGGGCAGTACGAGGGCGACCGCTCCCGCAAGGAGACCCTGGTCGACTTCGGGTTCCGCCTGCCATCGGCGGCCGACAACCGGCCCCTTCGGTTCGACGAGACCATGGACCGCGTCAACCAGTGCGTCTTCCTGTCGGCCACGCCGTCGCCCTACGAGCTGCAGGTCTCGTCACAGGTGGTGGAGCAGATCGTGCGGCCCACCGGGTTGGTCGACCCCGAGATAATCGTCAAGCCCACGAAGGGCCAGATCGACGACCTCATCGAGCAGATCAACCAGCGCGTGGCCGACGGCGCCCGCGTGCTGGTCACCACCCTCACCAAGAAGATGGCGGAAGACCTCACCGACTACCTGCTGGAGATGGGCGTGCGCGTGCGGTACCTCCATTCCAACGTCGACACCATCCAGCGCATCGAGATCCTGCGCGACCTGCGCCTGGGCGAGTTCGACGTGCTGGTCGGCATCAACCTGCTCCGGGAGGGGCTGGACCTGCCCGAGGTGTCGCTGGTCGCCATCCTGGATGCGGACAAGGAGGGCTTCCTCCGGAGCGAGACGTCGCTCATCCAGACCATCGGCCGGGCCGCCCGGAACGTGGACGGCCAGGTGATCATGTACGCGGACCAGGTGACCGACTCCATGACCCGGGCCATCTCCGAGACCCAGCGCCGCCGCCGCGTGCAGACCGCCCACAACGCCGAGCACGGGATCAACCCCGAGACCATCCGCAAGGCGGTCACCGACATCCTCGCCCACCTCCGGCCCGCGGGGGCCGACGGGGCGCCCCACCCAGGCAAGGGCAGGCGCTCCCGCAAGCACGATCGCAGCGACTTCGCCGAGCTGCCTCACGACGAGTTGTCCCGCCTCATCCGCACGTTGGAGGAGGAGATGCACGAGGCCGCCACCGATCTCCGGTTCGAGTACGCGGCCCGGCTCCGGGACGAGATCAACGATCTGAAGAAGGAGCTCAAGCACGTCGGCTGACCGCTGGGCCCGCCGCTTCGACGACCGAACGCGCGTTCGTCCCCGACCCGAGATACCATCGCAAGGGTGTCCGACAAGCTTGTAATTCGGGGGGCTCGCGAGCACAACCTGAAGAACGTCTCGCTCGAGCTTCCCCGGGACAAGCTCATCGTGTTCACGGGGCTGTCCGGCTCGGGCAAGTCCAGCCTCGCCTTCGACACCATCTACGCCGAGGGCCAGCGTCGCTACGTCGAGTCCCTGAGCGCCTACGCCCGCCAGTTCCTCGGCCAGATGGACAAGCCCGACGTCGACTTCATCGAGGGCCTCTCGCCGGCCA
>Ga0070741_10004085_pt1 | contig 34686 bp, 29 predicted proteins | sample Coa_R1_4_FD_66440 | JGI IMG/M metagenome (GOLD analysis project Ga0070741, IMG submission 66440) | Surface soil microbial communities from Centralia Pennsylvania, which are recovering from an underground coalmine fire - Coalmine... | ecosystem: Environmental > Terrestrial > Soil > Unclassified ... | reverse complement strand
CAACACGCTGAACCAGAAGGCCTCCGGCATCGGGACGCTGCTCAGCCCCAAGACCGCCATCACGGCGGCCCAGGGTGACCAGCCCGCCAACGGTGGCCGGGCCTGCTACCAGCCCCCGCTGGGCGAGGCTCTCAACGGCGCCGGGCTGCCAGCCCTTCTCGTCGGTGAGGCCGCCTGCGGTGAGGCCAGCACCAAGGGTGACGTCTCCAACTTCGAGGCCATCGGCACGGGTACCGTCGCCAGCCTCCGGCTGAACGCCACTCAGATCCTCAAGCCCGCTCTCGACGCCCTGAAGCCGGTGCTCGACACCGTGGCCGCCACTCCGGTGGGTGACCTCCTCAAGGCCACCGACGCTCCGGCCAAGACGGCCGTCACCACCCTGAATGGCCTCCTCGGCAACCTGCTCGGCCAGGGCAGCGTGGTTCTGCCGACCCTCGAGCCGTCGCAGACGGTCAAGGACGTCGTCAACCGCCTGGAGGACTCCGACCTCCTGCGGATCAACATCGGCAACGCCATCGCCAAGAACACCGGCACGGCGACGAACTTCACCTCCGAGTCGCTGGCCCAGGGCGGCACGATCGAGGTTCTCCCCGCCTTCCGTGGCCTCGGCCTCCCGCCGCTCCTCAAGATCACGACCGGCGAGTCCGGCGCCTCCGTCACCTACGACCGTGACAAGGCCGCCGGTGTGGGCTCGGCCAAGAACACGCTCGTCCGCATCGAGAGCGAGCTCCTGCCGACCCTCGGCCTCGGCCAGATCGGCGTGGCCGGCATCAAGCCCCTCGACACGCTGACCAGCACCCTCGGCATCAAGACCGGCCCCGGGTTCGTCGAGCTGGCCCCCGGCCAGAACCTGACGCTGTTCTGCGACGGCGTCGTCAGCGCCCTCTGCACCGAGATCTCCGTCGGCACCCCGAAGGAGACCAAGCTCCCTGACGGCAGCGTGAAGGAAGAGTCGGCCGCCGTCAGCATCCACCTCTTCAAGGGCCTCAACAACCTGGTTCCCGGCCTCCAGCTGGGTTCCATCCTCGGCAACGCCGCACTCGACACCGTCCTGTCGCCGGTCTCCGGCGCCACCGGGCTGAGCCTCGGCAACAAGACCGACGTCCCCGGCATCCGCCTCGCCCTGGCCCAGACCGTGGCCCAGGCCGGCGGCACCAAGGTGATGGGTCAGGTCGAGGAGCGCCAGCGGGCGGCGGCGGCCGAGGCTCCGGCCCCCGCTCCGGCTCCGGCCGCGGCCCTGCCCCGGACCGGCGGTCTGCCCTTCCGGGCGGCCACCATTCCGGCCCTCCTGGGCATGAGCCTGGGGGTCGGCACCTACCTGCGGCGTCGCCGCTAACCAGGAGTAAACACCAGCACCAGCATCACCACCTTGTAGCATCGGTTTCCGGGGTCGGGACACACACAGGTCCCGGCCCCGGAACCGTCTCCCGAACAGGCGAATCTTCGAGTTGGGGAGCCAAGAGCGTTGACCGACACCCCCCTGGCCGCCGAGAAGACCCACCGACTGCGTGACGGGTCCCGGTTCTTCTTCGACTCGCTGCGGACGCGGCCCGTCGCCCGGCGCCTGCTGTCGGGCTTCTCGATCATCACTGCCGTCATCGCCATCGGCCTGCTGGCCTATCCCCTGGCCACCAACTACCTCCAGGACCGGCTGCAGTCGAGGCTGGCCATCCAGCTCCACAGCCCCCAGGCCCGGGCCAACTACGCCGCCGGCCACACTCCCGAGGGCGACGCCCTCACCCGGATCGTGATCCCCACCATCAAGGTCGACACCGTGGTGGTCGAGGGGACCGGCGCCAGCGCCCTGCGGGCCGGGGCCGGCCACTACCCCAACACGCCGCTGCCGGGCGAGGAGGGGAACGTCGCCATCGCCGGGCACCGCACCACCTACGGCAAGCCCTTCGCCAACCTCGACCGCCTCGCCCCCGGTGACGAGGTCGTGCTCGAGACGCCGATCGGGCGCCACGTCTACAAGGTCACCCAGCCGCCGTTCGTCGTGGCCAACACCGATTACAGCGTGATCTCCCAGACCCCCGGCCACACGCTGACGCTCACCACCTGCCACCCCAAGGGCTCGGCCCGCCAGCGACTCGTCGTCAAGGCGGAGATGCTGTCATGACCTTCGAGGGGATCGGAGACCACATGCGCAAGGTCACCGCGTTGCTCGCCCTGGCCGGCTTCGCCGCCGTCCTCCCCGCCGGCCGGGCCCTCGCCCAGGGCAACGGCGAGCAGGCCGCCTTCGTCCAGTGGCAGTCGCCCGACGACGGCGCCCGGGTCGGCGGCCAGAGCTACCACGTCAAGGCCAAGGTGGCCTTCGACGGCGGGGTGAGGACGTGGTCGGTCGAGGCCCTCGCCCCCGACGGGGCCGACTACCCCGGCTACGGCACGATCTGCGAGAAGGCCGAGGGTGGATCGCCGGCCTACGTCAACATCGACTGCGTGTGGGACACGACGGCCTACCCCAACGACGGTGGCCCGGCCCAGAACCGGCCCTACGTGGTGCGGATCAGCGGCCAGGGCGGCCCCCGCAGCGGCATCGCCGGCAACGGCCAGCCGCCCGGCCCCCGCCACGAGGACCGCAACGTCATCGTGTCCAACCCGGTCTCCACCCCCAAGGCCGTCAAGCTGACCTGGGACGACGCCCCCCGGCAGGCGACGGTGCAGTGGCAGCCCAACCCCGAGCCCGACATCACCAGCTACGTCGTCCAGGAGAAGTTCGGCGACGGGCCGTGGAAGACCGTCGGCCAGGCGGGCGGCAAGGTCACGACGTTCACCCGCAGCCTCTCGGCCTCGGGCACCTACCGGTACCAGGTGGCCGCCGTCCGGGCGGCGGGCAGCGGGACCGAGACGATCCAGTCGGCCTGGGCGGGCCCGTCGGCCGAGCCCAAGCAGATCGTCGTCACCGCCCCCAAGCGCCCCGAGCCCACCACCACGACCACCGAGCCGGCGCCGGCCGAGGCCGCCGGCGACACCGGCGCGACCGGCACCCCGGCCGACGGCGGATCCACCACCACGACGTCGGCGGGCGGCGCCGCCGCCCCCGGGGCGACCCCGGCCCCCTCCGGGCCGACAGGCGACCCGGCCCGCCCCGCCGCCGGGCTCGTGTCGCCGATCCAGCCCGGTGCCCCCGGCAGCGTGAAGTCGGGCGGGGCCTCGTTCGGCGCCCCGGTGGCCCCGCCGGCCGCCCCCAAGGCCGGCAAGGCGGCCAAGGACGAGCCCGTGGAGGAGTCGGAGGGCCCCGACAACGGCTTCTCGCCGGCGCTGCCCTACAAGCAGAGCGGCGAGGCCGCCGGGTCCGACAAGGAGGACGGCGAGGCCGGCCGCGTGCTCGTCGGGATGCCCGAGACCGTCGGGGGCGACGACACCCGCCGGCTGCTGATCCCGCTGGCCGCCGGCCTCCTGCTGTTCGTCTTCGCCATGCACGCCCTCTACGCCAGCCGGCGGGCGGCGGCCGACGCCAAGGCCCTCGAGACCGACTAGCGGGCGTCAGCCGGCGCCGGTCACCGCAGCATCGCCCGCATGAGGGCGACGGCGCCGGCCTTGTCGAGGAACTCGTTCCAGTTGCCGCACTTCGGGGACTGGACGCAGGACGGGCAGCCGGCCTCGCAGGGGCAGGCGGCCACGACGTCGTGGGCGGCGGCCAGGTGGCGGTCGGCGGCGTCGAAGGCCAGCTCGGCGATCCCCGCCCCGCCGGGGTAGCCGTCGTAGACGAAGATCGTCGGACCGCCGGTGGCGGGGTGGAAGGCCATGGACACGCCCCCGACGTCCCACCGGTCGCAGATGGCGAACAGCGGGAGCATCCCGATGAGGGCGTGCTCGGCGGCGTGGGCCGCCGACAGCACCGACACGGCGTCGAGCCCGGCGGCGGCCACGACGGCCGGCGGCACCGTGTACCACCCGGCCCGGGTGGCCAGCCGGCGGGGCGGGAGGTCGAGGTCGACCGTCTCGAGGACCTCGCCGCTGCCGATCCGGCGGCGCTGGTAGGCGTCGGTGGTGGTGGTCACCTCGACCGTGCCGAGGTGGAGCGTCGCCCGGCCGACCGGCCGGGCCCGCTCCTCGCCGGTGACGGCGATGTCGATGTCGTGGCGGGCCTGGGTGTACTCGTCGACCTCCACCGGCGCCAGCAGGGCGTAGGCGTCGTCGACGTCGAGGGCCTCGACGCGGTACTGGCGGCCCTGGTGGAGGTAGATGGCCCCCGGGTGGGCGATGTGGAACACCCGGGCGCCGTCGACGGTGCCGACGAGGCGGGACGAATCGGTCTCGTAGAGGCGGTACTCGACCGACGACCCGGTCCGCAGCCCGACGTGGGGGGCGGGCGCTTCGGGGCGGGCCCAGAACATCCTCCCGGCCCTCGGCTTGAGGGCGTCGGCCAGGACCAGCTCCCGGACGGCGTCGTCGACGGCCTCGCCGCGGTACACCTCGTCGTCGGGCGCCAGCGGCAGCTCGTAGGCGGCGCAGCCCACGTGGGGCTCGGCCACGAAGGGGTTGTCGGGGTTCACGACGGCCGGCTCCAGCGCCCGGGTGAAGAGCTGGGCCGGATGGTCGAGGTACCACCGGTCGAGCTGGTCGTCGCCGGCCACGAGGACGGCGGCCGACGGCTGGAGGGCCCGGCCCGCCCGGCCGGCCTGCTGCCAGAAGGAGGCCAGCGTGCCCGGGAACCCCTGGAGGACGACGGCGTCGAGCCCGGCCACGTCGATCCCGAGCTCGAGGGCGTTGGTGGCCGCCACCCCGAGGAGCTCGCCCCGGGCCAGGGCGGTCTCCAGCTGGCGGCGTTCCTCGGGGAGGTAGCCGCCCCGGTAGGCGGCCACCGCCTCCGCCAGCCGGGCGGCGCCGAAGTCGTCGGCCAGGCGGCGCCGGGCCTGGCGGGCCACCAGCTCGGCACTGCGCCGGCTCGGCGAGAAGGCGATGGTCCGCAGGCCGGCCTCCACCAGGCGGGCCAGCAGGCCGCCGACCTCGGCGGTGGCCGAGGCCCGCATCCCGGCGGCCGGGTCGACCATCGGCCGGTCGAGGAGGGCCACCGCCCGGGGGCCCCGGGGCGAGCCGTCGTCGTCGACGGCGTCGACCGGCAACCCGCACAGCTCGGCGGCCAGGCCGGCCGGGTTGCCGATGGTGGCGCTGGCGAAGCAGAAGGCGGGCTCGGCGCCGTAGTGCCGGCAGACCCGCCGCAGCCGCCGGAGCAGGTGGGCGACGTGACTGCCGAAGATGCCCCGCAGCGTGTGCAGCTCGTCGACCACGACGTAGCGCAGCCGCATGAGGAACGTCGCCCAGCGGTCGTGGTAGGGGAGGATCGCCCCGTGGAGCATCTCGGGGTTGGTCAGCACGACGTTGGCCGTCCGCCGCCGCGCCGCCCGCTCCTCCACCGGCGTGTCGCCGTCATAGGTCACGGCCCGCATCCCGGGGACCAGCCACGACCGCAGCGACCGGAGCTGGTCGTGGGCCAGGGCCTTGGTGGGGAACAGCAGCAGGGCCGTGTCCTTGCCGCCGCCGAGCACCGACTCGGCGATCGGCGCCTGGTAGCACAGCGACTTCCCCGAGCCCGTCCCCGTGGCCAGGGCCACGCTGCGTCCGGCCCGGAGCCGGTCGACGGCCTCGGCCTGGTGGACGTAGAGCCGGGCGGCGCCCCGGGCGGCGAGCCGCTCGACGACCTCGGGGTGCAGCGGCCGCTCGGGATCGCCGTAGCGGGCCGGACGGGCGGGGACGACGTCGAGGCGCGTCAGCCGGTCCCCCACCTCGGGGTCGGCGGCCAGCTTCTCCAGCGCTTCGATCGCGTCCACAGCGAGGTCGACGGTAACCTCTGGGTGTGGCACTGAAGAACCTGGTGAGCAAGCTGACGAAGCCGGTCGAGGAGCACGACCGGGAGAAGCTGGTCGAGTTCTGCTCCCAGCTCGAGGGCTGCTGCCCGATCGACGAGGTCGAGCCCCGTACGGTGGCCAAGGTCGTCGGCGAGATCTCCTCCGTGCGGATCGTGCCCCGGGCCGGGGCGCCGGCCCTCGAGGTCGGCGTGAACGACGGGCGGGGCGTGCTCACCGCCGTATTCTTCGGCCGGAAGAAGATCGCCGGGGTCAGCCCCGGGCGCCGCCTCGTCGTCGAGGGCATGGTGGCCCCGCTCGGGAACCGGGTGTTCATGTACAACCCGGTCTACGAGCTCCTGGCCTAGCGGCCCGGGGCTATTTGCCGGTCAGGATCCGGCGGATCTCGTCCTCCGACTCCGGGGTGACGAGGGCGATCACCTCGTCGCCGACCTGGAAGACCGTGTCCCCCCGGGGGACCACGACGTGCTCCTCCCGGACGATGGCCACGAACGTCGAGTCGCGGGGGAGGTCGAGCTCCCGGATCGTGGGGCCGATGACCGGCGCGTCGGGGGCCAGCGTGACCTCCACCAGCCGGGCGGCGCCCTTCTCCAGCTGGAGGAGCCGCACCAGGCTCCCGACCGACAGGGCCTCCTCGGTCAGGGCCAGGATGAGATGGGGGGTCGACACCGACACGTCGACGCCCCAGTTCTCGTTGAACAGCCACTCGTTCTTCGGATGGTTGACCCGGGCCACCACCCGGGGCACGGCGAACTCCTGCTTGGCCAGGAGCGAGATGACGAGGTTGTCCTCGTCGTCGCCGGTGGCGGCCACCACGACGTCGACCGAGCCGAGGTCGGCCTCCCGCAGCGACGTCACCTCGCAGGCGTCGGCGGTGTGCCACTCGACGCTGCCGCCGTCGCCCCGGGGGCCGGTGAGCGCCGGGGCGGCGCGGTTCACCACGCCGGGGTCCTGCTCGATGATCAGCACCTGGTGCCCGCCCTCGGCCAGGTCGTTGGCGATGAACTGGCCGACGTTGCCCCCGCCGGCGATGGCGACCTTCACCTCAGTGGTCCTTCCCCGTCTCCAGGCGTTCGGTCAGGGCGTCGAGGGCGTCGGTGGCGGCGGTGAACGTCACCATGTCGCCCTCCTGGCCGACGATGCCGGCGTCGACGATGCGGGCGTTGCCGAGCCGGGTGACGGCCGTCAGCCAGAACCGGCCCGGCTCGTTGAGACCGGACAGCTTCTTGCCCGCCCACACCGGCGGCAGGCCCCGCTCGACGACGCAGATCTTCCCGCTGGGATCGGACCAGTCGGCCTTCACCTCGCCCGGCATCAGGCGCCGCATGACCTGGTCGGTGGCCCAGCTCACGGTGGCCACCGTGGGGATCCCCAGCCGCTGGTAGATGAGCGCCCGGCGGGGGTCGTAGATCCGGGCCACGACGTGTTCGATCCCGAAGTTCTCCCGGGCGATACGGGCCGTCAGGATGTTCGAATTGTCGCCGTTGGTGACGGCGGCCAGCGCGCCGGCCCGGTCGACGCCCGCCTCCAGCAGGTGGTCCCGGTCGAACCCGAAGCCCACTACGGTGGTCCCGCCGAAGCCCTGCGGCAGACGGCGAAAGGCGCTCTTGTTCTTGTCGACGACGGCCACGCTGTGGCCATCCTTCTCCAGCGTGCCGGCCAGTTCGCTGCCGACACGGCCACAACCCACGACGACGACGTGCACGGCCGGGAATGGTAACTCAGGGTGGGCATCCGCACCCGGGTCGTGTTGATGGCATATTGACGCTGTGTACCAGGCCCTGAAACGCCTGCTCGTCGGGCGGCCGCTCTCCAGCGCCGAGCAGGAGCATCAGCGGCTGACCAAGACGATCGCTCTGGCGGTCTTCTCCTCCGATGCCATCTCCTCGACGGCCTACGCCACCGAGGAGATCCTGCGCGTGCTGGTGCCGCTGGCCGGCATGGCGGCTCTCGACAAGCTGATCCCGATCGCCTTCGTCGTCGTGATCCTGCTGGGGATCGTGGCCTTCAGCTACCGCCAGACGATCTTCGCCTACCCGAGCGGCGGCGGGTCCTACGTCGTCTCCCGGGAGAACCTGGGCACCAACCCGTCCCTGGTGGCCGGAGCCTCGCTGCTCACCGACTACATCCTCACGGTGTCGGTGTCGGTGGCGGCCGGGGTGGCGGCCATCACCTCGGCCTTCCCCGGCCTGCGCCACGACACCGTGCCGCTGTGCCTGCTGCTCATCCTGCTGATCACCCTGGCCAACCTGCGGGGGGTGAAGGAGTCGGGCCGGACGTTCGCCGTCCCCACCTACGTCTACATCTTCTCCCTCACCCTGCTGGTGGGCATCGGCCTCACCCGGTCGTTCACCGGCCACCTCGACCGCCTCCCGCCCGACCCGGCGGCCCTGCAGGAGATCACCCGCCAGGGCCAGCTCATGACCGGCATCACGCTGTTCGCCCTCATGCGGGCCTTCTCGTCCGGCGCCGTGGCCCTGACGGGGGTCGAGGCCATCAGCAACGGCGTGCCGGCCTTCCACCGGCCGGAGTCGAAGAACGCCGCCACCACGCTCATGTGGATGGCGGGAATCCTGGGCACGTTCTTCTTCGGAATCTCCGTACTGGCCCACCGGGTCGCCCCCACCCTGCAGCCGGAGGGCCGGGAGACGGTGCTCTCCCTGCTGGGGCGGACGGTCTTCGGCCACAACACGCCGATGTACTTCGTCCTCCAGGTGTCGACCGCCGCCATCCTGACCCTGGCGGCCAACACCGCCTACGCCGACTTCCCCCGGCTGTCGTCGATCATCGCCCGGGACGGCTTCCTGCCCCGGCAGCTGTTCAACCGGGGCGACCGGCTGGTGTTCTCCAACGGCGTCATCGTCCTGGCCGTCCTGGCCAGCACGCTGCTGATCGTGGTGAAGGGCGAGGTCACCCACCTGATCCCGCTCTACGCCGTCGGCGTGTTCACCTCGTTCACGCTGTCGCAGTTCGGGATGGTCAAGCACCACCTGAAGGAGCGCGAGCCCGGGTGGCGCCGGTCGATGGTCGTCAACGGCGTCGGCTCGGTGGCCACCGGCATCGTCCTGCTGGTGGTGGCCATCTCCAAGTTCACCAAGGGCGCCTGGCTGCCGATCATCGTGATCCCCCTGCTGGTGCTGCTCCTCAAGGGCGTCAAGCGCCACTACGACATGGTCAAGACGTCCCTGGCCGTGCCCGACGACTGGCGCCCGCCCCGGCTCAACCACACCGTGGTCGTGCTGGTCGGCGGCGTCCACCGGGGGGTGCTGGAGGCGATGGCCTACGCCCGCTCCCTCAACCCGAACCACCTCGTGGCCGTCACGGTCGTGTCCGACGAGGAGGAGCAGGAGCGCATCGAGGAGGCCTGGGCGGCCCATGGCCTCGAAATCCCGCTCGACATCATCTACTCCCCCTACCGGGAGCTGTCCCGCCCGATCCTCAAGTTCATCGACGAGATCGACGCCCGGTGGGACAACGACATCGTCACCGTGCTCATCCCCGAGTTCGTCGTCCGGCGGTGGTGGGAGCACATCCTCCACAACCAGACGGCGCTGTTCCTCAAAGGCCGGCTCCTGTTCCGGGAGGGCGTCGTGGTGACGTCGGTGCCGTACCACGTGCGGACGGGCAAGTTCACCGGGCCGGGAGGCGACACGTCGGCCGGGCCCGCCGGGGGGGACGGAGCCGGCCAGTTGGGGGTGGTCGAGAACAGAACACCGGGCTGACGGCCGGGGGCCCGCTGATTCCCGGGTCCGAGGCCCTCGCCGCCTACCATGTCGGGATTGTGAATTGGCCGCCGCGACGTCGACGCGCGCGCCTGAAAGGAAGGGCCTCGCATGACCCCACTCCTCCTCGCCGCCGAAGGGGGATATCAGGACTTCGTCCTCAAAGCGAGTGACAAGTTCGTCCTGCTGTTCTCCGGCGTGACCGCCCTCCTGGCGATCGCCGTCGGATTCATCCTGGCCAAGGGTGTGCTGGCCGCCGATCAGGGCACCCCCAAGATGATCGAAATCGCCAAGGCCATCCAGGAAGGCGCGCTGGCCTACCTCAAGCGCCAGATGAAGACGATCGTCATCATCCTGATCCCGCTGGCCGTGATCGTCTTCCTGACCTCGGTCAAGGTCGTGAAGCCGGACGGCGACGTGGCGCTGTCGTTCGTGCAATCCGGTCTCTTCCGCACCCTGGCCTTCCTGGCCGGGTGCCTCATGTCGGGCCTGACCGGCTTCATCGGAATGTCGCTGGCCACCCAGGGCAACGTCCGCACCGCGGCGGCGGCCCGGACGGGCAAGCTGCCCCCGGCGCTGCAGGTGGCCTTCCGGACGGGCGGCGTGGCCGGCATGTTCACCGTCGGCCTGGGCCTCTTCGGGGCGACGATCATCATCACCATCTTCCAGAACACCAGCTCGGCCATCCTGGTCGGGTTCGGGTTCGGCGGGTCGCTGCTGGCCCTGTTCCTGCGGGTCGGCGGCGGCATCTTCACCAAGGCGGCCGACGTCGGCGCCGACCTCGTCGGCAAGGTCGAGGCCGGGATCCCCGAGGACGACCCCCGCAACCCCGCCACCATCGCCGACAACGTGGGCGACAACGTCGGCGACTGCGCCGGCATGGCCGCCGACCTGTTCGAGTCCTACGAGGTCACCCTCGTCGCCTCGATCATCCTCGGCGTCAGTGCCTTCCGGTCGATCGGCGCCAACCCCGCCCTCGGCCTCATCTTCCCCGTCGCCTGCCGGGCCATCGGCGTGCTGGCGTCGATCGTCGGCGTCTTCGCCGTGAAGGCCCGGGAGGACGAGACCAACGCCCTCAAGCCCATCAACCGGGGCTTCCTCACCGCCGGCATCCTCACCGTCATCGGCACGGCCATCGTGGCCTTCGGCTACGTGAAGAACGACTCCGGCCACCACGAGGACCTGAAGGTCTTCGCCGCCGTGGTCGTCGGCCTCGTCCTGGCCCAGGTCGTGAGCCGCCTGACCGAGTACTTCACCGGCACCGAGTACTCGCCCGTCCGGGAGATCGCCGAGTCGGCCCGCACCGGCCCGGCCACCACCGTGCTGTCCGGCATCTCGTCGGGCCTGGAGTCGTCGGTCTACGCCATCATCGCCATCGCCATCGCCCTGGGCGTCTCGATCGCCCTCGGCGGCGGCAACCTCCAGTTCTCCCTCTACCTGGTCGCCCTGTGCGGCATGGGCATGCTGGCCACCACCGGCGTCGTCGTCTCCGAGGACACCTTCGGACCGGTGGCCGACAACGCCGCCGGCATCGCCGAGATGTCGGGTGAGTTCCACGGCCCGCCGGAGCGGATCATGGTCAGTCTCGACGCCGTGGGCAACACCACCAAGGCCGTCACCAAGGGCTTCGCCATCGGGTCGGCCGTCATCGCCGCCGTGGCCCTGTTCGCCTCCTACATCGAGACGATCGGCTCCGAGCTGAACCTGAAGGACGCCGCCGGGAAGCTCCTGGAGGGGACGAACCTCTTCCGGGCCACGGCCACGCAGATCAACGTGGCCGACCCCAAGGTCTTCATCGGACTGCTGATCGGCGGCTCCGTGCCGTTCCTGTTCTCCGCCCTGGCCATCCGGGCCGTGGGCCGCACCGCCAGCGTGGTGGTGCAGGAGGTCCGCTCCCAGTTCGCCGACGGCGGGATCATGGCCGGCACCAAGCGGCCCGACTACGGCCCCGTCATCGACATCTGCACCGCCGCCTCGCTGCGGGAGCTGGCCACCCCGGCCCTGCTGGCCGTGCTGACGCCGGTCATCATCGGCTTCGGCATCAACTACCTGGCGCTCGGGGCCTTCCTGGCCGCCGTCATCCTCACCGGCCAGTTGATGGCCAACTTCCTGTCCAACTCCGGTGGGGCGTGGGACAACGCCAAGAAGTACATCGAGGACGGGCACGAGGGCGGCAAGGGCTCCGAGGCCCACAAGGCCGCCGTCATCGGCGACACCGTCGGCGACCCGTTCAAGGACACCGCCGGCCCGGCCCTCAACCCGCTGATCAAGGTCATGAACCTGGTGTCGCTGCTCGTCCTGCCGGCCATCATCAACCTGAAGGACAACGACCCGGCCCGGTTCACGATCGCCGGCGCGGCGCTGGTGGTGCTCATCGCGGCCATCGCCTTCTCCAAGCGCAAGGGCGAGGCGATGGACGCCGGCACCCCGGCGGCGCCCCAGGCGGCCCCGGCCGGCGCCAACGTCTGATCAGGTCACCGCTACACGAACGGCTGAGGTCCCGGGAAGTCCCCGGGGCCTCGCCGCGCCGAGAGGAGCAGAATGGCGGCCATGAGCCTGCGCGCCCTGCTCCGTGCCCGGCCCGACGCCGACGACCCGCTGGCTCGCCACCCGCCCGACAGCCACCCGGGGATCAAGAGCAAGAAGAAGGCGCGAGCGTCGCTCGACGGCGAGGGCGAGCGGCTGGCCGGCCTCCAGGAACGGCTGTGGGCGGAGAAGGCCCGCACCGTCCTGCTCGTCCTCCAGGGCATCGACACGTCGGGCAAGGACGGGACGATCGAGCACGTCATCGGCCTCGTCAACCCGCTCGGCTGCCGGATCACCTCGTTCAAGCGGCCCACGGCCGAGGAGGCCCGCCACCACTTCCTGTGGCGGATCCGCCGGGCGCTGCCCGAGCCGGGCCAGATCGGGGTGTTCGGCCGGTCGCACTACGAGGACGTGATCGTCCCCCGGGTCCACGGCGGGCTCCCCGACGAGGCGATCGACCGGCGCTACGCCGAGATCGCCCGGTTCGAAGCCGGGCTCCTGGCCGGATCCACCACCATCGTCAAGTGCTTCCTGCACATCTCCTACGACGAGCAGCGGGAGCGGCTGCTCGACCGGCTCGACAACCCCGACAAGCGGTGGAAGTTCGAGGAGGGCGACATCGACGAGCGGGCCCTGTGGCCGAGCTACCAGGACGCCTTCCGGGAGGTGCTCCGGCGCAGCAACCCCGACACCGCCCCCTGGTACGTCGTCCCCGCCGACCGCAAGTGGTACCGGAACTGGGCGGTGGCCCGGCTGCTGCTCGAGACCCTGACGGAGATGGCCCCCGAGTACCCGCGGCCCGCCCTCGACATCCCGGCGCTCAAGGCCCGGCTCCTGCCCCCGCCCCGCCTCCGGGCCGTGAAGTGACGGCTCAGTCCAGGGGCAGCTGCGGCTGCCGGTGACGGCGGTTGCGGCGGATCTCGAGGAGGACGGGGATGGCCGAGAGCCCGGCGATGACCACGATGACGGGTAGCAGGTACTTGTCGATGCCGTGAACCGTCTTGCCCAGCGTGTAGCCGAGGAGCGTCACCCCGACGGCCCACAGCAGGCCGCCGATGACGTTGAAGGTGACGAAGGTGCGGTAGCGCATCGTGCCGATCCCGGCCAGGATCGGGGCGAACGTGCGCACCGCCGGGATGAAGCGGGCCAGGACGATCGTGCGGGAGCCGAACTTCTCGAAGTACTCCTCCGCCCGGTGGACGTACTCCGCCTTGAACAGCCGGGAGCCGGGTTTGAACAGGGACGGCCCGACCCGGTTGCCGAGGGCGTAGGCCACCTGGTTGCCGGCCACGGCGGCCACGAAGCTGCCGGAGAGGATCACCGCCACGTTCAGTTTGCCCTGCGACGCCAGGAGCCCGGCGGTGAAGAGCAGGGTGTCGCCGGGAAGGAAGAAGACCAGACAGGACTCGGCGAAGATCGTGACGAGCAGCCCGATGGTCCCGAACGTCTCGATGAGGTGTTTCTCCACGCTCGGGCACCATAATCCGGGGCTGGCGTGACACCGGAGCCACCCGTCTGGCACCCTGGCGGGCCAAGCGGCCCCCCGGCTGATGGAGGAACCGTGCCGAAGCCCCTCGTGATCGTCGAATCGCCGGCCAAGGCGAAGACCATCGCGGGCTTCCTCGGCTCCGGCTACGCCGTCGAGTCGAGCATCGGCCACATCCGCGACCTGCCCCGCAAGGCCCAGGAGGTCCCCGCCGCCTACAAGGACGAGCCGTGGGCCAAGCGCTGGGGGGTTGACGTCGACAACGACTTCAAGCCCCTCTACATCGTCCCGGCGGAGAAGAAAGCCCAGGTCGCCAAGCTCAAGCAGCTGCTCAAGGACGCCGACGAGGTCTATCTCGCCACCGATGAGGATCGGGAGGGCGAGGCCATCGCCTGGCACCTCCTGGAGGTGCTGTCGCCCCGGGTGCCCGTCCGGCGGATGGTCTTCCACGAGATCACCCGGGCGGCCATCGAGCGGGCCGTCTCCGAATCGCGCGACCTCGACCGCAAGCTGGTCGACGCCCAGGAGACCCGCCGCATCCTCGACCGCCTCGTGGGCTGGGACATCTCCGAGGTGCTGTGGAAGAAGGTCTCCCCCCGGCTGTCGGCCGGTCGGGTCCAGAGCGTGGCCACCCGGCTGGTGGTGGAGCGGGAGCGCAGCCGCATGGCCTTCCGGGCCGCCGGCTACTGGGACCTGGAGGGCACCTTCGCCGCCCGGGGCGTGACCTTCCCGGCCGCGCTGATCAGCCTCGACGGCAAGCGGCTGGCGACCGGCAAGGACTTCGAGCCCACCACCGGGCAGCTGACGGCGGCCGCCGCCGGCGCCGTGGCCCTCCTCGACGAGGCCGCCGCCCGGGGCCTCGTCGAGCGCCTGACCGGCGCCGACTTCTCGGTCACGTCGGTGGAGTCGCGGGACTGGAAGCAGTCGCCCCACCCGCCGTTCATGACCTCCACCCTCCAGCAGGAGGCCGGCCGCAAGCTCCGCTTCGGCGCCGAGCGGACGATGCGCCTGGCCCAGAAGCTCTACGAGGCGGGCTACATCACCTACATGCGGACGGACTCCGTCTCGCTGTCGGAGCAGGCCATCGCCGCCGCCCGGGCCGAGATCACCGAGCGCTACGGCGCCGATCACCTGCCCGACCAGCCCCGCCGCTACACCCGCAAGGTCAAGAACGCCCAGGAGGCCCACGAGGCCATCCGTCCGGCCGGCGAGCGGTTCCGCCGCCCCGAGGACGTGGCCCGGGAGGTCGACGCCGACGCCGCCCGGCTCTACGACCTCATCTGGAAGCGCTGCGTCGCCTCCCAGATGGCCGACGCCCGGGGCCGGCGGGTCTCGCTCCGGCTGGGCGCCACGTCGTCGACCGGCGAGGCGGCCGTCTTCTCCGCCTCCGGCCGGACGATCACCTTCGCCGGGTTCCTGCGGGCCTACGTCGAGGGCTCCGACGACCCCGACGCCGAGCTGGAGGACCGGGAGAGCCGCCTGCCGGCGGTGGAGCAGGGCGAGGCGGTGGGCAACGAGTCGCTCGAAGCCGCCGGGCACACCACCCAGCCTCCGGCCCGCTACACCGAGGCCTCGCTGGTGGCCGAGCTCGAGACCCGGGGCATCGGCCGGCCGTCGACCTACGCCAGCGTCATCCAGACCATCCAGGACCGGGGCTACGTCTGGAAGAAGGGCTCGGCCCTCGTCCCGTCGTGGACGGCCTTCGCCGTGATCAAGCTGCTGGAGCAGCACTTCGCCCACCTGGTCGACTACGAGTTCACCGCCCGGATGGAGGAGACGCTCGACGACATCGCCCGGGGCGAGCAGGAGTGGGTCCCGTGGTTGCGTCAGTTCTACTTCGGCAACGGCGTGACGGGCCTGCGGACCCTGGTCGAGGAGCGGGTCCCCGAGATCGACGCCCGGGACATCAACACCATCCCCATCGGGGCCGACGCCGAGGGGCGCGACATCGTGGTGCGGGTCGGCCGCTACGGGCCCTACCTGTCGCGGGGCGAGCAGACGGCGCCCGTCCCCGACGACATCGCCCCTGACGAGCTGACGCCGGCCATGGCCTCCGAGCTGCTGGAGCGGGGCCCCGAGGAGGGCCGCTCGCTGGGGGCCGACCCCGACAGCGGCCTCGAGGTCACCGTGCGGGACGGGCGCTACGGGCCCTACGTCCAGCTCGGCGAGCAGGAGGAGGGCTCGAAGCGCAAGCCCAAGCGGGCCAGCCTGTTCAAGACGATGACCCCCGACTCGGTCACGCTGGAGGAGGCGCTGATGCTGCTCAGCCTCCCCCGGGTCGTGGGCCGGGACGAGGAGGGTCGCGACATCGTGGCCAGCCCCGGCCGCTTCGGGCCCTACATCAAGCGGGGCGACGACACCCGCAGCCTCCAGAACGAGGAGCAGCTGCTCACGATCACGCTGGAGGAGGCGCTGGCCCTCCTGGCCCAGCCGAAGCGGGGGCGGGGCCGTCAGGCGGCGGAGCCGCTGGCCGAGCTGGGCGTCTCGCCCGACAACGGCGCCCCGGTGAAGCTGCTGGCCGGCCGGTACGGGCCGTACGTGACCGACGGCACCACCAACGCCTCGCTGCCCAAGAACGCCGACCCGGCGGCCACGACCCTGGAGCAGGCGATGGAGCTGCTGCGGGCCCGGGCCGCCACCGGGCCGGCCAAGCGCCCGGCCCGCAAGGCGGCCGGCGCCAAGAAGGCCACCAAGGCGGCCAAGACCTCGAAGTCCACGAAGAAGGCGGGCTAGGCCCCTTAGGCTGGTCGGAACTTGTCGACCAGCGAACCGGCGCCCTTCGTCCCGAGTGAGTCGGCCTCGGGCCCGCTCCCGCCGTCTCCGAGGCGGGTCTTCGGGTCGTCGGCCTACTTCCGGCTGTGGATGGCCCAGGTGGTGTCCAGCCTGGGCGACTGGATCGGGCTGGTGGCGGTGGTGGCGCTGGCCGCCCGGGTGTCCGGGGGGTCGTCGGCGGCGGTGGGCCTGGTCATGGCGGCCCGCATGGTGCCGGGGTTCTTCCTGGCCCCCGTCGGCGGCGTGCTGGTCGACCGCTGGGACCGGCGCACGACGATGGTCATCTGCGACTGCGGCCGGGCGGCCATCGTGGCCATCCTGCCGGTGGTCGACTCGCTGCTCGGCCTGTTCCTGGCCTCGTTCCTCCTCGAGGTGCTGACGCTGCTGTGGTCGCCGGCCAAGGACGCCTCCGTCCCCAACCTCGTGCCGGCCGAGAAGCTGGCGGCGGCCAACTCGCTGTCGATGGCCGCCGCCTACGGCACCTTCCCGCTGGGGTCGGCGGCCTTCGCCTCCCTGGCCGGGCTGGCCTCCTGGCTCGGCCACTTCGATGCCCTCCACGCCCTCAAGGTCAACCAGGAGTCGCTGGCCCTGTGGGTCGACGCCGCCACGTTCTGCTGCTCGGCGGCGCTGATCTGGACGCTGGCGCTGCCCGGCCGCCCCCGGGGCAACGGGCTGCGGATCGACTGGGGCCAGACCTGGCGGGAGCTGGTCGAGGGGCTCCGCTTCATCCGCGGCAACGAGGCGGTCCGCTCCGTCATGCTCGGCATGGGGGTGGGCCTCATCGGCTGCGGGTCGGTGGTGCCGCTGGGGCCGATCTACGCCAAGCAGGTGCTGGGGTCGGGGTCGGCCGGGTTCGGCCTCCTGATGACCGGTCTGGGGACGGGTGCCGCCATCGGCGTCCTCGCCCTGTCGGTGGCCGCCCGGAAGCTGCCGACCCTGGCGGTGTTCGTGACCGCCCTGTTCGGGGCGGGCGCCGGGCTGATCCTGGTCACGGCGGTGTCGAGCCTCACGCTGGCCGTCGTCCTGGCCGGCGTCTTCGGCCTGTTCGCCGGGACCTGCTACGTGTCGGGCTTCACGGTGATCCAGGAGCGGGTCGACGACGCGCTGCGGGGAAGGATGTTCGCCACGCTCTACACGATCATCCGGTTCTGCCTGCTGCTGTCGCTGGCCGTGGCGCCGTGGGTCTCCAGCCTGCTCGACCACCTGTCGGCGGCGGTGTTCAAGCACCAGGTGGTTGACGTCGGCCTGCGGGTCTACGTGCCCGGGGTGCGGCTGACGTTCTGGCTCGGCGGGGGGCTGACGCTGGCCGTCGGCCTGCTGGTCAGCCGGGACATGCTGCAGGCCCGGGGCCGCCGGCGCCACCCCACCAACGGCCGCGACCATGGCGCCTGAGGGGGCGTTCGTCGTCCTCGAGGGGGGCGACGGCTGCGGGAAGAGCACGCAGGCGGCGATCCTCGTCGCCCGCCTGCGGGAGGCGGGCCGGGAGGTGGTGGCCACCCGGGAGCCGGGCGCGACCCCGGCCGGGAAGGCCATCCGGTCGCTGGTGCTCGACGCCGGCGACCTCGACCCCCGGACGGAGGCGCTGCTCATCGCCGCCGACCGGGCCGAGCACGTGGCCGGGGTGGTGCGCCCCGCGCTGGAGCGGGGCGCCGTGGTGGTGAGCGACCGGTTCGTGCCGTCGTCGTTGGCCTACCAGGGCGTGGCCCGGGGGCTCGGTGTCGACGCCGTCAACCGGCTGTCGGCGTGGGCCACCGGCGGGCTGGTCCCCGACCTGGTCGTCGTGCTCGACGTCGACCCGGTGGCCGCCGCCGGGCGGCGGGCGGGCCCCGAGGACCGGATGGAGCGGGAGCCGGCCGAGTTCCGGGCGGTCGTCAACCAGGCCTACCGGGACCTCGCCGCCCGGTTCGGCTGGCGGCTCGTGGACGGCGCCGCGCCGGTCGAGGCGGTGGCCGAAGAGATCTGGAAACTCGTGCAGCCGCTGGTGTGACCGTCGGTATCCTCGCCGTCCATGTGGGACGCGGTGATCGGGCAGGACCAGGCGGTGGGCCGGCTGCGGCGGGCCGTCGAGCGCCCGAGCCACGCCTACCTGCTGGCCGGGCCGCGGGGGTCGGGGGTGCTGGAGGCGGCCCGCTGCTTCGCCGCCGCCCTGGTCTGCCCCGACGGCGGGTGCGGTGCGTGCAACGCCTGCCGCCGGGCCCGGTCGGCCCGCCATCCCGACGTCGTCGAGTTCGAGCCGGCCGGGACGTTCGTCGTCGTCGACCAGGTCGAGGAGATGATGAAGGAGGCGTTCACCAGCCCGTTCGAGGCCGAGCGGAAGGTCATCATCGTGACCGAGGCCGACCGGATGAACGAGCCGGCGGCCAACAAGCTGCTGAAGACGCTGGAGGAACCGCCGGCCCGGACGCACTTCCTCCTGCTGTCGGAGGCCCCCGACGAGCTCCTGCCGACCGTGCGGTCCCGCTGCCAGCGGATCGACTTCGCCGCCCTGTCCGACGGCGACGTCGCCGCCGCCCTGGTGGCGACCGGCGTCGGCGTCGAAGCGGCGGCGACCGCGGCCCGGCTGGCCTCGGGCCGCCTCGACCGGGCCCGGGCCCTGGCCGGTCCGCCGGGCGGGGGCGGTGCCGGCGGTGCCGGGGCGGCGCTCGACCTGGCGGCGCTGCGGGCAGCGGCCCGGGAGGTGGCGGCCTCGCTCGACGGCACCGGGGCGGCGGCCGCCCTCGGCGCCGAGGCGATCCAGGCCGTCCTCACCGACACGCTGACCGGCCTGGAGAAGGCCCAGAAGGCCGAGGCCAAGGCCCTCGAGACCGAGCTGGCCGAGGCCGGCTACCCCGACCGCCTGGCCCGGCGCCTCCGGCGCGACCTGGAGCAGCGCCAGCAGCGGGCCGCCCGGCGGGCCCGCACCGACGCCCTGGCCGAGGTCGTGACCGCCCTGGAGTGGTTCTACCGGGACGCCCTCGTGGCCGGGGCCGACGCCGTCGCCGCCCTCGACGCCTGCGCCCGGGCCCGCCAGATCATCGTCGCCCGAACCGCCATCAACGAGGCGCTCCTCCTCGAACACCTCCTCGTCCACCTACCCCGGGCCGCTAATCTGACCGGCACCCGCCCGAGTAGCTCAGCTGGCAGAGCAGTGCTCTCGTAAAGCACAGGCCGTCGGTTCAAGTCCGACCTCGGGCTCCAGTAGAAGTAGCTCCTGACCAGCATCGGAGCGTTCGGTCGTCGCAGATTGACGCTCTCGGCGGATCCGCTGACCGCCGTCGTGGCGGGATGGTGACGGGATGAGCCGACGAACGCCCTCCAACTGGCGGCGGGCGACACAGGCCGGGCTCTTGGTGCTGATGCTGGCGGGAGCGTGCACCAGCCGCGGGTCCCGGCAGTCTGCGGGAGGCTCTTCCCCAGGATCTGCGCCTTCTTCGACTGCGACGACCGCGGTGTCGACGAGCACTACGGCTCCCCCCACGACCATCACAGCGAGCAGGCGGTGCGATGCCGGAGGCCTACGGCTCAGAGCAGGCCAAGACCTCGGCTCCCTGATGGAGCAGCCTGCCGCCTACTTCGGCTTCGTCAACGCCAGCACCTCAGCGTGTTGGGTAGAGGGCTACCCCGCTGTCGCCTTCTTCGACGCCGACGGCCACAGGATCAACGCCGCTGAGCGTCACGGAAGCAGCTACCAGATCGGTGATCCCCGCCCCTCCCGCATAGCGCTGGCTCCCCAGGCCACCGGCTGGTTCGGAGTCGGTTGGGGCGCTGCCATCCCGCCCGACGAGAGCTGGGTCGGTTGCGTCGATCCGGTCGCCGTCGAGGTGGTCCCGCCGGTTGGCGGGCGGGGGATGAGGCTGCCGGTCCATCTCCGAGCGGGTATCTGCCCACGGGGCGGTCTTCTCGTCACGGCCATCGGCCTGCGACAGAGCTTCCCGCTCGCCGACCCCGAAGGCTGAGCCCCGGCCACGACGAGGCGGCCGCAGAAGAAGCTCTCAGGTGCTGGCGTGTATCAGGTCCCAGTCAGGTTCCACTCCGGGGCGGGTCCAGAGGAGACGGTCAGGCCATGACGGCTTGCCGTGCGGCTCGAACCCCAACCGACGAACCTGCTCTTAGCCGTGCACTCAGCCGGGACTTCCAGACCAGCGGCCGGACGTACCACGGCGGAGAAAGGACCAGGGTCGGGTCGTTTGCCTCAGAGACTCGAACCTCTCGTTTGGCGTCGGTCATGCTCCCATGCTCGCCGAGCCGGACGGAGGGTGGCGACGGCAACGGCGGCAACGGCCCTGTTGCTCGGGATCCCACCTTCTCAGCCGAGACGTGGCTTAGCCGTCCGGACGGGCTGCCGATGAAACGGCTCCTCGTTGACTACAGCCTCATCGGCCATGGACGGGAGTTCGAACTGACGCTCCTTCATCGCGAGCGCACGGGGCTAGAGGTCGGATCTCGGGTCGAGGTCGTCGGAGACGGCGTTCCGCCCAGGATCGCGGTGTCACGGCTGTCTCTCCCGACGAGAAGGTCTTCGAATTCGCCATCGCGAACTGACGCCTAGCCCACCTCCGGACGGGCTGTCGGCCCGCTCGCCAAGAAGCGGGCGCCGATCCGATCGGCGGCCGCTCGATCGGCCTCGCCGGACGCCTGGGCGTAGATCACCAGGGTGAGGCGGGGGTCAGCGTGCCCGAGGCGGGTCTGGGCGGTTTTCACGTCTACGCCTTCCGCCACGAGGCCGGTGGCGTTGGCACGGCGGAGGTCGTGGAAGGTGAGTCCGGTTAGACCGGCGGCTCGGGTGGCCGGGAGCCAGACCCGCTGGCGCCAGTGGGCGTAGTCGAGGGGGCGTCCGGCCGACGAGGCGAATACGAAGGCCGTGGAGTCCGCTCCGGTCAGGCTGCGTCAAGGAGGCCATCGGCCCGACGTCCCGACGTAGGTTGATTCGCGCTTCGCGTGGCAACTCGACCGCTTTGGGGGAATCTTCCGGTTTGTGCGTCATCGTCCTGGTCGAGCGGCGTTTCGAAGGTTGCTGCACCGGATGGGCCGCCGGTGCCTAGGCTCCGCTCGGAGGTTCCGCCATGTCCCGTCGTTCCCTCCTCGTCGCGTCCGTCGCCGCCCTGTCGAGCCTGACGCTTCTCATCCCAACCGGCGCTTCCGCCTCGACCGCCGACGGCGACGAGCCCGGCCAGACGATCGAAAGCTCCGCCACTGCGCTGCCCGGTGGCCAGTCGCTCGTCAGCGACACGGTGCTCGACGCCGCCGGGCAGGTCGTCTCCACCGCCGAGCACACGGTCGCCAATGGCCAGTTCCGGGCCGCCGCCGATGAAGGCCACGGCTTCAGTTGCGTCTCCGACGGCTATGCGCCGGGGTTCCAGGCCTACGACCGTTGGGAGGCCCGCTACCGGGGCAGCAACGACATGGCCCAGGCCCTGTTCTTCCCGTACTCCCAGAACGTCTCCCGCACGGGCGCCGGCGGCAGATCGGTGCAGCGCTGGCTCATCTGCGGGGTGGGCGGCGCCGACACCAACAACGGATCCCGGGTGACGAAGGCCGGGCCCGGAATCGCCTACAAGGACGACGCGACGTACAGAATCGGCCAGAACTGGCAGGTGGGCTCGACGCCGGCCAACTACACGGTGAGTCTCGGGTTCGAGACCGAGGGACCGGTCAAGATCAAGGGCGGCATCAGTCAGACGCCGCAGGACAAGCTGAAGGGCTCCTTCCGCCCCCCGCAGCACGACAAGGACATGGACCGGTTCGCCTTCAACGGCGTCAACGGCTGGTGGGAGCACGCCTGCGAGCCACACTGCGGCGGCAACGGCAGCCCGACCGGGTCGTCCGACTACCACGGCTCGGTCGTCGAAGGACTTTGGGAATTCCCCGCCGGGAAGCCTGTGCGATCCGACGACTTCCTGATGAAGGTGTACTGGACGCACCACTGCGCCACCGCTACCGGGATCTGCCGGTGAAGCTCCGCCAGGCCGTCGTCGCCTTGGTCGCGGCGGTGGGACTCACCGGCTGCTCCGGGCGGGGTCCCTCGAAGGAGTCGTCGGCGACCGCATCGACCACGACCACGGTGGCTACACCGGCGATCCCCGGCCCACCTGGCCGGTTCCTCTCGCTCGTCGGAGACAATTTTCTGAACGCCGGCCTCTTCGAGCTGACCTTCGGACCGCCACGCCTCCAGGAGCTCACACCGGTCCGCCGCGTCACGACCATCGGGGCCTGTCCGACCGCCGTGGTCGTGGCCGCCGCCCAGCCCGAGGTCGGCTACGACGACCACCTCCAGAGCTTCCGACAGGGTCGTTTCGGCCCCGTCGAGGGCTTGGGCACCCCCCACGACCTGTCTCCGGTGCTCGCCCCCGACTGCCGTGTCCTCTACGTCGAGCCACCCATCAAGGACGACGCTCCCGAACACCTGCACGTGTGGGACCCCGCCGTCAAGAAGGACACCGTCGTTGCCGCCGCTCCCGAGTTCGGAGGCACGTCATGGGGGCCCGGCGGAGCCATTGCTTTCGTCGACCGCTCCCCGACGCGCCCCGGCGTCGAGTCGGTCGACCGCGCCGTCGTCATCCTCACGGCCAAAGGGCAGCGGCGAGAGCTCCCCCCGCCTGCCAGGGACACCCGCTACCTCCTCTGGGGAGCGACAAACTGGATGGCCTTCAGCCGCGATGCCGAAGACGTCACGATCCTGCTCCAGCCGGACACGGGGCAGCGGCACGAGCTGACGGGCTGGGTCCCTCGCGCCTGGTCGCCGGACGGAAAGCAGCTCCTCGTCGCCGAGGCCGGTCCCCACCGCAAGCTGGGGTTGGTCGATGTCTCGGGTCCGGCCACCGTGAAGCCTCTGGGCGAGGCACCCATGCCCGTGCTCGACACGGTGTGGTTGCCGGCGGGGAGCGATCCGATCGGGGCAGCTGCCAGCTGAGTCGCTTGCCCGCAGAGCGCGAGCCGTCGCGGGATCTTGCGGCCAAGCTGACGGCGTCCTCTCGGGCTTGGCGCCGACCCGGGCCATGGCACATTCATGGCACATCCCGTGCCATGCGAGGGTGTCCAGGGCCGTCCTGGATTTTCGGTGCGATGCCTCTGACCTGCACTGATGCATCGCCGTGGACGGCGGTGGACCTCCAGAATCGCTCTCGTAAAGCACAGGCCGTCGGTCAAAGTCCGACCTCGGGCTCCGATAAAAGAGCAGGTCAGAGGGGTCGCATGCTCGGCCCCGCATCCTCCGACCGGCGGAGGCGCGGTCAGCGTCCGAGGATCCGGTCGACTTCGGCCAGGACCTCGCCGGCGGTGAGGTCGCGCCGTTCGATCCGGTCATTCAGCCGGCGGAGTTCGTCGGAGATCCGGGCGGCGCGGGCTTTGAGCCGCCGGGTCCGGGCTTGCTGGACGCGGGTCCTGGCGACGGCGGCGGCCTCGTCGAAGCCGAGGTTGGCGAGGTCGACGAGGCCGGCGACCTCGGCGAGGTCGGCCAGGATGGCGGCCCGTTCGGCTGGCGGGCCGGCGCCCGGCTGGGTCGGCTGATCTTCGTCCATCGTCGCTCCCGGCTCGGGGGTGCGTTGAGCGTCCGACGGCGGGGAGCGGCGAACAAGACTCGATCGGTTCTCGTGCGATTCGCTCGACGATGCGCTCCGCCGGGAGCGGGCCGACTTGACGAGGAAAAGCCTCTCGCCGCCCGGTAGCGTCCCGAGCGGCCGGGCCCGGGCGACGGAGGAGCGGCGTGACGCTGAGTTCGAGGGTGGATCCGGTGGAGCTGGCCGCCTCGCTCGCACCGCTGATCCGGGCCCACGCCGCCGAGACGGAGCGGGAGCGGCGGCTGGCCCGGCCGGTGGTCGACGGGCTGCTGGCGGCGGGGCTGTTCGATCTCAACCGGCCGGCCGCCTACGGCGGGGCGGAGGTCGACCCGATCACCATGTTCCGCGCCGTCGAGGAGCTGGCCCGCCACGACAGCGCCGCGGCCTGGGTCGTGGCCGTCTCGCTCATGGGCAACGTGTTCGTGTCGTTCTACGCCGACGAGGGGGCGGAGGAGATCTTCGGCTCCCCCGGGCTGGTGATGTCGGGCGCCGCCCACCCGGTGGGGCGGGCCGAGCGGGTCCCGGGGGGGTACCGGCTGTCCGGCCAGTGGCAGTTCTTCAGCGGCTGTCAGGTCTCGACGTGGTGGCACGCCAAGGCGGCCCTCGTCGGGGACGGCGGCGAGCCGGCCCCGATGTACCTCTGCGTCCCGGCCGACCCCGGCTGCGTGGTCGACACCTGGCACACGCTGGGGATGCGGGGGACGGGCAGCCACGACGTCCGCCTCGACGGCGTGTTCGTGCCCGAGCACCGGGCGGCGGTCATGCCGCCCCGGCCGAAATCGGCCGCCTTCTCGGGGCCGCTGTACCGGCTCACGATCTGGCCGGCGGTGGCGCTGATGGCCGTGCCGGCGCTGGGGGTCGCCCGGGCGGCCATCGACGAGCTCGTCGAGCTGGCCGGCACCAAGACGGCCAACTTCGGCGGCGCCCTGGCCCGGCGGGCCGGCGCCCAGCGCCAGGTGGCCGAAGCCGAGGCCCGCCTCGGCGCCGCCCGGGCTTACCTGTTCGAGGCCTATGGCGGCGCCTGGCGGGCGGCCGTGGCCGGCGAACCGATCGACCTCGGGCTCAAGCAGCGGATGCAGCTGGCCGGCACCCACGCCGCCAACGAGGCCGCCACCGCCGTCGACCTGGTCTGCACCGCCGCCGGCTCCACCGCCGCCCGGATGGAGTACCGCTTCGAGCGGCTCTGGCGCGACGCCCGGACCATCGTCACCCAGGCCTTCTGCTCCCCCGGGCGCTACGAGTCGGTCGGCCAGGTGATGTTCGGCGTCCCCCACGACTGGCCGTTCTTCAACCTCTGAGAGACGAACGCCGGGCGCGGCGAAACCGGCCGTCGCCGGGCTGATCCGGGCGGACCTCCGCCGGGCGGCGGAGGCTTCCGGAGGTACCACCGCTTCTGGAGGGAAATCCTTCCAGTCAGTTCCCCCCTCTGACTGGAGCTTTTCCGATGCAGGCTTGTCCCCGCCGACTGCGGCGCCGCCTGGCGGCGACGCTGTTGCCTCTCCTCACGCTGGCCTCCGCGGGCACCCTCGCCGCCCGGGCGGCCGACAACAACCAGAACAACGCCGATCTGGCCATCACCAAGACCGCGTCACCGGCGACGGTGGCGATGGGTGGCCGGGTCACGTACACCCTCACCGTCACGAACAACGGCCCCCGGCCGGGCACCCGGATCCGGATCCACGACCTCCTGCCGGACCGGATCGACGTCGTGTCGGCCGAGGTCACCAGGACGTCGACCCCGTCCGACTTCTGCACCGTCGCCGGCAAGGCGGTCGACTGCACGATCCACGGAAACGTCCGGCCCGACGGTTCCGACAGCGTCGTGGTCACGATCGTCGGCACCGTCACGAGCGGCCCGTTCACGAGCCGGATCTGCAACACCGCCTCGGTGTCGGGGAACCACGACGACCCCGACCCGGCCAACAACACGGTCGACCCCAACCCGGCCAACGACTCGTCCCAGGCCTGTGTGACGGTCGTCCCGCCGCCGGTCACCCACGCCGACGTATCGGTCACGAAGACGGCCGACCATGACCGGGTGTCGATCGGCGACGCCATCACGTACCGGCTGGTCGCCCACAACGCCGGCCCGGACACGGCGGCCGCCCCGACCCTGACCGACGTCCTGCCGGCCAACGTCGTGTTCGTCTCGGTCGCCCCGTCCGGCACCACGTGCGGACAGGCCAACGGCGTCGTGTCCTGCACGCTCGGGCCCATCGCCGCCGGCGCCGACGCCCCGGCCGTCACGATCGTGGTCAAGCCCGCGGCCGACGCCGGGGGGAGCACCCTGACCAACTGCGCCACGGTGGCGGCCATCGAGGACGCCCGGCACGACAACGACCGCAGCTGCGCCGACGTGGCCGTGCGGGCCCGGGCCGACCTGTCGATCGTCAAGACCGCCGCCCGCACGACGGCGCTCATCGGCGAGCCGCTCGTCTACACCCTCAAGGTCCACAACGCCGGCCCCAACCCGGCCGGCGGCGTCGTCGTCACCGACAACGTCCCGGGTGAGGCCACCGTGCAGCAGGCCACGGCCAGCCAGGGCGGCTGCACCGTCGGCACCACCGCCGCCACCGCCAACCGGGTGACCTGTGCCCTCGGCTCGCTCGACGCCGGGAAGGACGCCACGGTCACCATCACCGTGGCGCCCCGGGCCAAGGGGCTGATCCGCAACACCGCCACCGTGACCGGTGACGCCGAGGACCTCGTCACCGCCAACAACAGCTCCACCACCGATGCCGTCGCCTTCGTGGCCCTCAGCGGCGGTGCCTTCGGCGAGTCCGTCGACGTCCGGACCCTGCTCCGGATCCACGTGACGTCCGGTCCCCTGGCCTCGGTCAGCCTGCCGGCCGGGGGCGGCGGTCCCTTCGCCGGCTCGGCGGTCAACGTCCGGGTGGGCGACGGCCTGTACTCCGACCTGCTCCGGCTCGACGCCCTGTCGGCCTCGACCCAGGGCGGGCGCACCGGCAACGGCGCCATCGCCGTGAACAGCTCCGCCGACGTGGCCCGGGCCTCGCTGGTCAACGGGCTGATCACCGTGGACGGGCTGCACAGCGAGTGCCGGGCCACCACCGACCCGGGCGACCGGAGCCGCAGCTCGGCCACCGTCGTCAACCTCCGGGTGGCCGGCCTGCTGGTCAACGTGGCCGCCGGTCCCAACAGCACCGTCACCGTCCCCGGTGTCGGCCAGCTGATCCTGAACGAGCAGGTCGAATCCGGTACCGGCCTGAACCAGGCCCGGTCCGTCAACGCCCTGCACCTGAAGCTCGACGGCCTCCTGGCCAAGGGCGACGTCATCCTGGCCCACTCGGACTGCGGCATCGACCCGTAGCCCGAGACGGAACCCGGCGAGAAGGCCGGCGGCGCGGTTCAGCCCCGCGCCGCCGGCCTTCGCCGCGTCACACGAAGATGTCGAGGGGGAGGAAGGCCGAGACGATCACGTTGGGGAGGTCGACGGCCTGGCTGATCCGGAGGTCGACGGCCACGCTGCAGATGGCGTAGGCCTGCTGGCGGGTGAAGCCGTACTCGTGGCCGAGGTGGTCGATCATGGCGGCGAGGGCGTTGCGGGCGGCCAGGGTCACGTCCTCGGACTCGTTGTGGCCGTCGCCCACCAGGCACATCCCGGTGGTGGCGAAGTAGGGCCCCGGCGGCGCCGAGGGGGCGGGGTCGGGTGCCGGCCGTTCGTAACAGGGGGTGCGGATCTCCCGTTCGGCGGCCCGGCCCGGGCGGAGGTCGAGGCGCACCCGGAGGGTGGCGGCCATCTCGATGGCCGTGCCGCACGACTCCCCGTCCCCCTGGGCGAAGTGGGCGTCGCCGGCCGAGAAGCGGGCGCCGTCGACCCACACCGGCAGGAGCAGCCGGGTGCCGGCCGTGATCTGCTTGATGTCGATGTTGCCGCCGTGCTCCCGGGGCGGGATCGTCCGCAGCGCCTCGGCGGCCAGGGCCGGATCGGCCGGGACGGCCCCGGCGGGATCGGGGGGCAGGGCGATGCCGCCCCGGGCGGCGACGTCGGCCTCCCGGGCGGTGGCCCGTTCCAGCAGCGGGCGGGACGGCGCCACGCCGATGACGCCCATGAACGGGGCGCCGGCGATGCGCACGCCGGGCAGGTCCTCCGATGTCGCCCAGCCGCCGGCCAGATCCCAGCGCACCAGGAAGGGCTCAGGGAAGAAGTCCCGCAGGAAGCCGAAGCCGGGGACCTGGGCGGTGAAGCCGAAGGGCTGGGGGACGACCTCCAGGATCTCGGCCACCAGCAGGTCGCCGGGCCGGGCCCCGGCCACCTCGACCGGCCCGGTCAGCGGATGGACGAGGCCGAAGTCGGCCTGCTCGACGTCCTTGGTGGTGGAGTTCCGGTCGAAGAACCCGTCGAACGTGTCGCGGGTGTCGAGCACGACCTCGTCCCCCGGCTCGCAGCGCAGGACGGGAGGGATGTCGGGGTGCCACCGGTTGTGCCCGGTGCGGGGCTCGGCGGCCAGCGGCAGAGCCCGGTCGATGCGGATCTCGTGCGTCGCCATCGTGTTGCACCATAGGCTGCCGGCAGCCGGCAGACACGGGGGAGGCGGGGATGGATCTGCAGCTGCAGGGACGGAGGGCGCTGGTCACCGGGGGCACCAAGGGCATCGGCCGGGCGATCGTCGAGGCCTTCGCCGACGAGGGGGCCGACGTGGCCTTCTGCGCCCGGACGGAGGCCGACGTGATCGCCACCGCCAAGGCGGTCGAGGAGCGGGGCGTGCGGGCCTTCGGCCGGGCCCTCGACGTGGCCGACGCCGCCGCCCTCAAGGGCTGGGTGGTCGACGCCGCCGAGGCCCTCGGCGGGCTCGACGCGGTGGTGGCCAACGTGAGCGCCCTGGCCATCACCCCCGACGAGTCGAGCTGGAAGACCGAGTTCGAGGTCGACCTGATGCACTCCGTCCGGGTGACCGAGGCGGCGCTGCCCTACCTGGAGCGGAGCGACGCGGCGTCGATCACGACGATCTCGTCGGTGTCGGGCCGGGAGATCGACATCGTGGCCGGGCCCTACGGGGTGATGAAGGCCGCCGTCGTCCACTACGCCCAGGGCCTCGCCTACCACCTGGCCGGCAAGGGGATCCGGGCCAACACGGTGTCGCCCGGCAACACCTACTTTCCGGGCGGCTTCTGGCACAACGCCGAGCTCAACATGCCCGACCTGTTCAACGACGTGCTGGCCATGAACCCCACCGGCCGGATGGGGACGGCCGAGGAAGTGGCCGCCGCCGTCGTCTTCCTGGCCAGCCCCCGGGCGAGCCGGATCTCGGGCACGAACCTCGTCGTCGACGGCGCCCTGACCAAGGGCGTGCAGCTCTAGGCCCTTCGGGGCGAAATCCGGTTCGTGGGTCTCCAGGCCGGGCAGTAGGCTGCCCGGCCTTGGCTGATCCGTCCACCTTTGCCGAGCAGGCGATGCCCTTCATGGGGCCGCTGTACTCGGCCGCGCTCCGGATGACCCGGAATCCGGCCGACGCCGAGGACCTCGTCCAGGAGACGTACCTCCGGGCCTACCGGGGGTTCGGGGGGTTCAAGGAAGGCACGAACCTCAAGGCCTGGCTCTACCGGATCCTCACCAACACCTACATCAACCAGTACCGGGCGGCCAAGCGCCGGCCCGACCAGGTCGACCTCGACGACGTCGAAGACCTCTACCTCTACCGCCGGCTCGGCGGGATGGAGGCGGCCGCCGCCGGGCGCAGCCCCGAGACCGAGGTGCTCGAGCGGATGCCGGAGTCCGACGTCAAGGAGGCGCTGGAGTCACTGCCCGAGCAGTTCCGGATCGCAGTCCTGCTGGCGGACGTCGAGGGATTCGCCTACAAAGAGATCGCCGAAATCCTCGATATCCCGATCGGAACGGTCATGAGTCGGCTCCATCGCGGAAGAAAGCTGCTCCAGAAGCGGTTGTGGGATTTTGCCGTCGAGAACGGATTGGCCACGGGCACCGGCCCGGCCCGCTAGCCGCTTGAGGTCTCACGCTTTGGACTGCAACGACGCGATTCACCAGATCTACCACTACCTCGACGGGGTGCTGACCGACGAGAAGCGGGCCGCCATCGCCCGGCACCTCGACTTCTGCCCCCCCTGCTCCGGCGGGTACCACTTCGAGGTGGAGCTGCGGATCCTCATCGCCCAGAAGTGCCGCGAGGAGGTACCGGCCGACCTCCGGCGCCGGATCGCCGAAGCCATCGGCCACGAGCTCCCCGGAACGGACGCCCTGACCACCGACCGGTAGCATTCGGGGCATGAAGAGTCCCCTCGTGGCCGGACGTGCCGCCCTCCTGTCCGTCGTCCTGCTGGTCGTCTTCGCCGGGCCCGCCGCCGCCTCGCCGCCCGTGGTGCTGGCCGCCAAGCCCTGGCACTACTGGATCTCCTTCGTCCTGGCCGCCAGCTTCCTCGGGCTGCTGCTGATGATGGCCGTGGGGTATGTCGTCAGGGTGCTGATGCTGAAGTACGGCGTGAAGGTCGGAAGGAAGTCCACCTGAGCCCCGAGGGCACCGCCCCGGAACCGGTCGACTGGGGGATGGCGGAGCGGCTGGCCCGCCGCGTGGCCGGCCACGACCCTCTGGAGGAGTCGTACCTGGCCGCCTCCCTCCAGGTCGACTTCGACGCCGTCACCGCCCGGGCCGAGCAGCTGGTCGGGGAGTTCACCGGGCTGGTGTCGTCGGGCGGGCCGGCCAGGGCCCTGGTCCTCGACCGCCAGGCCTGGGTCGACGCCAACATCAGCAGCTTCCGCAACACCCTGGAGCCCTTCACCCGCCGGGTCGGCGAGCGGATGGCCCAGAGCCCCTTCGCCCCCGCCGGGCGGGCGGTGGCCGGGGCCGAGATGGGCGTGCTCATGGGGTTCCTGGCCCAGCGGGTGCTCGGCCAGTACGACCTGCTGGTCCCCGACGAGGGCGGCGCCGACGCCGACGCCGTCTACTACGTCGGGCCCAACATCCTGGTGCTGGAGAAGCGCTACGGCTTCCGGCCCGGGGACTTCCGGCTGTGGATCGCCCTCCACGAAGTGACGCACCGGGCCCAGTTCCGGGCCGTCCCCTGGATGAAGGGCTACTTCCTGTCGCTGGTCGACGCCACCCTGGGGTTGATCGAACCCGACCCCAAGCGCCTCGTCCGGGCGCTGGAGCGGGCGGCCGAGGCGGCCCGCCGGGGCCGCAACCCCCTCGACGACGGCGGCATCGTGGCCCTGTTCGCCACCGACGAGCAGAAGGCCGTCATCGATCAGGTCCAGGCCCTCATGTCGTTGCTGGAAGGGCATGGCAACGTCGTGATGGACCGGCTGGGCAAGCAGCACGTCACCGGCGTGGAGCGGATGTCGGCGGCCCTCAAGGCCCGGCGCCAGTCGGGCGGGATCGGCGGCCAGATCCGCAAGCTGACCGGCATCGAGATGAAGATGCGCCAGTACGAGATCGGGGAGCAGTTCATCACCCACCTCGAGGACACGGTCGGCATCGAGGCCCTCGACGCCGCCTGGCGGGGCCCCGACTGCCTGCCGACCATGGCCGAGCTGGAAGCCCCGGAACAGTGGCTGGAGCGGGTCGGCACGCTGACCGGCTGACGCCGGTCCGGGGCGGCGGCCACCTCGGTGGCCCGCCGGCCGGGGTGCCGGAGCAGAATGCCCCCGCTTACGGGGGGTAATCCGCTCCGGCTCCCCCTGGCGGAGCTGTTCGCCGGCCTCAGGGGGCCGGTCGTGGTCGCCTGCTCCGGCGGGCCCGACTCGCTGGCCCTGCTGGCGCTGTCCGCCGAGGCCGGGCTCGACCCCGTCGCCGTCCACGTGGACCACGGCGCCCGGGCCGGGAGCGCCGCCGAGGCCGGCGTCGTCGGCCGGTTCGCCGAGAAACTGGGGACGGGCTTCGCCGCCGAGCGCGTCGCCGTGGCGCCGGGTCCGAACTTCGAGGCCCGGGCCCGGGAGGCCCGCTACCACGCCCTCGAACAGGCCCGGGCGCGGCTCGGGGCCAGCGCCGTCCTCGTCGGGCACACCCGCGACGACCAGGCGGAGACGGTCCTGCTCAACGTGCTGCGGGGGGCCGGCCTGTCGGGGCTGGCCGGCATGCCGGCCCGCCGGGGGACGGTGGTCCGGCCGCTCCTCGGGGTGCCCCGGGCCGACCTGGCCGCCGTCTGCCGCCGCCTCGGGTTGGCCCCCCTGGAGGACCCGATGAACGCCGACCCGGCCCACCGCCGGGTCTGGCTCCGCCGGGAGGTCATCCCGGCCCTCGAGACCGGCGCCGCCCGGGACCTCCGGGCCGTCCTCGCCCGCCAGGCGGGCGTCGCCCGGGCCGACGCCGAAGTCCTCGACGGGCTGGCCGCCGAGCTCCTGGCCCGGGCGGCCGCCGGAGAGGCCGGGGACGGCGCCGGCGAGGCCGGGGAGGGCGTCGCCGGTGAGCCGGGCCGGGCGGCGGGCCGTTCGCTGGCCGTCGGGCCGCTGGTCGGGGCACCGGTCGCCCTGGCCCGCCGGGCCGTCCGGCTGTGGCTCGGGCCGCCGCCACCGTCGTCGGCGGAGGTCGAGAAGGTCCTGGCCGTCGCCCGGGGCGAGCGCCTGGCCGTCGAGCTGGCCGGGGGGACGACCGTCCGCCGGAGCGGGGGACGGCTCCACCGCCGGGCTTCGCCCGACCTGGCCGCCGGCCGGGCGCTCACCGTCGACCTGCCCGGGACGGCCTCGGGGCTCGGGCTCGACGTCGTCTCCTGGGTGGAGCGGGCGGCGCCGGTCCGCTGGCCCGATGGGCGCTGGACGGCGGTGGTGGACGCCGACGCGGCCGGCGACCGGGCCGTCCTCCGGGCCCGGGCGGACGGTGGAGCGGTGTTGACCGACCCGGATGGGAGTCCACTCTGGGTGCTCGGGTACCGTGTGGCGGACCGCGTCCGGGTCTCCCCTGGCACCCGACGCTTCCTGTGGTTGACGGTCGAGACGGGAGGCCCCGAGGGGTGAAGGAGCCCGGGTGAAGGAGCTCGGCAAGGTCATCGTCACGGAGGACGACCTTCTCGGCCGGGTGGCGGCGCTGGGCAAGGAGATCACCGCCGACTACGCCGACCGGCCGCCGCTGCTCGTGGGCGTGCTGAAGGGCGCCTTCCTGTTCATGAGCGACCTGGCCCGCCACATCGACCTCCCGGTGGAGCTCGACTTCATGGCCGTGTCGTCCTACGGCAGCGCCACCAAGACGAGCGGCGTCGTGCGGATCATCAAGGACCTCGACACCGACCTCACCGACCGGCACGTGCTGATCGTGGAGGACATCGTCGACTCCGGGCTCACCCTGGCCTACCTCCGCAAGAACCTGGCCGCCCGCAACCCGGCCAGCCTCGAGGTCTGCTCGCTGCTGGTGAAGGAGGGGCTCCAGAAGGTCGACCCCGACCTCCGCTACGTGGGCTTCCGCATCCCGCCGGTGTTCGTCGTGGGCTACGGCCTCGACGTCGACGAGCGGTACCGGAATCTGCCCTATGTCTGCGAGTACGCCGAGCCCGACGTTTAGGGAGGTCGGGTAGCCTAAGGGTCGCCCAGCACGATCGGAGTTCGTCGCGTGAACAAGGTTGTCAAGAGCACGGTCGTCTACGTCCTCGTGGCGATCGTCGGCCTCTTCCTGCTGGCCAAGGCGCTCACCTCCAGCCCCAGCCGCGAGAAGGTCGACACCCTCGAGTTCTCCAAGCTCCTCGACGAGAAGCAGGTCGAGACGGCCAAGCTCTACGACCGCGACCACGTCATCAAGGGCGAGTTGAAGGACGGGAAGAAGTACGAGGTCAAGTTCCCCGACCGCTACACCGACGAGATCACCGACCTCGTGGTCAAGGCGGGGGTGCACATCCCGGTCGACAACCAGAAGGACTCGCTCTGGGTCACGCTGCTGTTCAACTTCGCCCCGTTCGTCCTCATCATCGCCGTCATCGCCTTCTTCATGAACCAGGCCCAGGGCGGCGGCAACCGGGTGATGTCCTTCGGGAAAGCTCGACCGAAGGTTGTCAACAAGGACACGCCCAAGGTGACCTTCGCCGACGTGGCCGGCGTCGACGAGGCCATCGAGGAGCTCCAGGAGATCAAGGACTTCCTGGAGAACCCCCAGAAGTTCCGCCAGATGGGGGCCAAGATCCCGAAGGGCGTGCTGCTCTTCGGCCCTCCGGGGACGGGCAAGACCCTCCTGGCCCGGGCCGTGGCCGGCGAGGCCGGCGTGCCGTTCTTCTCGATCTCCGGGTCCGACTTCGTGGAGATGTTCGTCGGCGTCGGCGCCTCCCGGGTCCGCGACCTCTTCGAGCAGGCCAAGAACTCCGCCCCGGCCATCGTCTTCGTCGACGAGATCGACGCCGTCGGCCGCCAGCGGGGCGCCGGCCTCGGCGGCGGCCACGACGAGCGGGAGCAGACGCTCAACCAGCTGCTGGTCGAGATGGACGGGTTCGACCTGCGCCAGGGCGTCATCCTCATCGCCGCCACCAACCGCCCCGACATCCTCGACCCGGCGCTGCTCCGTCCCGGCCGCTTCGACCGCCAGATCGTCGTCGACCGGCCCGACCTCGAGGGCCGCAAGGCCATCCTCAACGTCCACGCCAAGGGCAAGCCGCTGGCCAAGGAGGTCGACCTCGACGTCATGGCCCGGCGCACGCCCGGCTTCACCGGCGCCGACCTGGCCAACCTCATGAACGAGGCGACGCTGCTGGCCGCCCGCAAGGGCCGCGACATGGTGACCAACGGCGACCTCGACGAGGCCGTCGACCGGGTGGTGGCCGGCCCCGAGCGCAAGAGCCGGATCATCTCCGAAGAGGAGAAGCTGGTCATCGCCTACCACGAGGGCGGCCACGCCCTGGTCAGCCACGCCCTGCCCAACGCCGACCCCGTCCACAAGGTGTCGATC
>Ga0070741_10004084_pt1 | contig 34689 bp, 21 predicted proteins | sample Coa_R1_4_FD_66440 | JGI IMG/M metagenome (GOLD analysis project Ga0070741, IMG submission 66440) | Surface soil microbial communities from Centralia Pennsylvania, which are recovering from an underground coalmine fire - Coalmine... | ecosystem: Environmental > Terrestrial > Soil > Unclassified ... | reverse complement strand
ACGGTGGCCAGGGCGGTGCGGTGGAAGGAGTTCAGGATGGCGTCGGCCTGATCGCTGGCCAGCGCCGCCAGCCCGGTGACATGGCCGTCCAACCCCGCCGGGGCGGTCCGGGCCACCTGCCGGCGCAGGAAGGCCACCGCCCGCTTGCCGCTCTCGGTGAAGATCGTGGCCCGCAGGCTCACGATGACCAACTCGGCGGCGCCGTCGGCCGAACGCAGCACCGGCGCCAACTCCGGCGCGGTCGCCGCCGTCTGCACCGCCTTGACGTGAGCGGCCGCCGCCGGGGAGGCGAGAAACGCACTCAGCGAAGCGATATAGGCATGATCGGCGGCGGTCAGCCCCGAACGCCGGGCCAGGACGATCACCGCCGGATCCCGGGTCGGGTCATCGGGGAACTCGGCGCGCAGCAGCGCATCGGCCCGACCCGACGGCGCCGACGCCGGCACGAACGCCGTCTGGTCGGCCGTCCCCACACTGGTCAGCGACGGCGCCGTCACCGTCACCACCACCGTGGCCACCAGCCACGCCGCCACCACCAACCCGGCGTGGCGGTCCACCCAGGCCGCCAGACGAGCGAACATCAGCGACCCCCCAACCCGGCGAACACCACCTCCAGCACCGTGGCGGTCACCGCCTCGGCCTGGAACTCCGCATCCACCACCAGCGACTGCAACGCGCCACAGCGCCATCTCGAGGGCGTCGAGGACGAGGTCGGTGCGGAGATGGCTGGCGATCTGCCAGCCGACGATCATGCGGCTGTAGACGTCGAGGATGAAGGCCACGTAGAGCCAGCCCTCCCAGGTCGAGGCATAGGTGATGTCGGCCAGCCAGAGCTGGTTGGGCCGGCTGGCGACGAACTGGCGGTCGACCAGGTCGGGAGCCCGGGGCGCGGTCGTGTCGGGCGTCGTGGTGAAACGCTGCTTGCCGCGCTGGACGCCCCGGATCCCCAGGCTGGGCATGAGCCGCTCGACCGTGCACCGGGCGATCTGATGGCCTTCCCGGCGCAGCTGTTTGTAGATCCGTCGGGCCCCGTAGCACTGGTAGTTGGCGTCGAACACCCGCCGGATCTCGACCTTGGCCACCTCGTCGCTGCGGTCCCGGGCCGACGGCGGGCGGGCCTTCGCCGCGTAGTAGGTCCGTTCCGAGAACCCGATCACCTGGCACATCACCGCTACCGGCCAGCGGTCCCGGTGGGTGTCGATGAACCGGGCGCTCACCGCTGGTGCGGGTCGACCTCCTTGGCGAAAAAACTGGTTGCCGCCTTGAGGATCTCGATCGTGCGCGCCTGGTCGGCCACCTCCTTCTTCAGCGCTTTGATCTCGGCCAGTTCCTCGGTCGTCGGCGCGTCTCGGAGGCCCCGGTCTGCCTCTTCCTGGCGGACCCACTTCCTCAGCGTCTCCGGCGACCCGATCCCCAACTGGGTCGCCACCTCCGGGATCTTCCGACCCCGGTCCAGAACCTCCTCAACCGCACGACGCCGGAGGTCCCTTGGATACTTCGTCGGTCTGGCCATGACAAGCAGTCTCCTCTCCCAGACCCGAAGGCCACGGGATAGGCACTGCATCAAACCCGGGGTACTTCAGTCCAGCAGTTGGTGAAGGTTGCGGTGGTGTCGATGCAGGTGTCCGCGTGTTTGCTGCCACCGATGAGGTGGTCCTCGCCCCGGCCGCCGTAGAGGTAGTTGTGGCTGCCGTCCCCGCCGGTGAGGGTGTCGTTGCCGTCACCGCCCCAGAGGTGGTCGATCTCGGTCCCGCCGTCGATGGTGTCGTTTCCGGTGTCGCCGGAGATGTCGTCTTTGCCGGGGCCGCCGTCGATCCGGTCGTCGCCCGGCCCGCCGCAGATGGTGTCGACCCCGTCCCCGCCGCTGATGATGTCGTCGCCACCGAGGCCGACGATCACGTCCTTCCCCGGCGTGCCGGTCAGGACGTCGGGACCGGGGGTGCCGACGATGGTGGCCAGGTGGCCCATGCAGGTCGGCAGCAGGGCGGAGCCCGGCAGGCTCCGCTCGGAGGAGGAGTCGCAGGTGGGCGAGCAGATGTCGAGGCCGCCGGTGGCGACGTCGCCGGCGCCGCCGGTGGCGAGGACGCTGCCGTCATGGAGCAGGACCACTGAACCATTGAAGTGGGCATGGTCGAGGCTGCCGGCGGGCGTCCAGGAGTCGGTTGTCGGGTTGTAGATATCGGCGCCGCGGCCCATGTCGCCGCTGCCGACCAACATGACTCGTCCGTCGGGGAGTGAAACCAGGCCCTGGGCCCACCCGCCCAGCACGCTGGCGGCCGAGACCCACCGGTTCTCTGATGGGAGGTACCGCCAGGCGAGGCCGGTGCTATCCCCGTTGATGTCCCAAGCCGACGTGACGAGCACGGACGCGTCGCCCAGCAGCGCGGCCGCCGGGTGTTCCACCGGCATCTCGAAGGGAGCGGCGGCGGTGAAGGTGTTGGTCCTCGGATCGAAGAGGTCCACCTCGTCCGTCGGGTTGGTGGGGTCGCACGACTCGCACGACCCTCCGATGAGCAGCACCCGGCCGTCGGTCAGGCGCAGCGCGGTCGTCCGCAGGCGCGCCATGGTGGAGGGCACCGGGATGCTCTGCCAGCTGCGAGCCGCGGCGTCGAGGATCTCGACTCTTCCCACGCGGTCCGCCCCGGAGCCGGTGACGAGGACCCGACCGTCGGACAGCAGGGTGGCGGTGTGGCCCCACATCGGGGCGTCGAGTGGCGGGCCGGCGCTCCAGCGGTCGGTGACCGGGTCGAAGATCTCGGTTGACGCCAGCGTGGTCTGCGCCTGGTTGCCGGAACCTCCCACGACCAGGACCCGGCCGTCGGACAGGAGGGTGGCGGTGGCGTTGATCCGGTCGATGGACATCGGCGGGCCGGAGGTCCACGTGCCGGTGGCCGGATCGAACAATTCCGTGGAGGACTGGTTCTGCACCGCCACGTTGCGGGCGACCGGTTGGCCTCCGGCAACGAGGACCCGACCGTCGGCCAGTACGGTGGACGTCATCATGGTTCGGCTGATCAGGTTTGGCCCGGCGGCCACCCACCCCGAGGTCGGTGTCCCTGACGGGGTCGTCCCGCCCGGCGTGGTCGGGTTCGATACACCCGGTGTGGTCGTCGTCGTCGTCGGGTTCGGGTCGGAGCCGCTCGGCGGGACGGCGGGCGCCGGTGACGTCGGCGTGACAGGCGACCCGGTGACGGCGGCGACCGCCACGATGGGATGGGCCGGGGGCTTGTCGCCGAGCGACCCGGCGAAGGGCTGGTCGGAGAAGTTGAAGATGCCGCCGTCGGCACCGACCATGAGGTATCCGTTGCCGTAGCGGACCATCCCGACCATTGGGCGGCTCAGCGGCGTGCCACCCATCGAACCGCGGAAGGGAGCGTCGAAGGCGAAGATGCCGCCGTCGGAGGCGACGAGCCAGTAGCCGACACCGTCCGAGTCGGGCACCAGCGACTGCACTGGGGCGTTGAGCTTGCGGCCGCCCATGCTGCCGGCGAAGCGTGCATCACCGAAGGCGAAGATGCCGCCGTCGCCGGCGACCATGTAGTACCCCTTGCCCGATGGGGTGGCAACCGAACCGAGGACCGGCCCGTTCAACGGGGTGGCCGACATGTCACCGAGGAACGGCGCATCACCGAAGGCCAGCACCCGGCCCCGGTTGGTGAAGACCCAGTAGCCGTTCCCGGACGGGGTGGCCGACAGGGCCGCCGGAACCTCCGACTTCACCAGTCTCGTTCGGTCGACACTCCCGAAGGATCGGGCGTCACCGAAGGCCGCCACGGTACCGTTCTGGCCGAGCGTCCAGTAGCCCCGCCCAGACGGGGTCGGCTCGAGGTCGACGGCCCCACTCGACGTGCTGCCCAGCGCAGGGGCGGAACCGAAAGCGTAGACAACGCCGTCGGAGCCGAGCATCCAGTACCCCGCCCCTCCCACCGCCGCCGACACCCGATCGGCCCCGTTCACCACGGGCAGGAAAAGGCCGGCCAAGACCGACAGGATCAGAAGGAGGCGACGCACAACATCACTCCAACGGAGGGGGTTGCGGCAGGCAGGACCGCCCGTCCGCTCGGTGGGGGAGCGACAGATGGTTCGAGCCCTTCGACCACTCGTCCTCCCCAATCGGACATTGCGGTCGAAATAATCGAGCCGACCGGCGTTCCCCGTCCGAACCGTGTCAATCCTGCGCTGGGGCGACGCCGCCCTTGCGTCCTCATGGCAGTCCGGGCACCGCAACTGCGGTCAGCATCCTGAGAGTCTGGGATGGCGCAGGCCTCACAGCGAACGGGTGTGCCGCTCAGATCGGTAGGGCGGCCACGGCCACCACGGGTGAGGTGGGCGGGTTTCCTCCCAGGGATCCGCTGAACGGTGCGCTGGAGAAGTTGAAGATTCCGCCGTCGGCGCCGACCATGAGGTAGCCGTCTCCGTAGCGGACCATTCCGACCACCGGCTTGTTGAGCTTCGTGGCGCCCATGGAGCCCCGGAAGGGGGCGTCGAAGGCGAAGATGCCGCCGTCGCTGGCGACCAGCCAGTAGCCGTGGCCGTCAGCGTCGGGGACCAGGCTCTGGACCGGGGCGTTCAGCTTTTTGTCGCCCATGGAGCCGGCGAAGGTGGCGTCTCCGAAGGCGAAGATGCCGCCGTCGGAGGCCACCATGTAGTAGCCGTTCCCGGATGGGGTGGCCACGGAGCCGAGGACCGGACCGTTCAGTTTCGTCTGGCTCATGTCGCCCAGGTACGGGGCGTCACCGAAGGGGATCGCTCTTCCCCGGTTGGTGAACACCCAGAAACCCCTGCCGGACGGCGTCGCCGACAGACTGGCCGGGACTTCGCCGTTGGCCAACGTGGTCAGGTCAACATTCCCGAGCTTGGCGGCGTCGCCGAAGGCCTGGATGGTGCCGTTGCGGTTCAGGATCCAGTAGCCCTGGCCTGTTGGAGTCGGTTCCAGGTCGACGGCGCCGGCCGTTCCGTTCCCGAGGGCCGGGGCGTCACCGAAGTTGTAGACGTGGCCGTCGGTGGAGAGGGCCCAGTAGCCGCGTTGGCGGGCCTCGGCGGTGGTGGCGCTCGTCGGCTCGGCCGGGACGGCGCTGGTCGTGGTTGTCGGGGCGGGTGATCCTCCGGTGACTGGGGCCGGGGAGTCCGGGACGATGATGTCATCGCCCTCGTAGGTCGTGCTGACGGCGAGGGCCACGTCGTCGCCGGGGGCCAGGCGGGGAATCGTGAAGGTCCAGCTCGTGTCCCAGCTGCCGGTGGGGATCGTGATCCAACCCTGGGTGTCGGCGGCGTTGAACAGCATGTGGTCGAAGTGCCCGTCCGAGCTGAGGTCGTGGCTTTCGGCCGAGGCGGCGGCGGTGAGGCCCGCGCCGAGGGTGACGGTGTGGTTGCTGGAGGCGTCGAAGTACGTTTCCATGGGCTGTCCGTCGGCGTCGACGGCGCGGAGGTGGGCCGGTGCGGCGTCGGGGATGGTGAGGTCAAGCGCCTTCGATTCGGTGAGGTCGATGTCGGTGGTCATCGTCCACACCTTGGGCAGCGTGGGGTTCGGGCTCCAGTTGTCGGTGTCGTCCTCGTCGAAGTCGGGTTCGTCGCTGACGATCAGTGTCCGCCGGCCGGCTTGGGCGGTGACGGCGTAGTGGCCGTCGTCACCGAAGTGATCTCCGTCGAAGGTCTCGTGGCGGCTGGCCGGTCCAACGAAGGAGACCCAGGGCCAGTTGATGAGCGGGAGCGGCCCGCGGGCGTCGCGGACGGTGCCGGATAGCGAATACCGACCGGGAAGCCGCATGGTGACCGATCGGACGCCGGGGGCGGGGTTCGCGCCGGTCTCGCCGTCGGTGTCGTTGTTGGCCCAGTACGACCCGATGGCCGCGCCGGGGAGGATGACGAGCGTGGCGTTGCCGGAGGTGTCGGTCGTGGCCGAGTCCTGGACGGTCACATTGGCTTGACCGCCGGGGACGAGGTCAATGGGATCGTTGTTTCCTCGCCAGCTCACGCTGCCGACCGACGCCACGACCGGCTGACCGTCGGGACCGTCGACGTGCACGGTGGCGGTGACGGTCGGGATGTCGATATCGCCGGTACGGTCCCCGCTCATGTCGACGTCAGCGAGGATCGCTGTCGCCGTCTTTGGGGCCGTCGTCGGTCCCCAGTGGGCCGAGACCTCGACCTTCTGGTGGCCGGGCGGCAGTTGAACGGTGAACCGGCCGTTCTTGTCGGTCTTCGTGCCGGCAACCTTGCCTTGAACGGCGACGCCGTTGTGACGCAGCACACCCGTCCACGTGACCGGCGCCGGTGCCGGCTGGGCCGGAGGCGGGTCGACCACCGGTGGTTCGACGACCTTGACCGCCTCCGGCCAGGGGAAGGAGACGGTCTGCGCCGGAAGGAGTCCGGCCCGGGGGGTGGCGGTGGTGAAGACCTGGTCGACGGGAAAGGTCGGCACGAGGGCGAGACCCTGGTCGTCGGTGCGGGCCGATCCCTGGCCGCCGCCGGTCGCCTCGCCCGATCCCGGGAAGAGCTCGAAGCCGATCCCGCAGCCGTTGGGGCAGGGCCCGTCGCTGCTCGTGGTGCGAATCAAGGCGTTCGGCACCGGTGCCCCGCTCTGGTCGACGACCCGGACCGGGAGGATGGTCTCCCCGAAGGTCAGGTCGAGGGTCCGATCGGCGGTGAGATCGAGCGGCGAGGCAGCCGAGAGCGCGGTCGAGTTGTCGTTCGTCGTCCTGGTGACCGAGAGCGTTCCCTGGCCGGCAAGGGCGGTGAAGGAGTATCGGCCGTTCGGGTCGGTCCTCACGTAGGCGCGCCCGAAGTGGACCCCGAGGTCGGCCACCGGTTGACCCGAGGCGTTGCGGACTGTCCCGGACAACGTCACGTACGGCGGGAGGGTCACGACGTCGAGACGGGTGTCGGGACCGATGTCGACCGCTCGAACTCTGGCCACTCGTTCGACCGGCACCTCGGTGAGGACCCCGAGGTCGTAACGACCCTGTCTCACGCTGACCGAATAGATCCCATCGGGTCCGGTCGTCGCCGTGGAGGGGTGGCCCGATCCGTCAACCAGGACCACCCTGGCGCCGGACTGAGCGGCACCCGAACTATCCCGAACGGTTCCCGAGATGCGTCCAGCCGGCGCATCGGCAGCCGACGCTCGACCTGCTGGTTCAGCGGCGACGGGGAGCAGAAGGCATAGCAGCACCACGAACCAGGAACGAGCAGAACGGGACAGCGGAGACGACAACGGAAGGTCCTTCCAACGACATGGCCAAGGCGGCTCGCTCCGGGCGGGGTCCCAAGCGGCGCCACCTGTGCTTCGGGGGCGAGAGCCCCTCGTCACCCGTCCCCGACAACCGTCACGGGAACGACACGAGCTGACAGGGGCCCGACAGCAATCGATTCGCCGCCTCCTTGGTCGGATCCCACCGGTCTGCGCGCATCGCCCGTTCCAGCCGCAATGCACGACACAGACCCGAAAATCCTCCGATCATGAAGCGAGGCGGCGGGTCAGTCTCGATGCTGGCCCAGTTCCCGGGCCCGGGAGGGGATGCAGGCGTCGAGGTACCGTTGCCGGTCCGCCGGGCTGGTGGGGTCGAGCCGCCCGTGGATCCCGTAGCCCTCACCCCAGCCGTCGACGGCGGACGGGTTCGTAGCCGAGAGGGACCCGAGGCGGGTCCAGGCCCGGTCGCACGACGCGGCCGCTTTGCCGGTCGTGGTGACACCGAACAACCCGAGCGGCCCCGCCCGGTGCGATGAGCGGATCGCCACGCAACGGTCCAGCGCCTGGCGGTAGCTCGCCGGTTGGCGGTTCAGGGGCAGCCCCTGGCCGTCGGGGCCGAGCACCAGGCCTTCGGTGTAGCCCCGACAGACCGACCGGTCCTGTGACCGTTCGGCGGCCCGGACGGCGCCGAGGCCTGCCACTCCGGCGACGGCGACGACAAGGGCAGCGACGAGTTTGTTCCGCATGCCGGAGCGATTCGAGCGGTGCCCTCCCAGGCCCTGTGGCGGCCACAGGATCTCCACAATCCCTCCACCGGTCACACGGTCAACCTACGCCGTGGGCCGACGGGGGTCGCGGAAGCCGGCCTCGAGTATGAGTCATTTCGTCGGTCAAGCGACACGCGGGGCGGTGACCGGCCCACCGGGCAGGGCGATGTCGTGAGCGTCGGCGGGGGTAGGGGCCCGGCCGGGCTGCTAGGGCTCTGGAGCAGAGCGCTTCGGGCGGGTTCTGCTGAAGCCCGTCGAGGAGCGCACCGAGCCGGTCGATTATGGCCAGTCAGCCGGCCGGGTGGGGTGAACCGGCGGCGCCACCGGGTCGGGGTTTGCCCGGGGGAAGCCAGCGGGCATAGAAGGCGGCGGTGACGATGGCGAGGGTGCCGTAGAGGGCGAACTCGTGGCGCGCCACGTCGGGGACGGGTCCGTAGTCGAGGGCCGAGGCGACGAACCCGGACAAGCAGGCGGCCAGTGACCACAACGTGGCGCGGGGCGAGCTCCGGTAGAGGCTCCAGGCGGTCCCCGCCAGAGCGACGATCAGGCAGCAGACGAACAGGAACTGGAGGTCGCTCATGTCGTTGGCCGTCTCGCAGCCGAAGAGCTGGTAGCCGAACCCGGCGGCCCATAGGACCCCGAATGCCGCCCGGTCGGCGTCGGGGATCCGGCGCCGCGAAGCGCCCCGGGGCCGGGGGGCGAGGAGGTTTGGGCGGGGGTCCGGATTGCGGTAGCCCCGCACGACCCAGGAGGCGGCCAGCACGACGGCCAGTCCCGCCGCCTCGGCGGTGCCCGCCGCTGGGTGGCCGGCGATGGCGTCGGCCCCGGCCACGAGGAGACCGGCCAGCGCGGCGGTCTCGGAGCCGTCGGCTGCTCGGCGGGAGTCGATGAGCAGTAGCCCGAGGGCCAGGAAGGGCAGGACCAGCATCATCCATTCCCGTCCGGCCCACACGAGGCGACCAGCGGTGCTCGGAGCCGTCGCCACGGCGTTGAGGATCGCCAGAGCGCCCACCCAGAGGCCGACCAGGATCCAGCGTGGTCGGGGTGCCAGGTTCGGTATCCGGGCGGGTTCCTCCTCGGGGTGCGCACCGGTCCACCCGGTCGACGTCGGCGGGACGACGGGGTCGAGCGGCACGCCGGTCAGGACCTCGATGATGGCGTCGTCGTTGCGGACCGACAGGTGGAGGGTCTCGCCGGTGCGGAGCCGGTAGGCCAGCACGGCGTTGAGCGGGCTCATGGGCGACGGTCGAACATCGACGCCGAGGACGTCGGACCAGGCGACGAACAGGTCCGGCAGCTTCGGGCACAGCCGCCCGGACCTCCAGCGCAGACCCTCCGCGGTGGTATCCACCGAGCCCCCGAGGAAACCCTTGACCCCCCAGCGCACCCGGCGCCGGGCCCGCCTCGACAGCGGCGGTGTGAGACGCGGGAACTTCTCGAGTTCAGCGAGGAACAGCGTGGCATGCGTCCGCAGGCGGGTACCGGCCAGGGCGGAACGGCGCGCATCGAAGCGGCGCTGGGCCGGGATCGTGATGAACGGCGACAAGAAGAGCGCCACGGCCACGAGCACGGCCGGCACGATCCCGGCCTCCAGCCCAACCCGCAGACTGAGGAAGGCGATCGGCACCGCCGACCACAGAACGAAGGAGCGGTACTTGTCGAAGGGCATGGCAACGAATCCGGCGACGACGGGCGCGGCGGATCCGCGGCCATCGGACTGATCGGACGGCGTCAGGGCGGGCTTGAGCCGGTCCGGGCCGGAATGGGCACGGTGGGCAGGATGACCCGTTTGCGAAGCTGGACGGGCAGAGACGCTGCCCGTCGGCAGCGCCAGGGCAATGTCGTGTCGAGTGGGGCGGCGTCGAGGGTGAGGGTTTCCTCGCCCCCGGGCCAGCTGTCCGGCCCGTGGCCCTGCGCCATCATGGGTGTGGTGGGGGCTCAGGCGGGGAGTGGTCGGAGGGCGGGGGTCGGAGCAGGATTGTTGGGGGCGCTGTTTGCCGGTACGGCGGTCCTCGCCGCTCTGGCCCCGTCCACTCCACACTCGCCGGTCCCGACGCCAGCGGCTGTCGGGTGGATCCGCCGCGAGGTCGCCGGCCTCCCCGGCGATGCCCAGATATGGCGCGTGGTGTACGGCCGGGGAGTCTGGGTGGCGATCGGCTCCGTTCCTGTCTCCGCCCCACCGGGCGACGCCTACGAAGTCGCCGTCTGGAGCTCCTCCGACGGCCTCGCCTGGCAGGAGTCGCACCGCCTCGGGGGCACCCAGCGGGCGGGGCCCCACGCCGGTCTCGTGGTCACCGCCGACGGATTCGTCGCCGCCGGAACCATCTGTCCGGGCGTGCGGTGCGAACCGTTCGCCCTCCGCTCGACCGACGGCCGGAGGTGGCGGTCCGCCTCCATCTCACCGGTTCCCGGTGCCGACGGGAGTCCGGCCGGCTCGGGCGTGGTCGACGCGGCGGCGTCGGGACCCTCGCCCGGCCGGGTCCTCGTGGCGGTCGGATCCACCTTCGCCGTGCGGGCGCTGGCCACCTCTGCGGCCATGTGGCGGTCGGAGGACGGCGGCCGGTCGTGGCGCTCCCTCCCGGCCTCGGTCCTCCCGGACTCGGCAACCGTTGGCTCCCTCGACCGGGTCGTCGCGGCCGGGGCGACGGTGTTGATCCACGGGTCGGGCACCGGCGCGCCGAACAGGTCCGCAGATCGGCTCTGGCAGTCCGGTGACGGCGGCCTTCACTGGTCGGCGGTGCCCCTCCCCGCCGACGGCGGCGACCACCCCTACGACCTCACGCCGGCCGGCCCGGCAGCCCTCCTGGTGGGATCGAAGACGCCAGCCGAGCCGGGGCTGTGGCGCTCCGATGACCTGGTCCACTGGGCTGGGCCGAGGTCCGTCCCGTCCACCGACGGCATGCTGGTCGCCACCGCCGCCGGGCTGGTCTTCGCCCGGGCCGACTCCTACCCGGACCGCGGCCGCCTGCGGCTGTGGGGATCGGAGGCCGGCGGTCCCTTCCGACGCGTCTACGACTCGGGGCCGCTCGACGGGCCTTCGGTTCAGGCCGTCGTGGAAGCCGACCGGCGGGTCGTCGTCTTCGCTTCTGTCGGGAAGGGCGGTCTGCGGCGCTTCGTGCGCGTCGAGGCGGATGGGCGCTGTGCCGTCACGGCCTGCCCGGGCGCCGATGGTGGGGTCGGGTCTGACGGCGCGGGCATCATCGGCGCCCGGGCCGATCCGGTCCCGGTCCTCTACGGCCGGGACCGGCTGCTCGTCGGCGACGGCTACGGCGGGTACGCCGACGTCACCCCGGCCCGGGTGGAAGAGTCGGCCGACGAGTCGGTGGAGGACGGCTTGTTCCTCGACCGCGACCACGGCTTCGCCGTCGTCGTCAACGTGCAGGAGCTGGCCGCCTGGGTGCTGCGCACCACCGACGGCGGCCGAACCTGGGCCACCACCGCCTACCAGGGCGGGTTCAGTATGCATGCCGGGACGTCGCTGCGGCTGTCGGCCACCGATCCCGACCACGCCTGGGTCGTCTTCACCGTTCCTCCCTCCGGCAGCGCCGGCAGCATCGCCCGCACCGAAGACGGCGGCGCCACGTGGAGCGACGCGGGCGAGATGCCGGCCAGCGGGCCGCTCCGCTTCGTTGATCGCCGCCGCGGCTTCGTGACGGCCGAGGTCGGCTGGGGCGGCCACGGCTTCTATGCCACCACCGACGGCGGCGCCACCTGGACCCGGCCCGCGGTGACGCTGCCGGCCGGCGTGGTGACCGACCAGGCGAGCTTCGATCCACCTCGCTTCTTTGGGCGCCGGGGGGTCCTGCCCGTCCGGATCGGATATCCCTCCCCGTCTCGCGTCGTCGTCTACGCCTCCACCGACAGCGGCGCGACCTGGGAGGCGGCCGGTCTCGTCGACCTGCCCCCCGGCACGGCCGCCGGCCCGGTGGCCGTGGCCGCCCCCGACGTGTGGTGGGTGGCCGACGCCGCCGGGACCTTCGTGGCCACCACGTCCGACGGCGGCCGGACGTGGGCCCGTCATCGCCCGACCGGCGCTGACGGCGGCTTCGACCTCGTCGACGCCCGCGACGGGGCCACGGCCATCGGACTTCACCGCAACACCGACGACGGCCGGGTCCTGGTCAGCCACGACGGCGGCGCCAGCTTCGCCCCGCTCCACCTGCCCGGAAGCGCCCCCACCGGCCCCGGAGGCGCCCAGCCGTGCCCGACCCTCGGCCCGGCCCAACTTCCGCGCCGGGTCGTCGACCGGCACGAGGTACGGGCCGACGTCGACGGCGACGGTCGCGCCGACCGGTTCATCCTCTATACGGTCCCGTCCGGCCGGACCGTCGTCGACCACCAGACCGGCCGCCCGGTCGACCCGGAACCGGACGGACGGATCCGGATCGAACTGGGCGCCGGGCCGGTCATCGACGTGTCGGCCGGTCGGCCGGCCGCCGCGGCCCACTTCGGCGCGGTCGACCTCGACGGCGACGGGCGGAGAGAGGTGTTCGCCCGCTCCGGCGACCGGAACTTCGGCGGCCTGACCGTGTTCGCCTTCCGGGACTGCCGCATGGCCACCGTCTTCGGCGACTTCGGGGCCGGTAACCTCTACTACCAGCAGCGCAACGACCGCGGCCTGACCCAGGGAATCGAGTGCACCGACGTCGACGGCGACGCCCGCCCCGAGATCGTCGCCACCAGCACCGGGCCGGAGCCCGACCGCTGGTCCTACACCGCCTACGGCTATACGGGCGGCTCGGCCCGGATCGTCCGATCCGACCACAGCGGCACCCCGCCCTCCAACGCACGCCCCGCAAGGCTGCGGTTCAGCGGCGGCTTCACCTGTCCCGGCATCAACATCGGAATCTGAGCCCGTCGGCTCGTCCCCCGTCGAGAATCAATGGGACACGAGTCGAGCCGCCACCCCCTACTGAGGCCTGGGGCCCTCGGCGAAGAAACCGTCGAGGTTGACCAGCCAGCCTCGCAGGCCCGCTTGTTGCGTCTCGAGGTCGGCTCGGCCTTCGGCCGTCCACCGTCCCGCCGGGAAGCTGAGGATGTGGAACGCCTGGAGATCGCTGTACCCGAAAGGCTCGCCTGTGAGGGCGGCATGCGCCGCCGGCCAGTCCGGCGCGTGGGCGATGGCCCGATTGATGGCGTCGAGCTGGTCGAAGGCCGCCAACAGGCCCTGGTTGGCTTCGAGGCGGCGCAGGACGTCGCGCCGTTCCCGCTCCCGCTGCGGCCGGATCTCCTGCCACCACAGCCCGGTACAGTCCGGGCAGCGTCGCTCCTTGGGGACCTCGTCGACCCAGACGTAGGGCTCGGGAAAGTCGAGCTCCTTGGCCGGCCGGCCGCAGAACGACCGTCGCCCCTCCCGGACCCGCAGGTGGCACACCGTCGGGTTCCCGGCCACGACGACCACCTGCGGGCCGCTCCAGAAACCGCCGCTCCCGGGCCGGTCCGACCCGGGATGCAGCTTCGGCCCCGACTGAGTCGGGGGCGGCGGGTCCGGCCGGAGCTGCTCCCACTGGTCGGCCAGGCCCAGCGCGGCGCCGGCGCTCATCGGGGTGGCGTGGCGACGGTCGAACGGCGGCAGGCACCACCACAGCCTCCGACCCTCGACCAGCCACCGCGCCTCGGCGGCGAAGAAGGCCGTCACCCAGGTCCGGACGGGGCTGGAGGGAAAGGCGACGATGCACACGCGCTTGTACCGGGCCACCTCCGGCTCGTCCAGTTCTCCGGGCCAGCTCATGGCCGCTCGGAGACTGTCAACGGTCTCGGTGTCGGGCGTGTCCGGCACCACGATGAGGGCGTGGTGATCGCGGTCCCGGCGAGAGAAGGCGTCGTCCTCGACCGCTTCCTCCACGGCGAGCAAGAGGACGTTCTGTTCCCCGATCCTCTCCACCAAACCAGTCTCCCAGACACCGAAGAACGGGTACTTCCCGGCGGTGCAGCGCCGTGCCTGGCAGGCTGGTGCGGTGGCGACGCTCTTCCGACCGGTGGGGGCAGTCGAGCTCGCCCTGATCGAGGCGAGCGGTTGGCGGCGGTTCCCGCCACGCCTGCCCTCGCAGCCCATCTTCTATCCAGTGCTCACCGAGGACTACGCGACTCGGATTGCCCGGGACCTGGAATGTCCAAGGACGAGGCCAATGGGTCGGTTGGCTACGTGCTGCGTTTCGGCATCGACGACGAGTTCCTCGGGCACTATGAGGTGCACGCGCCGGCGGCCGGGAGCTGCTTGAGTACTGGATCCCGGCCGAGGAACTCGAAGACTTCAACGACCACATCCTCGGACCCATCCAGGTCATCGCGGGCTACGAAGGGCAACCGCCCCGGCAGATCCGTTATCCCATCAGGCACGTCCAGGAAGCTCTTCAGCCCTGAAGACTGCCGTGGGACGGCCGACGATCCTGAGAGGTTTCCCGAGGCAGAGAGGGGGTCTGCGTCCGGCCGACGGCACGGGTGTGCAGGTCTGTTCAGGGCCGCGTGAGTGGCGATGCCGTCGTCTGTGGTGTCTGCGGAGGCGGAGCCGTGGTTGATGTAGCGAGTATCTTCCCGGTCGGATCGTAGAGGCAGGGTGCGTTGGGATCGCCCCCCAAGGCGACAGAGTGGACACACTTGTAGAGGCACGGGGTTGAGCCCGAGGGGCCCCGACTTCCGCACTCCCGTAGGTGCGAACCTCGGTCGCGGGCGAACCAGGCACCCGCCGAGATAAGGACAGCTGCGCTGCCTGCCACCACCAACCAGGTACGAAGTCGGGTCCTTCGCCCACCAGTGTCATCGGGCCCGGTGCCTGTCACACCTCCACGATAGAGCCCGCACGGCCAGTGCTTTCGGCGTCGCCCGTTCGAACCAGGTGTCCGGTGATGGCCGGCCCAGATCGGCAATCACTTCCTTCGGTATCCACGTGGACGGCGACGACGGGGGGTGCGAGCTACCGATGGCCTCGGACGGTGACGTCGGGGAGGTCCTTGAACGCCCCGGTGTCGGCGGTGACAACGGTGCGGCTTGAGGCCTTCGCCGTGGCGGCGATGATCAGGTCGTGCGCTCCCCGGGGAAGGCCCTGCCGGCGGACAGCCACCAGAAGCTCAGCGTGGGCTGTGGCGACGTCGAGGTCGTAGGGCAGGATCGGAAGGGTCTCCACAACGTCGTCGACGAACGCTTGGCGTTGAGCACGCGTCTGGCGCTTGGCCAACTCAACGCCGACCCGCAACTCGGCCACGGTGATGGCCGCGATGGCGACGTCGTCCTCATCGGCGATCAGCCCATCGAGGTCGTCGCCGGAGCGCTCGGCGTCAATGAGGAAGGTCGTGTCGAGGAGGAGCCGGGTCAGGGCAGTTCCTCGACCTCGACAAGCTGGCGAAGCGCCGCCAACTCCCTGGCCCAGGTCGGGTCATCGGCATGGCGGCGGAGGACATCCTTGACGGCGCTTCCCGCTCCACCCCGAACCGGTTCCAGCTGAGCGATCGCTCGCCCTCTCCGCAGGATCGTGAACCGCTCCCCCCGATGCTCGACGGCGTCCAGGAGGTCCGCGAAATTACGGGCGGCGTCGGTGGAGCTCACTTCAGTCATTCAAATCAGATTATCAGATGTCCGAGTCCATCGACGCGCGTCCGGTATGTGGGCGATAACGACCTTCGGCATCTCGCCCTTAGCGTCGGCGCCTCCGATCAGCCCCGCAGATCCGCGGCTTTCGGCGGGGGCGGTACCGCGGTGGCCTCAGGGTGCCGGCGGGTCCTCGCGGGGGAAGCGGGCCCAGCGTCGGCGGACGAGGGCCACGGCCGCGATGGCGGCCAAGGTGATGGAGATGCTCACTTGCCAGGCGAGAAAGACGTAGGAGAGGGTGACCAGCAGTGACAGGGGGAGCGTCGCCACCAGGTAGGTGATGGCTTCCTTCTTGAGCTTGGCCTGCGCCTCGGCGGTGTAGGGCGGGCGGGTGGCGGCGGCGTCGGCGTTGCGACGGCTGAAGGAGAACCGGGGCCGTCGGGCCAGGAGCAGCAGGCTCCGGTCGGGCGGGGCGACGACCACCCACGGTCCGGGGAGTCCGGCGACGAGCAGCGTGGCGTGCTTGGGGCGGGTGAACCGCTCGACCCGTTGCCTGGTCGCCGACAGGATGAACAGTGAGTTCTCGGGGGCCACGTCGTCGAGGTGCAGCGCCTGACCCCAGGTGCTCGGCGTCGACCGGACGGGGTGGGTTGCCCACCGGTCGGAGCGCAGGAGCCGCCGGAACCGCCGTGTCCGGAACAGCCCGGCCACGCCGAGTCCGAGGATGACGGGTCCGCCGCCGTAGCCCAGCAGCCCGATGGAGTTCTCCAACCGGTTGATGGTCTCGGACCCCGCCACCGCTGCTGTGGCGACGACCAGGGCGGCCAGCCCGATCAGCGTGAACAGCCAGGCCCGCCACCGGTAGGCCCGAAGGGTTCGCTCGGTGGCCGGATCGTCGATGGCCGGGCCGGCAACGATGGTCGTGGCGGAGTCGAACGTGATCATGGGACGACGGCGACGGAGACGATCGGGTTCGTCGGGGGGTGGGCGCCGAGGGAGCCTTGGAAGCCGTCGGGGGTGTTGGAGAAGTCGAAGATGCCGCCGTCCTCGCCGACCATGAGGTAGCCCTGGCCGGCCCGGACCATGCCGGTGACGGGCTTGTTGAGCCTGGTGGCGCCCATGGAGCCTCGGAAGGGGGCGTCGAAGGCGAAGATGCCGCCGTCGGAGGCGACGAGCCAGTAGCCGGTGCCGTCACCGTCAGGTACCAGCGACTGGACAGGTGCATTCAGCTTGCGGCCGCCCATGGAGCCGGAGAAGCGGGCGTCGCCGAAGGCGAAGATGCCCCCGTCGGAGGCGACCATGTAGTAGCCCCGGCCCGACGGGGTGGGGATGGAGTCGAGGACGGGGCCGGCCAGGGTGAGGGCGCTGACGTCGCCGAGGAACGCTGCGTCCCCGAAGGGGAGCACCCGGCCGCGGCTGGTGAAGATCCAGTAGCCGGCGCCGGACGGGGTGGCCGACAGGCTCGTCACCTGTTCGCCCGCCGCCAGGCGGGTGCGGTCCACGCTGCCGTGGTCGGCGGCGTCACCGAAGGGCCAGACCCGGCCGGTCTGGTCCACGACCCAGTAGCCCTTGCCCGACGGTGTCGGTTCCAGGTCGACGGCGGTCTTCGTGGGGGCGTTGCCGTAGTGGTGGGCGGCCCCGAAGCCGTAGACCACCCCGTCGGACCCCACCATCCAGTACCCCGGCGCCGCGGTCGGGCCGGGCGTCGCGGGGGCCGGCTGGTCACCGCCGGAGCCCGGCCCCGTCCCGGTTCCGGGATCAGGGGGCCCGACGACGGGCGGCACGGGGCGGGTGGCCATGGTGACCACGTGCATCACGTAGTCGCTGGTGTCGCCGTCGCCGTTGAGGTCGGTGCCGGCGGCGCTGGTCTGGTTCTGCGAGCTCTCCATCACGGCAAAGCCATAGCGGTCGCCGCCAAGGGAGACCAGCGCCGTGTCGAGGTTGGGCAGGCCGCTGCTCACGACCGTGTCGGTCACCGGGTCGTAGACGCCCGGTACCCGGTCGGTGAGGTCGCCATCGTGGTTCAGGTCGCCCTGGAAGTCCTCCCAGGCGGTGTACGTCACCCGCCCGTCCCCGGTGGGGTTGAAGCCGGCCACGGCGACGCCGCTGTTGCGGACGGTGCCGTCGGCCAGGGCCACGAACAGGACGGCGTCGGTGGTGTCCCCGTCGCCGTTCAGGTCGGTGTGGTGCTGGTCCGACTCGATCACCCGGAAGGCGAGGCCGCCGCCCGGCACGGCGACGATGTCGCCGGCGGTGGCCAGCCCCAAGTTGTGCAGACCCCCGCCGGGGCTCCAAAGTTCGACGACCCGGTCGGTGGTGTCGCCGTCGCCGTTGAGGTCCTGCTCCTGGTCCTTCTCGAAGACGGTGATGCCGAGTCGCCCGCCGTCGAGGCCGGCCAGCAGCGCGCCGGGGAAGTGGGCCGCCACCTTGAGGTTGACGACGCCGGCGCCGGGGCGCCAGACGTGGACGACCATGTCGGCGGTGTCGCCGTCTCCGTTGAGGTCCTTGCCGCCCTGGTCGGCCTCGACCACCAGGAAGGCCATGCCCCCGCCGGGCAGGGCGGAGTAGTGGACGAACGACTGGGTGCTCCCGGCCAGGCCCAGGTTGGTGACGCCGACACCGGGTTGGTAGACGTGGACGACCTTGTCGGCGGCGTCGCCGTCGCCGTTGAGGTCGCGGCCCTCGTTGGCCTCGACGGCCAGGAAGCCGAGCCCACCGCCCGCCAGCGGGGTCAGGATCGTGCCCGCCGCCACGCCCAGGTTGTGGACACCGCCGGACGGGGTCCACACGGTGGCCACCCGGTCGCCCCGGGTGCCGTCACCGTTGAGGTCCTGGTGCTGGCCTGACTCGGAGGCGAGGTAGGCGACGCCGCCGCCGTCGAGGGCCTTGAGCATGTCCACCACCACCGAGGAGTGCAGGTTGATGAGGCCCTGCACCGGGTCCCACACCAGCAGCGCATAGTCGTCGGTGTCGCCGTCGCCGGTGAGGTCCCGGTTGCCGGAATTGGCCTCCGACGCGGCCAGCGCCACCTGCCCGCCGGCCAACGGCACCACGTTGATCACGTCCACGCCGAGGTTGGTGGCCGCCCCGGTGGCGGGATCCCAGATCTCGGCGATGGCGTCGGTGGTGTCACCGTCGCCGTTGAGGTCCTTGTTGCCCTGGGCCCATTCGTAGACGTCGAAGGCCAGACGCCCGCCGGAGAGCGGGAACAGCAGTCCCGACTGCAGCCCGGTGTTGACCGTCTGGCCGGTGGCCGGATCCCACACCTGCACCACGTAGTCGGCCGTGTCGCCGTCACCGTTGAGGTCGTGGCCCTGGTCGGTCTCCACGCCGAAGAAGGCGAAGCGTCCGCCGTCGAGGGCGACGCCTCCGCCCCAGGTGGCCATCCCCAGGTTGACGGCCGGCCCGGCCGGCTGCGGCGTCACCACCGAGGCCCGGGCCAGCGGCCCGCCGACCGCCGCGCCCGCCGTCACCAACGCCGCCGCCACCGCCGCCGCGGCGAGACAGTTCCGCCGTGTCCAACCCGTCCGCATCGGTACCGAAACCTCTTCGCTCCCAACCGACCACCCAGCGCCAACGAGCGGGAGGGAGCGTCATCCGCTTCGACAGCGGAGGAAGGTTCGGTCCCAGCCGGCCGCGTTCCTCGTCCCGCCGGACGGGCCGCACCCGGCTTGCCCCCTTTCGCCGCCGGAGTCCGACTCGCCAAGCACCGGACCCTGGGCGGATCATCCAGGCGACCCCTCAGGCAGGACGGGTCCGTCGATGTCGTCCGAGGCGGGGAACGTCGAAGCCGAGGGTGGCGTAGGCGGTTCGGCGTTCGTCGTGTTGGCGGGCCAGCACGGGAACGAGGCTGTCGACATAGTCGTGGACCTCGACGCGGGTCTTGGTGTCGGTGGGGCGCAACACGCGGCCGACGTATTGGACGACGTTGCCTTTGAACTTGATCGGAAAGGCGAGGAACAGCGTGTCGAGCGGCGGGCAGTCGAAGCCCTCGCCGATGAGGCTGGCCGTGGCCACGAGGAGCAGACCGCCGTCGGCGCGGGGCTCGGCGAGTTGGCGGGTCACGGCGCTTCGCGCCTTCTTGCCCATCGCGCCATGGAGCACGAGAGGCTCGAGGCCGCGTTCGGTCAACATCCCGGTGATGAGCTTGAGGTGCTCGGTCCAGCGAGTGAGAACAAGGCAGTTGCAGCTGGCGTCGACTGCGGCGGCGATGTCGTCGCAGATTGCCCGGGTGCGGTTGGTGTCCTCGACAAGGCCCCGGTAGACGGTCTGGATGTGCTCGCCATCTTGGGCGGGCTTGTGGCCGGTTTCGTGGACGATGAGGTCGAGGACCCGAAGGGCGCTCCCCGGCCGAGGTGCCATGCGGTGGCGGATCGGCCCGCAGTGCATAGCCATGAGTGCCTGGAGGCCATCGCGCCGGTAGGGCGTGGCCGTGAGCCCGAGCCAGCGCTTGGCGGGGATGTCTCGCACTGCCCGTTCGAAGGTCACGGCCGGGACGTGGTGGCATTCGTCGACAATGACCAGCCCGTAGTCGGCGGTGATCTCGGCGATGTCGTCGCGGCGGGCGAGGCTTTGGACCATGGCCAGGTCCACGATGCCGGTGGTCCGGTTGCGGCCCCCGCCCAGCTGGCCGATTTGGCGGGAGGTGAGACTGACATGGGCCACGAGGCGGTCTCGCCACTGTTCGAGCAGCGGCTTGCGGTCGACGAGGACCAGGGTCGGCGTCGAATGGCGGACGATGACGGCACATCCGACCACCGTCTTGCCCGAGCCGGGCTCGGCCACGAGCATTCCGAGATCGTGCCCGGCGACAGCTTCGGTGGCCGCGGCCTGCTCGGCTGTCAGAACAGCTCGGAGGGCGACGTCGATGGGCTCAGGCCCAGGGGTGGCGTCGACGATCCGCAGGGTGCTTCCGGCTTCAGCGACGACGGCTCGGGCCTTGTCGTGGAGACCCCGGGGGAGGAGGAGCTCGTCGAGAGTCTCCCGGTAGCAGCGGATGAACCGAGGGGTGTCCCACGTCGAGAACCGCATCCGCTCCTTCTCGTAGAACTCCGGGTTGTGGAGGGAGGCGGTGTGCTTGAGCGCGGCGAGGAGTGGGGGTGGCACGCCGATTCGGTCGATGGCCAGCATCGCTCCCATCCGGGCGGCGATCTGCGGGGGAGGTTTCTGAGTGCCGGCCGAGATCCGGGCCTTCCGGTACGTCGCCGCGTCGGGTCCCGTGGCCAGTTCACCGAAGGCCTCCGCCATGGCGGCGACGGCCTCGGGGGCGAGCCGGTCGACCGTGGAGAGGAATGACCACTGGTCGTCGAAGGGCTCCAGGGTCGTGGGGTCGAGGAACACCGTGGTGCCTCGCCTGCGGCACTCGCCTTGGAGCGGCAAGGCGATGAGGTTGCCGAACGACCCCCTGGGCATGAAGTCCTGGGTGGGGAACAGCCGGTCGTAGCTGGCCAGGTCGAGGTCGGCCCTGACCGTCATCGCCTCCCGCAGGAGATGGACACCGATCCGGCGCGCCGACATGGCGGGAACCGGTCCGGTGAAGAACACCCAGACATGGGCGCCGTCACCAGAACGGGAGCGTTCCAGCGCGGCGGGGACGCCGGCCGCTCGGGCGGCGTCCAGATAGGCCAGCGCGTCGAGCACCCATCCGGCGCCGTCGAAATCGCAGGCGAGCACACGGCAGCTGTCATCAGGCAGCAGGGGGTAGAGGCCGGCGTGGACCTCGCCGGCCAGGTGCGATTCGGCCACCTTGTCGGTGAAAGCCAGATACTCCCGGTCGGGACGTCGGGCGTTGGCCCACCCTCCCTGCACGGCTGGTCCCCAGCCGCCCTTCCCCGTCCGGGTGTTTTCCCACCGCAACGCATACACGTCGTCGCGGCCAGCGAACAACGACCGGAACAACGCCACCTTCGCCGCCCGGGGCGACGATCGGTCCAGCACCGGCACCGGCTCAGCCGTTGAGGGCTGTGGAGCGAACAAAGTCGGCGACCAGCCGGCCACGGCAAGGTCGTCGGCTCGGGCATCCAAGCCCAGCAGGCCGCGGAGACGAGCGTTCTCGGCGCGCAAGGCGGCGACTTCGGCGAGGAGTTCGGCGCGGGTCCGCGGATCGTCGATGCTCCAAATCATGCCGCGCCCCACCGGTTGGAGGCGAGATCCGCCGCTGCTCACGAAGTCGTCGGCGGCCCGCGATCGGGCTGGAGAGCGGGGTCCGATTCATCGAGTCCGGCCAACAACCCCCCACGAGCGAGCGCCAAGGCCGTGGCCTCGACGCCGTCGGGCGTGGGGGCGGCGTCTGGGCCAGCGGCCATCTGACGGGTTCAGCGGATGAGGGCGGCCGAGACGACCGGGGCGGCCGGCGGCGAGGCTCCGAGGCTGCCGTGGAAGGCGACGTTGCCGAAGGAGAAGATGCCGCCGTCCTCGGCGACCATCAGGTAGCCGTTCCGGCCGGGGACCATCCCGGAGATGGGCCGGTTCAGGCGGACCGCGCCCATCGAACCGAAGAACGGCACGTCGAAGGCGAAGATCCCTCCGTCGGAGGCGACGAGCCAGTAACCCGAACCATCGAGACTCGGGCTCATCGCCATGATCGGTTTGTTGAGTTTCAGGTTGCCGGTGGAGCCGTGGAAGGTCGCGTCACCGAAGCTGAAGATCCCGCCGTCGGAGGCAACCATCCAGTAGCCGTGACCGGTGGGCGTCGCCACCGAGCCGACGACAGGCCCGTTGAGTTTCGTGCCGCTCAGGTCGCCCAGGAACGGCGCCTGGCCGAACGGCAGCGCCCGGCCCCGGTCGGTGAAAATCCAGTACCCCTTGCCATCGGGAGTCGACGAGAGGCTCACAGCCCGCTCGCCTCGGTCGAGCCGGGCGTTGCCGTACGACGATGCTTCGCCTCGCCCGGTCACCACACCATTGGCCGAGAGGATCCAGTAGCCCTGGCCGGTCGGTGTTGATTCGAGGTGGACGGCATCGGGGGCCGTCGCGCCGCCCAGATCCTTGGCGTCACCGAAGCCGAACACCTGGCCGGTGGCGGTGAGCATCCAGTAGCCCGAACGGACCGCGGCGGTGTTGCCATCGCCCTGCGGATCGGCGCCGCTCTGCTGTGGTTGCTCCGCCGGCGGAGAGGCCGGGTCGACGGGCGGGTTCGTCGGCTCGGGCGGGTTCGTCGGCTCGGGCGGTTGGCCGCCGGGCCCGCCCGGCGGATCACCGGGGTCCGACGGCGGATTACCCGACGGGACGAGGGCGGCATCGCCGACGAGCCGGAACGCGGCCAGGCCCTGTTGGGATTCCCCGACGACGACGATGTTGCCGTCGGGCTGGAGGGCAATCCCGCCGCCGCGATCGAACGTGCTGAAGTCGGCCAGCAGACCGCCCTCGTAGGCGAAGGTCGGATCGATCTTCAGGTCGGGGGTGAACCGCACGACGAGGATGTCGTAGTTCGTGGCACCGGCGTCGATCGAGTGGTCCCAAGTCGTGACGACGATGAGACCACCGTCGCTCTGACGGACGAAGCGCGCCTCCCCGGCGCCGCCCCCTCCGACCACACCGCCGTAGACGTTGTAGGCCCGGACGAGCAGCTCCCCCTCGCGGCTGTAACGGCCGAGCTGGCCGCCGTAGCCGGCCACGACGATCGTCCCGTCGGGCTCGGCGATCACGTCGCTCACCGGCGCGACGAACTCGCCGGACGGGATGGTGGCCACGCCACCACCCCGGAAGGTCGGGTCGGGTTTGCCGGCGGCGGTGAAGCGGGCCAGCAGCCCGAGGTTGCCGATGTGGTAGTCATACGCCTCGCCGACGACCAGGAACCGACCGGCCCGGTCAACGGTGATGGCCCGGGGATGGGGGTCGTCGGCCGCGGCCACCGCCGTCGAACCCGACGAGCCGAAGCTCTTGTCGATGCTCCCCGACTTCAGATACCGGACGAGGAGGAGCTTGCCCGAAGGCGGGAAGCTGCCCAGCTCGCCCCGCTCTCCGGCGACGACGACGCTCCCATCGGCGAAGAGGACGGCGTCCCGGGCCCATTCCGACCCGCCGAGGTCCGTTTCGACCTGACCACCCGAACCGAAGTTGTGATCGGTCTTGCCGGCCGCCGTGAGAGACACTAGCAGCAGGTTCCGGTTGTCGGTGCGCCAGGCGCTCGCCACGACCAGGATGCGGCCGTCGGGCCGCAAGAGGATCGTGCCCAGAGCCGGATAGTCGCCGGTGGGCACCGTGACGATCCCATTCGTCCCGAACGCCGGATCCGGCGTGCCGTCGTGGAGGTAGCGGACGACCCGGATCTGCGCCGCGCCGTAGGCGGCGACGAGGATCTTGCCATCAGGTTGGATGACGACCCGCTGGGGACTGTCGTTCGCCGACGACTGGGCTGGAACATTCTGGTCGACGAGCGCCCCGTCGGTGCCGAAGGTGGTGTCGACCACGGGATCGGTTTCAGCCATGGCCGACCGGACGCCGACGCCGGCCAGCAGTACGAGCAGGGAGACGAGAAAGGCCGCGCCGCGCCGAAGCGGCCGGCCCGATCGGGGGGAGATCACGTCGAGCGATACGACCCCCGGAACCGCGATCCCTGCGGATCCCGACAAAACGGCCAGTCAAGGTCCCGAAACAGACGGTTCAGCGGCGCAGCCCGAGCTCCAGGCCAAGGGCTGGAAGGGCTCCGGCCGGCGACTGAGGGCCCCGACGGTGCCCCGGGGTTCGGCCCAGACGCGTCTCACCGTCTCCGACGGGGGCCTGATTCGGCTCGCTGGGGATGAGCCGGTCAGGTCAGGTTCGGTCGGAGATCAGCAGGCTGAGGATGGCTGTCCTTGATGCGGTCCCGGCGGACCTGTTCGGGGTCGTCCCTATGGGCGTGGTGCCCATCCAGCTCCACGATGAACAGGGGCTCGGTCTGGTCGTCGGTGACCACGAAGTCGAAGTGGGCGCTGACGGCGTAGCCCCAGACGCTGCGGTCGACCGTCGCCTTCTCCAGGCCCAGGGCGTCGGCCACCCGCATCTTCGGGAAGACCCTGGCACCAGCCTCTTCGCAGGCACGCCGGAGGTAAAGGTGCTGTCCTCGATCGGTGCGGACGAGAGGTCTGCATTCGGCGGAAGCAAGGTGTCAGGACCCCGGGTCGATGTTCTGGTTCAGATGAAAGAGGTTGCCGGGGTCGTAGCGGCGTTTGACTTCGACCAGATGGTCGTAGTTGGGCCCGTAGGCTTGGCGGACGAAGCCTCCGTCGTCGGCCGACATGTAGTTCATGTAGCGACGGTCCGCCATGTAGGGGCCCAGAGCCTCGAACGTCTCTCTCGTCCAGGCGATGTTGACCCGGGTGTCGCCGGGGTCGGCCCACTGGGTCAGCAGAAGGACGCTGTAGCCGGGCCGCCGGTGGGGAAAGGCGGTGGCGGTCGGGTCGACCCGGGTGGCTTCACCGTGGAGGTGATCGAAGACGATGCAGGTCATGGTGGAGGGGGCCTGTTCGAAGGCGTCCACGATGATCCGCACCGCGGCGTCGGACAGTTCGGTGAGGAAGGCGGATTTCCAGTAGTTGAGGGCTCCGGCCGGGAACGCCTGGTCGAGCATCGTGTTGACCGCCGGGTACGGCATTGGTTGGATGGCGTCCATGGCCGGCGGCCCGAATTCTCGTAACGCCTTGAGGTCGGCGTCGGCCCGCTGCAGATCCTCGGCGGCGTGGCACAGCGGCAGGGCCACGATCTTGGCCCCCGACCCGTCGGGGGCGTGCACGAGGCCGCATCCGACGCCGAGCTCGTCGGGTGCTCCGGCGGTGAACTGGCGGTAGAAGTCGAGCACCGTGGGAGCAGTGCTGAGCGGATGGACGAGCATCCCGCCCAGGACGGTGGTCAGGGGGTGAGCGCGGTACTGGAACGAGGTCACCACCCCGAAGTTGCCGCCGCCGCCCCGCAGGGCCCAGAACAGGTCCTCGTTCTCCTCGGCGCTGGCGGTGAGCACCCGGCCGTCGGCGGTGACGACCTCGGCCGAGGCGAGGTTGTCGGCCGTCAGGCCGTAGCGGCCCATGAGGTAGCCGAGGCCGCCGCCGAGCGTCAGGCCGGCGATTCCGGTGGTGGAGACCACGCCGCCGGTGGTGGCCAGTCCGTGGATGGCCGCCGCCCGGTTGAACTCCCGCCAGGTGAGACCGGGCTGGGCGCGCACGGTGCGGTGCCGGGGGTCGACATGGATGCCCTTCATCGGGGCCAGGTCGATCATCAGGCCGCCGTCGGTGACCGCCTTGCCGGCGACGTTGTGGCCGCCACCGCGCACCGCGACCTCGAGTTCCCGCTCCCGGGCGAGGTGGACGGCGTCGACGACATCGGCCGTGGTCAGACAGCGGGCGATCAGCGCCGGGCGCTTGTCGATCAGCCCGTTGTGGACGCGCCTGGCTTCTTCGTAGCCGGCGTCGCCCGGGCCGATCAGCGACCCGCTGAACGACGTGCGCATCTCTTCGGGCACGGCCACGGCACCGGTTCGATCGTTCATGCTTTCTCCCGTCGGGGTTGCGTCTCCGGCGCGATGTTCTGGTTGAGGCAGAACACGTTGTCGGGATCCCAGGCCCGTTTGAGGGCGACGAGCCGGTCGTAGCGGGCGGCGCCGTAGACGTCGCGGAGGTCGTGCTCGCCGGGTTCACCGAGGTCGTTGACATAGTTCGTCGCCGCCGCCGCGGGCCGAAGTTCCGCCAGGGACCGACGGCCCCAGGCGAAGTGGGCCTGGTCGTCGACCGGGTCGTCCCAGAGGGCTTCGGTGGTGAGCCACCACTTGGCGCCGCGCCCGCTGAAGGCGGTGGCCTCCTCGGGGACGCGGGCCACGGCGCCGCCCATGGTGATCATGCCGAAGCCGCACAGCCCCGACGGGGCCGCCTCGAGCCGGTCCAGGAGGATCTCGACGGTGGCGCCGGGGAGATCGGTGAGGAGCACGCCCTTCCAGTAGTTGCGCCGTCCCCAGGCGTAGTACTCGTCGCTGGCGGTTTGCATGGCCAGATAGGGGATGCGGGCGAAGGTGTCGAGGGTCGGCTGGAGATCCCTGACCGGGGCGAGGTCACGGGCCACGGCCCGGTCGTCACCCAGATGGGCGGCCGCGATCGCCACGATCGGGTGTCCGGCGAGCTCGGCGCCGAACTCCTGGCCGGCCCGGAACACCGACAGGGCGGCGGTGACGTCGTCGGCGGCGCTGATCGACCACCCTCGGAACGTCTCGGCCACCTCGTGGGCCCGGTCGGCGGGCCAGACGGCGGCCCCGGCGACGATGTCGGGACCGGCCCGATGGAGCCGGAACCGGAACGACGTGGCGATACCGAAGTTGGCCCCCGCCCCCCGCAGGCCCCAGAAGAGGTCGGGGTGCTCGTCGTCGGATGCCCGGATGTGCCCGCCGTCAGCGGTGACCAGCTCGACGTCGATGAGGTTGTCGATGGTCAGCCTGAAACGCCGCATCAGCCGGCCGAGTCTGCCGCCCAAGGTCAGCCCGGCCACACCGGTGTGGCTGACGGCGCCGTTGGGACAGACCAGGCCGTGGCGCTGGGCGGCGGCGTCGAGTCCCCGGAGGAGCGTACCGGCCTCCACGGTGGCGATCCGCCGGTCGGGATCGACGGTCACCTCCTGCATGGGGCCGACATCGATCACGACGCCGTCGTCACAGGTGGAGAACCCCGGGTAGCTGTGGCCACCGCCGCGCACCGCCACCGGCAACTCCCGGTCGCGGGCGAAGCGCAGCGCGGCGGCGACGTCGGCCGCGGTGGCGCAGCGGGCGACCAGTGCCGGACGGCGGTCGGGGGTGGCATTCCAGACCCGCCGGGCCTCGTCGTAGCCGGCGTCGGCGGGCGTGATCAGGCGGCCGGTGAAGCGCGCCCGGAGTCGCTCCAACCCGGTTCCTGTCCTGATCGTCATGACCGCCCCCGCCCCTCGAGCGTGTCCATGTCGCCAGCCTGCGCCCCGCGCCTGTCAGCGGCATGTCAGTTGCGTGTCGGCTGCAGCCGGGGCGGCGGGCGACGACGGGGACGCCGGAGCGTGATAATCGTGGCCTTGGCAGAAGACGGTCGAGATTCGCTGCAGTACGGGATGCTCGGTCCGCTGGAGGTGCGGACGGATCGGGGCGTTCTTCGGCTCGCCAGCCGCCGCCAGCGGGTCCTGCTCACGGTCCTCCTGGTCGAGGCGAATCGGGCGGTGTCCGCCGGCCGGCTGATGGACGAGCTGTGGGGCGAGGTCCCGCCCACCGACCCGGAAGGCGCCCTCCGAACCCAGATCTCCCGGCTGCGCAAGGCCCTGGGCCCCGGCGCCGGTCTCGTCACCGAGGAGCGGGCCTACCGGCTCACTGTCGGCCGGGAGCAGCTCGACGCCGCCCGCTTCGAGGACCTGATGGGCCTGATTGCCACCAGTGGAGCCGACGGTGCCGACACTCTCCGCCTCCTCGACGAGGCCCTCGCCCTGTGGCGAGGCCCGGCGCTGGCCGAGTTCGCCGACCGGCGCTTCGCCCAGCCCGAAGCCGTCCGCCTCGAGGAGCTGCGCCTGACCGCCCGGGAACGGCGGGCCGAACTGCTCCTCCGCCTCGGCCGAGCCGCCGACGCCGCGGCGGAGCTCGACGCCCTCCTGGCCCAGCACCCGGAACGGGAACAGGCCCGGGGCCTGCTGATGGAGGCGCTCTACCACCAGGGCCGGCAGACCGAGGCGCTGGCCACCTATCAGACGTGGCGACTCCACCTCGCCGACGAGCTCGGCCTCGACCCCTCGCCCGGCCTCCAGCGCATCGAGCGGCAGATCCTCCAGCACGTCCTGCCCACCCGGGAGGCGACGCCGGCGGCACGGCGGCGCCGGCACCAACTGGCCCTGCCGGTGAGCAGCTTCGTGGGACGCGACGACGACGTCTCGGCCGTCAGCGGACTGCTGGAGGGCGCCAGGCTGGTCACGCTCTGCGGCCCGGCCGGGGTCGGCAAGACCAGGCTCGCCCTCGAGGTTGGCGCCATCGTCGCCGAGCGCTATCCGGACGGGCTCCACGTCTGTGACCTCGCCGCCGTCACCCGCCCCGCCGATGTCGTCCGGACCGTGGCGGGAGCGGTAGGCGTGGAGGAACGCGCCCTCCGTCGACTCGATGACCGCCTCCTCGAGCATCTGGCCGGCCGACGGGCCCTGCTCCTCCTCGACAACTGCGAACACGTCCTTCCGGCGGTGGCCGCCCTGGCCGAACGGACGATCCAGCGCACCGGCGGCGTCGACGTGCTCGCCACCAGCCGGGAACGGCTGGCCGTCGACGGCGAACACCTCTGGACCGTCGCCCCGCTGGCGGCGGAAAGCGGCGACGCCCCCGCCATACGCCTGTTCCTCGACCGCGCCCGCGCCGTCGATGCCGGCTTCGCCCCCGACACCCTCCAGCTCACCACGGTTACCGAGATCTGCCGCCGGCTCGACGGGCTGCCGCTGGCCATCGAACTCGCCGCAGCCCGGCTGCACGGGCTGGGACTGAGGGAGCTGGCTCAGAGCCTCGACCAGCGCTTCCGCCTCCTCACCGGGGGGCCCCGGACGCGCCGCCGCCACCGGTCGCTCCGGGCCGTCCTCGACTGGTCATATGGACAGCTGGACCCGGTGGTCCAGCGCGTGTTCGAACGGCTGGCGGTGTTCGCCGGACGGTTCGACCTCGACGCCGCCCGGGCCGTGGCCGCCGGCGACGGCATCGATCCGGGTGACGTCACCCCGGCAGTCCTCCGCCTGGTCGACTGCTCACTCCTGGCCGACCACCCCGCCGGCGGACCCGATCGCTACCTCCTCCTCGACACGATGCGCAGCTACGGGATCGAGCGGCTGGAGGCCGACGGCACCCTGGCCCGGGTCAGGGACCGGCACGCCCGGTGGGCGCTCGGGCTGGCCGAGCGGGCGGCCGCCGGGCTGGCCGGCCCCGGGGAGGCCGAGTGGGCCCGAGCCGTGCGAGAGCGCCTCGACGAGCTGAGAGCCGCCCACGCCTGGCTCGTCGGGCGCGATCCCGAGGCTGGCCTCCGGCTGGCCGCCGCGCTCCATCCCTATGCGCTGTGGCGGGTCCAGTCCGAGGTGCTCCGATGGGCGGAGGTGGCCGCGGGGGCAGCGGCCGGATCCGGTTCACCGCTGCTGTCGACGGTGCTGGCCTCGGCTGCGACCGGTGCCTGGCAGCGGGGCGATGTCGACGGGGCCGGCGCCGCCGCCCGGGCTGCCTTGGAGGCGGCCCGTGAAGCTGATCCCGGAGGGCGTCGCCCGGCGCTGGAAGCGGCGGCCGACGTGGCCATCCTCCTCGGCGACCTCCAAGAGGCGACGACGCTGTTCCGCGAGGCCTACGAATGGCGGCTGTCAGCCGGAGACCTCCTCCAAGCGGTGTGGGACATCGGCAGCGCCAGCCTCGCCCTGGCATGGAGCGGCGACCGCGACGCGGCCGACGACCTGGCCGCCGAGACCCTCACCGTCGCCGAGCGGTCGGGCAGCCCGACGGCACGGGCCTTCGCCCACTACGTGGTCGGTGAGATCTCGGCCGGCGAGGAACCCTCGGCCGAGGACCACCTCTATCGCGCCGTCGAGTTGGCGGAGTCGGTGGGCAGCACGTTCGTGGTCGGTCTCGCCCATGTCGCGCTGGCCACCCTCAAGGCCCGCCAGCATGACGTCACTGCCGCCCTCCGCTACTACGAAACCGTCATCCTCGAATGGCAGCGGGCCGGCGCCTGGACCTCCCAGTGGGTGACCCTGCGGACACTCGTCGACCTGCTCATCCGGGTGGGGGCGACCCGCGATGCCGGTGTCCTCTACGGCGCCGTCGAGTCGGCCCGCACCGGAGCCCGCCCCTTCGGCGCCGACGAGGCCCTGTTGCGGCAGGCGGCGGCGGAGCTGCGAGGTCAGCTCGGCGACGACACCTTCCGTCAGTTCGCCGACGCTGGAGCCACCCTCACCGAGAACGAGGTGGTCGGGGTCGCGCTGGACGCCGTCCAACGTGCCACCGCTCTCGTCCAACCAACCGGGGCGGCCCACCCCTCCGCCAAGGTCACCTGACGGTGCGTGCGAACCTGTGGTTCCAAGCGTCCGTCCCGCGCGCATCGCTAGCGTGGCCGGGGTGCTGGTCGTGATCCCCCTTGAGGTCGGCGACCTTGACCCACGCCACCGGCTTCGCCGTGGCGGTGGTGCCAACCGGGCGGCCCAGGGCCCCGACGTGTCGTGAAGTATGCCCTGGAGCCGCCCCGGTCACCCAGGTGGCCGAAGACCCCGCGGCCGGAAGCGCGGTCGGGTGAGCGGCCTGTGTGTCGCCTACCGGCGCCATCGGGACCAGCTGCCGTCGATGACGGCTCCGGCGGTGAGGCCGTCGACGTTGGGGCGATCCTTGGCCTGGAGTGCCTTGAGGGCTGCCGTCACGTCGGCTGGCGTCCAGGTGCCGTCGGTGCCGAACTTTTGGAGCACGGCGGTGATGCAGGTGGTCTTGACCTCGAAATTGGCTCGGATGAGCTGGGCCGCGGCGAGGTCCTCGGTCGCGAGGATCCCGCTGTACCGCTCGGCGAGGATCACGCCGGCTGCTTCGCCGACGTGGGCGTGCTCGTCGGTACCGCCGAGCTGTCTGGCGATGTGGAACATGCGCTCGACGTCGGCGTCGTCATCGATCTCGACGGGGGTGGGGAGCCACAGGGCGGCTCCGTTGAGGGCTTTGCGGGCCAAGCCGGCCGGGACGCCTTGCCCCGGTTTGCGGTCCCGGTAGAGGAGCTCGCTGTGGACCTCACGGGGCCAGGTGGTCCGGCCCTCCCACCGGTTTCCGAGGAGCGGGGCGAGGTCGGCGACGGCGGCGACAGAGAGCACGAAGCCGGTGTCGACCACGATGATCGACTGGGCGGCCACCGCCGCTTTAGAGGTCGCCGAGGGCGTGGTCGTGGTCGGCGAAGACGGGGATGACGCCAGCGTCGGCGAGTTCTGTGCGCAGCTCGTCGGCGTCGCGGGCAAGCAAGGTCGCGACTGGCCCGATCCCAAGACGTCCCTTGCGGTAGCCGTCGAGGAGGCGCTGTTCGACACGAACCGGGGCCCGTCGGGTGGTCACGCCGGCGTCCCATTGACTGAAGTCGACGCTGCGGCCGACGGAGGCGAAGAGCGACCGGGCGGTGCCGGACAGGAGCTGGCCCCGTTCGTCTTCGGTGATTGCCTTGAGTTTGCGGAGCCGGTTGAGCATCGCCTCCCGGCTCACCCCGAAGGCCACGAGAGCGTCGACCAGCACCGCCTCGGTGACCGGGCCGTCCCCGATGAGGCGGCGGACCCCGGCGCTCGGCATGAGCAGTTCGCTGGCGAACGCGTCGCAGCGCCGCTCCATCGCCGGTTCCGACCCGGCGCCTTCGATGACTACCTCAAGCGGGTCGTCGAAGAGGTGATGGGCCAGTTCGTGGGCCAGAGTGAAGCGCTGCCTGCCGGCGGGTTCGTCGCTGTTCACGAGGGCCAAAGCCACCTCGTCGCCAGAGTGGACCAGCAGGCCGCTCTGGTCGCTCCCGAGCGGCTCGAAGCTGACGTCGACGCCGCAGTCCCGTTCGCACAGCCCGACCAGGTCGCGGACGGGGCCGTCTCCCATACCGAGTTCGGCCCGGAGCTTGCCGGCCAGGTCGGTGGCGGCCTTTTCGGACGCGGCCGCCGGGCCGTCCACCGGCCGGCGCGGCCGCGCGCCGCCCGGTAGGCCGAGCTCGTCGGCGAGGCCGTCGAGCTCGAGAATCTGGCGGGCCCGGGTCAGCACGGGCGCGGCCGGGCCGACCGGGACGGCAACCCGGGCGGCAACGGCCAGGACGGAGCGGCGCTCAGGCAGGCCAAGCAGCTCCCGCACGGTCGTCCCGGTCGACTCGGCCACCAGGGCCAGCTCGAACCCGTCGAGGCGGCGCCTTCCGTGCTCGATTTTCGACATGACCGTCTTGTCCACCCCGAGGGCCACCCCGAGAGCTTCCTGGGTCAGCCCAGCCCGCTTCCGGGCGTCGGCCACCCGCGTCCCAACCTGCGCGGCGCGCTCCTCGTTCATGCCTCACACTATAGGCCGTAGTTGCGAAAATCGCAACTAGTTGCGGCATCCCCGGCAACTCCGTGTGGGGCGAGCCCGGCTCGAGTCGGCGTATGAGCGCGGTGGGCAGGCGGCGGCGCTTCGGGCCCTGTTCAGCTCTGACCGGGGGACGAGCGGCCAGATTTCTCGTCGATTTCTTGCCCGTTCAGCCCGGCGTTCAGACCGCCGTCCAGAGCCGCGTTCAGAGCCTCCTCGGACACTCCGCCGCAGGTCAGCACACCTGCCAGGAGGTCCCGATGCCCCAACTCCTCGACCGGCTCCACGACGAGTGGCTCCACCTCGCTCGCTCCCCCCAGGCGGCCCAGACGCTCGCCGGTTGGGCCGTAGACCCCGCCCTCCGCGGCTTCTCCAACCTCGAGGAGGTGATCGCTGAGATCCACCGTCGGGGCCGGCCGGCCGAGAGCGACCGCATCCTCCTCGCCCTCCTCCGCCGGGCGGCCACCAACAACCTCGCCGCCCAGACCGTCCTCCAGGCGCTGATGCCCGGACTCAAGTCGTTGATGTCCGCCTACCGGTTGACCGGTGACCCGGAGGAGGTGGCCACCGCCGTCGTCGAGGCCGCCTTTGAGCGGATCCGCCGGTACCCCTGCGACCGCCGCCCGGCCCGGGTGGCGGCCAACCTCCTCCACGACACCCGCCAAGTCCTCTGGCGGGACGGCTGCCGGGAGCACCGCCTGCGTCTGGCCACCGAGCCGCTCACCGAACCGGCCGTCAGTGGGATGAGGGGCTCAGTCACCCAGGATCGGTCGTCGACCGACGAGCTCGTCGATCTCGTCGCCGAGGCGGTGCGCCTCCGCCACGTCCGACCCTGCGGCGCCCGGCTCATCCTCCTCACGCGGGTCCTCGACGTCCCCGTCGAGGCGCTCGCCTATGAGACCGGGACGAAAGCACTCACCGTCCGGAAGCGTCGTCAACGTGCCGAGGCGGCCCTCGCCGGCGCGGCAGCCGCCTGACTGCCAGGCGGAGAGGGGAACCAAGCCCGATTCGGACCCTGACGCCGCCATGCGCTCAGCGGCGCTGTCCGATCCCGGCTGCCACGAGCTGGTCCCGGTTGACTGCGCCGCCTTGGCAGCAGGGAGCGATCGTGCCGTCGACGACCACGGTCGGAACCCGTTGCACCCTGTACTCCCGAGCCGTCGATCTGGTCGGTCGGGAGTGGGCGGTGGTCAAGGTGGCGTTGAAGCGATGAGGCCGAGCCATCCTGCGGGCCTCTAGCCTGCGTCCATGAGCGACGGGGTGTTGACCGGGTTCCATCACTTGTCCCTTACCGTGCGCGATCTCGACGTCAGCACGGCCTGGTACGAAGCGTTGTTCGACCTGGAGACCGTGATGGATGAGCCGGGTGGTGACCGACGCGCCCGCGTCTACCGACTCCGCGGCACCGACGTGATGCTCGGCCTCACCGAACATGCCAGCAACGACGGCGATGCGTTCCGACCCGACCGAACCGGACTCGACCACGCCGCGTTCTCAGTGGCCACCCGAGCGGGCGTCGAGGCCTGGGTCGTACGCCTCGACGAGGCCGGCGTCGCTCACTCGGGTGTCATCGACATCCCGGTGGGCGCCATCTTGAACTTCTCTGACCCCGATGGCATACAGCTGTCGATCTTGCATGAGGTCGGCTGAGCGGTGCTCGCCGGATTCGATCAGGTCGCCGTGCTCACCGCCGATCCCGGAGGGCCTTGAACTCGAGGTCCGCGTCGCTGTCGGCGTTCACGGAATCCACCAGGTGTGACGGGGTGACGTTCACGTAATCCACCAGGTGGTCGTTCACGTAATCCACCACCCGGGCGGTGGTGGTGGGCGGTGGGGATCCACCGGGTTGGCTCCTTGTCCACATAGGAACTCTTGTTCGTCCGGCGTGACGAGCGAGGGGCTGATGGCGAGGAGAACGTTCGACGTGATCGACGTGGTGGATAATGAGGCGCCCCGGATAATGCGGCGCCGGGGCCCCGAGGTTGGCGCTCCCGCTTGCCGGGCGGCGATCGCGCGGGGGCGGACGCCGCATTATCAGAGGGCGGACAGGAAGGCGATGAGGGAGTCGGGCGCTCGGTATCTGCCGGTGCTGCCTCGGATCGGTCGTGGTCCGATCCGGGCGAGCGCCGTTTCTTTGAGGGCGAGGTCGGCGTGCTCACATACCGCATCGTGGTCCCCACGTGCCAGTGTCCCAACATCTGCTGGATGGCCACGAGATCGACGCCACGCTCGTAGTTGCG
>Ga0070741_10004083_pt1 | contig 34708 bp, 34 predicted proteins | sample Coa_R1_4_FD_66440 | JGI IMG/M metagenome (GOLD analysis project Ga0070741, IMG submission 66440) | Surface soil microbial communities from Centralia Pennsylvania, which are recovering from an underground coalmine fire - Coalmine... | ecosystem: Environmental > Terrestrial > Soil > Unclassified ... | reverse complement strand
GACGGCGAGTTGATCAGGGACCTGATCCTCGATCCGAGCCGCGACTACCAGCCCCACGGGCGGGCCTGACGTGGAAGGATGTCCCGAGACACCTGTGCACGATGTCTCGAGACATCACATTGGTGCCCCCGGGAGGAATCGAACCTCCGCACGCGGTTTAGGAAACCGCTGCTCTATCCACTGAGCTACGAGGGCAACGGCCGAGCGCCGACTCAAATGGTATGACAACGCGGACCGAGCTCGAGGCGCTGATGGGGACGGGATGGGCCGAGATACGCGGAGTGTTCGAGTCGCTGGCGTCGCGGTTCTCCAGCGGCGAATACTCGTACGAGGTCATCGCGGCAGGGGCAAGCGGCGCCTCGGCGACATCGCCGGGATCGAGCACTCGACGGTATCGGTCTCCGGCGCCCCGCCCGAGGCCTACGAGCTGCGGGTGGCAACGATCTTTCGTCGCGAGGACGGCGAATGGAAGGTCGTCCATCGGCACGCCGACCCGATGCCGGACAGCGAGTCCGCACGCCTGCAGGTCGCCAGGCTCGGTGACCTCCGCCCGCTCCATAGGAGCTCCGTTCGTTTCCGCTCGGGAGCCGCAGTGAGAAGGCGTCCGGAGGCGAACGCCGGGCTTGGGAGCCACTCGGCCGTCGGGTTCATTGCGGGGCACGTCTCCGGCACCGATATCTCCTGGTTCAGCCGTTGCCGCCGTCGGGGGACGGCCATCTACGGCCGCCCCCCAACTCGGACTTCGATCTCGCACGACGGGCTTTGGCGTGCTCGTACCTGCGCGCGCGACCTCAGTAGCCGAACCCGCCTCCGCCTGCGCCTGTGTGGTGGAAGAACAGCAGGAAGATGACGAGGTACGCGACCACGCCGACGGCGGCGTAGATCGCCAGCCACTTCTTCCACTTCCCCCCGTATCGGGACAGCCTCTGCGCCATGGTCTCCTCCTTAGTCTCACACGAGCCGTCGAAGAGGTGTACCGGCGGGGCGTCGTCCGGGATTCTTTGGACCGCTGAGAGTTTCCTGAGCATCCGGTGGGCGAGACCAGCGTCGGGCCCAGGCGGGGACGACGAGGTAGTCCTCCAGGACACGGCCGATGCCATGACGCCGTCCCGTCCGAGGCTGCCACCCCGCCGCCCGCGCTCGCGGCTCAGGTCCCCTGCTGCAGCAGCGGGGGAGCGAGCCAGGACCCCCCCGCCTCTCGAGCCAGGTCCGCGAACGTCGTGCGCTGCAAGATCTCGATCGTGGCATCGCGCACCCGTCGCCAGACGCCGAGCAGCGAGCAGCCGACCTCCATCGGACAGGGCTCGGGGTGCTTGCGCGTTGCGCACGCGATCGGAGCGAGCGGGCCCTGGAACACGCGGACGACCTCCTCGAGGGTGATCGCCGAGGGATCGCGGTTCAGCCGATATCCACCGGACGGCCCGCGCTCGGAGCGAACCATGCCGGCGCTTCGAAGCTGCAGCATGACCTGCTCGAGCGTGGTGTGCGGGACTGCCGTGCGGGCCGCGACCTCCTGGGTCTTGAGCGGCCGGTCGTCGTGGCTGAGCGCCAGTGCGAGCAGCGCCCTCGTCGCGTAGTCCGTGCGCTTGGAAATCCACATTCCCGACACCCCCGATTCACAATACAGGGGATGGAGAATTTGCGCGGCGACTTGCGCGGAGCACGGCGTTCTCGGTAGGCTGCCCGCGTTACCTGACAACCATTGTCGGGTTTGCTTACAAGCGGGAGCTCGAGGACCGGAGACGTGCACATCGACTGGATGATCGCCGTGGCCGCGGCCATCGTTGGGTTCACGGTCGGTCTGACCGGGATGGGCGGAGGGGCTCTGATGACCCCGATCCTGCTCATCTTCTTCGGTGTGAGCCCCACGGCCGCGGTCTCCTCGGACCTGGTGGCGGCGATGGTGATGAAGCCGGTCGGAGGCGGCGTGCACATCCGTCGGCGTACGGTTCGGTGGGAGCTCGTCAGGTGGCTGTGCGTCGGGTCGATTCCGGCCGCCTTCGCCGGGGTCTTGCTGCTCCACGCGACCGGCGACACCCAGACCGTGCAGAACGTCACCAAGGCATTGCTTGGGGTTACCCTGGCGCTCGCGGCCGCGGCGCTGGTGTTCCGGTCGTGGCTTCAGGCCAGGCGAAGCGCCGCAGCGCGAGCGGGCCGTCGCGAAACCCTGTCCTCGGACGACCGCATTCGGGTCAACGTGCCCGTGACCGTCCTGGTGGGCCTGGTGGGGGGCTTCCTCGTGGGCCTGACCTCGGTGGGCTCGGGCTCGATCGTGATCGTGTGCCTGATGCTGCTGTATCCGAAGCTGCGCGGCGCCCAGCTCGTGGGCACGGACCTCGTGCAGGCGATTCCGCTCGTGGGCTCGGCCGCGATCGCACACATCATCGTGGGCGATCTCCAGCTCGGCCTGACCGCCTCGATCCTGATCGGCTCGCTGCCAGCCGTCTACGTGGGCGCCCGGCTGTCCTCCAAGGCCCCGGACGGCCTGATCAGGCCGGCGCTCGTCTTCGTCCTGCTCGCGTCCTCGCTCAAGCTCCTCGACGTGCCCACGCTGCCGCTCGCGGTGGTCCTCGTCGCGGTGGCCCTCCTCGGCATCCCGCTGTGGGGAGCCGTGGACGCGGCCGGGTACCCGGGCGAGGCCTGGCTGCGCGCCGGGCTCCGGCGCGAGCGGTGGGTGCGCTGGCAGGCGCTCGCTGCGCCCGTCGGCATCGGCTTCGCGGTGGCGGTCGCCTACTTCGCGATGGCGCGCCCCCAACTCCTGGCTGCCGTCGAGCGCCTGGGCGAGTAGCCTGACCTGTGGTGTTCGAGCGGATCCTGGTCGCGGTCGACGGCTCTCCGCAGAGCAACAAGACGCTGCCGGTCGCGGTCGATCTGGCCGCACGCTACGGGGCGAGCGTCACGGTGCTGCACGTGCGCGAGTACGCTCGATACGAGGGCGACGACGTGGACCTGGGTCCACCGGTGACGGCCGAGGCCCTGGTGAACGCCGCGGTGGAGCAGTTTCGCTCGGCGGGTCTCGAGGCCCGCGGTCTCATCCGCCGGGTGAGCCCGGGTGACACCCCCGAGCAGATCGTCCGCACGGCAAACGAGGTGCAGGCGGACCTCATCGTGATGGGCAGCCGCGGGATGACCGAGTGGAAGAGCATCTTGCTCGGCGGCGTGGCGAACAAGGTCCTGCATCACGCTTCCTGTCCGGTCCTCATCGTGCGGTAGGCTCTCCGGCCATGGGTCGGGCGGCCTTGACGGACACCGTGGCGGCGGAGGGGTTCGCGATGCCGGCCGAGTTCGGAGCGCATCGCGGCACCCTCATGGCCTGGCCGACCCGAGAAGCGCTGTGGGGCCGGCACTTCGAGCGGGCCAAGGACGACTACGCGGCCGTGGCGCGGGCCGTCGCCTCGTTCGAACCCGTGATCATGGTGTGCCGACCGGGGTCCGCCGCGGAGGTGCGCAACCGGTGCGGGGCGGGGGTCGAGCCGCTCGAGCTGCCCATCGACGACTCGTGGATCCGGGACAACGGACCGATCTTCGTCTCGAACGAGCGCGGAGAGGTCGCGATGGTGCACTTCCGCTTCAACTCCTGGGGTGAGAAGTACCTGCCCTACGATCGGGACGCGCGCCTGCCCGTCCTGCTCGCGGAGGCGCTCGGCGTCCGCCGGTACGAAGCGCCGATGGTGCTCGAGGGAGGCTCGTTCTTCGTCGACGGCGAGGGGACCCTCCTCACGACCGAACAGTGCCTGCTGAACCCCAACCGCAATCCGGACCGGTCGCGCGAGGAGATCGAGGACCTGCTGTGCGCGTTCCTCGGCGTGGAGAAGGTCGTCTGGCTCCCGTTCGGAATGGCCGAGGATCGCGACACGGACGGGCACGTCGACGGCGTGGCCCAGGTGGTCCGGCCGGGCACGGTGCTGCTCCTCCGGCCCAGGGACCCCTCGGACCCGGACGCCGCTCGCGGCGAGGCGAACGCGGGGCGGCTCGCGGCCGAGCGCGACGCGCGCGGGCGGACCTTCGAGGTGATCGACGTCCCCGTGACGGCGACCGTCGAGGTGGAGGGGTACGGACCGGTCGCGATCCCGTACCTCAACCTGTACCTGGTGACCGGTGGGGTGATCGTCCCGACCGGCGGGGTTCCGCAGGACGAGGAGGCGCTCTCGCTCGTTCGGAACGCGTTCCCCGACCGTGAGGTGGTGCCGGTCCCGGGCGCGATCCTGTCGTTCGGCGGGGGAGGGCCACACTGCATCACCCAGCAGATTCCCGACGGCCGGTTCGTCGCCTGAAACGGAGCGAGGGGTGCAGCTCGGACCGAGGGACGAGGAACGGCTCCGGATCTTTCAGGCCGCGGAGCTCGCCCGTCGAACGCTCGAGCGCGGTCTGCGACTGAACGCGCCCGAGGCGGTGGCGCTCGTCTGCGACGAGATGCACATGGCCGCGCGCGCCGGGGCGTCGTTCGAGAACGTGGTCGAGGCCGGGCGCCGGGCGCTCCGGCCCGAGCAGGTGCTCGAGGGCGTCGCGAACGTCGTTCGCGAAGTGCGGCTCGAGGTCCTGCTCGAGGAGGGCACGCGGCTCGTCGTGCTCCGGGCGCCCTTTGGCCCGCCCGCCCCCGACGGTCCCGGCGCGGTGGTGACGGCCGACGGGGAGATCGAGCTCGCGCCCGACCGAGAGCGCGTCCGGCTGGTCGTCCGGAACACGTCGCCCCGGCCGATTCGCGTGTCCTCGCACTACCCGTTCTGGCGGACGAATCCTGCGCTCCAGTTCGACCGGGAGGCCGCGCGCGGGTTCCGGCTCGACCTGCCCGCCGGCGATCAGCTCCGATGGGCTCCCGGGGAGGCGCGGGAGGTGGAGCTCGTCCGCTACGCGGAGTGGGCGCCGTGAGGATCTCGCGTCGCGAGTACGCGGTGCGCTACGGCCCGACGGCCGGCGATCGCGTCCGGCTCGGCGACACCGATCTGTGGGTTCGTGTGGAGGAGGACCTCACGGCGCTCGGCGACGAGCCGCACTGGGGCTACGCGAAGAACCTCCGCTCGAGGATGGCGCAGCAGGATCGCGCGGCGCGCGAGAGCGAGCTCGACGCGGTGATCGGAGGCGTTGTCGTGATCGATCCGCTGCTCGGGGTGCTGAAGGCCGACATCGGGATCAAGGACGGGCGCATCGCGGGAGTCGGCCGCGCGGGCAACCCCGAACTCACGAGCGGGGTCGACCTCACGATCGGGCCGCACACCTGGCCGATCCCGGCCCGCGGCCTGATCGCCACCGCCGGCGCGATCGACAGCCACGTGCATCTGCTCTCGCCGCGGCTGATCCCGGTCGCGCTCGCGGGCGGGGTGACCACGCTGATCACGGCCGGGTTCGAGGAGCCTCCATCCCGAATGCTCCGCACGCTCGAGGCCTTCGAGGACCTCCCCGTGAACGTCGGCCTCCAGGCGAGCGCGCGCACGGACCTCGACGGCGGGTTCGACGCGCTGCTCGAGGCGGGAGCCGTCGGCCTGAAGGTCCACGAGGACTGGGGCGCCTATCCCGAGATCGTGGACGCGACGCTGCGGGCGGCGGATGCGCACGACGTCGCCGTCTGCCTGCACACGGACGGACTCAACGAGTCGTGCGACCTGCCGGGTACGGTCGAGGCGATCGCGGGCCGCACCGTGCACGCCTACCACGTCGAGGGAGCCGGGGGCGGCCACGTGCCGGACCTGCTCCGGCTGGTCGGCGAGCCGAACGTGATCTGCTCCTCCACGACGCCGACGCTGCCGTTCTCGCGTTCCGCGCTCGCCGAGCACCCCGACATGATCCTGATCGTCCACGAGGGCAACCCGGCGCTCGACGAGGACGTCGCGGCCGCGCGCGAGCGCGTGCGCGAGACGACGATGGCCGCGGAGGGGCCCCTCCACGAGCTCGGAGCGATCAGCATCGTGAACTCGGACTCCCAGGGAATGGGACGGATCGGGGAGACGGTGCGGCGGACGTTCCAGCTCGCCGACGCCATGAAGCGGTGGCGCGACGAGGAGGGAGCCGCCTGGGAGATTCCGCCCGTCCACCGAACACGTCCGGTTCCGCCCGCCCCGCACGCATCGGATCCGGACGACAACGAACGGGTGCTTCGCTACCTCGCCAAGGTCACGATCGAGCCCGCGAGGGTCCACGGGATCGAGAACGAGGTCGGGACCCTGGCCCCCGGCAGGACGGCCGACATCGTGCTCTGGTCGCCCTCCGGCTTCGGCGTTCGACCGGCTCTGGTCCTCAAGGGCGGGGTGGCGGCGTGGGGGCCGATCGGCGAGGGGAACGCGAGCGTGCACCTCGCAGAGCCGACGCGCTACGGCCCGGACTGGGGCGGAACCGGCCGGGCCGGCGCCTCGCTCTCGATCACCTTCGTGTCACGGGCGGCCGCCGACGCGGGGATCGCCCGGACGCTCCGCACCCGCCGGCGCGTCGTGCCCGTGCACGGGACCCGCGGGCTCCGGCGCCGGGACCTCGTCGCGAACACCGCCGTTCCCGCGATCGAGGTCTCGCCGCGGGACGGAGCGGTGACCCTGGACGGGCGCCTCCTCCGGGCTCTCCCGGTCGAGCGGGTGCCGCTCTCTCGACGGTACCTGCTCGGCTGACCCGGATGGTCGCGTTTCATCTTGGCGTCCCGCGTCCGGGGGACCCCTGGAGGGTCCTCGACGTGACCGCCCGTCACCTGGATCCGGGCCGGTGATCGTGCGCGCCTGATACGGTCGGGGTTCGTGGAGAGCGCCCACGAGCTCGGTCCCGCCCGGCCCAACGTCTGGCGGGAGGCGTGGTCGCTCCTTCGCCGGAACGCGGACTTCCGCCTGTTCTTCCTCGGGCAGCTGATCTCCTTCGGCGGCGACTGGTTCCTGATCGTCGCGCTCTCCGGGCTCGTGCTGCGGCTCACGCACTCGGCCGCCCTCGTCACGGCGGTGTTCGTCGCCTACAACCTGCCGTACGGGATCGTCTCGTTCGTGGGCGGCCCGCTCGCCGACCGGCTCGACCGGCGCCGTCTCATGATCGTGACGAACGTGGTCATGGGGGCGCTCGCGCTCGGCTTCTTCCTCGTCCACACGCGCTCGGAGCTCTGGCTCGTCTACGTGCTTGCCGCCGGGATCTCCGCCGTGTCGGCGATCTTCGAGCCGGCCGCGTCTGCCGCGGTTCCGAACCTCGTCGATCCGGAGGACCTGGCGGCTGCGAACATGCTGTCCGGCTCCGCGTGGGGAACCATGCTCGCCGTCGGGGCGGGGATCGGGGGTCTGGTCGTCGGCGCTTACGGCAACGACGCCGGGTACCTGATCGATGCCCTGTCGTTCTTCGTCGCGGCGGCCCTGCTGCTCTGGGTTCGGCGCGCGACGTCGCAGGCGAGGCCGGAGCACGAGGAGCGCCCCGGACTGGTGGAGGCGACCCGCGAGGCGGTCGCGTACGCGCGACGCGACCACCGGGTGCTGGCGCTCTTCGCGGTCCGGCTCGGAGCCGGCTTCGCGATCGGCGTGGTGGCCCTGCTTCCCGTCATCGCGATCCGGGTCTTCCACGCGGGAGACCGGGGGACCGGGCTCCTGTTCGGCATGCGGGGGGTCGGCTCGCTGATCGGCCCGTTCCTGATCCGTCCGATGATCCGCCGCGACGACCAGCGTCGGCTGTTCACGGCGGTCGTCTGGACGCCGGCCATCTTCGCGCTGCTGTACGTGGCGCTCGCGTGGATGCCGGGGATCCTGCTCGCCGGGGCGGCGGCGATCGCCGCTCACCTGGCCGGAGGCGCGCAGTGGACGCTCGTCACGTACTCGTATCAGTCGATGGTGCCCGACCGTGTCCTGGGGCGCGTGTTCGGCTTCGACGGCGCGCTGATCACGTTCACGCTCTCGGCATCCAATGCGCTGTGTGGCTGGCTGGCCGGGGTGGTGGGTGTTCGCGCCACCATGACCGGCGTGGGGGTCGTGGTCGCGCTCTACGCGGGCCTCGTGTGGGGGCTCAGCCGGCGCCTCAGGCGGTCGATCGCGGCGACGAGGTGACGCGCAGGAACCGCCGGTAGCGGACGGCTTTCGCGTTCAGCTCCTCGAGAAAGGCCTGGATGCGATCGAGCTTGTCGCGGACCTCGCCTCGGAGCTCGTCGTTGATCGCGATCGCCTCGCGCAGGATCTCCTGCCGGCGGGCCTCGTCGACGCCGGCGCGGTACTGCTCGCGGAGCTCCTGCAGGCGCCGCTCGGCCAGGACGATCCGCCGGATCGTCTGGAGGTCGAAGCCCATGAGCTCCTGGAGCTCGCGGATGCGTCGTACGCCGGCGACGTCCTCCTCCGAGTAGCGACGGGCCCCGCCTGGGCTGTGGCCGGAGGGGCTCACCAGACCGAGCTCCTCGTAGTAGCGAATCGTCCTGGTCGTCACGCCGACCCGCTCGGCGACCTGTCCGATTCGATAGGTCTCGCCGGTCATCTGGCCATCAACTCCTCCGGCTCCTCGTCCTCACGCCCGGAGGAGATGCCGGCGGCGTGGCCGGCCTCGGCGTGCACGAACCGAGATCCGCGCAGCCACGAGGCCCAGGCCGCCACGAGGCACATCACGAGCGAGGCGACGAACGCGATGTGCAGCCCGTGGATGAACGGCCCCGAGATCAGCCTCGGGAAGAAGGTCGTGCCGGTGAGGTAGCTAGCCTGGGATCTCGGCAGCGAAGGGAGCACCGGGCCGAGCAGCGTTCGCATCGGGTTGTAGCCGAGGAACGCCGCGAACAGGCTCCCGACCGGGGGCAGGGCCGCCACCTTGTCGGCGACGGCCGCCGGCACGTGGTGGGCGACGAGCTGCGCCCGCATGGTTCCCGGGAGCGTGGAGGCGAGCCCGGCGATCATGAGGGAGAAGAAGACCCCGATCGAGAGCAGGGTGCCGGCGTTCTGGAACGTCGCGCGCATTCCCGAGGCCGCGCCCCGCTGGACGGCCGGCACGCTGTTCATGATCCCGGTCGTGTTCGGCGCCGCGAACAGCCCGAAGCCCACGCCGTTCAGGAACAGCAGCCAGGCGAACATCGGGTAGGAGAAGTCCGCGGGCAGGGTCATCAGGAGCGCGAACGTGATGGCGGCGAGCACCATCCCGCCGGTGGCAAACGGCCGCGCCCCGTACCGGTCCGAGAGCCAGCCCGAGAGGGGCCCCGCCAGGAAGAAGCCGGCGGTGATCGGCAGCATGTAGATCCCGGCCCACAGCGGCGTGTCGACGAAGTTGTACCCGTGAAGCGGAAGCCAGATGCCCTGGAGCCAGATCACGATCATGAACTGAAGCCCGCCGCGGCCGATCGCCGACAGGAGCCCGGCGCCGTTGCCGGCGGTGAACGGGCGGATGCGGAACAGTCGGAGGTCGAACATCGGGTGGTCGACTCGGAGCTCGATCCAGCAGAAGAGCAGGAGGAGCGCCGCCCCACCGATCACCATCGACAGGACGAACGGGCTCGTCCACCCCATGGTGTGGGAGCCGTACGGCTGGATGCCGTACGTGATGCCCACCAGCACCATCACGAGCCCGGCCGCGAAGGTCAGGTTGCCCCACCAGTCGATCTTCGCGGGGGTTCGCACGCCGACCTCGCGGAGCTTCGCGTACGCCCACACCGTCCCGAACAGCCCGAACGGCACGTTGACCCAGAACACGAGGCGCCAGTGCACGTCGGCCAGCACGCCCCCGACGACGAGTCCGACGAAGGAGCCGATGATGCCGGCGATCATGTTCACGCCCATCGCCATGCCGCGCTGCTCGACGGGGAAGGCATCCGTGAGGATCGCGGTCGAGTTGGCGAACAGGAGTGCCCCACCGATCCCCTGGACGAACCGGAACACGATGAGCTCCGTGGCGCCGGCCGGGCCCGTGCTCCACGTGAGCGACAGCGCGATCGAGCCCAGCGTGAAGATCAGGAACCCGAGGTTGTACATCCGCACGCGCCCGAAGATGTCGCCGATCCGGCCGAACGTGACCACGAGCACCGCGGTCACGACCAGGTAGCCCATCAGGAGCCAGAGCAGATAGCCGATGTTGGCCGGGTCCAGCGGATCGAGCTTGATGCCGCGGAAGATGGCGGGCAGCGAGATGATCACGATCGAGGAATCCAGGAGCGCCATGAACACGCCGAGGGTGGTGTTCGACAGGGCGGTCCACTTGTAGCGGTCGTGCCGGTGCCCGTCGCTGCGTGCTCGTTCCACGAGTCCGTCCTTTCGCGTCCGGCGTGCCGCGGCTGACCGCGGCGAGATCCTAAGATTAACGCTCACGTCAACATCATGACGCTCGGGAGCATTCCCGCTCGGGCCGAGCCGCATGTGGTCGTCGGCGGGCCGGCGGGTTGCGGCTCGACCCGCCGGTGCGAAGATGGATTGCGATGGCGGCGACCGAAGGGTTCCGCGCGGGCGCGGCCACGCGCCACCTGCACGCCCTTCCGGACGGACGCCTGCAGTGCGACGTCTGCCCGCGGGCGTGCCGCCTGCACGACGGTCAGCGGGGGCTCTGTTTCGTGCGGATGCGAGTCGCCGACGAGATCGTCCTGACGACCTACGGACGTTCCAGCGGCTTCTGCGTCGATCCCATCGAGAAGAAGCCCCTCAACCACTTCCTCCCCGGGACCGCGGTGCTCTCGTTCGGCACGGCCGGCTGCAACCTGGCCTGCCGCTTCTGTCAGAACTGGGACATCTCGAAGTCGCGCGAGGTCGACACCCTGGCGGACGAGGCGTCTGCGGAGGCGATCGCCGAGGCTGCCGTCCGCCTGGGATGCCGGAGCGTGGCCTTCACCTACAACGATCCGGTGATCTTCCTCGAGTACGCGATCGACGTGGCCGATGCCTGCCGTGAGCGGGGGATCCGGGCGGTGGCCGTGACGGCCGGGTACGCCAACCCGGAGGCGCGGGCGGAGCTGTTCGCGCACATGGACGCCGCCAACGTCGACCTGAAGGGGTTCACGGAGCGCTTCTACCACGATGTCTGCGCCGGCCATCTCGCGCCGGTGCTCGACACGCTCGAGTACCTGGTCCACGAGACCGACGTGTGGCTGGAGATCACCACGCTCCTGATCCCCGGGCTGAACGACTCGACGCAGGAGGTCGACGCCGAGACCCGCTGGATCGTCGAGCACCTCGGCCCCGACGTCCCGGTGCACTTCACCGCGTTCCACCCCGACTGGAAGATGCTCGATCGCCCGCCCACGCCGCCGTCCACGCTCTCGCGCGCCCGGGAGATCGCGCTCGCGAACGGCATCCGCTACGCCTACACCGGCAACGTGCACGACCCCGCCGGACAGACGACCCGGTGCCACGGGTGCGGCGCGGTCCTGATCGAACGCGATGGCTACGAGCTCGGAGCCTGGGGTCTTGCGGCCGGGGGGCGGTGCGCCCAGTGCGGGACGCCGTGCGCGGGGGTGTTCGAGGCCGAGCCCGGGCGCTGGGGCGCCCGCCGGCTGCCGGTCCGGCTCGGCCGGCCATGAGCCCTCGCGTGCGCCCGCCCGCCGTCGCCGGGTCGTTTTATCCCGCCGGCCCCGAGGGCCTGGCCCGGGCGGTCGACCGGCTGCTGGCCGCGGCCGGGCCTCCCGCCCTCGACGCCATGCCCGGGGCGCTGATCGTTCCCCACGCCGGGTACGTGTACTCGGGGCAGGTCGCGGCGAGCGCCTACGCGGCGCTGCGGCCGTTCGCCGGCTCCATCCGCCGGGCGGTGGTGGTTGGGCCGGCGCACTTCGTCCCCCTGTCGGGCATCGCCGTCCCGGCCGCCGAGGCCTGGAGCACCCCGCTCGGCGAGGTGCCGATCGACGACGAGCTGCGGACCGCTGCCGCCCAGGCGGGCGCCGCCGTCGACGACGAGCCCCACGCGCCGGAGCACTCGATCGAGGTTCAGCTCCCGTTCCTGCAGCGACTGCTCGGCCCCGAGGTCCCGGTGCTCCCGGTCGCGGTCGGGGTGACCAGGGCGGAGGACGTGGCTCGGACGCTGGAGAGCGTGTGGCGAGCGGAAGGGTCGATCGTCGTCGTGAGCACCGATCTCAGTCACTACCACGACCGCGAGACCGCACGCCGGCTCGACCGGCGGACGGCCGAGGCGGTCGTCGCGGTCGACCCCCAGGCCATCGGCCCCGGGGACGCGTGCGGGGCGTTCGCCCTTCGCGGCGCCCTCGAGCTGGCGCGCCGGCTGGGCCTCTCGGTCCGACTGCTCGACCTTCGCACCTCAGCCGACACCGCGGGTGATCCATCGAGCGTCGTCGGGTACGGCGCCTTCGCGGTCGTGGCCGGTGCGGACGAGGCCGAGGTCACCCGACGGGGGCCGGAGTCGGCGACCCGGCCGTCGGGGAGCCGGAGGCGGTCGCGCCGGTCGGGCTTGCCGCCGGGCTCGGCGTGAGGCTGCCGAACTCCTCCTCGACGAGGTGTCGCTTGACCGTGAGCGTTCCGGTGGTGGGGGACTGCTCGATCACGTCGTACGCGATCAGCCTGGGCGGCGTCCCCGGCTCGAAGTAGAGGACCTCCGCCGAGAGCGGCACGTGCTCGCTCGGCTCGAAGGTGGTGAGGGCCGAGCCTCCCGTCGTCCCGATCCGCAGGAACAGCGTGCCGTCGATCACGCGCGCGCCGGTCTCGTGGAAGTGACCGGAGACGACGAGCGGCACCCGCCCGGCGACCGCCTCCGCCATGCGGTCGTCGTGCACGGCCACGATGTCGACCGGCGGAAGGCGCTCGAGGTCGGAGAGGATCCGCGGTCCGGCGGCCCGAACCCGCTCGGCGAAGGCGGCGTCGGAGAGCTCGCCGCGCGCGCCCGGCGGTACGGGATCGCCGAGCCCGTACACGCGCAGGCCCTGTCGCCAGGTGGCGGTTCCGTCCAAGACGGTGGTGTTCGGCAGCGCGTCGAGCGCCCGCTGGAACGCGATCGAGTCGTGGTTGCCGCGTACCCACAGGTACGGCTGGTCGAACGCGCGGATGTCCGACAGCACGAAGTCCTCCGACGCAGTGCCGAACGAGGTCGTGTCCCCGGTGTCGATCACGAAGTCGACGTCGAAGCCCTTCGCGATCTGCCGCGCGAAGTCGAACCCGAGCGGCGACAGGTGGAGGTCGGAGATGTGCAGGACCCGGATCTCGCCGGCGCCCCCGACGGGGTTGGTCTGGATCTTCGTGTAGGCCTGGACGGCTCCATCGACGACCCGGGTGAGCTGCTCGCGGAACGCGTCGATCTGCTCGGCCGTGCGAACGGGGGGGATCACGCGGGCCGCCAGGCGGAGGGACCCGGAGAACGTGGGCGATCGGAACGCGTCGGCCCGGAACGTCGCCAGCGTGAGCGCCTCGGCGCCTCCGACGGCGAGGAAGGCCGCCAGGACGGAGACGGCGATGGTTCGCGGCGCGCGGCGGAAGGCGAGGAGCCCCAGCCCGAGGGCGAGCAGGCAGGCCGCGGCGAGCACGGTGAGCGCCTGCACGCTCAGGTCGTGAACGGCCTGCGCCTCCAGCGTGTCGACCAGCCTTCCGAGGTCACCGTCGAGGAGGCGGGTGAGCTCCGCGACCCGGACGTCGAGGAGCGTCGCCTCGATCCGGAGCGGGGCAAGGTGCGTGTCGGCCGTCAGGCGGCCGAGCGGCGGCAGGGCGATGTCGGTCTCGCCCCGGCCGAGGCTCGTCTGCAGCCGGACCTCGAAGGGCCCCATCTGCCGGACGGAGGTCCCCCAGATCGCGAGGGAGGCCCAGGCCCCGGCGAGCCCGACCAGGATCGCGAGCCCGATCCGGGCGCTGCGGCGGAGGGTCGGAGAAGATGCGAGCGCCACCTCCTCCGAGGGTACCCGAGCCGTCCGGAGCCGGAACCTGCCGGCCCCGCCCCGCGGTACAGTCGGCCAGGTGCAGCCCTCCACCGCTCGAAACGTCGCCGTCTCCGGCTCCGTCGCGTCGATGCTCCTCGTGGCGACGGTGGCCGCAACGCCGGGCTCGCCCTTTCAGCCGGTGCTGCCGGCTTCGGCACGGCCGGCCGGCCCCTTCCGGTGGCTCGCCCACGCCGCCCGGTTGGACCAGGTCCACGGGAGCGCGCTCGTCGCGGTGGGCGTGGTGGCGCTCGCCCTCGCGGCGGTGGGATTCGTGGCCGTGCTTCGCGAGGCCCGCCGCGGGACGGTTTCGGCGCGCACGGCGATCGCGCTCGCGGTCGTGTACCAGCTCGCGGTGTTGTTGCTCCCGCTGCTCTTCTCTCGCGACGTCTACTCGTACGCGGCGTACGGTCGGATCGCCGCCGTCCACCACGCGAACCCCTACGTGGCCACCCCGGCGGACTTTGCGCACGACGCCGTCGCACGCTTCGTCGGGCCGAAGTGGCTCGACACGCCGGCCGTGTACGGGCCGCTGTTCACGCTCCTTTCGTCGCTGGTCGTGCGGATCGCGGGCTCCGTGAGCGGGGCCATCATCGCGTTCCGGCTGATCGCGGTCGCGGCGAGCCTCGGGGTGATCGCCGTCCTCGCGCGGCTCGTCCGCCGCGTTCGTCCCTCCCGCGAGGCGTTCGCGATCGCCGCGTTCGGGCTCAACCCCGCGGTTGTGTTCCAGTCGGTCGCGAGCGGCCACAACGACCTGCTGGTCGCGCTCGCGATCGTCGGCGCGCTGGCGCTGCTGCTCGAGGGGCACGAGCTGCTCGCCACCGCCGTGCTCGCGCTCGGGACGCTCGTGAAGGCGCCGGCGGCCGTCCCGCTGCTACTGCTGGTGCTCGTCGCCGTCGCCCGGTCCGAGCCGGGGCGCCGCACCCGCGCCGCGCTCGCGCACGTGGGGGTCGCGGGTGCGCTCGCGCTCGCGGCGGCCGCGCCCTTCCTGCAGACCTCGGACCCGAGCCTCGGGATGCTGGAGCTCGCCAAGCACGAGGGATGGCTCGCGCCGTCCAGGTTCGTCCGCCGCGTGCTCGACGCTCTCTCCGGCGACGCGCTCGGCGTGGTCGCCCGGGTCGTCTTCGCGCTCACCCTGCTCGCATCGATCGCCCTCCTGGCCGCGTGGCTTGTGCGGCGCGCGCGATCGGTGTCGCTCGGGACGCAGGGCGCGGTGTGGGCGTGGGGGCTCATCCTGCTCATGCTGCTCGGGCCCGTGCTGCTGCCCTGGTACGTGACGTGGTCGCTGCCGCTCGTGTGGCTCCTGCCGCGAGCGCCACGATCCGCGCTGCTCGGCACGGGCGTCGCGCTGACCCTTTCGCAGTGGACCACCGAACCCGCCCGGTTCCGGGCCGCCTACGACGCGAACGTCCTGTTCGGGCACTACGCGCTCACCCCGGTCGTGATCGTCCTGCTCGGGTGGGTGGGGCTCGACCTACTTCGCCGGGTTCGCGCGGGCGCGCCGCTCGAGGATCCACCGGACGAGGTGGCCGCTCGCGAGGGCGACGACCAGCACGGTGACCGGGCCGACGTGACCCTCCAGCGGCAGCCCGGCGCGCTCGAACGCGATCGCGAGGAGGATCGTGGCGCCGGCGCCGACCGCGGGCGCCAGGGCGAGCGACGCCGCGCGCTCGCCGGCGACGAGGCCGGCCCATCCGGACCCGACCGCTGAGAGGGCCGCGAGGACGACAACCGCGGCGAGCGCGATTCCCCACGGGGAGGTCGGCAGGAGGGGATCGGCGATCGGCCGGGGCCGAAAGGTCGGGGCCGAGACGAAGACCCCCTCCGAGACCGGGATGGTCGAGGGCGGCCGGTCGACGCGGTCGAACGGAGCGAGCACGAACGTCACCGCGCGTCCGTTTCCGGCCCGCTCGGCGGCCCGGACGTCGTCCCGGGTGAGCTGCGCGAGCTTCACGCGCTCGGTCGTCGCCTTCGACGTCGGCGGGGGGACGAGGACCACCACGTCTCGGATGCGGTCGGGAGGCATCGAGGCGCGGATCACGTTCGCCGCCCGGGTGGCGAGGAAGCCGAGCGTCGTCCCGGGGCCGTTCACCGTGAACACGAGGGTCGTGCCGGGGGCCGTCGCGCTCGCGTAGGCGGCGGCCGTCGTCGCGCGCTCGACCTCCACCTCGGACAGGAACGGGCTCTGCCGGTCCCACGCGATCCACGCGCCGGCGACCATCGCGAGCGTCAGCGCGGCGGTCGCGATCAGCGCGAGCGCCCGACGGCGCTCGAGCGCGCGCCACAGCCGGACGAGCCCGATCGCCGCGAGGATCGGCACCACGTAGCCGAACGTGATGAACCGGTCGGCGGGGAACCGCCCCGTCGCGAGGGAGAACGCGACTCCTCCGAGGAACGTCAGTCCCCACGCCCGGAGGAAGCGGCCGGCGAACCCTCGCGCGTCCCGCAGCCCGGCCACGGCGAGCGGGACCGATGCCCATTCGACGTAGCGGGCCCACCGGTGGACGAATCGGTCGAGGTAGGCGCTGCGCAGCACGTCGGTCAGCCCCGCCCGCCGCAGGAAGCCGTCGCGCGAGGTGTCGACCGCGAGCGGACCCGGTCCGGCCTGCAGGGCGAGGAGACCGGCGCCGAGGAGCGCGCCCGCGCCGATCGTTGCGCCGAGCGTTCGGACGGACTCGGCACGATCGGCTCGCCACGCGAGCGCCGCCTGGATCACCAGGATGAGCGCGCCGAGCGGGAAGAACAGCGGGTGCGCGAACCCCGCCGCCGCGAGCAGGAGCGCGGCGCCGGCCGTCCGCCGACGATCCTGCCCCGCAAGGGCGACGGCGGCCGCGAGGAAGAGCGCCGAGAACGCGAGGTTCGCCAGGTAGCCGGCCGCGAGGTGGACGGCGAAGGTTCCCGTGAGCAGCCCGGCGAGCAGCCAGCCCGCTCGGGGCCGGGGGGCGAGACCCCGGACGAGCGCCGCCGCCCCGGTACCGACCGAGACGGCGAGGACGCACTCGAGCGCGGCGAGGACCGCCGTCGGACGGAGCCCCAGCCCCTGGAGCACGAGCGCGAGCGCCGGAACCCCGGGTCGCTGGGCAGCCGACAGGCCGTCGTGCTCCGCCAGCCTGGTCCACCACAGGTACACGGGGGCGTCCGGCCCGAGCGGGAACCGGAGTCCGTGCAGCACGTAGGGACCGAGGAGGAACGCAAGGAGAACCATCCCCAAGGCCGCAAGAAGCATGCCGTCCGCGAGGTCCCGCTCCGACCCGCGGCCGGATCCGCGAGAACGCAACGGCGGTGGGCGAAGGGAGCGCCGCGTCGCCGGGTCCGCCAATCCCTCCACCTCCTCTGCGCCGCCCGACTCTAGCAACCGCTCGGCGTCTACAATCGGCGGCCCATGCTCGATCGCGATCTCGTCCTCGAGGTGCTCCGCGCGGCTCGCGCGCGAGGCGGCGACTTCGCGGAGCTGTTCGTCGAGGAGCGCTCATCGGTGCAGATCCGCCTGGACGACGGCAAGATCGAGGAGCTCACGAGCGGCCTGGACCGCGGGGCCGGCGTCCGGGTCGCGCGCGGACCCTCGTTCGGGTACGCGTTCTCGAACCGCCTGGAACGCACGGCCCTTCTCGAGGCCGCGGCCGCCGCCGCGGCGTCCGTCGACGGTGTGGGCCCCGGGGCGATCGTCGACCTGCGAACGGCCGAGCCCCCCGTCGTACACCGCGCCGAGAGCCCGGCCGGCGCCCTGCCCGCGACGGAGAAGGTCCGGTGGCTGCGCGAGGTCGACGACGCCGCCCGCTCCTTCAGCCCGCACGTGCGACAGGTGGTCGCGTCCTACGGCGACTCGGTGCAGCGGGTGCTGATCGCGACCTCGGACGGGAGGTTGGTGGAGGAGGAGCGCCCACGCGTGCGCCTGTTCGTCACGGTCGTTGCGGCTCGCGACGGCGTGATCCAGACCGGCGTGCACGGCCCCGCGGGCCTGGCCGGCGCCGAGTTCTTCGACCGCCATCCGCCGGCTCGAACGGCCGAGATCGCGGCCCGGCGGGCGGTCACGATGCTCGACGCCGTCCCGGCCCCTGCCGGTGAGACGGCGGTGGTGCTCGCCCCGGGGATGGGCGGGGTGCTGTTCCACGAGGCCTGCGGGCACCCGCTCGAGGCCGACCTGGTGGACCGCGAGGCCTCCGTGTATCGGGGCAGGGTCGGCGAGCGGGTGGCCTCCGCGCTCGTGAACGGGGTGGACGACGCGACCGTTCCGAACGCCTGGGGCTCGTTCTCGTTCGACGACGAGGGGACGCCGGCCGGTCGGACGGTGATGCTCGAGGAGGGGATCCTGCGCGGGTGGCTTTCGGACCGGATCCGGGCGGCCAAGCTGGGCGAGCCCTCGTCGGGCAACGGTCGCCGCCAGTCCTACGCCCACCCGCCGATCCCTCGGATGACCAACACCTACATCCTGAACGGGACCTCGAGCGCCGAGGAGGTGCTCGCGTCGACCGAACGGGGCGTCTACGTGACCGCACTGGCGGGCGGTCAGACCAACCCGGCGAGCGGCGACTTCGTCTTCGGCGTGTCCGAGGGGTTCCTGATCGAGCACGGCCGCGTCACGGCGCCGGTTCGGGGCGCGAACCTCATCGGCCGGGCGATCGAGGTGATGTCGGCGGTCGACGCGGTCGCCGACGACTTCGACACGTGGGAGGGTGTGTGCGGCAAGGACGGGCAGGGAGTCCCGGTCGGCAGCGGCTCGCCGACGCTCCGGATCGCGCGGATCACGGTGGGGGGAACCGGTGCCTGAGGTTCGTGGAGCCGACGTGCGCGAGCTGTGCGCGGCCGCCGTCGAGGCCGCGAGCGGCGACGAGGCGATCGAGGCCTACGCCGAGGAGTCGCGCCGCACGGAGGTGACCGCGCTCCGCGGCGAGGTCGAGGGGCTGACGTTCGCCGAGTCGCGGGGGGTCGGCGTCCGCGTGATGGTCGGGGGAAGGCTGGGGTACGCGTACGTCGCCGACCCCGATCTGGACGAGGTACGGGACGCCGTCGCCCACGCTCGCGAGAACGCCACGCTCGCCACTCCGGACGAGCACAACGTGCTGCCGGAGGCCTCGTCGGCCGAGCCGATCGCGGCGCTGTTCCGGGATCGCCAGGCCTCGATGGGCGCCGACCGCAAGATTGCGCTCGCGCTCGAGCTCGAGCGCGCGGCGACCGGCACGGACCCGCGTGTGCGGAAGGTGGAGCAGGCGCGCTACGGGGACGCCGTCTCGCGGGTGGCGATCGCGTCCACAACCGGGATCGCCGCGGAGTACGAGAGGACCGACTGCTGGTGCGCCGTCGTCGCCCTCGCCGAGCGCGGGGACGAGACCCAGACCGGCTTCTCGTTCCGTGTCGGGCGCGAGATCGACGAGCTCGACTGGGCCGGCGTCGCCTCCGAGGCGGTCGATCGAGGCGTGCGGCTGCTCGGGGCGACCAAGCCGCCGAGCGCACGGATCCCGGTGGTGCTCGACCCGTTCGCCGGATCGTCGTTCCTCTCCGTGCTGGCCGGTGCGCTCTCGGCCGAGGCCGTGCAGAAGGGACGCTCCCCGTTCGCGAACCTCGTCGGCGAGCGCGTGGGGTCGGACGCGTTCACGCTGGTCGACGACGGCCGGCTGCTCGCCGGTCCCGCCGCGGCGCCCTTCGACGACGAGGGCGTTCCGACCGAGCGGACGGAGCTGATCTCGGCCGGAACCCTCAGGGGCTTCCTGCACAACTCGTACACGGCTCACCGCGGAGGCACGCGGTCGACGGGCAACGCCCATCGGGCGGGGTACCGCTCCGTGCCCGGCGTCGGCGCCTCGAACTTCTTCGTCCCGGCCGGGACCCCGAGCGTCCACGAGCTGCTCGTCCGGGCGGAGGGCGGCGTCCTCATCCAGGACGTGTCGGGCGTCCACTCGGGCGCGAACCCCATCAGCGGCGAGTTCTCGGTCGGAGCCACCGGTCTGCGGATCTCCGGGGGCGCGCTCGCCGAGCCGCTCCGCGAGATGACGATCGCGAGCACCCTTCCGGAGATGCTGAAGGCCGTCGAGGCGGTGGGGAGCGACCTTCGCTTCTTCACGTCGGTGGGCGTGCCGACGATCCTGGTTGGGGAGATGACCGTGGCGGGCCGGTAGCTCGGCGCGTCAGGCGCTCGAAGGACGGACGCCGGCCGCGATGATCCCGAGCACGAAGGCGGCGGCCGCGATCCGGTAGACGAGGAAGGCCAGGAAGTCCCTGGTCCGCAGGAACGAGAGCAGGAACGCGATCACCAGGAACCCGCTGACCGCGGCCGCGAGCGTCCCCCAGACGAACGGCCCGGTCATCCCCTGGGGAAGCCCGGTGCGAACGAGGTCGATCCCCTTGAACAGCCCGGCGCCGGCGATGATCGGGAGCGAGAGCAGGAAGGAGAAGCGCGCTGCGGCCGCACGGTCGAGGCCGTAGACCCGTGCCGCCGTGATCGTGATTCCCGAACGCGAGACGCCGGGCTGGAGCGCCACGGCCTGCGCGATGCCGAGCCCGAGCCCGCCGAGGACCGACACCTCCTCCATCGGGCGGGCGCTCGGTGCCCGGCGGTCGACCGCGTACAGCACGACGGCGAAGACCGCGAGCATCAGCGCGATCAGCCACGGGGCGCCCAGCTTGTCCTCGATCACGCTCTGGAAGGTCGCCCCGACGATCGCGCCCGGGATCGTCCCGACCACGAGCGCCCACGCTAGGCGCTCGTCGGCGGTGGAGATCGAGCGCCTCCGGATCGAACGGACCCACGCGGCGAGGTAGCGGACCACGTCCGTGCGGAAGTAGACGAGCGCCCCGACGAGCGTTCCGAGATGCAGGGCGACGTCGAAGGTCTTGTTCACGCTGGGGTCGTGCAGGATCGGCCAGCCGAACAGCCAGGGCACGAGGATCAGGTGCCCGGAGCTCGAGATGGGCGCGAACTCCGTCACCCCCTGGGTGATGCCGAGCACGATGGCCTGCAGGACGGACAAGGGCGACCCCCTGTGGACGCGGAGCGCGCCCATGCTACCGGGACCCGACCCTTGGCGAGAGCGAGGGCGCTCAGCTCTCGGCCGGGGCGATCGCGATCGTGAGCTCGGCGAACGTCTGCGCGAAGGCCAGACGCTCGGCCTCGTCGGAGCTCACGAGCAGCACGAGGGCGGCGCCGGCTCCGGCATGTGCGGACTGGAGCGCGACATCGCTCCCGCCTCGGAGCACCAGCAGCACCTCGAGACTCTGAGCCACGGTCTCGGTGTGCGGTCGCTGCCCGCCGAACGTGGCGAGCACGTCCACACGGTCCCCCGGGCGTACGGAGCCGGCCGGGACGTCGACCCGCACCGGTAAGGCTCGCAGGCCCGAGGGGACGAGCGAGGCCACCGGGCCCGCGTCGGCGGCACCCAGGCGCGTCCGGGTGACCGGCTCGCCCTCGGCGAGGTCGGATCCGAGGGTGTGCCCGGTCGCCTGATCGATCGCGGTCAAGGCGCCCGGCGGGGCGAACGCCTTCGGGATCTCGCGGATCCGCAGGGCCGGGGGCTCGAGCACGGTGCCGCGCGTGAGCGCGCTCGCCGCCACGACCACCTGCTGAAGCGGGCCCACCGCCGGCCGGAGGGCCTCCAGCCGAGCCTGGTAGCCCCTCACGAGCATGAACGCTCCCGCGCCGCTCGCGAGCGCGAGCAGCGCGAAGACCTTGGAAGGCGTCGACCAGCGCCGGCGCATACCGACTCCTTGCGCAAAGCGAACCCGACGGACGCCGACGACCCTAGCGGCCCCTCCGGCGGGCCGCAGTGAGGTTGCTCACAGTCCGCGGGGCTTCTTGGGCACGAGAGGCAGGACGCGCACGCGGAACTCCTCCAGGTGCTCGCGCCCCACGATCATCGCGACCGACTCGCGGACGCGCTCCCCGAGCTGCTTCGGATCCTCCGTCGTGCGGAAGCGGAGCTCGATCGTGACGAGGACGGGTTCGGCGCTCATCGGGGCATGGTACCGGGGCCGGATCCCGCGCCGTCGGCCCGCGCGCCCGAGGCGTTGGGGCGTGGGGCTCGGCCCCTCAGGCCTCGAACGTGGCTCCGGAGAGCGCGGTCGCGCACGGACAGGCCCGCTCGGTGGGAAGGGCCGGGATGACCGCGAACAGCAGGTCGCGCAGCCGCGCGTTGTTCCGGGCGAAGACGCGGACGACCTCCTCGTTGGTGACGGGTGGAACGCCCTCCATGCCGACGTCGTAGTCCGTGATGAGAGAGATGTTCGCGTAGCAGATCTCGAGCTCGCGGGCGAGCACGGCCTCCGGGTACTGGGTCATGTTGATCACCTCCCAGCCGGCGGAGGCGAACCACGCCGACTCGGCCCTGGTCGAGAAGCGCGGGCCCTCGATCACGACGACCGTGCCGCGGTCGTGGATGGGGATGCCAAGCTCGCGTCCTCTCGCGACGATCACCTCGCGCATGGTCGGGCAGTACGGGTCGGCGAACGAGATGTGCGTGGTAACCGGGCCGTCGTAGAAGGTGTTCGGGCGGGTGCGGGTGCGGTCGACGAGCTGGTCGCACACCACGAAGTCGCCGGGCTTCACGTGGGGCTGCAGCGAGCCACAGGCGTTCGGCCCGAGGATGCGCGTCACGCCGAGCTCCCGCATCGCCCACAGGTTGGCGAGGTAGGGAATCTTGTGCGGCGGGAACTCGTGCTTGGGGCCGTGACGCGGAATGAACGCCACCCGGCGTCCTCCGACCTCGCCGATCACCGGGTCGGCCGAGGGCCTGCCGTAGGGGGTCTCGAGGCGAACGGTCTCGGTCTCCTCGAGGAACGAGGAGAACCCGGAGCCTCCGAAGACCCCGATCTCGGCGTTCAGGCGCTCTTCCCTCCGCTGGCCGCGGGCTTCTTCCCTCCGCTCGCCGCGGGCTTCTTCTCGCCTCCGCTCGCCGCGGGCTCGGTGGAGGTCTTGCCGGCTCCGGAGTCCGAGCCGGGCTCGCTCGGGCGCTTCGTGGAGCGGTTGTCGGTCGCGTAGAAGCCCGAGCCCTTGAAGACGATGCCCGCCGGATGGAACACCTTGCGCAGCGACCCCCCGCACAGGCCGCAGACCGTCAGCGGGGCTTCCGAGAGGCGCTGGAACACCTCCACGTGCTGCCCGCACTGCGTGCATGCGTACTCGTAGGTGGGCATGAGGCAAGTGTAGCCGAGGTTCGCGGGGCCCCCGTCTCGGAGAGGGGGGTTTGCCGCCCGCCCGTCTCGGGGACTGGAGCCGGACGAGGGTGCGGGAGTAGACTGCCGTTCCCGCCGAGAGGGGTGCTCGTATGAAGGTCAGAAAGGCCGTCATCCCGGCTGCGGGACTCGGGACCAGGTTCCTGCCGGCCACGAAGGCCCAGCCCAAGGAGATGCTGCCGATCGTCGACAAGCCGGCGATCCAGTACGTGGTCGAGGAGGCGATCCGGGCCGGGCTCGAGGACATCTTGATCATCACCGGCCGCGGCAAGCGCACCATCGAGGACCACTTCGACCGCTCCTTCGAGCTCGAGTACGTGCTCGAGGCCAAGGGCAAGTTCGACGAGCTCAAGGAGGTCCGCGAGATCTCGGACCTCGGCACGATCCACTACATCCGCCAGCGCGATCCCCTGGGTCTCGGACACGCCGTCGCGGTGGCCGAGGACCACGTCGCCGGAGAGCCGTTCGCGGTGCTCCTCGGCGACGACATCATGACGCGCGACAGCACGCTGCTGCAGGAGATGCTCCGGGTGCACGAGCGCTACGGGCGCAGCGTGATCGCCGTCCAGGAGGTCGCCCGGCACGAGATCGAGCTCTACGGGTCGATCCAGCCGGAGTTCGTGGAGGATCGCCTGGCCCGGGTGCTCTCGATCGTGGAGAAGCCGCGGCCCGACGAGGCCCCGTCCAACCTTGCGGCGATCGGCCGATACGTGCTCACCCCCGAGATCTTCCAGGCGCTCCGCGAGACCGCCCCGGGCCGTGGCGGCGAGATCCAGCTCACCGACGCGATCAACCTGCTCGCCCAGGAGCAGGCGGTCTACGCGTACGTGTTCGAGAACGGCAGGTTCGACGTCGGCAACAAGCTCGACTATCTGAAGGCGACGATCGAGCTCGCGATCGACCGCGAGGACATCGGCGAGGGCCTTCGCGCCTACCTTGCCGATCTCGTCCAGCGCAAGAAGCTGCTGTAGGGCGTCCTCGCGGCGGGCCGTGGGTAGACTGAACCGGATGTCGACGCAGCACGTCCATGCGCACGAGCGCCGCGAGGGCCTCCTCAGCGTCGAGGAGGCCAGGGAGCGCGTCCTGTCCCAGATCGCCCCGCTTGCCCCCCTCCAGCTCCCGCTGCAGGAGGCGCACGGGTGCGTCCTGGCCGAGGACCTCGTGGCCGAGGGCGACATCCCCGACTTCGCCTCGTCGGCCATGGACGGGTTCGCGGTCCGCGCAAGCGAGGTCGCCGGTGCCTCGCCCGCCTCACCGGTCGAGCTCCGGATCGTCGGGCGGGCGCTGATCGGTCACCGTCCCGAGTCGACCGTCGGGGGAGGCGAGGCCGTGCGGATCGCGACCGGGGCGCCGATCCCGGCGGGGGCCGACGCGATCGTGCCGATCGAGGACTGCGAGGTGGTCGGCGACCGCGTTCGGATCCTCGCCCCGAGCCCGGAGGGCAAGCACATCCGTCCAACCGGCGAGGACGTGCGGGGCGGCGAGCCGCTGGTCCGCGCCGGCCGCCGGCTGGGCGCGCCCGAGCTCGGCCTGCTCGCCACCGCGGGGATCTCGCACCCGCCGGTGCATCCCCGGCCGCGCGTGGTGGTGCTCTCCACGGGCGACGAGCTGGTTCCACCGACGCAGCGGCCAGAGTACGGCCAGGTGCGTGACTCGAACGCCTACACCCTGTTCGGGGCGCTCCGGGAGGTCGGGGCGGTTCCGGTCATGGCGGGGATCGTCCGCGACGACCCCGAGGCCCTTCGCGAGACCGTGCTGAACCACCTGGTCCAGGCCGACGCGTACGTCTCCTCGGGTGGAGTCTCGGTGGGGGAGCGCGACGTGGTGAAGGCCGCCTTCTTCCGGCGGGGCGACGTCGAGTTCTTCAAGGTGGCCATGCAGCCCGGCATGCCCCAGGGGTTCGGCCACATCGAGGGCAAGCCCTATTTCGGGCTGCCGGGAAACCCCGTGAGCGTGTTCGTCTCGTTCGAGGTGTTCATCCGTCCCGCGCTTCTCAAGATGATGGGTCGAAGGAACCTCTTCCGGCCGCAGATCACGGCGCGGCTCGAGGCCGACGTGTCGGGCCCGGTGGGCAAGACGCAGTTCGCCCGGGTCATCGTCCGGCGCGACGGTGACGGGTACGTCGCGAAGCCGACGGGCGGCAGGGGCTCGAACCTCATCGCGACCGTTTCGCGGGCGAACGGTCTCGCGATCGTGCCGCCGGGGGTCGAGATCGCCCCGGCCGGCAGCGAGGTCGACGTGATGCTCTTTCGGCCGATGGAGTGAGCGTGACCGACGACGTCGCGCGAATCGTTGAGGTCGGCGGCAAGCGGGTCACCGAGCGCGAGGCCGTGGCCGAGTGCGTCGTCTCCACCACGCCGGAGGCCTGCGCGCACCTCGTGTCCGGCACGCGCAAGGGAAAGCCGATCGAGGCGGCCCGGATCGCCGGCGTGATGGGCGTGAAGCGCACGCCCGACCTGCTGCCGTTCTGCCACCCGATCGCGATCACCGGCGCGGAGGTCTCGATCGAGCCCGACGAGGCGACCGGCCGGATCCGCGTGCGGACGACCGTCCGCGCCACGGACCGCACGGGCGTCGAGATGGAAGCCCTCACGGCGGCCGCCGTCGCCGCGCTCAGCCTGTACGACACCGCCAAGGAGTTCGACCGTTCGGCGCGGATCGACGGGCTGCGGCTGCTCGAGAAGCGAGGCGGCAAGAGCGGCCACTACGTGGCCGATCCGTCCGGCGCGGCCGATCGAGGTCGACCCGCGGTCGACACCCGGTAACCCGGCCGCCTCCGAGCCGACCTCCCGCGAAGCCGGCCGTCGTGCGCCCAACGCCCCTTCGTGAGCCCGGGTGCGAAACGCCCTCCACGCTCTTCCGTCCGGTGGTCCGGTCCTTGTGAACACGTGCGGCGAATTTCAGCCTTGGTGTTTGTTCCGCCATATCTGGGGTGTTAGCGTGCAGTCCCAGCCCAGATGTTGTGGCGGACCGGGGTTCCGACGAGCAGGGGGCTGGGGCGTTGAGTTGGCTGTTCCTGGCGGCGCTCGGCATGATATGGGCCGCGTTCCTGCTTCCCGCGGATCGTCGGAAGGCGTCCGCGACGCGAACGGTGGAGGACTTCGAGCGGAACATGGAGTTGCTCGCAGAGACGGAGATCCGCGAACAGGGACGCTGGATCATCACCCCTCGCAAGGGCGTGCCGTTCATGGGACCCAGGGCCAGGGCCCAGGCGCGGGCCCGGGAGCGCCGCAAGCGCGTGTTCACGTTCTTGGTCGAGACCATCGGCCTCACGTTCCTGATCGGCCTCGTGCCCCCGCTCCGCATCGCCTGGTACGCGACGGCCGCCTTCGCCACGCTCCTCGGCCTGTACACGTGGATGCTGATGTCGATCAAGGAGCGGAGCGCGCGGGCCCGGGCGCTGCGCCGGGTCGAGGAGGCGAACGTTCCCGCCCGGCCGCGGCCGGCGCGCCACCGCTACGTCTCGGAGGGGCGGCTCGCGCGGCCGGCGTTCAACGGGCTCGGGGCGCTCGGGGCCGACGAGCTCGTGAACATCGTGGTCCGGCCGGCCCGCGAGGTCGGCGTGGCCCGCGTCTGAACGCGGCGTCCGGGTGAACCTCGACGAGATCTCGAGCCGCCTCCGGAGTCGGCTCGACGAGCGCATGGAGGCACGGGAGCGCGCGCTCCCGGCCGCCCGCCGCGCGATCCGCTCGTGCGCGAACGCCATCCGCGCCATCCATCGCTCCGAGTGGGACCTCGCGCACCGCTTGATGGACGAGGCGAGGCAGGCGATCCAGGAGGGGCTCGAGGCCGTCCGCGACCACCCCGACATCCGCTACGCCGGGTATCTCCAGGACGCCCAGAAGGAGTACGCGGAGGCCCGGATCACCGAGGCGGTCGTGACGGGCGCGGCGAGCCTGCCGACGCCGGAGGAGCTCGGCGTCGAGGAGGCGCCGTATCTGAACGGGATGGCCGAGGCGATCGGGGAGGCAAGACGGAGCATCCTCGACCTGCTCCGCCACGGCGACGTCGACCGCGGCGAGGCGATCCTGTCCGCGATGGACGACATGTACTACGTGCTCGTGTCGATGGACTACCCCGACGCGATCACGCTGAATCTCCGGCGCTCGACCGACGTCGCGCGCAGCCTGATCGAGAAGACCCGCGGCGACCTCTCGATCGCCATCGTGCAGCGGGATCTCCGGGACGCGATCGACCGGCATACCAGGGACGTGCTCGGCGGGGGCTGACGCACGTCCGCTCGTCGGACCCGTCGCGCGCCTCTGCTACGCTAGCCGCCGGTCTCGGGGGTGTAGCTCAGCCCGGTAGAGCGCTGCCTTCGCACGGCAGAGGCCGGCGGTTCGAATCCGCTCACCTCCACTTGACCCTCCGGTGCGCGAACCAGCGCCGGGATCTTGTACGTGGGGAGAATCTCTTCCCTGCTCATCACTCGAAGCTCCTTCACGAGCAGCCGGAAGAGCGCCTTGCGCTGCTGGACCGTTCCGGCGCGCAGGAGCACTCCTAAATCCTTCGCCCATTCGGCGACGTCGACAGGGCTCGGAGCTTCTGAGACGCCCTCGGCGGCCTGCTGGGTGAGCGCCGCCTCCTCCGCGACCAGGGCGTCGATTTGAGTGCCTAGCTCTGCGATCCGGGCCTGGCAGTCGGCGGGGGAGAGCGATCCCTCCTCGAAAGCGGCAAAGTAGCGATCCAGCGAACGCCTCGCTCCGGCGAGCTGCTGCCGTACGCCGGCCAATCGTCTGGCGGCATCCTCGGCCGGCTCGCCGTCCTCTGCCGCGGCATCCGAGAGGGCCCGCTCGACCAGCGAGCTGTTCGCGTAGACCTCCTGCATCTGGTCGATGACCGCCTCCTCGAGCGCGCCCTTCGGCAGCCGGTCGCCCTGGCAGTGCTCAGTCCCGTACCGGTACCGGGTCGAGCAAACGTAGTAGTGGTAGAGGCCCTTGCGGCCGTGCGCCGAGGTCCCGACGTACGCGCGCCGGCACCGCCCGCACCGGATCACGCCGGAGAGTAGGTACTCGGTGGGATGGGCCCGTCGAAGGGCTTGCGACTCGCCCCGCTCCGCAAGGATCCTCCCGGCAGCTTCGAACGTTGCGGCGTCCACGATCGGCTCGTGCAGCCCGGGGCTAGTCACGCCGCGGAACTCGATCTTGCCCGCGTAGATCCGGTTGGAAAGGATCGAGAGCACGATCGGGCGGGCGAACACCTGCCCGTTCTTGGTCCGGTGCCCTTCGGCGTTCAGCACCTTGGCGATCGACTCCGCGCCCATTCGGCCCTCCACGTACATGGCGAAGATCCGCCGGACCACGTCCGCCTGGGGCTCGTGGGGCTGGATCAGCTTGGTGGCCTTGTCTCGGAGGTAACCGTAAGGGACCTTGCCCACCACCCACCGACCCTGCGAGGCCGCCCGCTCCATCCCCGCGGTGATGCGCTCGACGATCGTGGCCCTCTCGAACTCGGCGAACACCCCGAGCATCTGCAGCATCATCTTGCCGGCGGGAGAGGAGGTGTCGAACGGCTCGGTGGCCGACCGAAGCGCCACACCGGAGCGCTCGAGCTCCTCGCCGGTCTGGGCGAGCTGGCGGACATTCCGGGAGAGCCGGTCCACGCGGTAGACGAGCAGCAGCTCGTAAACGCCGGCCGAGGCCTCGGACAGCGCCTGGCGGAGCCCGGGACGGTCGAGCGTGGCGCCTGAGGCTTGATCGGTGAACCGCCGCACGATCCGCCACCCGTCCTGGGAACGGGCGTAGGACTCCAGGCGCTCGGCCTGGGCCCCGAGGGAGAACGGCTGGCGGTCCTCGTCGGTGGAGATCCGGGTGTAAGTGGCGACTCTCATTGAGGCTCCCCCAGTTCCGTGTCGTGGTCCTCACCCAGCGGCGGCAGCGGCTGGCTGGTCGCCCATCCTGGCACCGGCCCGTGACGTACCCGCCAGAACCCGCGGTCCGGCTCCACGACCCCGGCCTCCTGCGCCTCGGAGATCTTGAGCAGCTGGTCCCGGCCCCCGCAGAACGAGCAGTAGCCGACCTGGTACCGGAGGTCCTGGTGGGAGGGAACGACGAGCTGCTCGCAGTCGGGACAGGCACGCAGGCGTTCCTCATCGACCGCCCGGGCGAGCCGGCGCGTGCTCCTTGAGGCGTGCCGAGCGATCGGGCCCGCTCCCCACTGGCGGTTGGAGACCTCCAGCGAACGCCACCCCGTGTAATCCAGGCTCCGTCCCTGCAGCCACTTCAGCTCGACCAGGTCGTTCTTGGTCCGGTCGTGGCGGTTGCGCCAGGTCTCCTGATGAAGCAGCGTGCCGGCGTCGAGTGTCCGGATGGCCCGGAGCGCCCACGGCAGGTACCGGTACCGGGCGTGCAAGGAGGCCAGGAACTGCTTCTGCCGGGCGAACCAGTCCTCCCGGAGCGAGGTGACGGCCTCCCGCTCCTCGGAACTCATCGGGACCTGATCTCGCACCTGGACCGGCCGTCCCAGGAACCGGCTCATCTCGGTGCGCCGGGCGAAGAACCCCCACGCCCGGCGCTCCAGCGGGGTCATCGGGTTGGTCGCGTTCAGCAGCAGGTGCAGCGCGGTGGCGTCGTTCTCGGCCAGGGGCCGAAGGTGTTCGTCGTGGCTGGTGACGCCGTACCAGTTCCGGTTCAGGTCCTGGAGCTTGTCCCGGAGCCGCTCGGAGGACAGGAACTCCTCCAGCTCCCGCTCGGCCTCCTTCACCGCGGCGGCCCGCTCGGCCGTCTCCCGCTGCCAGCGCTCCCGGGGCTCCCGGATCAGGTCGGCCAGGCGGAGTCCGCCGGCACCACCACGTTTCCTCCACACGGGGTCGACGACCGCGGCGTCGGGGCGGTCCACGCAGTCACACGCCGCGATCACCATGCGCTGGATCGCCATGGCTCCGGGGTGGGTCTCGGCGGTCCGGGATTCCGCCCTGGCCCGCTCCTCGGCCTTGGCCGTGACCTGCTCCACGCGCCGGGGCGTGGTCGTGGCCACGAGCAGCGCCGGCACGTACGGGTGGCGCTCGGACCACACCCCCGAGTCCACCCACCCCAGGTACAGGGAGAGCTTGCGGGACAGGCGCGGGATCGACATCGTGCCCCGATCGATCTCCACCATGGCGTGGTACTCGGCGTCCCCCTCCCGGATCACCACGAACGCGTCGGGCACGATCGCCGCCTGCCGGTCACGGAGCGTGAACTCCTCCCTGGCCTCCACCTCCCGCTGGAACGCCAGCAGCTCCCACCTCAGCGAGGGTGCCAACCGCACCAACGCCACGTACAGCCCGGTGATCGCCGCGGCGTGGCGCAGGAACTGCTCCTGGGGCTCCTCCCGCTCCCCTCCCCGGGGGAGCTCCCTGCCCCGGTGGAACGCGTCGGCAAGGCGGGACGGCCACCAGTGATACGGAGCCGAGCCCACATCGGCGTACGGCTGGCGCCCCCCGCACATCCCGAGCTTCCACAGGCGGTCCAGGCGGTACCGGGCGGTGCGCTCGGGAAGCTCCAGCAACGTGGAGATCTGCTGCGTCGTGGCCACACGATGCTCGCTCAGCAGGGCCACGATCTCCCTGTCGGTCGCCGACAGCTGATCCAGCGCCGCTCTCCTGGTGACGGGACGCACCTTCCGTGCCTGTTCCCGTTCCTCAGGCCCCGCCGAAGGGATGAGGGACTGCGAGGAAGATCGATGCAGTCCTGAGGACCGTCGGCCGCGCACCGGAGGCCCGTTCACCGCCCGCCACCTGCGCCCCCGGCCGGTCCGGCCTTGCCCCTGGCCCTCGGAGCCGGCGGCGAGCTATCGGCAAGATCCTCGGGGGAGGGGGAGTCCGGACGTAGAGCAAACGTGGAGTCGGCGTGGTGAGGGACGGCGCGGATCAGGGCGACGAGGAGGCGAACGGCCTCCGCCGCTTCCTCGGGGGCAAGCGGGATGAAGTTGGGCTCTGCCAGCTCGATCTCCTGATCCACGTCATCTCGGGGCGCCTGTCACTCGCGAGCCCGGCGTTCGGGCCCTACCTTCGGTTCGATCTGATCGATATCGTCCTCCGCCGGACTCCGCGTTTCCTCTACGTCTTCACCGCGGCGTCCGGTCCGTCCTGGCTCACGGTGCCATGACGCGGTTCCCATCGAGTTCCCGCCGAGTCCCGAGGGTTCCGAAGCGGCGGTTCCGGCCGGGTTCCGCCGGTTCTCCGTGGTCGGAACCGCTCGTCCCTTGGCCAGGGCGCTGGATCGTCCACGTGCGCCCGCGTCCCCACTTGTACAAGGGCGCGGAGGAGGCGTCCAAGCGTGTCGCTCGCGGGGGAGGAGTTCTGAGGGAGTCTGTGAGGGCGCAGGTCAGGAGCTTCTCGATACTCGATCCGGGGAGAGCCAGGATGAGGGCGGCGAGGAGCGGACCGTCTCGTGACCCTGGGGTTTCGGGACCTGCATTCGATCACAACCGAACGAAACCCTGCCGCGCGGGACTCCTCCAAGCGGTCCCCCGTCCGACGGCGCGCGCAGTGCGCGATTCCCTGTCTCGGATTTCCCGCGCCTCTCGGTGATCGCCGCTGCGGGTGCGTGCCGCGCTCGATCTGCACGCCCACCAGGGATACCACGGAGAGTCTCCGGCCTTCCGCTGCGGTCGCCGGCGCTACCCCGCTGAGTGTGTAGACGCTTGAGCGAGGCATCTCGACCGTGCGGCTTCTACTCGCTGATGGGGCGCCGCCGGACGCGACCTGGCTGACCGTCTAGTCTCTCTTGACGCGGCACCCGCGGAAGAGTACTGTCTAGAGCCATGGACAGACTCGGACGCATCCAGGAGCTGCGAGACGCCTACGAGTCGGCTCTGGACGACGCGGAGCGGTTGCGTGATGAGTACCACCGCGAGATCGTCAAGCTTCACCGTTCGGGGCTGTCGCTCCGCGACATCGCGGACAGCCTCGGAATCTCCCACCAGCGGGTTCACCAGATCGTGGCACCGCATGAGACCCCTAGAGCGCGCAAGCCCCGCCGCGCGGCGGTTGGGGGAGCGATTGCGGCTCTTGCACTCATCGTAGGCATCGGCTCTGTCAACCTAATGTCGCGGGGTCGGAATCGGCCGGACTATCGCGCCACACCATCCATTGAGCGGACGACACGCGCCATCGACTCGATGAGTGGCTTCTGTGCCGTCGCCGCTTCCCCCGCCAGTTTGATGTTCACACCGTCTTCGCTGGCAGCCCGATGCGGCGCTGACATGTTCCGCAGCGGCGCCGTCGTCGCTATCGACCCGGACACGGGGGAAGTGCTGGCGATCAGCGGGGTGACGAGTACGCAGACCCTCGGGCGGGCGCTCGCCACGATCAGCACCTGCGGGCAATCGGGGGCGACGGACGTCCTCGTGCTTGGAGTCGACTGTCCGTCGGGGTCTGCCTCGGACGCACCAAGCCTCGGTTAGACGGCGAGTGCGGACGATGTTTCCTGAGAGATGCATCAAGGATCGGCAGCCCGCAAGCTCGCCTGAATTCCTTCGCCATCGATGTGACGTTGGCGTAGCTCGAACGTCGGACTTGAGTCCACTGCGTGACTGCGCAACTCTCCATCCCTGCACCAACCGCTCAGCAAGCGAGGTTGGATGGGTTGCCAGCCGGCGCTTCGGCCTCCGAGGGCGTTCGGAAGGGCACCGGCGAGCGAGGTTTCACGTGCTCAAAGCGAGGGGCAGCCGGATCGTCTGTTTGGACGAGGCAACGCTGGGTCGGTGTCCGCGTCGGTTCTTGGGGGACGGATCAGCGACAGTGTGGAGTTCTTCGGAAGGGAACCTTCTCGGCTCCGGGTCGTTCCTATGTACGTCGGAGCGAACGGAATGGCGGGACCTTGGTCAAGGAGCTGAAGAACGGTGCTGAGTGGCGGCGGAGTCATTCTCTCCGTTCGGCACAAACGAGCTCGGGCGCAATGGGCGACCCGGACAGGCAGAAGGGAAGGAGTGAGGATCGAATGAAGCGGGCAGCGATTGCCGGCGTGGTTGTTGCGGTTACGGTGTTTGGTGCGCTCACGATCGCAAGCGCGACTTCAGGCGCGCAGGAGGATGCCACGTGCGCCGGAAAGGCGGCGACGATCGTGGGTAGCGATACTGACGCGACAACACCGCTCGAGACGACGCCGGCGGACGACGTTGTTGTGCTTAACCGCGCTCCGTCGATCGTCTATGCGGGTGGTACGGACTTGGTCTGTGGGAGGTCCGGGGACACAGTGGCGGACACTGTCGTCCCGGACACCGCAACGTCCGAGTAGGAACAGTCGGTTCTTGCCGAGGGCGGTTTGCCGTTCGAGGGAGGGAGTCCGGTGACAAAACGGTCGGTTCTCGTGTCGGCGATTGTGCTCTCTGTCGTCCTGTTCGTCGCCGTCCCGGCTTGGGGCACTCATCTCGTTTGCCAAGGCGTCGTCGTCGTTTCGGATGATGCCAACCACAGCGGCAACAACAACAACAACACCATGAATGGGGGAGGATCCGCCGACGTGATGTCCGGTGAAGGCGGAAACGACACCATGAATGGGAACGGCGGCGGTGACACCATGTGTGGCAAGACCGGGACCGATACCATGCATGGCAACGCGGCCAACGACAGCCTCAACGCAGGCGATGATGTGGATCATGTCTTCGGTGATGATGGAGCCGACGACATTCACGCCGGAGCCGCGAACGACGATGCTCATGGAAACACGGGCGGGGACACCGTCGATGGGGACAATGGCAACGATCTCATCGAGGGCAACCAGGACAACGACATCCTTGAAGACGGGCTCGGTGCGGATGACGTGTGGGGGAATGGAGGCGTCGACACGTTCCACCTCTGCAACAGCGATCCGGGGGACACGATCCATGCCGAGGTTGGCGAGGTTCTCGTCTTCAACGCGGCATACTGCTGATTGGCGGCCAAGCACGCGGCCTCGCCTGGGTGACAGGCTCGCATGTAGATCGCCGGAGTCAGCGATCCTTCGGGATTGCCCGTAGAGCGATTCGACTAGCGCCCAGGAATCGCGCTGGCTGGTTCGCGCACCGTTCAATCAAGACCACTTGACCTTCCGGTGGGAATGACGACTCCACGTGGCCCCACCGTGATGAGCTGATCTGGCCCCACGTCGATGTGACCTCGAGCGGCTCCCTGCGCGCCGAGTGCCATAAGGACCGGCAGCCGGTTCACACATCGTCCAGTGAACCGCCCCGGGTTCCTTGGAGGCTCCAACCTGTGAGTGGAGGATGGAGCCATGAGCAGACCGAGCAGGTATCCCACGGACCTGCGGGAGCGGGCCGTCCGCATGGTGTTCGAGCACCAGGACGAGCACCCCTCGCAGTGGTCGGCGATCACCTCGATCGCCACGAAGTTCGGCGTCTCGTCTGAGGCGCTTCGCAAGTGGGTCCGCCGCGCCGAGGTCGACGGCGGGATCCGACCAGGCCTGACGACCGATGAGCGTGAGGGGCTGAAGACGCTGGAGCGGGAGAACCGCGAGCTGCGGCGGGCCAACGAGATCCTGCGGAGCGCGGCAGCTTTCTTCGGGGCGGAGCTCGACCGCCGACCTTCCAGATGATCGCCTACATCGACGAGCACAAGGACGAGTTCGGGGTCGAGCCGATCTGCGCGGGGCTGCCGATCGCCCCGTCCACGTTCTACGACGCCAAGCGCCGGCCGCCCTCGGCCCGCAGCCTTCGCGACGAGGAACTGAAGGTCGAGATCGATCGCGTCCACAAGGCCAACTTCGGCGTCTACGGAGCCCGCAAGGTCTGGCGGCAGCTGCTCCGCGAGGGGATCGCCGTTGCCCGCTGCACCGTCGAGCGTCTGATGGGCGAACTGGGGCTCGAAGGCGTACGTCG
>Ga0070741_10004082_pt1 | contig 34708 bp, 31 predicted proteins | sample Coa_R1_4_FD_66440 | JGI IMG/M metagenome (GOLD analysis project Ga0070741, IMG submission 66440) | Surface soil microbial communities from Centralia Pennsylvania, which are recovering from an underground coalmine fire - Coalmine... | ecosystem: Environmental > Terrestrial > Soil > Unclassified ... | reverse complement strand
GCGCCGCCTGCCCGAGCATGGTCACCCAACGCCGCCCCGATCATGGTAGCAGGGCCGCGTGACGGCGCGCCCGCGCGGCTGAGGGGCCGCGTCAGGGGCGCCGTGCGCGGCGCCGCGCGGCCTCGTATACTGGCCCATGCGGCCACGAATCGGCTCACGCCTCGCTTCTGCCTTCCTCGTCTTCACCTCGCTGGCGCTCGCCACCGGCCTGCCGCCGCACCCAGCCAGCGGCCAGGCCGCCCTGGCCCCCGAGCCGACCTATCGCTACGCCGGCCACTACGAGGGGCCGTGGACGGCGCAGGTCTCCTTGGACGAGGCCGATTCCGGCACGGTCGGACCCGCCCTCTTCGACCAGCGGGCCGGCGCGCTGCAGGGAACGATCACCCTCGACGTCGGCTGCGATGGAAGCGTCAGCGGCCAGGCGCACGGCCAGACTAGCCAGCCCGCCGCTCTCGCCGCCCTGGCCGATGGCCCGGCGGGGCCGCGCGTCCTGACCGCCGCGCTCGACCTCGTCGCGGATGGCGCGGTCAGCGGCACGCTCTCCAGCCGCAGCGCCGCGGGCGACCTCACCAGCCTCCAGGCCGCGCTCGCGGGCGCGCTGCGCGACCTGCCGGCCGAGCTAGAGACGGTGGCGGCGCCCGAGTCCGTCGAGCGCGCCTACCTCGGGGCCGGCACCCTCCGCCTGGAGATCCAGGACGGCGCGCCGGGGCGGCTGGCGGGGCGGGCCGCCGCATCGCTCCGGCTGAGCACGCCGACCGTCGGGGACCAGCCGCCCGCGGGCGTGACCCTCAGCGGCCCCTGGGTCGCCAGCCGCACCGCGGTCGCCCTCTGCCCGTGGCAGGGGAGCGTCACGGTGAGCGGCGCCATCGCCATCCAGCAGCTCCACGACGAGCGCCTGGACGTCACTTTCCACGTTACGCCCGACGGCCGGATCGAGGGCGACGGGCGCGGCGTCGCCGCGCTCCGGGGCGGCCCGCCGGGCGGCTGCGTCTACTCCGGCGGCGGGCCGTTCGCCGTGCTGGTGGATGGGGAGGCGCACGACGGCCGCTTCTACTTGCACCTCGAGGACTTCGACCAGCCGCAGCTCGTGCTCACCACGTCCTGCGCCACCGGGCGCTTCGACGCGCCGCAAACGCCGCTCAGCACTCGCTTCGGCCGCATCGAGCTGCCCGAGGAGGTCGGCGCACACGCGCAGCTCACGCTGCCGCCGACTTTGCCCGACACCCGCGGTATGCTCGACATAACCATCACGCCCATAGACGGGGCAGCGCCGCCGTAGGGCCGCGCGTCTCAGTGCCGTCACAATTGCCGCCGATCCGTTCGCCGCTCCCACGCCCGCGCGCGCCGCTCCCGCCGGCCGACCGCGGCCCCCGCCCGCCCTGCCGCGCGCCGCTTCGCCCTGTCGCCATTCAGGCGCGCGACGCTCCGGCCACTCGTCGCCGCGGCCCGCGCGTGGAGAGTCGCTCGTCTGTTCTGGTACAATTCTGGGCGCGTCTGACGCACCGCGCGCGCCTGCAGGGAGCCCATGGCCGACTTTCAGCTCGTCTCCGACTTCCGCCCCACCGGCGATCAGCCCCAGGCGATCGCCCAGCTTGCCCAGGGCCTGGAGCGCGGGCTGCGCCACCAGACGCTGCTCGGCGTGACGGGCAGCGGCAAGACGTACACCGTGGCGAACCTCATCGCCAGGGTGCAGCGGCCGACCCTCGTCATCGCCCACAACAAGACGCTGGCGATGCAGCTCTACGGCGAGTTCCGCGAGTTCTTCCCGAACAACGCGGTCGAGTACTTCGTCAGCTACTACGACTACTACCAGCCCGAGGCCTACCTGCCGCGCACCGACACCTACATCGAAAAGGACATGTCGCGGAACGAGGAGATCGACCGCCTGCGCCACGCGGCGACCAAGTCGCTCTTCGAGCGCCGCGACGTCATCATCGTGGCGTCCGTGTCCTGCATCTACGGCCTCGGCTCGCCCGAGGAGTATGGCAAGGTCGTCCTCACCCTGCGGCGCGGCGAGACGCGCAAGCGCGACAAGGTGCTCCGCTTCCTGACGGACATCTACTACGAGCGGAACGATTACGATTTCGCCCGCGGCCGCTTCCGCGTGCGCGGCGACACGCTCGACATCTTCCCGGTCGGCGCCGAGATCGCCGTGCGCGTCGAGTTCTGGGGCGACGAGATCGAGCGGATCACCGAGATCGACCCGCTCACGGGCGAGCTGCTGGTCGAGCGCACGGCCGTGGACGTGTACCCGGCGAAGCACTTCGTGACCACCAAGGAGAAGCTCGACCTGGCGATCCGCGACATCGAGGACGAGCTGGAGGAGCGCTGCCGCGAGCTCGAAGCCGAGGGCAAGCTGCTGGAGAGCCAGCGCCTGCGCCAGCGCACGACCTTCGACCTGGAGATGCTGCGCGAGGCCGGCTACTGCCACGGCGTCGAGAACTACTCGCGCCACCTCTCGCGGCGCGCGCCCGGCAGCCAGCCCTGGACGCTGCTCGACTACTTCCCAGACGATTACCTGCTCGTCATCGACGAGTCGCACATGACGCTGCCCCAGGTGCGCGGCATGTTCCACGGCGACCTCGCCCGCAAGCAGACGCTGGTCGAATATGGCTTCCGCCTGCCGTCCGCGATCGACAATCGTCCCCTGAACTTCCAGGAGTTCGAGCGGCACTTCAACCAGGTCGTCTACGTCTCGGCCACGCCGGGGCCGTACGAGCAGGAGCACAGCGAGCAGACCGTCGAGCAGCTCATCCGCCCGACCGGGCTCGTCGACCCGAGCATCGAGGTCAAGGGCACGAAGGGCCAGATCGACGACCTGATGGAGCAGGTTCAGGTGCGGGTGCGCCGCGGCGAGCGCGTGCTGGTGACCACGCTCACCAAGCGCATGGCGGAGGACCTTGCCGAGTACCTGCGCGAGATGGGCATCAAGGTCGCCCATCTCCACTCGGACATCGAGACCCTGGAGCGAAGCGACATCCTGAACGACCTGCGCCGCGGCGTCTACGACGTGCTCGTCGGGATCAACCTGCTGCGCGAGGGCCTCGACCTGCCCGAGGTCTCCCTCGTCGCTATCCTGGACGCCGACAAGGAAGGCTACCTGCGCTCGGAGAGCGCGCTGATCCAGACGATGGGACGCGCCGCGCGCCACGTCGAGGGCCACGTCATCATGTACGCCGATACCGTCACGGACTCGATGCGCCGCGCCATCGAGGAGACGTACCGGCGCCGCAAGAAGCAGCTCGCCTACAACCAGGAGCACGGCATCACGCCCGCCGGCGTGCAGAAGGCGATCCGCGGCGTGGCGGGCCGCGCGCGCGGCGTGGCCGAGGAGCAGGCGTCCTACGAGGTCAGCCCCGTCGCGGTCATTCGCTCCCGCGACGACGTGCTGCGCGAGATCAAGGACCTCGAGGCCGAGATGAAGCGGGCGGCCAGAGACCTCGAGTTCGAGAAGGCCGCCGAGCTGCGCGACAAGATCCTGGCGCTGCGGCGGAGCATCGCGTAGGATGTCGTCGGCCCTCCGCCGCCGACCAGCAGGCGCGGGCCATCCGTCTCCAGACTCACTGACCCAGCCTGTTCCGGCTGCGGACGACCACGGGCGTAGGCTGGCCAAATCTTGCTGACGACAGAGAGCTGATGGCTGATCACTCGATCCTCGTGAAGGGCGCCCGGCAGCACAACCTGAAGGACATCGACGTCGTCATTCCCCGCGACCAGCTCGTCGTCATCACGGGCCTCTCCGGCTCGGGGAAGTCGTCGCTCGCCTTTGACACGATCTACGCCGAGGGCCAGCGCCGCTACGTCGAGTCGCTGTCCGCCTACGCGCGCCAGTTCCTCGGCCAGATGGACAAGCCGGACGTGGACTACATCACCGGCCTGTCGCCGGCGATCTCCATCGACCAGAAGGGCGCCTCGCACAACCCCCGCTCCACGGTCGGCACCGTCACCGAAATCTATGATTACCTGCGGCTGCTCTACGCCCGCGTCGGCCGGCCCCACTGCCCGAACTGCGGCCGGCCGATCGAGCAGCAGACCGTCGAGCAGATCGTGGACGCGGTCCTGGCCCTCACGCCCGGCACGCGCCTGATGATCCTCGCGCCGCTCGTCCAGCACCGCAAGGGCGAGCACCTGGGCGTCTTCGAGGACGTGCGTAAGGCCGGCTACGTGCGCGTGCGCGTGGACGGCGAGATCCACGACGTCAGCACCGACTTCAAGCTCGACAAGTACAAGAACCACACCATCGAGGTGGTGGTCGACCGCCTGGCCGTGCCCGAGCCGAGCGACGACGCCCGCGCCGACGTCGGCCGCATTGCCGACTCGGTGGAGGCGGCGCTGCGCCTCGGCGGCGGTCTCGTCCTCGTCGCGCCGCAGCAGGGCGAGGAGCTGCTGTTCTCCGAGCACTTCGCCTGCGGCCAGTGCGGCATCAGTCTGCCGGAGATCGCACCGCGCAACTTCTCCTTCAACAGCCCCCACGGCGCCTGCCCGACCTGCACCGGCCTCGGCAGCCGCCTGGAGGTGGACCCGACCCTCGTCGCGCCGCACCCGGAGAAATCGCTCGCCGAGGGCGCGATCGCGCCGTGGTTCCGCGGCACCAGCGGCGAGGGCTACTACCTCGCGCTCCTCGAAGGTCTCGCTAGCGAGTACGGCTTCTCGCTGAAGACGCCCTGGGAGCGGCTTCAGCCGCACGAGCGCGACCTCATCCTCTACGGCAGCGACGACCGCCGCGTGCGCTTCAAGCCGCCGGCCAACGGCCGCCGCCATCACCATCACCATCGCGGCCGCGGCGGCGAGTACCGCGTGCGCTACGAGGGCGTCATCCCCAACCTGGAGCGCCGTTACAAGGAGACCGAGTCCGACTGGATTCGCGGCGAGATCGAGCGCTACATGACGACGCAGCCCTGCCCCGACTGTGGCGGGGCGCGCCTCAAGCCGGAGAGCCTGGCGGTCACGGTGGCCGGGCGGTCCATCGTCGAGGTCACCGCCATGTCGATCGCTACCGCCGCGCGCTTCTTCGCCCTGCTCGCCGAGCAGACGCCGCTGCCGGTCGACCTGGGCGGCCGCCCGCCCTACCGCTGGCCCGACGAGCGCGCCCTGGTGCTGACCGAGCGCGAGGCGACCATCGCCCGCCAGATCCTGAAGGAGATTCAGGCCCGGCTCGGCTTCCTGGTGGACGTCGGCCTCGACTACCTGACCCTCGACCGCACGGCCGGCACCCTCTCGGGCGGCGAGGCGCAGCGCATCCGCCTGGCGACCCAGATCGGCTCAGGCCTCATGGGCGTGCTGTACATCCTCGACGAGCCTAGTATCGGCCTGCACCAGCGCGACAACGACCGCCTGATCCGCACCCTCAAGCGCCTGCGCGACCTGGGCAACACGGTGATCGTCGTCGAGCACGACGAGGAGACGATCCGCGAGGCCGACCATATCATCGACATCGGCCCCGGCGCGGGCGAGCACGGCGGCGAGGTGGTGGCGACGGGCACGGTCGACGACCTGATGGCCGCCGAGCGCTCGATCACCGGCCAGTACCTCTCCGGCGCGCGGTGCGTGCCGGTGCCCGAGAGCCGTCGGCTCGGCAACGGCAAGGCGCTGCGCGTGCTCGGCGCGCGCGCCAACAACCTCAAGGATCTCGACGTGCGCATCCCGCTCGGCAAGTTCGTGGCCGTCACCGGTGTCTCCGGCTCGGGCAAGAGTAGCCTGGTGAACGAGGTCCTCTACAAGGCGCTCGCCCGCGAGCTGTACGGCGCCCACGCGCGGCCCGGCGACCACGACCGCATCGAGGGGCTGGAGTTCCTCGACAAAGTCATCGACATCGACCAGTCGCCGATCGGCCGCACGCCCCGCTCGAACCCGGCCACCTACACTGGTGCCTTCACGCCGATCCGCGAGCTGTTCGCGGCGGTGCCCGAGGCGCGCGTGCGCGGCTACCTGCCCGGCCGCTTCTCCTTCAACGTGAAGGGCGGCCGCTGCGAGGCGTGCCGCGGCGAGGGCATCATTCAGATCGAGATGCAGTTCCTGCCCGACGTGTACGTGCCCTGCGAGGTCTGCAAGGGCCGCCGCTACAACCGCGAGGCGCTGGAGATCCACTACAAGGGCAAGACGATCGCCGACGTGTTGAACATGACGGTCGAGGAGGCCTGCGGCTTCTTCGAGCCGATCCCCGCCGTCCGCAACAAGCTCACGACCCTGAACGACGTTGGCCTCGGCTACATCCGCCTGGGCCAGCCGGCCACGACCCTCTCCGGCGGCGAGGCGCAGCGCGTGAAGCTCTCCGCCGAGCTGTCGCGCCGCGCGACGGGCCGGACTCTCTACATCCTCGACGAGCCCACCACCGGCCTCCACTTCGCCGACGTCAGCCGTCTGCTCGACGTGCTCAACCGCCTCGTGGACGCCGGGAACACGGTCGTGGTGATCGAGCACAACCTCGACGTCATCAAGACCGCCGACTGGCTCATCGACCTCGGCCCCGAGGGCGGCGACGGGGGCGGTCGGCTCCTCGCCGAGGGCACGCCCGAGGAAGTGGCGGCCGCCGACGCCTCGTACACCGGTTACTTCCTGCGCCGCGTGCTCGGCCTGGCCGCCACGGCCGCCTAGCCGCGTCAGGCCGGCTTGCGGAAGTTGGCCGTGTAGGCGATCGGGGGCCCGTGCTGCTCGCGCCAGGCGAGGCCCACCGCGCTCGCCTCGCGGCGCAGCCGCTGCGCGGGCAGGAACGGCGGTCCCACCAGCGCCTGGCTAACCGACAGGTGCCCCCCGGGCCGCAGCACGCGCTCGATCTCCCACAACGCCCGTTGCCGCCGCGGCGCCCCGGCAAGCTGCCCCGCCACCACTACGAGGTCGAACGTGGCGTCCGGCAGGTCCAGCCGGCTGGATTGGCCGGCAAGCACCTCCACATTCGCCAGATGCGCGGCGCGCAGATGGCTCTCCAACCGCCGCGCGTCTTCGGCCGTCGGCTCCAGCACGTAGACCTTGCCATACTTCCCAGCGCCCTGCGTGAGGCGGGCGATGAGCGCGCTCGGCGCCGGGCCGAGCACCAGCACCCGCATGCCCGGCTCCAGGGGCAGCCGCGGCACCAGCCGCTCCGGCGAGAAGAGGGCGCTCTGCACCGGTGCGGTATGGAGCGGAGCTGGCGTGCCGGGAGCGAAGCGGCGGGCGATGCGGCGCGCGAGCTGCGCGGACACGACAACGCCAAGGAGTGCAAGCACAACACGCGCGATGATCGCCATCGGCGTGCACCTACCGGGCCGCGGCAGCACGCGAGCAGGCGCGCGCGCGCAGCGCCACGGGGCGCATCAGGGCGTCCGCGGGGGCGGGCCGGCGGGCACTCGCTCTTCCAGGCGCTGCCGCTGCCGCTGCCGCTGCCGCTTTCGCGCGCGGTCCGAGGGTTTGCTCCGCACGCGCCCCACGCACACCAGACAGTAGCGTCCCTCCATCTCGGAGACGAAGGTCATCGCTCCGCAGAGGCGACAGCGCACGAGGTTCGTGGCACGAGGCATCGGACCTGACTCCCGCCCACGGGCCGACTGGTACGGTCCTATTATAGCAACGGCTTATAGCAACGGCGGAATCGGCCGGCCGCCCGGGTGGGCGCTGTCTGCTATGCTGAGAATGAGGGAGTGCCGCCATGGACTTCGAGCCCACCGAGGAGCAGCGCGCGCTGCGTCAGACGATCCGCGAGTTCGCCCAGGCCGAGATCGCGCCGCACGCGGCGGCCTGGGACGCGCGCGCCGAGTTCCCGGTCGACGTCGTGCGCCAGCTCGGCGCGCTCGGCGTGATGGGTCTACCGTTCCCGGAGGCCGAGGGCGGCGTCGGCGCGGGCGCGGTCGAGTTGGCAATCGTCATCGAGGAGCTGGCCCGCGTCGACTCCTCCGTCGCGATCACCGTCTCGGCCAACGTCGGGCTGGCGGGCGCCGTCCTGCACCAGTTCGGCAGCCCCGCGCAGAAGGAGCGCTGGCTCGTGCCGCTCGCCCGCGGCCAGACGCTCGGCGCCCTCGCCGGCACCGAGCCGGGCGCCGGCTCGGACGTCGCCGGCATCGCGACCACCGCGCGCCTGCAGGACGGCGCCTGGCATCTCAACGGCACGAAGGCCTTTATCACCAACGCCGGCACGCCTCTGTCGGCCTTCGTCGTGACCACGGCGATCACCGGCCGCCGCGACGACGGCCGGCCCGAGATCAGCATGCTGCTCGTCCCGAACGGCACGCCCGGCTACCAGCTCGCGCCGCCCTACCACAAGCTCGGCTGGCACGCCTCCGACACGCGCGAGCTGGTCTTCGACGACTGCGTGGTGCCGGAAGACCACCTCGTCGGGCCGCGCGGCGCCGGCGCGCGCCAGTTCCTCGCCGTGCTCGACGGCGGCCGCGTCGGCGTGGCGGCGCTGGCCGTGGGCCTGGCGCAAGGCGCGCTCGACCTCGCCGTGGCCTACGCCAGGGAGCGCTGCGCCTTCGGCGAGCCGATCGCTCGCAAGCAAGGGGTCCAATTCCCGCTGGCCGACCTCGCGACCGAGATCGAGGCCGCCCGCCTGCTCGTCTACCGCGCCGCCTCACTGCGCGACCGCGGCGAGCCGTTCGGCCAGGCCGCCGCCATGGCGAAGCTCTTCGCCTCCGAGCTGGCGGTGCGCGCCGCGAACGTAAGCTTGCAGGTGCATGGCGGCTACGGCTACATGGAAGAGGCGCCGATCGCGCGCTTCTACCGCGACGCGAAGATCCTCACGATCGGCGAGGGCACGTCGGAGATTCAGCGGCTCGTGATCGCCCGCGGGCTGGGGCTGGAGTAGCGCGGCGCCTTGGCCCCCAGACTTCGGCAGGCGAGAGAACGGTAGGATAGCGATGAGCGACGCATACCTCGTCGGCGCGGCCCGCACGCCGATCGGTCGCTTTCTCGGCGCGCTCGCTGACGTGCCGGCGCCCCAGCTCGGCGCGGTGGCCGTGCGCGCGGCGCTCGCTCGCGCCGGCGTGCCCCCGGAAGCCGTGGACGACGTGCTGCTCGGCAACGTGGTCCAGGCGGGCGTGGGCCAGGCGCCGGCGCGGCAGGCGGCGCTCGCCGCCGGCATCCCGCCCACCGCGTCGGCCATGACGCTGAACAAGGTCTGCGCTTCGGGACTACAGGCGGTGATCGACGCCACGCGCGCGGTCCGCCTCGGCGAGGCCGCGGTCGTCGTCGCGGGCGGCATGGAGAGCATGAGCCTCGGCCCACACCTGCTGCCGCACGCGCGCCGCGGCATTCGCCTGGGCAGCGGCGAGCTGCTGGACGCCACGGTACACGACGGCCTCTGGTGCGCCTTCGAGCGCCACCACATGGGCAACGCGGCCGAGGCCATCGCCGCCAAGCACGGCATCACGCGCGCCGCCCAAGACGCCTACGCGCTGGAGAGCCACCGGCGCGCGGTCGCGGCGCAGCGCGGCGGCTGCTTCGACGCCGAGATTGTCCCCGTGGACGCCCCGAGCGGCAAGCAGGCAGTCCGCGTCGCGGCCGACGAGCTGCCCCGCCCCGACACCTCGCTAGAGCGCCTGGGTGCGCTGCGCCCCGCCTTCGCCGCCGACGGCACCGTGACGGCGGGCAACGCGCCGGCCCTCAGCGATGGCGCGGCCGCCCTGGTCGTCGCCTCTGGGCAGGCCGTCGCGCGCCACGGCCTGCGCCCGCTGGCGCGCGTGCTCGGCTACGCTAGCGCCGGCATCGAGCCACGCTGGCTGTTCGACGCTCCGCCCCTCGCCATCCGTGGCGTCCTGGAGCGCACGGGCCTCGCGCTCGCGGATTTCGACCTGCTCGAAGTGAATGAGGCGTTCGCGGCCCAGGTGCTGGCGAACGGGCGGACGCTCGACTGGGACTGGGATCGTGTGAACGTCCACGGCGGCGCCATCGCCCTCGGCCACCCGCTCGGCGCGACCGGCGCGCGCATCCTGGTAACGCTGCTGTACGCGCTGCGCGAGCGCGGCGGCCGCCGCGGGCTGGCGGCGCTGTGCCACGGCGGCGGCGGCGCGGTGGCGCTCGCGGTGGAGATGCTTTAGATGGCCGACTCGATTGACCGGCTCGGGATCGTCGGCACCGGCACGATGGGCGCCGGGATCGCCCAGGTCGCCGCGCAGGCGGGCTGTGACATCTGGCTCGTAGACGCCACGCCCGGCGCCGTGGGCTTGGCCGTGGACCGCATCCGCAAGGGGCTCGCGCGCGGCGTCGAGCGCGGTACGCTCACCGACGAGTCCCGCAACGCGGCGCTCGCCCGCCTGCACCCCGCTCCTGACCTGGCCGCCCTGGCCGACGTGCAGTTCGTCGTGGAGGCGGTCGTCGAGCGCGAGCCGGCGAAGACCGAGGTGCTCGCCGCCCTCGACCGCCTGGTCGGCCCCGACACGGTCCTCGCCTCCAACACCTCCTCCATCTCGATCACGCGCCTGGCCGCGGCCACGGGCCGGCCAGACCGCGTCGTGGGCATGCACTTTTTCAATCCGGTGCCGGTCATGCGGCTCGTCGAGATCGTGAGCGGCGTGCACACGGCGGAGGCGACGGTCGCCACCGCGCGCGACCTGGCGCTGCGGCTCGGCAAGACGCCCGTCGAGGTGCGCGATTATCCCGGCTTCGTCTCCAACCGCCTGCTCATGCCGATGATCAACGAGGCCGCCTACGCCCTGCTCGAAGGCGTCGCCACCGCCGAGGCCATCGACCAGGTCATGACGCTCGGCATGAACCATCCGATGGGCCCGCTGGCGCTCGCCGACCTGATCGGCCTCGACGTGTGCCTCGACATCATGCGCGTGCTGCAGGCGGGCTTCGGCGACGACAAGTACCGGCCCTGCCCGCTCCTGGTGAACCTCGTGGCCGCGGGCTACCTGGGCCGCAAGTCCGGCCGCGGCTTCTACACTTACGAGCAGCAGTCCTGATCCACCGCGCCCCGGGCCGGCCGCGGCCGCGCCGGCGCGGGCGCCAAGCCAGCCCAGGAGCAGTCGTGGACTTTCGCCTGAGCCCCGAGGAGCAAGCGTATCAGCGCCGCGTGCGCGAGTTCGCCGCCCGCGCGCTCGCGCCGGTGGCGGCCACGGCCGACCGCGACAGCGCGCTGGCCCCGGGGACCATCGCCGCGCTGGCCGCGGAGGGCCTGCTAGCGCTCGCCGTCCCGCGCGAGTTCGGCGGCCAGGCGCGCACGGCCCTCGACTACGCGCTCGTCATGGAGGAGCTGGCCGCGGTCTGCGCGGCGACCGCCGTGCTAGTGAGCGTCCACAACTCCCTGGTGGCCGATCCCATTCACCACTGGGGCACCCCCGCGCAGCGGGCACGCTACTTGCCCCGCATGGCGACCGGGGCCTGTCTGGGCGCCTTCGCGCTCACCGAGCCGAGCGCGGGCAGCGACGCGGCCAGCCTCCGCACGCGCGCGACGCCCGACGGCGACGGCTATCGGCTGACGGGCGGCAAGTGCTTCATCACGAACGCTGGGCTGGCCGGCGTCTACCTGGTGTTCGCCACGCTCGACCCGGCCGCGGGGGCGCGCGGCATCACGGCGTTTCTGGTCGAGCCCGACACGCCGGGGTTCGCCGTCGGCGCCTTCGAGCACAAGCTGGGCATCCGCGGCTCGTCCACGGCGCAGCTCTACTTCGACGACTGCCGTCTGGGCGCCGAGCAGCGGCTCGGGCCGGAGGGCCAGGGCTGGCGCGTCGCGATGAGCACCCTGGACAGCGGCCGGATCGGCATCGCGGCGCAAGCGCTGGGGATCGCTCGGGCCGCCTACGCGGCCGCGCTCGCCCACGTGCGCGACGCGGCCGCCGCCGGCGCGCCCGCCGGCGAGGCCACGCAGTGGCTGCTCGCGGGCATGAACGTCCGAATCGACGCCGCGCGGCTGCTCGTGCACCGCGCCGCGGCGCTGAAGGACGCCGGCGAGCGCCTAACGCGCGAGGCGGCAGCCGCCAAGCTCTACGCCGCCGAGACTGCCGCCTGGGTCACCAGCCAGGCCGTCGAGCTCGTCGGCGAAGGCGCCTGCCGCCTCGATTCGCCATTGCAGCGCTACCTCCGGGATGCGAAGATCACGGAGATCTACGAGGGCACGTCGGAGATCCAGCGCCTAATCATCGGCGAGCAGGTGCTGCGGGAGCCGCCGGTCGCCCCGGCCCACGAATCTGCGCGGGCCGGCTGAGACCCACGGGGAGGGTGCCAGTGCAGATTCGCCGTATTGCTCACGTGAGCGTCGCCGTGCGTAGCCTTGACGAGGCCTTGCCCTTCTATCGCGACGTGCTGGGCTTGCCGCTCCGCGAGCGGCGGCCCCTGCCGGACCGCGGCCTGAACGTCGCCTTCGTCGGGGTGGGCGAGAGCCAGATCGAGCTGCTGGAGCCAATGGACCCCGAAGGCACCGTCGCGCGCTTTCTCGCCCGGCGCGGCGAGGGCCTGCACCACGTCTGCTTCGAGGTGCCCGACGTGGACGCCGCGATCGCCGAGCTGGCGGCGCGGGGCGTCGAGCTGATCGACCGCCACGCCGCCCCGGGCGCGCAGGGCCGCGTCGCCTTCCTGCACCCGCGCGCCGGCCACGGCGTCCTGATCGAGCTGCAAGAGACGAGCCTTGCCGGCGCGCCGCCGAGCGAGGCGCCATGAGCGACGCCCCACCCCCGCCAGCCGCCCCCGCGCGGCCCGAAACGGCGCGAGCGGCGCTCGCGCCGCCGATCCGCGTGCTCGTCGCGAAGCCCGGCCTCGACGGCCACGATCGCGGCGCCAAGGTCGTGGCCCGCGCGCTCCGCGACGCGGGGATGGAAGTCGTCTACACCGGCATCCGCCAGACGCCCGCCACGATCGCCGAGGCGGCGCTGCAGGAGGACGCCGAGGCGGTCGGCCTCAGCATCCTCTCCGGCGCCCACCTGACCCTCGTGCCGCGCGTTCTGGAGGAGCTGCGCGCGCGCGGCCTCGACGACGTGGTATTGTGGGTAGGCGGCATCATTCCTGCCGCCGACGTGCCGGCGCTGCGCGCGCTCGGCGTGGCCGCGGTGTTCGGACCCGGTAGCCCGATGGCCGACACGGTCCAGTTCGTCCAGGAGGCGGTAGCCGCGCGACGGGCAGCCAGCGGCGCACCCAGACCGAGCGCGCCGTGACGCAGCCCACGCCGCCGGGCCGGTCCCCGGCCGCCTCCGCTGTCGCGCGCGCGCTCGTCGAGCGGGCGCTGGCCGGCGAGCGGCGCGCGCTGGCCCGGCTGCTCAGCCTGCTGGAGGCCCGCGGCCCCGAGGCCGCGACCGCGCTGCGGGCGCTTTACCCGCGGGCCGGCGCCGCCCACGTAGTCGGCCTGACGGGACCGCCCGGCAGCGGCAAGAGCACGCTGGTGGCCGCGCTGGCCCGCGAGTTCCGCCGGCGCGGCGCGCGCGTGGGCATCCTGGCCGTGGACCCGACGAGCCCGTACAGCGGCGGAGCGCTGCTCGGCGACCGCGTGCGCATGACGGACCTGGCGGCCGACGACGGGGTGTTCGTGCGCAGCGTCGCCACGCGCGGCGCGGTCGGCGGTCTGGCCGCGGCCACGCTCGCGCTCGCGGCGGCCCTCGACGCGGCCGGCTATTCGCGTATCCTTATAGAGACCGTTGGGGTCGGGCAGGACGAGGTAGCCGTGGCCCGGCTCGCGCACACGACCGTGGTGGTCAGCGTGCCCGGGCTCGGCGACGAGGTCCAGGCGCTGAAGGCGGGCCTGCTGGAAACGGCCGACCTGCTGGTCGTGAACAAGGCCGACCGGCCGGAGGCCGAGCGAACGGTGGCGGAGCTTCGGCTGCTCCAGTCGCTCGCGGCCCCCGCCGCCTGGCAGCCGCCCGTGCTGGCCACGGTCGCCACACGCGGCGATGGCGTGGCCGCTGTGGTGGACGCCGTCGAGGCCCACCGCGAGTACCTGGCGGCCAGCGAGGCCGGCCCCCGCCGCGCGCTGGAGCGCGCCCGCGCGGGCGTCCTCGCCGCCGCCGAGAGCTGCCTGGCGACCCGGCTCGCGGCCGCGGCCCGAGCGCCGGGCTGGGAAGCCGCGTACCAGGCGGTCGCAGCGCACGAGCGCAGCCCATACGACGTGGCGGCCGAGCTGCTGGCCGCGCTCGATCTCACCACGGAGGCGTAGTTTGGCGATAGGCGAAGAGCAGCCGCACGGTCGGCGGGTCGCGCCGGCCCAGGACGGCGGGGCGGCCGCGCCCGCGGGCAAGCCCACAGCCGGCGGCCGGCGGGCCGCGAATCGGCGCCCCGCGGACGGCACCGAAGCGCGCACCACCGCGGGCAAGATCGCGCGCCTGCGGGAGTTGCGCGCCCGCGCCCGCCTGGGTGGCGGTGAGGAGCGGCTGCGCCAGCAGCACGCGCGCGGCAAGCTGTCGGCCCGCGAGCGCCTGGACCTCCTGCTCGACGAGGGCAGCTTCGAGGAGATCGACGCCTTCGTCACCCACCGCGCCACGCAGTTCGGGCTCGACCAGCAGCGCTACCTCGGCGACGGCGTGGTCACCGGCTATGGCCGCATCGACGGCCGCGTGGTCTACGTCTTCTCCCAGGACTTCACCGTCTTCGGCGGCTCGCTCTCCGAGGCGCACGGCGCCAAGATCTGCAAGCTTTTGGACCTGGCGCTGAAGACGGGCGCCCCGGTCGTCGGCATCAACGACTCGGGCGGCGCCCGCATCCAGGAGGGGGTCGCCAGCCTCGGCGCTTACGCCGAGGTCTTCCTGCGCAACACCCTGGCCTCCGGCGTCATCCCACAGCTCTCCGTCATCCTCGGCCCCTGCGCCGGCGGCGCGGTCTACTCGCCGGCGATCACCGACTTCGTGTTCATGGTGCGCGGCCTCAGCCACATGTTCGTCACCGGGCCGGACGTCGTCCGCACGGTCACCCACGAAGACGTCACGTTCGAGGAGCTCGGGGGCGCCGATGTCCACGTGGGCCAGAGCGGCGTCGCTCATTTCGTGGCCGACAGCGAGATCGAGTCGCTAGCGCAGGTTCGTCGCCTGCTGAGCTTCCTGCCGTCCAACAACCTGGGCGAACCGCCTGTCGCCGCGACCGACGACCCGCCCGACCGCTGCGAGCCGCGCCTCAACGAGATCGTGCCCGACGAGCCGACGCGCTCCTACGACATGCACGAGGTCATCCGGCTGATCGTGGACGATGGTGACCTGTTCGAGGTGCAGCCCGACTTCGCGCCGAACCTGCTCGTCGGCTTCGCCCGGCTGGGCGGCCGGCCGGTCGGCATCGTGGCCCAGGTGCCGAGCGTGCTCGCCGGCGTGCTCGACATCAACGCCTCGGCGAAGGGCGCCCGCTTCGTCCGCTTCTGCGACTGCTTCAACGTGCCGCTCGTGACCTTCGTGGACGTGCCCGGCTTCCTGCCCGGCGTCGCCCAGGAGCACGGCGGCATCATTCGCCACGGCGCCAAGCTGCTCTACGCCTACTGCGAGGCAACGGTGCCCAAGCTCGCGGTCATCACGCGCAAGGCCTACGGCGGCGCGTACGACGTGATGAGCTCGAAGCACATCCGCGGCGACGCCAACTTCGCCTGGCCCACCGCGGAGATCGCCGTGATGGGCGCGGAAGGCGCGGTCAACATCATCTACCGCGATCGCATCGCCCGCGCCGAGGACCCGGCCGCCTTGCGGCGCGAGCTAACGGCCGCCTACGAGGCGCAGCTCCTCAATCCCTACGAGGCGGCCGCTCGCGGCTACCTGGACGCCGTCATCGAGCCGCAAGAGACGCGCCCGCGCCTCATCGCCGCCCTGGAGGCGCTGCGCACCAAGCGCGACACCAACCCGCCCAAAAAGCACGGGAATATCCCCCTGTGAGCTTCCAGAAGATTCTCGTGGCCAACCGCGGCGAGATCGCCGTGCGTATCATTCGCGCCTGTCGCGAGCTCGGCGTGCGCAGCGTCGCCGTGTACAGCGACGCCGACGTCGGCAGCCTGCCCGTCCGCCTGGCCGACGAGGCCCACTACCTCGGCCCCGCGCCCGCCCGCGAGAGCTACCTGAACGCCGAGCGGCTCATCGAGGTCGCCCGGCGCGCTGGCGCCCAGGCGGTCCATCCCGGCTACGGCTTCCTGGCCGAGAACGCCGATTTCGCCGCCGCCTGCGCCGCCGCGGGCCTAGTGTTCATCGGCCCGCGGCCCGAGACGATGCGGGCGCTCGGCCGCAAGACTGACGCGCGCCAGGCGATGCGCGCCGCGGGCGTGCCGACCGTGCCCGGCACCCTGGACCCCGTGACCGACACGGCCGCGGCCTTTTCCGCCGCCGCCGAGGTCGGCTACCCGATCGCCCTCAAGGCCGTGGCCGGCGGCGGCGGCCGCGGCATGCGCCGCGTGGACGCGCCCGAGGACCTCGTCGAGGCGCTGCGGGCCGCCCAGAGCGAGGCGCTCGGCGCCTTCGGCGACCCGAGCATCTACGTCGAGCGGCTTATCGAGCGCCCGCGCCATGTCGAGGTCCAGATCCTCGCCGATTCGCACGGCAAAGTCGTGGCCCTCGGCGAGCGCGATTGCTCGATCCAGCGCCGCTACCAGAAGCTGATCGAGGAGTCGCCCGCGCCCGGCCTGCCCCCCGCCACGCGCGCCGGCCTGCTCGACGCCGCGGTCCAGGCCGCGCGCGCCAGCGGCTACGTGAACGCCGGCACCGTCGAGTTCATCCTCGCCCCCGACGGCTCTTACTACTTCCTCGAGGTCAACGCCCGTCTGCAGGTCGAGCACCCGGTCACCGAGCTGTGTACCGGCCTCGACCTCGTAAAGGCGCAGATCGCCGTGGCGGCCGGCGAGCGTCTGCCCTGGCGGCAGGACGACATCCAGCCGCGCGGCGCCGCCATCGAGTGTCGCATCTACGCCGAGGACGCCGCGAACGGCTTCGTCCCGTCGAGCGGGCCGCTTCTCGCCGTCCGGGTGCCCGATGGCCCCGGCATCCGCCTCGACGCGGGCTACGAGCAGGGCGACGCCGTGCCCCTATACTACGACTCGCTCATCGCCAAGCTCTGCGCCTGGGGCACCGACCGCGCCGAAGCGATCGCCCGCCTGCAGCGCGCGCTGGCCGAGTGCGCCTACCTCGGCGTCCGCAACACTATCGCTTTCCACCGCTACGTGCTAGCCCACCCCGAGTTCGTGGCGGCCCGCCACGACACCGGCTTCGTCCCGCGGCACTGGCCGCCCGAGGCCCTGCTGCCCGAGGCGGTCGCCCGCGACATGGCGCTCGCGGCCGCGCTCGTGCGCTACCACCGCCAGCGCGCGCCCCGCCGCGACGACGGCGCCCGCGACCACTGGGCGGCCCGCGGCCGTCTCGCAGTGACGCAGCGGGGGCTGCCATGAACGGAGAGACGAGCTACCAGGTCACCGTAGGGGAGCATACCTTCGACATAACGCTAGTCCCCACGGCCGATGGGCTCGTGGCCCGGGTCGGGGACGAGACACGCGCCGTCGCCTGGCACGCGCGGGCGCCGCACGTCGGCACGTTGACCGTGGGCGACCGTGTGTGTGAGGTGCTGCTGGCCGAGGGGCCGGAGACGGCGTTGGTTGCCGTCGACGGCTACCACGCCGAGGCGCGGGTGATCGAGGCCCGCGCGCTCCAGCTCGCCGCTAGCCTGCCGGCCCGCGCGGTGCAGGCCGAGCAGATCGAGATCCGCGCGCCCATGCCAGGCCGGGTGCTCTCCGTCCGCGTCGCCCCCGGCGAGATGGTGCCGGCCAACGCCCTCGTCGCAATCCTGGAGGCCATGAAGATGGAGAACGAGCTGCGGGCACCCCGGCTGGGCTGGGTGGCCGCGGTGCGCGTCGCGGAGGGCGACACGGTCGAGCACGGCGCGCTCCTCGTGTTGCTGAACACTACCCCGCCCGTCTGAGCGCGGCGCCATCCAGCTCGAACTATCAAGTGGTGCGGCCATCGCCCCCGCCGCGCCGCTCGGGCGCCGGCCGGCGCGCGAGCCAGCCGCCGTGACGGATCGCGCATCCGGGGTAGAATGCACTCGGGCGCACGACACCGCGCCCAGCCCACGCGCTGGAGGCCGGGGTGAGAGCGCAGATCATGTCCGTCGGCACCGAGCTGCTGCTCGGCCAGATCGTGGATACCAACGCCGCCTACCTGGCCCAGTACCTCTCGGGCCTGGGCATCGACCTCTACTGGAAGACCACGGTGGGCGACAACCTGGGCCGCCTCACTGACGAGCTGCGCCGCGCCTGGGAGCGCGCCGAGCTGATCGTCATGACGGGCGGCCTCGGCCCCACCGACGACGACCTGACGCGCGAAGCCATCGCCGCGCTGCTCGGCGAGGACATGGTCGTGCAGCCCGAGCTGGCCGAGCACCTACGCTCCTGGTTCGGCCGCCGCGGCCAGGCGATGCCCGAGCGCAACATCAAGCAGGCCACCCTCATCGCCTCCGCGGAGTCGCTGCCCAATCCCATTGGCACGGCGCCCGGCTGGTGGGTCGAGCGCGACGGCCGCATCATCGTTGCCATGCCCGGCGTGCCCGTCGAGATGCGCAAGATGTGGGAGGAGCAGGCCGTCCCGCGCCTGCAGTCGCGCCTCCCCGCGGGGGCCATCATCCTCTCGCGCACGCTCAAGTGCATCGGCATCGGCGAGTCCGCGGTCGAGGACCTCGTCCGCCCGCTGGTCACCTCGACCAACCCCACCCTGGCGACCTACGCCAAGCAGGATGGCGTCCACCTGCGTCTCACGGCGAAGGCCCACAGCCGCGCCGAGGCTGAGGCGGCGCTGGCTGACTTCGAGCCGCGCGTGCGCGCCCTCGCCGGCGATTTCGTGTACGGCGTGGACGACGAGACGCTGGCCGACGTCATCGGCCGCCAGCTCCGCGCCCGGCGCCAGTCCCTCGCCACGATGGAGTCCATCACCGGCGGCCTGCTCGCCAGCTACGTCACCGACACGCCCGGCAGCTCCGAGTACTTCCGCGGCGGCGTCGTCGCTTACACCGCCGAGGCGAAGTGCGCCCACGGCGTGCCGCCAGCCATCGTCGAGCGCCACGGCACCGTGGCCGCCGAGACGGCGCGGGCGATGGCCGAGGCGGTGGCGCGCGAGTTCGGCGCCGACGCCGGGCTCGCCACGACCGGCGTGGCCGGGCCGAGCGAGCTAGAGGGCCACCCGCCCGGCACCATCTTCGTCGCCCTCAGCTACCAGGGGCACACCGAGGTCGAGCGACAGAAGTGGAACACCACGCGCGCCGAGAACAAGCGCCGCGCCGTGCTCGCGGCCCTGAACCTCCTCTGGCGCGCCGTACGGGCCTGACGCCGTGAGCGCGCGCACCGAGCGCCTGGCCGCCCTCCGGCGTAGCCCCGGCCGCGCCGCCTGGGAGCAGCGCGTGGCCGCCGCGCGCGCGCTGCGCCGCCCCACCGGCACCTCCCACGACGCCGCCCTGCTCTACACCCCGGCCGACCTACCCGACTTCGACTACGATGCCCAGCTCGGCTACCCGGGCGAGTACCCCTTCACCCGCGGCGTCCAGCCGACCATGTACCGCGGCCGCCTCTGGACGATGCGCCAGTACGCGGGCTACGCCTCGGCCGAGGAGTCGAACCGCCGCTACCGCTATCTGCTCGCGCAAGGGCAGACCGGCCTGAGCGTCGCCTTCGACCTGCCCACCCAGCTCGGCTACGACGCCGACCACCCGCTCGCGGAGGGCGAGGTCGGCAAGGTGGGCGTCTCCATCTGCTCGCTCGAGGATATGGCCGAGCTGCTCGACGGCATCCCGCTGGGCGACGTCAGCACCTCGATGACCATCAACGCCACGGCCCCCATCCTGCTCGCCCTCTACGTGGCCGTCGGCAAGCGCCAGGGCGTCCCGCTCGCGCGCCTGTCCGGCACCGTCCAGAACGACATCCTGAAGGAATACGCCGCCCGCGGCACCTACATCTACCCGCCTGGGCCGTCGCTGCGGCTCGTCACCGACGTCATCGCCTACTGCGCCGCCGAACTGCCGAGCTGGAACCCCATTAGCATCAGCGGCTACCACATGCGCGAGGCGGGCGCCACCGCCGCCCAGGAGCTGGCCTTCACACTCGCGAACGCCATCGAGTACGTCGAGGCCGCGCGGGCCGCCGGGCTGGCGGTCGACGCCTTCGCCCCACGCCTCGCCTTCTTCTTCGACAGCCACAACCACCTCTTCGAGGAGGTGGCGAAGTTCCGCGCCGCCCGCCGCCTGTGGGCCTGGCTCATGCGCGAGCGCTTCGGCGCCCGCGATCCCCGCTCGTGGACGCTGCGCTTCCACACCCAGACGGCCGGCGTGACGCTCACCGCCCAGCAGATCGACAGCAACGTCGTGCGCACGACCATCCAGGCGCTCGCCGCCGTCCTCGGCGGCACGCAGTCCCTCCACGTCAACGCGCGCGACGAGGCGCTGGCGCTGCCTACCGAGGCGGCCGCCGAGACGGCGCTGCGCACCCAGCAGATCATCGCTTACGAGAGCGGCGTCGCCGACACCATCGACCCGCTCGCCGGCTCGTACTACGTGGAGTGGCTGACCGACGACCTGGAGCGCCAGGCCCGCGACTACCTCACACGCATCGAGACGCTCGGCGGCGCGCGGCGTGTCATCGAGAGCGGCTGGGTGCAGCGCGAGCTGCACGAGAGCGCCTACCGCTTCCAGCGCGAGGTGGACGCGGGCGACCGCGTCATCGTCGGTGTGAATCGCTTCGTCACCGACGCCCCGCCGGTCGAGGGCCTCCTGCGCGTGGACCCCGCGGTGCGCGACCGCCAGGCCCGGCGCCTGCAGGATTTGCGCACCCGCCGCGACGCCGCGGCCGTGGCCGCGGCGCTCGCCGACCTCCACCGCGCCGCGGCCGGCAGCGCCAACACCATGCCGGCCATCATCCGCGCCGTCGAGGCCTACGCGACCCTCGGCGAGATCGCCGACACCCTGCGCGAGGTCTTCGGTGAGGCGCCCGCTGGCGCGGGCCTGTAGTCGCGATCGTCTAAAGTCACTGCCAGCGCCCTGGTAAACGCGATTCCCAAAGGCAGGGAGGGAGCACCAATGGCGAACAGTATCCTGGTGCCACTGGATGGGTCCGAGCTAGCCCACGCCGCCGTGCCATACGCCGAGGCGATCGCCCGCGCCCTGGGCTGGAGCATCGTCGTGCTCAAGGTCGTTTCCGGCGATCCTGCGCGCCATCCTCGCCCGGGCAGCGCCCCGATCGAGGCGCCGCTGGAAGACGAGACAGCCCCCCAGCCCGGCTACCAGCTCTTCCAGGCCGAGGAGGCCGCGGCGATGGACGAGCTGGCGCCTACCGTTTCGCGGCTCCGTGCGGTGGGCCTCACCGCCGAGCCGGAGGTCGGCGTCGGCGACGCGCGCGACGTCATCGTCCAGCGCGCCGGCGAGCCGGACGTGGCCATCGTCGTCATGGCCAGCCACGGACGCACGGGCCTCGCCCGCATCTTCCGCGGCAGCGTCGCCGCCGCGGTCGTCGACCGCAGCGCGCGCCCCGTGCTCGTCGTGCGGCCTTTCCGCGACGAGCAGGCGCGCGTGGACCTGGAGCACGCCGAGCGGCTGCCGCCCGAGCACGTGGACGCCCTCCGCCGCGCCGTGGACGAGGTGGCTCCATAAGCCGGACCAGGCGCGTAACGCGGCCGGCGCGCCCACCAGACCGCGCCAGCCGCCCGCGGCACGCCGTACCGCGCGGCGACCGTCCCGCACGCCGACTACGGAACGGTCCGGCGCCTTCACGGCGCTCCGCGACGCCGTTGCGGACCTGTACGCCGCCACCGCGCGCCGACTACGGAACCGTCCGGCGCCCGCTACCGCATGGGGTAGGGCGGGGGCTCGTCCCCCGCCGCCCGGCGCCGCGGAACGCTAAATCACCTCAACAACCGCCGTGCGCCGGCCGCTTACACGCCCGCGGCCGCTGGCGCCAGCAGCCCCACCCGCTCCAGGTCCGCGCGCATCGCCTCGCGCTCCGCCGGCGCGATCTCGCGCAGCGGCAGCCGCACCGGCCCCGCCGCGAGGCCCAGCAGCTCCGTCCACGCCTTCAGGTAGGCAATCGGGATGACGCGCTGCTCGCGCCACCAGCGAGCCAGCCAGCGCTCCTGCAGTTCGCGGTACGGCTCCAGCTCCGCCGCGATGCGCGCCGCCTCCTCGAACCGGCCCGCCAGCCCCAGCTCGGTGTACTCGCGCAGGCGGTGCTCCGTGGCCGTCTGGAACAGGAATGGCGTCGCCGACGACATGTACGCGCGCTGGCCGTGGTCGCGCATCAGCGTCAGCCACGCCCGCTCCGACGGGTGGCTGAGCACGATCCGGTCGCCGCACAGCCGCTCCACGGCCGCGTAGTGCTCCAGCGAGCCGCCGATCTTGATCCCGCAGACGTTCTCCAGCTCCGCCACGCGCGCGATCAGCTCGGGCGACATGCTGAACGGCGAGTACTCCGAGTCGAACATCCAGATGCCGATGTCCACCCGCGCCGCGACGAATGCGAACCACTCGTAGATCGCCGCCTCGTCCATGGCCGGGTAGTACGGGTTGATCAGCGCGACGTAATCCGCGCCCACCTCCTGCGCGTGGCGCGTCAGCTCCACCGTCTCGTGCGCCGCGTGGTGGGCCGTCTGCGCGATCGTCAGGCACTTGCCCCGCGCTTCCTCGACCACCGCCTCCACCACCCGCCGCCGCTCGGCCGTCGTGAGCGCCCAGAACTCCCCCATATTGCCCGTGCAGAACACGCCGTCCACCTGCAGCACGTCGGTGAAGTGCCGCATGTTCCGCCGCAGGCCCGCCTCGTCCAGCTCCCCATCCGGCGTGAAGGGCGTCGTGATCGCCGCCCACAGCCCCCGGAACTGCGCGCGGGCAGCCTGCTTCGCTTCCGACTTCCGGTAGTTCATGCGCTCCCTCCAGCGTTCCGTCCCCGCGGCAGCCGCGCCGCACCTATCCGAGCGGGGCCAAGACACCCCTCGTGGAGTCCCGCCGGCCCCGCCCAGGTCCCGCCCCTGCTCGGCACCGCACCCGTGCGCCTGGCGTGCCCTCTCCAGGCGCGCAAGCTCATCCAAGGGCGCGTCGCAGCGACACCTGTGGCGGCATTGTAACCCGGTTTCTCTAGGGGCCGCGCCACGCCGTCTGCCATAGTCTGCCAGCCGATTCGCCAGGCTGCCCAGGCCCGCGCGCGGTCGGCCAGCCGCGGACAAGGAGCAACGGATGCCGCTCGTGCAGGCCACCGATGCCGGCCGCTGTGGAAACTGCGGCCGCGCCCTGCTGATCCCACTCCTGCGTGAAGTCGCCCCGGCCCCGGGCGGCACGGCCGCGCGGGCGCTCGCCCGCTGCGCGCGCTGCGGCAGCCGCAACCTGATGCACCCCGTCCCCGACCGCACGCGCGAGCAGCGCACCGCCGCGATCGGCTTCGTCACCCGCGGCGCCCCCCGCCACCCGCGCTGATCCGCCTGCCCCCCGGCAACCCACCGTCCAGGCCCAGGGCTGCGCCGCGGCCGCGTCCCAACACGCCGCGCAGACGCGCGCCGCGGCTCCACCCCGCATCAGCCGCGCAGCCGATCAGGGGCTCGTGCGGCAGCCAGCGCGGGCTCCTCCGCCGGGTCAGGCCGGGCGCGGGGCAGTCAACCAGCGTTCGGTCCCGCCACGGACGGGCAACGTACAGGGATTAGAGTCTGCGGCGCGCGCTGGCGGCGCACAGGCGAACGCTCCGGTGGAGGGGCGCGGGCGGCGTCCAGGGATTTGGTAAACTCCTGTCAGTACTCTCGGGCCCGTAGCTCAGTGGATAGAGCGGCGGACTTCTAATCCGCTGGTCGGGGGTTCGAATCCCTCCGGGCCTGCCTCTGCAACCTCAACCCTCATGGAAGAAACGGGAACGCCCCTCGTACACAACGGCTCCGCGGAGCTGCTGGATCACACCGCCAGGGCAGACGGGCGTCCCCGATGAGGCGATGATGGGCGGCCCGGGAGGGACGGGAACCGGGCGGTCAGCTCGCCGTGTCCTCGCTCGGCTCCTCGTCCTGCTCATGGTCCCGCTGGCCCACCGGCACGCGCCGTACTGGCAGTGGCTCCCAGGGAAACTCGGTATCCACGAAGTTCTCCGGCATGGTGCACCTCACGCCCAGTTTGGTCTAAGTATCCTGAGGACCAGTTGCGCTCTGGTGGCGTGCGGGCCGCACGTGCGGTTGAGCCGCCCACCGGGGCAGGACGGGCGCCGGGGGCAGTAACCTGCCGACCGCGGCGCCGTCCTGGAGCAGCGGCGTCGCCTCGCTGTAGCGTGAATCGTGCAGGCCGCTCGGCACTAATACACGATCAGGCGACGCTCTTACCCAAGCACCTTAGCCGAAGAGACATCAGGGTAAGGGTACTGACGGTGAGCTGCCTCCGCCACGGGGCGCCGCCGGCTCGTCGGAGGCTGGGCCGCACGAGCGCGGCAGGCTCAGGTCCGCGGCCAGCTCGGCCGCCGAGGCGCTGAAGCGGTCGAAGGCCTCCCGCAGGTGGGCCACCTCGTAGTGCGCGTAGATGCGCTTGGTCGTCTCGGGCGAGGCGTGCCCGAGGATGTCTTGCACCTCGGAGAGCTTCGCCCCACGGTTCAACATAACACTCGCCTTCGTGTGGCGGAAGGCGTGCGGCGTCGCGCGCACGCCAGCCAGGCGCGCGTAGCGGCCCACGATTTGCCAAATCGACTGCGGCGACAGGCGATAGCGCTCCCCGCGCGGCCCTGGGCGGCCCCGCGCGCGGTCGTGCCGCAGAAACAGCGGCGCGCAGGCGTCGTCGCGCGCACTGAGGTATTCCCGCACCGCCGCGAGCGCCTCGTCGCTCAAGAACACGACGCGCTCCTTGTCGCCCTTGCCCGTGATGAGCGCCTCGCCGCGCCAGCCATCCTCTAGGTCGTCGCGGTCCAGCCGCGACACCTCCTCACGGCGCATGCCGCTGCTGTACAGAACGTGCAGCAGCGCGCGATCGCGCAGCAGCGTCAGCCGCTGCGCCTCGCTCGCCCGCGCGGGCACCTCCAGCGCGTCCGCGGTCACCACGATCAGCGGCAGCCGCCGGTCGATCCGCGGCGTGCGGTACTGCCCGCGCCCCACAATCTCCGCGAGCCGTCCCCGCACGCGCTCGAACGAGGCGTCCGCCGCTGCCCAGCCACGCCGGTCCAGGAAGCGGTACAGCGCGCGCAGCGCCGCCAGGTAGGTGACTACCGTGGGGCGCCGCTCGCGGCCATACTGACCCACCAGCCAGGTATGGTACTCCTCGACGGCCGCTAAGGGTAGGTCGGACACTAGCAGCGCGTCTGGGTCCGAACCGCGCTCGCGCAGGTACTCGACGAAACGGCGCAAGCCGCTCGCGTACGTCGCGCGAGTGCGCGGCGAGCGGCCGGCCAGGCTCGCCAGGAACGCCTCGCAGGCCCGCGTGACGGTCGGGATGCCGTTGTCCTGAACTCCCACTACCTGTCCAGCCGCGCCTTGATCGTCGGCCGCGCGGTCGGCCGCGAAGGCGGTGCCCAACCGTAGTCTACCGCGTCCGAGCGGGCGCCGGGCGCTCGTGACGGGGCCTGTGACACGACCGTAGCCGTCCAGGATCCTCGCCTGGGCGGGCGGCCAATCTGGCACGGGGCTTGCAAACCGGAGCACTGAGCCTGAGACCGAGACCAGCCGCGCGCCTGGAGCCGCCGCATGTCGCTAGCAGCCGCGCCAACATCCCTCTCGTTGACTCCCACCGCGTTTAGCCAGCGGCTCCTCGAGGCCGCGTCGCTGGACGCGCGGCGCAATCCACAGGAGCGTACGCAGCTCGATGCGCTGCTACGCCCCTTCGCGGGCGCGGAGGTGGATGCGCGGGCCTTCGAGAGCGCGCTGCGGGATCGCCAGCGCCAAGATGCAGACCTCGGCGAGGCTGCACGGGAGGTGCTGGCGCTGTGGCGACTCTGCAGCCGCTACGGCATGAGATAGCAGCCCCTACGTTCGAAAGCGGCGCGTGGAGCTACGCCAGCCGCGTCTACGCGACCCGCCGGGAACGGGATAGTGGCGCTCAAAAGCTACCGTGGCGGTCCTAATGACAGCGAAGCGGGGAGGCTATCTCGGCCTCCCCGCTTTCGTGTGTCGGGCGACGCCTAGCCCTTGCGCGAAAACGCCCCAAAGCGAGCGCTCTTCAAGCGCTGCCAACAGATGGCGCAGTAGCCGTGGCGCAGGCGATGCGTGATGTCCGGGCGGCGCTGGCAGCTCTGGCAACGGTCCATGATCCCTCCCCAAGCGACCTTGTCGGGTTCTTCTACAAGTCCCAACTTGTACTTGTAGTATAGACGACCCGCGCCGCCAGCGCAAGGGGGTTCAGCGCCTTTCTTCCAAACCTCGTAGCGGCCCGTAGCCCGTAGGGGCGGCTCTCGTGGCCGCCCGCGGCCGCCAGGCCGCCAAGCCGGCGCGGGCTCCTCCATCCCGGTCGGCCCGCGTGCCGGACCGCGACGACAGACCACCTCTCGCCGCGCCGCTGGCCGAGCCCAAGCGGCGTGAGCGGCGAGCCAGCTTCGGTCGGCAGGAGCGGTCCACCTCGCGCGGTCCCAGATCGCGACTGGCTGCCGGCGACCGGCCACCTCGGGGTGCCGGCCGCGCCGAGCCAATGATAGCCTTAATGCTAATTAAATCTACCATCGCTCTGAAACCCACCATGCTTGCTGTTCCTCGGGCCAAGGCGCGCGGACATGCCGCCCCATGCTGCTTTAACAGAAGCGCCCACCCGGCCGGCCGGGTGGGCGCTCGCGCTCGGGATTGACCTCTCGCGGCAGCCGCCGTGCGCAAAGCGATGCGAGCTACGGATAGATCCCCCGCGTGACGGTCGCCTCCGCCACCCGGCTCATGCCCAGCATCGTGGCGCCCACGCGCAGCGACACCCCGTGCTGCTCCGAGAAGTGCACCACGTCCTCGAACGCGGTGACCATGATCCGCTGCAGCCGCGCGTTGATCTCGTCCGCGGTCCAGAAGAAGGCGTCGCGGTCCTGCACCCATTCGAAGTACGAGACGGTCACGCCGCCGGCGTTGCACAGGATGTCGGGCACGACGAACACGCCGCGCTCGTTCAGCACCCGGTCGCCGCCCGGCGTGGTCGGTCCGTTCGCCCCCTCCGCGACGATCCGCGCCTTGATCCGCGCCGCGTTGCGCTCCGTGATCACGCTCGCCACTGCCGCGGGCACCAGGATGTCGCAGTCGACCTCCAGCACCTCCTCGTTCGACAGCGGCCTCGTGCGCGGCGCGCCGACCACCGAGCCCATCTCTTGCTTATAGCGCAGCAGCTCCGCGGGATTCAGGCCATCCGGGTTGTAGACGCCGCCCGCCTCCTCCGAGACCGCGACGATCCGCGCGCCCAGCCCGTGCAGCAGCCGCGCCGTGGGCTCACCGACGTTGCCAAACCCCTGCACGACCACCCGCGCCCCGGCCAGCGGCAGGCCGAGGTGCGCCGCCGCCTGCTCGATGCAGTACACGACGCCGCGGCCGGTCGCCTCCAGGCGCCCCTCCGACCCGCCGATGCTCAGTGGCTTGCCCGTAACGACGGCCGGGATCGAGTACCCGTGGTGCATGCTGTAGGTGTCCATGATCCACGCCATCGTCTGCGGGCCGGTGTTCAGGTCGGGCGCCGGGATGTCGCTGTCAGGCCCCATCAGCACCGAAATCTCGGTCGCGTAGCGGCGCGTCATCCGCTCCAGCTCCCGCTGCGACATCAGCCGTGGCCTGCAGACCACGCCGCCCTTCGCCCCGCCAAACGGCAGCCGCACGACCGCGCACTTCCACGTCATCCACATGGCGAGCGCGCGCACCTCGTCCAGGTCAACCTCGGGGTGGTAGCGGATGCCGCCCTTCGCCGGGCCGCGCGCCACGCTGTGCTGCACGCGGTAGCCGCTGAACACTTGCACGCGCCCGTCGTCCATCTCCACCGGGAAGTTGACGGTCAGCTCGCGCTTCGGCACGCGCAGCACGGCGCGGATGCCCGGGTCCAGCCCGAGGCGATCGGCCGCCTCGTCGAACTGCGCCAGGGCTGAGCTGAGGGGCGAAGTCTTGACCTTGAGGGGAGACGCCATTGTCTTCCTCCACTGCTTAGCCCGCGCCAGCCGCTCGCCGTTGAGTCGGATGCGGGCGTCGGTTTGGTTCCGCGGCGCGTCCTGCGTCCGGTCTGCGCGGGAGCCACCTCCCAGCGTCCCTCGCGGCAGGACGCCGCGCCCAGGAGAATTCTAGCGCGCGGCCGGCCGCTGGCCTGGATTTTCCGGCGCGCTCAGCGGGACCCGTCGTCGCTCGCGCCGTCGCGGCGCGGGCTGGCGCGGCGCTTGCGGCGCAGGTAGGGCGCGAACGTCCGCTCGATGGCGCGCGGCATCTGCCCGCGCAGCACTGTGCCCTCCTCCGTATACCGCTCGGAGAGCACCCGTCCGCGCCGCCGGAACAGGTCCACCAGGCGGCTCTCGCTGTATGGAATCGCCACCTCGACGACCGGCTGCTCGGCCGCCAGCACCGTCTCGATCCGCTCCAGCAGCTCGTCCAGTCCCCAGCCGCGCAGCGCCGAGACGAGCACCACGTCGGGCGAGGGCGGCAGGCCGAGCGTCTCCGGGTCCGGCGGCTCGACCGTGTCCGGCGGCACCAGCGCGTCTACCTTGTTGATCACGGTCAACACGCGCTTATCGCCCAGCTCCAGCTCGTCCAGCACCTCGTGCACGATCTCGTTCTGCTCGGCGGCGTGCGGGTTCGTCAGGTCCACCACGTGCAGCAGCAGGTCGGCCTCGTCCAGCTCCTCCAGCGTGGCCCGGAACGCCGCCACCACCGTCGTCGGCAGCTTGGCGATGAACCCCACCGTGTCCGACAGCAGCGCCTCCTGGCCGTGCGGCAGGCGCACCCGCCGCGTCAGCGGGTCGAGCGTGGCGAACAGCACGTTGGCCGCATAGGCGTCGGAGCGCGTGAGCGCGTTCAGCAGCGTGGACTTGCCGACGTTCGTGTAGCCCACCAGCGCCACCAGCGGCAGCGCCCGCCGCCGGCGAAGCTGGCGGTGCCCCGCCCGCGCCCGCCGGATCTCGTCAATCTCCCGCCGGAGCTGCGCGATCCGCGCCCGGATGCGGCGCCGGTCCAGCTCCAGCTTGGTCTCGCCCGGGCCGCGGGTGCCGATGCCGCCGCCCAGCCGCGACATCGCCGCGCCGTGGCCCATCAGCCGCGGCAGCAGGTACTGGTACTGCGCCAGCTCCACCTGGGCCCGGCCCTCGTGCGTGCGGGCGCGCTGAGCGAAGATGTCGAGGATGAGCAGCGTGCGGTCCACGACCCGCGCGTCCAGCGCCTCTTCGAGGTTCTGCTGCACGCGCGGCGTCAGCTCGTCGTCCACCACGACCACGTCGGCGTGGAGCGCCGCCACCGCGTCCTTTAGCTCGTCGAGCTTGCCCTTGCCGACGTAGTGGCTCTGGTGCGGCTTCGCGGCGCGCTGCACCTCGCGCCCCACCACCACCAGCCCCGCCGTTTCCGCCAGGGCCGCCAGCTCGTCGAGCGACGTCTCCACGTCCCACGGTGCGCCGGGCAGGTCGAGCGCCACCAGCAGCGCCCGCTGCGGCTCGACGGTCAGGTGGGGCGGGGCCGCCCCGCTGTTCGTGCGCTCCGTCGTCGCTCCTCCCAGCCGCGTGGTCATGCGGCTGCCCTGACGCACACGGCGTGCCAGCGCCTACAGGCGGAAGCGCTCCAGCCGCGCCAGCGCCTCCTTCAGCCGGTCGTCCGGCGTCGTCAGCGAGATGCGGAAGTAGCCCTCGCCGGCCGGCCCAAAGCCAACGCCCGGCGTGATCCACACCGCCGTCTCGTCCAGCAGGCGCAGCGAGAAGTCCACCGACTTCGCGCCCCGCGGCACCGGGCCCCAGACGTACAGGCTCGCGCGCGGCGTGGGCGCCGCCAGGCCGATGCGGTTGAGGGTGGTCAGCACCGCGTCGCGCCGCCGCTGATAGTGCTGGTTGCGGCCCTCCAGCCAGCTCTGGTCGCCGCGCAGCGCCGCGATGCCCGCGTACTGCACGGCCTGGAAGATGCCGCTGTCCACGTTCGTCTTCACGCGCCCCAGCGCCTCGATGGCCGTGCGGTTGCCCACGACCATCCCGATGCGCCAGCCGGTCATGTTGTACGTCTTCGACAGCGAGTGGAACTCGATGCCGATCTCCCGCGCGCCGTCCACCTGCAGGAAGCTCGGCGCCCGGTAGCCATCGTACGCCACCTCCGAGTAGGCGTTGTCGTGGCACACCAGGATGCCGTGCTCCCAGGCGAAGTCCACGACCTCCTCGAAGAACTCGATCGGCGCCACGGCCGCGGTCGGGTTGTTCGGATAGCCCAGCCACAGCACGCGCGCGCGCCGCGCCACGTCCGCAGGAATCGCCTTCAGGTCCGGCAGCCAGCCATTCTCCGCCCGCAGCGGCAGCCAGTACACCTCGCCGTTCGCCAGCATCGTGCCGATCGAGTACACCGGATACCCCGGGTCCGGCACCAGCACGAGGTCGCCCGGGTCCACCCAGGCCGTCGCCAGGTGCGCGATGCCCTCCTTCGAGCCGATCAGCGGCAGCACCTCGGTGTCCGCGTCCAGCTCGACCCCGAACCGCTCGCGGTACCAGTCCGCGATCGCCACCCGCAGCTCCCGCAGCCCGTAGTAGTCCGGATAGCGGTGGTTCGCCGGCTGCCGCGCCGTCTCCTCCAGCACCCGCACGATGTGCTCCGGCGTCGGCAGGTCCGGGTCGCCGATCCCCAGGCTGATGACGTCGTGCCCCTGCGCCCGCTTCTCCGCGATCCGCCGGTCCACCTCAGCGAACAGATACGGGGGCAGCTCCGCGATGCGTCGGGCGCCCTGCAGCGCGGGCGCGGTCCCTCGGGCCATCCTTCCTCCAGTGCTGAGTGCTGAGTGCTGAGTGGGAGCTGTCCGCTCAGCACTCAGCGCTCACGACTCGCCAAGCCACGTCCCGCGAAACGCGTAGGCGGCCGGGCCGGTCATGAACACCGAGCCGCCCGGCTCCCACTCGATGCGCAGCGTGCCGCCCGGCAGCGTCACGTCCACCGGGCTCTCCAGCCGCCCGCTCAGCACGCCCGCCACGGTCACCGCGCAGGCCCCCGTGCCGCACGCCAGCGTCGGCCCCGCGCCGCGCTCCCACACCCGCACCGTCGCGCTATGCGGCGACGTCACGGCGACCGCGTGGAAGTTCGTCCGCTCCGGGAACAGCTCGTGGTGCTCCACCAGCGGGCCCACCTCGTGCAGCGGCAGCGCCTCCAGCTCCGCGGCGCTCATGAACGTCACCGCGTGCGGGTTGCCCATCGACACGGCCGCCACCTGCAGCGTGCGCCCGTCCACGCGCAGCGCCAGGTCCAGCGCCCGCTCCCCGTCCGCCCGCACCGGGATCTCCCGCGGCGCGAACCGCGGCGGCCCCATGTCCACCCGCACCTCGTCCGGCCCGCCCGGGAAGGTCAGCTCCAGCACGCCCGCCAGCGTCTCCACCCGCAGCCGCTCGCCGTACTGCCCGCGGTCGCGCACGTAGCGGGCCAGGCAGCGCACGCCGTTGCCGCACATCTCGGCCTCGCTGCCGTCGTTGTTGAAGATCCGCATCCGCACGTCGGCGCACTCCGAGGGCAGGGCAAGCAGGATACCGTCCGCGCCGATGCCGAAGTGGCGGTCGCACAGCTTCACCGCCAGCGCCGCCCACTCGGCGTCCGTCCGCGCCGGCGGCTCCGCCAGGCAGTCGAGCAGCACGAAGTCGTTGCCGAGCCCGTGCATCTTCACGAAGTCCATCGCCGCTCTCCCTCGACCGTCGCCAGATACCGCGCCACCCGCTCGCCCACCCGCGCGGCCAGATCATCGCCCACCGCGTGCCATTCCAGGCGGGGGTCGCGCCGCAACCAAGTATACTGCCGCCGCGCGAAGGCATGGGTGCGGTGCCGAATCAGCGTCACCGCCTCCGCCAGCGCCAGCTCGCCCCGCGCCACCTCGATCAGCTCCCGGTACCCCGTCGCCGACAGGCTCGGCAGCGTCGGCGCGTAGCCCCGCGCCAGCAGGCCTTCCACCTCCGCCAGCCACCCGGCCGCCAGCATCGCCTCGATGCGCGCATCAATCCGCGCGTACAGCTCCGCCCTCGGCGCCGTCAGCGCCAGGTGCAGCGCCGGCCGCTCCGGCCCGCGGCGCCGCATCGCCACGGCCAGCGGCTCCCCCGTGACCGTCACGACCTCGATCGCCCGGATCAGCCGACGCACGTTGTAGCGGTCGGCGCGCTCGGCGGCGGCCGCGTCCAGCGCGCGCAGCCGCTCCCACACCGCCAGCGGCCCCTCGCGCGCGGCCAGCGCCTCCAGCGTCGCGCGCAGCTCCGGCCGCGGCGCCACCCGCGGCAGCGCCAGCCGGTCGACCACCGCCTGCACGTAGTGCGGGCTGCCCCCCACCAGCAGCGCCACCCGGCCCCGCCGGCCCACGTCGGCCAGCGCGGCGTCCGCGGCCGCCTGGTAGTCCGCCACCGAGAACGGCTCGTCGGGGTCCACCAGGTCGAGCAGGTGGTGCGGCACGCGCGCCCGCTCGGCGGCGGTCGGCTTGGCCGTGCCGATGTCCAGGTAGCGGTACACTTGGCGCGAGTCGGCCGACAGGATCTCGCCGCCGAACCGCTCGGCCAGCTCTAGCGCCAGCGCCGACTTGCCGACCGCCGTGGGGCCGGTGAGCACCACCAGCGGCGGTTCGCGGGAAGCAGCCATACGCGTGTTATAACTGCTCGCGAAGGGGGATTCGTGGAGCACGCCGAGACGCCGCTGGCCGTCGCCGTCGACCTGGGCGGCACGCGCTTCCGCGTGGGCCTCGTCGGCCGCCAGGGCGACCTGATCGCCCACACGGTCTACCCCACCGACGCGGCCGCCGGGCCAGATGTGATCCTCGCGCGCATCGCCGACGCCATCCTTCATGCCATCGCCAGCGCGCCCGCCGGCGCGCGCCCGGTGGGCGTTGGCATCGTCGCACCCGGCCCCGTCGACCCCTGGCGCGGCGTCATCTACCAGGCCCCCAACCTGCCCGGCTGGGAAGACCTGCCCCTCGCCGACCGCCTGGCCGCCCTCTGCCACCTGCCCGTCCGCGCCGGCAACGACGCCAACCTCGCCGCCCTCGGCGAGCACCGCTTCGGCGCGGGCCGCGGCGTCTCCCACATGATCTACTTCACCGTCAGCACCGGTGTCGGCGGCGGCATCATCGTCGATGACCACCTGCTGCTCGGCGCCCGCGGCGTCGCCGGCGAGCCCGGCCACATGACGATCGAGCTGCACGGCCGGCGCTGCAACTGCGGCAACTACGGCTGCCTGGAGACGCTCGCCTCGGGCACCGCCATCGCCCACGAGGCCGCTGAAGCCCTCGCCGCCGGCCGGCCGTCGGTCCTCGGCGGCCCAGGCGCCACGCCCACCGCGGCCGAGGTGAACGCGGCGGCCGAGGCCGGCGACCCGCTGGCCGTCGAGTTGATGGAGACGGCGGCGCGCGCCATGGGCGTCGGCGTCGTGAACCTCTTGCACCTCTTCGACCCGCGCATGGTCGTGATCGGCGGCGGCGTCTCGCGCTCCGGCGAGCGCTGGTGGCGCGCGCTCCGCGCCGAAGTCGAGCGCCGTGCCATGCCCATCTACCTGCAGGGCCTGCAGATCGTGCCCGCGGCGCTCCGCGACGACGCGGGCCTCTACGGCGCGGCGGCGATGGTCCTGTGAGCCAGTCCCCGCCCCTCGACGACCTCCGCCCGGCGCTCGACGCGCGCCTCGCCGCGTTCGCGGCCGCCGCGGACGAGCACATGCGCCGCCTGCTCGACGCCACCCCCCTGCCCGACGACCTGGCCGGCATGCTGCGCTACCACCTGGGCTGGGTGGACGAGCACTTCCGGCCCGCCGCTGCCCCGCGGGGCAAGCACGTGCGGCCCGCCCTCTGCCTGCTCACCTGCGAGGCCTGCGGCGCAGATTGGCACCATGCCTTGCCCTACGCCGCGGCGGTCGAGCTGGTCCACAACTTCTCGCTCGTCCACGACGACATCGAGGACGACAGCCCGCTGCGGCGTCACCGCCCCACTCTCTGGGCCGTCTGGGGCGTCCCGCGCGCCCTGAACGCCGGCGACACGCTGCTGATCCTGGCCCAGGCCGCCGCGCTCTGCGCCGAGCAGCACGACGCCCGCTGCCTCGCCGCCGCGCGCATCCTGAACGCCGCCTGCCGCGCGCTCTGCGTCGGCCAGCACCGCGACCTCTCGGTCGCCGCGGGCAGCGAGCCGCTCCTCGCCGACTACCTCGCCATGATCGAGGGCAAGACCGCGGCGCTCCTGCAGGCCGCCGCCGAGCTAGGCGCCCTCGCCGCCGACGCCCCGCCCGCCGCACAGGCCGCCTATGGCCGCTTCGGCCGCGCCGTGGGCATCGCCTTCCAGCTCCAGGACGACCTGCTCGACGTCTGGGGCAGCGCCGCTGCCACCGGGAAGCCCGCGCGCGAGGACCTGCGCGCCCGCAAGCACAGCCTCCCCTTCGTCCTCGCCTGCGAGCGCGCGACCGCCAGCGAGAGCGCGCGCCTCCGCTCCCTCTATTCCGGCGAGGCCCCCCTGAGCGACGCCGCCGTGGACGAGCTAGTTGCCCTGATGGAGCGCCTCGGCGTTCGCGAAGAGGCCGAACGCCTCGTCCGCTGCCAGCACGACGCCGCCCTCGCCGCCCTCCACGAGGCGCAACCCGCCCCAACCAGCGGCGCCCTCCTCCAGGCCCTCGCCGCCAGCCTCATCGGCCGCCAGGCTTAGCCCCCCGCCGCCCCCAGCCGCACCAGCACCTCGTTGCTCACCAGCAGCGCCTGCTCCGTCAGCCGTAGCCGTCTGTCCGCCCACTCGACCATGCCCAGCGCCTCTAGCTCCCCCAGCGCCGGCCCGCACACG
>Ga0070741_10004081_pt1 | contig 34724 bp, 23 predicted proteins | sample Coa_R1_4_FD_66440 | JGI IMG/M metagenome (GOLD analysis project Ga0070741, IMG submission 66440) | Surface soil microbial communities from Centralia Pennsylvania, which are recovering from an underground coalmine fire - Coalmine... | ecosystem: Environmental > Terrestrial > Soil > Unclassified ... | reverse complement strand
GAGTCGTTCGGCCTCGGCTACGAGACGCTCGCCGCGATCCAGCCGCGCCTGGTCTACTGCTCGATCGCCGCCTTCGGCCGCACCGGCCCGCGCGCGGAGAGCGGCGGCTACGAGGCGGTGATGCAGGCGTTCAGCGGCGTCATGTCGATCACCGGCGAGGTGGGCGGCGCGCCGGTCCGCTGCGGCGTCTCCTTCCTCGACCTCGGGACGGGGGCGATCAGCGCGTTCGGCATCGTGAACGCGCTCCTCCAGCGCGAGACGACCGGCCGCGGCCAGCGCGTGGACGCGTCGCTCCTCGCGACGGCGGTGAGTCTCCTCAACTACCACGCCGAGGGCGTGCTCGTCGCCGACGTCGTCCCGAAGGCGCTCGGGTCCTCGCACCCCTCGATCGTCCCCTACCGGAACTTCCGCTGCCGCGACGGCCGCTGGATCTTCATCGCCGGCGCGAACGACCGGCTGTGGCAGCGGCTCGCCGCCGCGCTCCGCCTCGAGCACCTCCTCGCCGACCCGCGCTTCGCGAGCAATCAGGAGCGCGTGAAGCATCGCGCCGAGCTCGAGGCCGAGCTGGAAGCCGCGATCGCCCGGCACGATGCGGAGCCGCTCCTCGCGACGCTCGCGGAGGCGGACGTCCCCGCCGTCCCCGTGAACACCGTCGACCGCGTCCTCGCCGACGCGCAGACGGCGGCGCTCGGGATGATCGAGCGCGTCCGCCATCCGACGCTCGGCGACGTGCCGATGGTCGGCTTCCCGGTCAAGTTCTCGAATATGACGCCGAGCGTGCGAGCGCCCGCCCCCCGCCTCGGCGAGCACACGGACGCCGTCCTCGCCGAGCACGGCTACACTGCGGCCGAGATCGCGGAGCTCCGCGCCCGACGCGTCGTCGCCTGAGCCGCCCCGGCATTGACCGGGCAGGGGCGCGCGGGAACAATCGGCTCGATGCCGGTCCTCGCCCGCGGCGCCGTCGCGCTCGCGCTCGTCGTCCTCGGCGGCTGCGCCCTCTTCACCCGCCACGGGCGGCCGGGCGTGTCGACGCTCGTCATCGAGATGCGCCGGCGCGGCGTCGTCCTCGCGAAGGTGGACGACCTCCCGGTGACGCGCGACCGCGGATCGCTCACGACCGAGCACCTCCCGATCGACCCGGGCCCCCACCGCATCCAGCTCGCGTACGCGCATCCCGCCTCCGGCCCGATCCTCCAGAGCGGGAGCGCCTGGGGCGGCGGCATCGCGTACGAGTGGCCCTACGTCGAGATCCCGCTCGAGGTCGAGCGCGGGCACGCCTATCGGCTCGCGCAGGAGGAGCTGCCGGGCGGCCGCCTGAACGGGTGGATCGTCGACGAGACGACGGGTGAGACCGTGGCCGGCCCGGTGCAGGTCTGGCCCCGCCGGTGACGGCGCGCTCGCTCCTCCGGCGCTGAACCGCGCTCGGACGGCAGATCGTGCCGTCCCCCGTCGGCGCCCGCCGATGCGCGCACGCCGCGGTTGCCGTGCGGGCGGGCGCGCGGCATGCGGGGAGACCGTGCGCGCGCTCCCCATCGACCCGCTCCTGCCCGACGTCGTCGCGGCGCTGCGCGAGGGACGGCGGCTCGTGCTGCGGGCGGCGCCCGGCGCCGGGAAGACGACGCGCGTCCCCGCCGCGCTCCTCGACGCCGGGATCGCCGGCGGGCGCGCCGTCGTCGTGCTCGAGCCGCGGCGGATCGCGGCGCGGGCCGCCGCGGCGTTCGTCGCGCGCGAGCGCGGGGGCGCGGTCGGCGGCGAGGTCGGCTACCGCGTCCGCTTCGAGCAGCGCGGCGACGGGCGGACCCGCCTCTGGTTCGTCACCGAGGGCGTCTTCTCGCGCCGGCTCGCCGACGACCCGTTCCTCGAGGACGTGGGGGTCGTCGTGCTCGACGAGTTCCACGAGCGCCACCTCCAGGGCGACGTCGCGCTCGCCGTCGTGCGGACTCTCCAGGAGAGCGTCCGGCCCGACCTGCGCCTGGTCGTCATGTCGGCGACGCTCGACACGGCGGCGGTCACGGCGGCGCTCGGCGACGCCGCCGTCCTCACCTCCGAGGGCCGTGCCTACCCCGTGACCGTCGAGTACGACGAGTCCCCGCCGGCCCCCGCAGCCCGCCCGCTCGCGCTCCGCGTCGCCGCGGCCGTCGGCCGGCTCCTCGACGCGCCGGGCGACGTCCTCGTCTTCCTGCCCGGCGCCCCCGAGATCCGTCGCGCCGCCGAGGCGCTCGCCCCGCTCGCCGCCGCGCGCGGGTTCGACGTCGTGGCGCTTCACGGCGACCAGCCGCTCGACGCGCAGGAGTGCGCGCTCCGGCCGGGACCACGGCGGCGCGTGGTGCTCGCGACGAACGTCGCCGAGACCGCGCTCACGGTCGAGGGCGTGGCCGCGGTCGTCGATTCCGGGCTCGCGCGCGTCGCGCGGCTCGACCCGCGCCACGGCGTGAACGTGCTCCGCGTCGTCCCGATCAGCCGCGCCTCCGCCGACCAGCGCGCCGGGCGCGCGGGGCGGACCGGGCCCGGCCGCTGCGTGCGGCTCTGGTCCCGGGCGGAGCACGCCGGCCGGCGCGCCCACGAGACACCGGAGATCCTCCGGCTCGACCTCACGCGCACCGTGCTCGAGCTGCGCGCCTGGGCGCTCGGCGACCCGGCGTCGCTTCGCTGGGTCGACCCGCCGCCGCCCGCCGCCGTCGCGCGCGCCGAGCGCCTGCTCGCGCGCCTCGGCGCGCTCGACGAGGCGGGCGCGCTCACCGACACGGGCCGGCGCATGCTCGCCCTCCCCGTCGAGCCTCGGCTCGCGCGGCTCCTCCTCGAGACGGAGCGCGCCGGCGCCGGCCGCGAGGGCGCGCTCCTCGCGGCGCTCGCGAGCGAGCGCGACATCCTGGCCGACGCGCGCGCCTTCGGCGGCGCCCGGGCCGACCGCCCCGCCGGTCCGTCGGACGTCCTCCTCCGCATGGACCTCTTCGCGGACGCGGCCCGGCGGGGGTTCGCGCCGGACGCGTGCCGCGCGCTCGGGCTCGACCCGCGCGCCGTGCGGGCGGTCGAGCGCGCGCGCCGCCAGCTCGCGCGGCTCGTGCCGTCCGGCGCGAGCGCCGACCCGGCGGCGCTCCGCCGCGCGATCCTCGCCGGCTTCCCGGACCGCGTCGCGCGGCGGCGCGCGCCCGGGTCGCCGCGGGCGCTCATGGTCGGCGGGACGGGCGTCGCGCTCGCGCCCGAGAGCGTCGTCCGCGAGGCGGAGCTCTTCGTCGCCGTCGACCTCGACCACCGGGGCGGGCCCGAGGCCGTCGTGCGCGCGGCGAGCGCGGTCGAGCGCGAGTGGCTTCCGACCGCCGAGACGCGCGGCCTCGCCTTCGACGCCGCCCGCGGACGCGTCGTCGAGCGGATCACGACGCGCTACGAGGACGTCGTCCTCGCCGAGACGGTCCGTACCGACGTCGACCGCCCCGCCGCGGGGGCCGTGCTCGCCGACGTGGTGCGCGCCGACCCCGTGGCCGCCGGCGTGGTCGGCGACGCGGAGCGGGCGCTGGTCGCTCGCCTGCGCTTTCTCGCGCGCGCCATGCCCGAGCTCGAGTGGCCGGAGGATCCCGACGCGCTCGTCGCCGACGCCGCCGCGTCGCTCGCCCGGGGGTGCACGACGCTCGCCGAGCTCCGCGGGGCGAACGTCGCCGCGGCCGTCCTGGCGATGCTCGGGCACCGCGAGCGCGCGGCCCTCGCGCGGGAGGCGCCCGCGGAGCATCGGCTCCCGAGCGGCCGAACCGTGCGCGTCCGCTACGAGCCCGATCGCCCGCCCGCGATCGCGGCGCGCATCCAGGAGCTCTTCGGCCTGGCGGCGACGCCGCGTCTCGCCGCCGGTCGGGTCGCGCTCGTCGTCGAGCTGCTCGCGCCGAGCGGCCGCCCCGTGCAGGTGACCGACGACCTCGCGAGCTTCTGGCGGACGACGTACCGGGAGGTCCGCAAGCTCCTCCGCGGCCGCTACCCGAAGCACGACTGGCCCGAGGACCCGCTCGCCGCCCGCCCGAGCACGCGTTCCGGCCGCCCGCGCGGCGGCCCCCATTGACCCCACCGGGGGCCGCCGCCACAAGCCGGCGCGGGAGGACGGACCATGACGAAGCGGACGATCGACCGTGGATGGCGAGCGGCGTTGGTCGCCGGCGTCTTCGCGACGGGATTCCTCTGCGGCTCCCTCGCTGAGCGCAGCGCCGAAGCGCAGCTCGGCCAGGTCCCCGGCAAGGCGATGGAGAAGGCGGGCGAGCAGGGCGGCGGGCTCGGCTCCGCCGCGAAGATGGGCGGCGCGATCGGCGAGATGCAGCAGCACGTGGACGGTCTCCAGAAGAACCTCGAGACGTTCAAGCAGGTGAAGGCCGCGCTCGGCGGATAGCAGCCGCGCCGAGACACCTCTCGGCGGAATCGGACGGGGAGGCGTGACGCCGGGCGCGGCAGAGGTGCACCGCGCGACGCGTGACACGCGAGTGTGCGACCGTCGTCTCGGCTTGACCGGCGGGCCGGCGCGTGAAACCTAGCGCTCCTGCGTCCGAAGACCGCCGTGCCCGCAGGACCCGACCCACGACCCATCCGGCGCCCGGCGCCGCGCTCGACGTTCGCCGTGGCGGCGCTCGTCGGCCTCGTGGCCCTCGCCGCCGCGCCGGCGCGCGCCTTCGATCTCGACACGGTCGCCGACCGCGCGCGCCGCCTCGCCGAGCAGCCCTACAAGGACGCGACGGACACGGTCCCCTCGTGGCTGCTCGGCATCAGCTACGATCAGTGGCGCGACATCCGCTACCGCGCCGACCACGCGCTCTGGCGCGACACCCACTCGCCCTTCCAGGTGCAGTTCTTCCACCCCGGGCTCTTCTACAACCGGGTCGTCGCCATCAACGTCGTCGGGAGGAACGGCGTTCACCCCGTCCCCTTCTCGCCGAGCCGCTTCGACTACGGGAAGAACGACTTCGCGAGCAAGGTCCCGCAGGACCTCGGCTACGCCGGCTTCCGCGTCCACTACCCCATCAAGAACCGCGACTACTGGGACGAGGTGATCGTCTTCCTCGGCGCGACGTACTTCCGGGCCGTCGGCAAGGACGAGGTCTTCGGCCTCTCGGCACGCGCGCTCGCGATCGACACCGCGGAGCCGTGGGGCGAGGAGTTCCCCTGGTTTCGCGAGTTCTGGCTGGTCGAGCCGCCGCCGAACGCCAAGGAGATGACCGTCTACGCGCTCCTCGACAGCCCGCGGGTCACCGGCGCCTACCGCTTCGCGATCGACCCCGGCGAGCCGACCACCGTGCAGGTGGAGTGCCGCCTCTTTCTCCGTGCCGAGGTGAAGAAGCTCGGGATCGCGCCCGCGACCAGCATGTTCTTCCACGGGGAGAACACGATCCGCACCTTCTCCGACTTCCGTCCCGAGGCGCACGACTCGGACGGCCTCCTCCTCGCGTTCGCGACGGGCGAGTGGCTCTGGCGTCCGATCGACAACCCTCGTACGCTGCACGTGAGCGGCTTCCAGATGGAGCACCCCCGCGGCTTCGGTCTCCTCCAGCGGGACCGCGACTTCGACCACTACCAGGACCTGGAGACGCGGCCGGACGAGCGCCCGAGCCTGTGGATCACGCCGCGCGACGACTGGGGGCGGGGGCGGATGGAGCTGGTCGAGATCCCGACGAACGCCGACACGAACGACAACGTCGTCACCTACTGGGTCCCCGAGACGATGCCGAAGCCCGGGGCGCCCGGCCGCTTCGCCTACGCGATGTCCTGGTACGGCGAGGACGGCGGGCGCCCGCCGGGCGGCCGCGTCGTCGCGACCCGCCGCGACGACGGCACCGTGAAGGGCGCCACGCGTTTCGTCGTCGACTTCGCCGGCGCGAAGCTCGCGGCGCTCCCCGCCGACCGCGTGCTCCGCGGCGTCGTCACGGTCGTCGGCGGCGACGAAGCGGCGGAGCTCGTCGACCAGCACGTCGTGAAGAACACGGTGACGGGCGGCTGGCGGCTCACGTTCCAGGTGAAGCCCCGGAGGAAGGACCCGATCGAGCTCCGCGCGTTCCTCGACGAGGCCGGCCAGGCGCTCACCGAGACCTGGTCGTACACGCTCCTGCCGTGAGCCCGGACGCCAGCCTCGCGGCGCCGCACGCGCGCCGCCTCGAAGTCGCCCCCGAGCGCCTCATCCAGGACTGGAAGGAGGCGCACGAGCGCGCGCGCGCGTATCTCGCCGCGCTCGACGTCCCGGAGGCCGAGCGCGACGCGCTCGCGGCCGAGGCGGTCGAGCGGGCGCTCGACGGCCCGTGGGACGGCGCGACGGAGGCCGTCGGCGCGACGCTCGCCGCCGTGCGGCGGCTCGTCCTCGAGCGGTCCGTGGACGGCGCCGGCGGCGACCCGGACGAGGCGTTTCGCGCGTGGCGGCTCGCGCGGGCGAGCGCCGGGAGCCGGTCCGCGCCGCGCGGCGCGTGGCGGTCGACGCCCGGGCTCTGCCGGCGGTCGATGGTGTCCGAGCGCATCGAGCGCGCGCTCTTCCGTCGCCGCGGGACCGATGCGGAGACCCGCGCGCGCGCTCTCTACGGGAGCCCCCTCCGCCAGCTCCGGCGCCGCCTGCCGTGGACGCGCGCGGCGCACCGCCGCCGGGTCCTCCTCTTCGCGCTCGTCCTGATCCCGACCACGGTCGCGAGCGGCTTCATGGTGAACGTGCTGCCCGAGCACGGCCGAACGCCGCTCGAGGTCGGCATCATCGTCTTCTTCGGCGCCCTCTTCGGGTGGATCTCGATCGGCTTCTGGACCGCGCTGCTCGGCTTCGTGACGCTCGTCCGTCACGATCGCTTCGCGATCACGAGCCTCCCGCCCTCGACCACGACGGAGCCGCGCGCCGCGCCGCCGGGCGGCGCGCGCACCGCGATCGTCATGCCGATCTGCGCGGAGCCCGTGCACCGCGTCTTCGCGGGGCTCCGCGCGACGTACGACTCGGTCGCGCGCGCGGGCGCGCTCGATCGCTTCCACTTCTTCGTCCTCTCCGACACCGCGGACCCCGGCGCCGCGATCGACGAGGAGGAGGCGTGGTTCGACTGGTGCCGTGCGGTCGACGGCTTCGACCGCGTCTTCTACCGCCGCCGCCGCGTCCGAATCGAGCGCAAGAGCGGGAACGTCGCCGACTTCCTCCGCCGCTTCGGACGGCGCTACGACTACATGGTGGTGCTCGACGCGGACAGCATCATGTCCGGCGCGACGCTCGCCCGGCTCGTCGACCTGATGGACCGCCACCCCGACGTCGGCATGATCCAGACGGCGCCGACGGCCGTGAACCGCCGCTCGCTGTTCGCGCGCGTGCAGCAGTTCGCGAGCCGGGCCTACGGGCCCATGTTCGCCGCGGGCCTCCACTTCTGGCAGCTCGGCGACGGCCAATACTGGGGGCACAACACGATCATCCGCGTCGAGCCCTTCATGAACCACTGCGGGCTCCCGCGGCTGCCGGGGCGCGAGCCGCTCGGCGGCGAGATCCTGAGCCACGACTTCGTCGAGGCGGCGCTCATGGGCCGCGCCGGCTGGACGCTCTGGCTCGCGTACGACCTCGGCGGGAGCTACGAGGAGGTCCCCTCGACGCTGCTCGAGGAGATGCGCCGCGATCGGCGCTGGTGTCAGGGGAACCTCCAGCACCTCCGCCTCCTCTTCACGGAGGGTCTCTTCGGCGCGCATCGCGCGCTCTTCCTGAACGGCGCCCTCTCCTACGTGTCGGCGCTCCTCTGGAACGCGTTCCTCGTCCTCTCCACGGCCGAGGCGATCTGGTTCGCGATCCGCGAGACGGACTACTTCCCGCACGGCCCGAGCCTCTTCCCGGAGTGGCCCGTGTGGCGCCCGGAGTGGGCCGTGTCGCTCGTCGTCGTGATCGCGCTCATCCTCTTCCTGCCGAAGCTGCTGAGCATCGTGCTGATCGCGGCGAAGCGCTCGACGCGGGGGTTCGGCGGCGTCGGGCGGCTCGCGCTGAGCGTCGTCCTCGAGATCGTGCTCTCGAGCCTCCTCGCGCCGATCCGGATGGTCTTCCACAGCCGCTTCGTCCTGCTGAACCTCCTCGGCCGGACCGTCGGATGGCGGTCGCAGGCGCGCGGCGACGACGAGACCACCTGGGGCGAGGCGCTCCGCCAGCACTGGCTCGACATGGTGGCCGCAATCGCGTGGGCGGCCACGCTGCTCCGCCTCAATCCGCACTACTTCTGGTGGGTGACGCCGATCATCGGCGCGCTCGTCCTCGCCGTCCCCGTCTCCGTGCTGACGAGCCGCGCGCGACTCGGGGATCTCACGCGCCGCTGGCGTCTCTTCCTGATCCCCGAGGAGCACGACCCGCCGCCCGAGCTGCGCGATCTCGGGGTGCGGCTCGCCGAGGCGCTCCGGCGCGCGGCGGCGCGCCCGGGGCCCGAGCGCGACGGCTTCGTCCGCGCCGCCGTCGACCCGGCGACGAACGCGCTCCATCGCGCGCTCCTCCGCGGGCCCCGCCGCCTTCGCCCGACGATCCGCGCGTCGCGCGAGGCGCTCGTGGCGCGCGCGCTCGCCGACGGCCCCGCGAGCCTCGTGCCGGACGAGCGACGCGTCCTCCTCCTCGACCCCGACGCGACCGACGCGCTCCATCGTCGCGTCTGGGCGCTCCCGGAGCGGGCGCAGGCCGCGCGGTGGGGCCGGCCGGGGGCGCCGCCGCCGCCTTGATCCCCCGCCGCGCCCGCGTGCGCCGTCTCGCCGCGGCCGCCCTCGTCCTCGCCGCCGCCGGCTGCGGGCGCGGGGAGCGCGGGAGCGCGGTCGTGCTCTGGGCGATGGGCCGCGAGGGCGAGGCCGTGCCGGCGCTCCTCCCCGAGTTCGAGCGCGCGCACCCCGACGTCCGCGTGCGGGTGCAGCAGATCCCGTGGAGCGCGGCGCACGAGAAGCTGCTCACGGCGTTCGTCGGCGACGCGCTGCCCGACGTCTTCCAGGCGGGCAGCACGTGGCTCGCCGAGCTCGCCGTGCTCGGCGCCGCCGAGCCGCTCGAGCCCACGTCCGATCCCGACGACTGGTTTCCGGGCATCCTCGACGCGAACGTCGTCGAGGGCGCCACGCTCGGCGTGCCGTGGTACGTCGACACGCGGCTCCTCTTCTACCGGCGCGACCTCGTCCCCGAGGCGCCCCGCACGTGGGACGCCTGGCTCGCGGCGATGACGCGCGCCAAGGCGCGCGCGGGCCCCGACGGCTGGGCGATCGTCCTCCCGTCGCGCGAGTGGGAGCCGCCCGTCATCCTGGCGCTGCAGGCGGGCGGCACGCTGCTGCGCGACGGCGACACCCGCGGCAACTTCCGGAGCGCCGGCGTGCGCGCGGGCTTCGCCTTCTACACGGACCTCTTCCGCCGCGGCCTCGCGCCGCGGAGCGGCGAGACGGCGACCGCGAACGTGTACCAGGACTTCGCCCGCGGCTTCTTCGTCTTCTTCGTGACCGGACCCTGGAACCTCGGCGAGTTCGCCCGGCGGCTGCCGCCCGACATGCAGCCCCGATGGGCGACCGCCCCGTGGCCGGCGCCCGCCGGCGCGCCCTGGCCCGGCGTGTCGCTCGCCGGCGGCTCGAGCCTGGTCGTGGCGCGCACGTCGCGACGCAAGGCCGCCGCCCGCGCGCTCGTCGCGTACCTGACCGCGCCCGCGCAGCAGGCGCGGTTCTACGGGCTCACGGGCGACCTGCCCGCGCGGCTCTCCGCGTGGGGCCGCGCGGGCCTCCACGACGACCCCCGCGCGCGTGCCTTCTGGATTCAGTTGCAATCCGTGCGCTCGACCCCCAAGATCCCCGAGTGGGAGCGCATCGCCGCGAAGATCGGCCAGTGGGCGGAGGCGGCGGCGCGTGACGAGATGACGACGGATCAGGCGCTCACGGCCCTCGACCGCGACGTCGACGACGTGCTCGCGAAGCGGCGATGGCTGCTCGGCCGGCGCGAGGCCGGCGAGTGAGCGGCGGGCGTCCGTCGACCGCGGGGTGGTGGCTGGTCGCGCCCGCGCTCCTCGTGATCGGCGTCTTCTTCGCCGTGCCGGTCGCGGCGGGGCTCCTCCTCGCGTTCACCGACTTCGACGTCTACGCGATCGCGCGGCCGGACCGGCTCCGCGTCGTCGGGCTCGCGAACTGGGGCCGGCTCGCACACGACGCGCGCTTCTGGGTGGCGCTCCGGAACACGGCCTACTTCGTCCTCGTCGGCGGCCCGCTCTCGATCGCGGCGTCGCTCGCCGCCGCGCTCCTCCTCGAGGCGCGGCTCGCCCGCGCGAAGGCGCTCTTCCGCACGATCTACTTCCTGCCGGTCGTGACGACGCTCGTCGCCGTCGCCGTCGTCTGGCGCGACCTCTACCACCCGCGGCACGGGCTCCTGAACGCGGCCCTCGCCCTGCTCGGCCTGCCGGCGGTCGACTGGCTCGGGGACCCGCGCTGGGCGATGCCGGCGATCATCCTGCTCGCCGTCTGGAAGAACTTCGGCTTCAACATGGTGATCTTCGTCGCGGGCCTCCAGGCGATCCCCGAGCGGCTCTACGACGCCGCGCGGCTGGACGGCGCGAGCGCCTGGCAGCGGCTCCGCCACGTGACGCTGCCGATGCTCGCGCCCACCTTCGTCTTCGTCGGGGTGATCACCCTGATCGGCTACTTCCAGCTCTTCGCGGAGCCGTACGTGATGACCCAGGGCGGCCCCGCGAACGCGACCCTGAGCGTCGTCCTCCTCATGTACGAGGAGGGCTTCCGCTGGTGGAACATGGGCACCGGCTCGGCGATCGCATGCGTGCTCCTCGGGATCATCGCGAGCTCGACCGTCCTCCAGCTCCGGCTCCGGACCGCGGAGGCCGAGCGCGAATGAGGCGCATCGCCGGGACGATCGCGGTGAACGCCGTCCTCGTCGCGGGCGCGGCCGTGACGCTGCTGCCGCTCCTGTGGATGGTGTCCGCGTCGTTCATGCCGACGGGCGAGGCGAGCGCCGTGCCGCCCCGGCTCGTGCCGAGCGCGCCGACGCTCGCGCACTACCGCGCGCTCGTCGCGCGCCTCGACCTCGCGCGCGCGTTCGCGAACAGCGCCCTCGTCGCCACCGCGACGACGGCGATCGCGCTCGTGCTGAACACGGCGGCGGGGTACGCCTTCGCCAAGCTCCCCTTCCCCGGACGCGCCCGCCTCTTCCGGGCCCTCCTCGCCGCCCTCGTCGTCCCCGCGCAGGTCGCGATGCTGCCGCTCTTCCTCCTGCTCACGTGGCTCCACGGCGTCGACACGTACTGGGGCGTCGTCGTCCCCGGCATGGCGAGCGTCTTCGGCATCTTCCTCGTGCGGCAGTACGCGCTCTCCATCCCGGACAGCGTGCTCGACGCCGCCCGGGTCGACGGGGCCGGCGAGCTCCGGATCGTCGCGACGCTCGTCCCGGTCCTCTGCGCCCCGATCCTCGTGACGCTCGGGGTCTTCACGTTCATGGGCACCTGGAACGACTTCATGTGGCCGCTCATCGTGCTCGCCGACCGCGCGCGCTACACGCTTCCCGTCGCGCTCGCGAACCTCGCCGGCGAGCACGTCCAGGACACCGAGCTCATGATGGCGGGCGCGGTGCTCACGGTGCTGCCCGTCGTGCTGCTCTTCGTCTGCCTCCAGCGCTACTACACGGCCGGCATCACGGCCGGCGGAGTGAAGGAGTAGCACCTGCGACGCGTGGTGCTGATCGGCCTCGCGGCCGTGGCGGCGCTTCTCGCCGCGCGCACGCCCGCACGGGGCGAGGCGCGGGTGCTCGACGATTTCGAGGACCCGTCGGGCTGGGCGGTGAGCGCGTCCGAGGGGAGCCGCGCCTGGATCACGAGCGAGCCCGGCCGCACCGGCGCCGCGCTCCGCGTCGGCTTCGACATCAACCCGGGCGGGGGCTACATCCTGATCCACAAGAGCTTCGCGCTCTCCCTGCCCGACAACTACGCCTTCGGCTTCTGGCTGCGCGGCGAGGGCCCGGCGAACAACTTCGAGTTCAAGCTGATCGACGCCCGCAGCCGGAGCGTCTGGTGGCGGCGACAGCGGGACTGGGCGCTGCCGACCGAGTGGCAGCTCGTCACGGTGCGGAAGTCCCGCATGCGGCTCGCGTGGGGCGCGAACGACGGGCCGCTCAAGCAGGTCGGCGCGATCGAGCTCGCGATCTCCGCCGGCGAGGGCGGGACGGGCTCGTTCGTGATCGACGAGCTCACCTTCGAGGAGCGCGAGCGCGCCGACGTCGACGGCGTCGCGCCCGCCGTCACCGCCTCGACGTCGGCGCCGGGCGAGAATCCGGCGAGCGTCCTCGACGGGCTGCACCGCACGGGCTGGCACACCCAGCCCCTGCCCCGCGAGCAGTGGCTCCTCGTCGACTTCGGACGCAACCGCGAGTTCGGCGGCCTCGTCATCGACTGGGACCCGGAGGACTGGGCGTCGGCGTTCGGCGTGGACGTCTCGACCGACGGCGAGACGTGGACGAACGCGTACCGGACGACGACCGGCCGCGGCGGGCGCGACTACATCTACATGCCGGACGCCGAGTCGCGCTACGTGCGCCTGACGCTCCAGCGGAGCGCGCGCGGGCGCGGCTACGGCATCACCGCGATCCGCGTCGAGCCGGTCGAGTTCTCGGAGTCGCCGAACCGCTTCTTCGAGGCGATCGCGCGCGACGCGCGGATGGGGGACTACCCGAAGTACCTCTACGACCTCCAGACCTACTGGACCGTGGTCGGCGTGCCGGGCGACGACAAGTGCGCGCTCCTGAACGAGGAGGGCATGCTCGAGGTCGACAAGGGCCAGTTCTCGATCGAGCCCTTCCTCTACACGGACGACGGGCTCGTCACCTGGGGGGCCGTCGGCACCGAGCAGCACCTCCGGGACGCGCTGCCGATCCCGTCGGTCGTGTGGAAGGCGAACGCGCTCCGGCTGACGACGACCGCCTTCGCGGCGGGCGAGCCGGGGAAGTCCGTCCTGTGGGCGCGCTACCGCGTGGAGAACCGCAGCGAGTCGGGCCTGCCCGTGACGCTCTTCCTCGCCGTCCGTCCGTTCCAGGTGAACCCGCCCTGGCAGACGGTCAACACGACCGGCGGCGTGACGCACATCCAGGACGTCCGCTTCGACGGGCGCGTCGTCTGGGTGAACCGCGACCGGGCCGTCGTCTCGCTCACGACGCCGGACCAGTTCGGCGCCGGCACGTTCGAGGACGGCGCCGTCACGCACTTCCTCGGGGGCGGCCGGGTGCCGCCCCATCCCGAGGTCTCGGACCCGCACGGGTTCGCGTCCGCCGCGCTCCGGTACAACCTCTACCTGGAGGCGCACGGCCACGCCGAGGTCGACCTCGCGATCCCGTTCCACGAGCCCCGGATCGCGGCGCTCACCACGCAGGCGGGCGACCGCGCCTCCGCGATCGCCGCGGAGCGGGAGGAGGAGGTGCGGCGGAGCTGGGCGCGGACGCTCGGCGGCGTCGAGCTCCAGCTCCCGCCCGACGGCACGAAGGTCGTCGACACGCTGCGCTCGACGCTCGGGTACATCCTCGTGAACCGCGACGGCGCCGGCCTCCATCCCGGGCCGCGGAACTACGCGCGCTCGTGGATCCGCGACGGCGCGATGACGAGCGCGGCGCTCCTCTCCATGGGCTTCACCGAGGAGCCGCGCGAGTTCCTGCGCTGGTACGCCGGCTTCCAGGGCGCGGACGGCAAGGTCCCCTGCTGCGTCGACCGGCGCGGCGCCGACCCGACGCCCGAGCACGACAGCGCGGGAGCGTTCGTCTGGGCGGTGGCCGAGTATTACCGCTACACGCGCGACGTCGGCTTCCTCGCCCAGATGTGGCCGCACGTCGTCCGCGCCGTCGACTACCTGGGCGCGCTCCGCAGGCGGCGGACGACGGACGAGTACCGGACGCCGGAGAAGGAGCCGTTCTTCGGCCTCCTCCCCGAGTCGATCAGCCACGAGGGCTACTCCGGGCACCCCGTGCACTCCTTCTGGGACGACTTCTTCGCGCTCCGCGCCGTGACCGACGCGGCCGAGCTGGCCGTCGTCGTCGGCGACGACGAGCACGCCGCGAGCATCGCGGCGCTCCGCGACGCGTTCCACGAGTCCGTGCACGCCGCGGTCCTGCGGACGATCGAGCGCCACCACATCGACTACGTCCCCGGCTCGGTCGAGCTCGGCGACTTCGACCCGACGTCGACGAGCATCGCGATCGCTCCCGGCGGGCAGCAGGCGAACCTCCCCGCCGCCGCGCTCGCCCGCACGTACGACCGGTACTGGCAGGAGTTCGTCGAGCGCCGCGACGGCGTCGTCGACTGGCAGGACTACAGCCCGTACGAGCTCCGGAACGTCGGCACGCTCGTCCGCCTCGGGCAGCGCGACCGCGCGCTCGAGCTGCTCCGCTGGTTCCTCGCCGATCAGCGCCCCGCGGGCTGGAACGCGTGGGCGGAGATCGCCTGGCGGGACCCCGAAGCGCCCCGCTTCATCGGCGACATGCCGCACGCCTGGGTGGGCGCCGGCTTCGTCACGTCGGTCCGGACCCTCTTCGCGTACGAGCGCGAGACGGACGAGGCGCTCGTCCTCGGCGCGGGCGTGCCGGCGGCGTGGGTCACCGCCGACCCGGGCGTCGTCGTGAAGCGCCTTCCGACGTACTGGGGCGTCCTCGGCATGACGATGCGTGCGACGGGACCGGACGCGGTCCGCGTCCGGTTGACCGGCGACCTCACCGTGCCGCCGGGCCGGATCGTCCTCCGCTCGCCGCTCTCCCAGCCCCTGCGCGGCGTCGTCGTGAACGGCCGCTCCGTCGAGAGCTTCACCACCGACGAGGTGGTGATCGGCGACTTCCCCGCCGAGGTGACGCTCAAGTACTGACCGCGTGCGATCGGCGGCCGTCTCGGTTAGAGGTCGCCACCCATGCTGCTCTCGAACGGGCGGTACACGGTCCTCCTGACCGAGGCGGGCGGCGGGCGCTCCACGTGGCGCGGCCTCGCGCTCACGGCGTGGCGCGCCGATCCGACGACCGACGCCGACGGCGTCTTCGTCTACCTGCGCGACGGCGCGGCGGTCTGGTCCGTCGCCGATCGGCCCGTGCCCGCGCGGACGCCGGCCGCCGTCTCCTCCTCGCCCGGCGTCGTCGCCTTCGCGCGCCGGCACGCCGGCATCGACGCCCGGCTCGAGGTGTGCGTCGTGCCCGACGCGGACGCCGAGCTGCGCCGGCTCCGGCTCCGCAACCGGACCGGCCGCGCGCGCACGATCGAGGTGACGACGTACGCGGAGGTCGTCCTCGCCGACGCCCCCGCGCACGCGGCGCACCCCGCCTTCTCGAAGCTCTTCGTCGAGACCGAGCGCGCGGGCGACGTGCTCCTCGCGCACCGGCGGCCGCGCGGCGCGGGCGAGGCGACCCCCTGGCTCGTGCACGCGCTCGCCGGTCCGGGACGGCTCGCGTGCGAGACCGACCGCGCCCGGTTTCTCGGACGCGGGCGCACGACGGCCGATCCCCGCGCGCTCGCGTCGCCCGCGCCGCTCTCGGGCACCGTCGGCGCCGTCCTCGACCCGGTGCTCGCGCTCCGGCGGACCGTGCGGCTCGCGCCCGGCGGATCCGCGGAGCTGGTCGCGCTCCTCGGCGTCGCCGAGACGCGCGAGGCCGCGATCGCGCTCGCCGCGCACGCCGGCCGCGCGCCCGCCGCGTTCGCCGCGGCGGGCGCAGCCGAGCGCGCGCTGCGGGCGCGGCTCGGGCTCGCGGACGCGGACGCGGCGGCGGCCGCGGCGCTCGCCACCCGCATCGCCTACGGCGATCTCCGACTCCGCCCCGGCGTGCGCGCGCGCGAAGCGGCCGCGCCCGGCCGCCCCCGGGTCCTGGCCGCGCCGCGCGGCCGGCGTGTCGAGGCGCTCGCGCGCGCCGCCGCGTACTGGCGCGCGCTCGGCCTCGACGTCGACCTCGTCCTCCTCGCCTCCGGGCGGCGCACACCCCACGACGTGCCGGGCGTCCGGGTCGTCCCGCCGGGCGCGCTCGCGCGCGCCGACCTCGCGCGCCTGCGGGCCGGCGCGCGCGCCGTCCTCGACGGCCGCGAGTCGCGCGGCGGCCGGCGCCGGCGGCCGCCGCCCGCGCGGTACCGTCCCGCGCCCGCCCCGCGGCCGGCGTCCGCGGACGCCGGCCGGGCGGCGCTCCGCTTCGCGAACGGCTCGGGTGGGTTCGCTCCCGACGGGCGCGCGTACGTCGTCCGGGTGGCGCCCGACGCGCGCCCGCCGATGCCGTGGATCAACGTGCTCGCGAACGAGGGCTTCGGCTGCCTGGTGAGCGAAGCGGGCGCGGGGTTCACGTGGAGCCGGAACAGCCGCGAGCACCGCCTGACGCCGTGGTCGAACGACCCGGTCGCCGACCCGCACGGCGAGGCGCTCTGGATCCGCGACGAGGACGCACGCATCTTCTGGTCGCCGCTCCCCGGGCCGACCTCGCCCGGGACGACCGTCGAGGTCACCCACGGCTTCGGCTGGTCGGCCTTCCGCCACGCGAGCCGCGGGCTCGCGCAGGAGGTGACCGTCTTCGTGCCGCCCGCCGACGCGGTGAAGGTGGTTCGCGTGCGCCTGACGAACCGGACGCGGCGCCGCCGACGCCTCACGCTCTTCGCGTACTTCCAGCTCGTCCTCGGCGCCCTTCCCGAGGACGAGCAGGCGCCCTCCGTCGAGACGCGGTACGACCGGGCGGCCGGGATCGTGCACGCCCGGCGCCTCGCGCCCGACGACTTCGGCACCCCCGTCGCCTTCGCGGCCGCCGTCGGCCCGCGGCCCGAGCGCGTCCGCGCGACCGGCGACCGCGCGGCGTTCCTCGGCCCGGCGGGCACGCTCGCGCGGCCCGCCGCCGTCGCGAGCGCGGGGACGCTCGACGGCCGCTTCGGGCGCGGGCTCGACCCGTGCGCCGCGCTCGCGGTGCCGCTCGCCGTCCGGCCGGGCGCCGCCGTCGAGGTGACGTTCCTGCTGGGCGAGGCGCCGGACGCGCGGGCGGCGCGCGCGCTCGTCCGGCGCTATCGCCGCCCGGGCGCGGTGGCGCGCGCGCTCGACGCCGTCGGCGCGCTCTGGACGACGCTCACGGACGGCGTGCAGATCGAGACCCCGGCGCCCGCGCTCGACGTCATGGTGAACGGGTGGCTCCCGTACCAGACGCTCGCGTGCCGGCTGTGGGGCCGCTCCGCGCTCTATCAGTCGGGCGGCGCGTTCGGCTTCCGCGACCAGCTCCAGGACGCGGCGGCGCTCGTCTGGCTCCGACCGGAGCTCACGCGCGCGCAGCTCCTCCTGCACGCGGCGCATCAGTTCGTCGAGGGCGACGTGCTCCACTGGTGGCACCCGCCCGCGGACCGCGGCACGCGGACGCGCTTCTCGGACGACCTCGCGTGGCTCCCGTGGGCGACGGCGGAGTACGTGCGGACGACGGGCGACTGGGGCGTCCTCGACGAGCCGCTGCCCTTCGTCGCCGCGCGGCCGCTCGCCCCCGGCGAGGACGAGGCCTATCTCCTCCCCACCCCGGCCGCCGAGCGCGCCGACCTCTACACCCACTGCTGCCGCGCGCTCGACCGCGCGCTCACCCGCGGCGCGCACGGCCTGCCGCTCATGGGGACCGGCGACTGGAACGACGGGATGAACCGGGTCGGCCGCGAGGGGCGCGGGGAGAGCGTGTGGCTCGGCTTCTTCCTCTACCACGTGCTCGGCGCGTTCCTCCCGCTCGTCGCGCGGCGCGGCGACCAGGCGCGGGCCGCGCGGTGGGAGGCGCATCGCGCGGCGCTCGCCGACGCGCTCGACGGCGCGGGGTGGGACGGCGCCTGGTACCGGCGCGCGTACTACGACGACGGCACGCCGCTCGGCACCGCGGAGGCGGCCGAGTGCCGCATCGACGGGCTCGTGCAGGCGTGGGCCGTCATCTCGGGCGCGGCGCCGCGCGAGCGCGCGGCACGCGCCATGGACGCCGTCGAGCGGCTCCTCGTCGACGAGGACGCGGGGCTCGTCCGCCTCTTGACGCCGCCCTTCGACCGCACGGCGCACGATCCGGGGTACATCAAGGGATACGTCCCGGGGATCCGCGAGAACGGCGGGCAGTACACGCACGCCGCGCTCTGGGTCGTCCGCGCGCTCGCCGAGCTCGGCCGGCGCGACCGCGCGGCGCGGCTCCTCGAGATGCTGCTCCCCGTCCACCGGGCGCGCACCCCCGCGGCGGTGCGCGTGTACCAGGTGGAGCCGTACGTCGTCGCCGCCGACGTCTACGCCGTGCCGCCGCACGTCGGCCGGGGCGGCTGGACGTGGTACACGGGCTCGGCGGGCTGGACGTACCGCGTCGCCCTCGAGTCGATCCTCGGCCTCGCCGTCGAGGAGGGCACCCGGCTCCGCGTGGCGCCGCGGATCCCCGACGCGTGGCCGGGATTCCGCGTGTCGCTCCGGCTCCCCGACCGTCGCACCCGCTGGGCGGTCGCGGTCGAGAACCCGACCGGGCGCGCGGAGGCCGTCGTCGCGGTCGAGGTCGACGGCATGGGGGGCCGGGTCGCGGACGGCGCGGCGCTCGTCCCGCTCGTCGCCGACGGCGGGACGCACGCGGTGCGCGTCACGCTCGGCGCCCGCGTCACGCCGTGAGCGCGCGGCCCGCGGCGTCGAAGACGTGGACCTGCTCGGGGTCGACGCCGACCCGGACCGCCGCGCCCTTGGCGAGCGCCGGCATGCCGGGCACGCGCGCGACGAGCCGGACTGCCGGCCGTGCGCCGTCGAGGCGGAGGTGCGCGAGCGTCTCGTGACCCAGGAACTCGACGTGCTCGATCGTCGCGCCGATCGTGCCCGGACCACCGCCCAGGCGGAGCGCCTCGGGGCGCACGCCGGCCAGGAGCTCTTCGTCCGCCGGCGCGCGCGCCACGCGCGCGGCCGCGACGGGCACCGTCTCGGCGCCCACCGCCAGGACCGGGCGGCCCTCCGGGCTCGCGACGACGCGGGCCGGGAAGAGGTTCATCGGCGGGTTCCCGACGAATCCGGCGACGAACGCGTTCGCCGGCCGCTCGTAGACCTCGCGCGGCGGCGCCACCTGCTGGAGCCGCCCGCGGTCGAGGACGGCGACGCGGTCGCCGAGCGTCATCGCCTCGACCTGGTCGTGCGTCACGTACACCATCGTCGTCCGCGTCCGCGCCTGGATCTCCTTGATCTCGGCCCGCACCTGCACGCGGAGCCGGGCATCGAGGTTCGAGAGCGGCTCGTCGAGGAGGAACACGGCCGGCTCGCGGACGAGCGCCCGGCCCATCGCGACGCGCTGGCGCTGCCCGCCGGAGAGCTGCTTCGGCAGCCGGTCGAGCAGCGGCCCGATCTCGAGCAGCGCCGCGGCGCGCTCGACGCGCGCCGCCACCTCCGCGGCCGGAAGCCGGCGCATGCGGAGGGGGAACGCGACATTCCGGCGGACGGAGAGGTGGGGATAGAGCGCGTAGTCCTGGAAGACCATCGCGACGTTCCGGTCCTGCGGGCGCGCGTCGTTCGCCACCCGCCCGCCGATGCGGATCGTCCCCGCCGACGGCGCCTCCAACCCCGCGATCAGCCGGAGCAGCGTCGACTTCCCGCACCCGGAGGGTCCGACGAGCACGACGAGCTCGCCGTCCGCGATCCGCAGGTCGAGCGCCGCGATCGCGCGCGTCCCGCCCGGGTAGACCTTGTCGACCGCCTCGAGCGCGACCTCCGCCACCTCAATCCTCGAAGAACCGTTCGTCCGCGAGCATCGGGAGCACGCGCGCCACGCTCGGGTCGCTCGCGAAGCGGCGCTGCACGCACCCGTCGCAGAGCCAGTTCGCCGCCGCGACGAACGTCATCGCCTGGTCGAGCGCGAGGTACGCGTGCGCGACCTCGCCCGTCCGCGGGTCCACCGCGTCGTAGAGCCCGAAGTCGCCCCAGGCGCCCGGGACGGCGGCGAGCGCGCGCAGGTCCGCGAGCGCCGCGTCGGGGACGACGGCGAGGGCGAGCGCCGCGGCATGCGGCGTCACGGGGCCCGGCGCGTAGCCGAGCGAGCCGAGGACCGGGACGCCGTATTCGCCGTAGCCGTCGTTCCCGGGCGTGCTGCTCGGCGACATGCCCCAGAGCTCGAGCCCGAGGACGTCGTGCGCCCAGCGGCGCTGCACGGTCGCGTGCGCGACGTCGTTCGTGCCGAGGCTCGCGGGAGCCCACCGCCGCTCGTCGAGCACGAGCGTCGGCATGAGCGCCTCGAACATGCTCCCGCCCCACGACGGCACGAACCGCGTCCCGCCCCACTCGTACCACCCCCCGAAGAACGTCGTGCCGCGGACCGTCTTCGCCCGCCGGCCGTGCGGTGGCTGCCGCTGCCAGCGGCACGAGGCCGGAAAGGTGCGAGCGAGCCGGAACCAGTGCGCCTCCGGCACGTCGCCGCGCCCGATCGCGATCAGGCTCCCGAGCCGCGACTCGGCGTAGAGGACGCCGTAGTGGAAGCGCGAGCGCGTCCCGCGCTGCACCCAGTACCCGTGCGACATGCGGCCCGTCGCCGGGTCCCAGAAGAACCGGTAGTCCTGCCGCGCGAGGAGCCGCGTCGCCGGCTCGGCGAGCTCCGGGACCGCCGCGCGCAGGACCATGAGCCCGGCCGTGAGCCAGGACGAGTCGACGAAGGAGACGAAGTGGCTCGTCCGCTCGCGCGACGTCGTGTCGTAGTAGTTGAAGAAGAAGCCCTCGTGCGTCTCGAGGCCCTCGAGCGTCGCGAGGAGCCGCTGCGCGAGCGCCACCGCCTGCACGCGCCCGACGAGCCCGATCTCGCGGGCCGCGACGATCGCCAGGAGGCGGAGGCCGATGCTCGTCACGTTCGTGTAGTCTCCGACGCGCGCGGCATCGCCGGCGACGGAGGTCGCGGCGAGCCGGACGTTGTCGATCGGCAGCCCGCTCTCGCGGTCGGTGAAGGCGACGAGGCCGCGCCAGGTGTCGCGCGCGAGCCGCCCGACGAAGCCGCGGTCGTCGGCCGGCAGCCCGCGCGGGTCGACGGCGAGGACGCGCGGCCAGCCCGCGAGGCGCGCGCGAATGGCGGGCCTCGCCGCCTCCTCGCCGCCGAACGACGCCTCCCACGCCTTCTTCCGCCCCGGCACCACGGCGTCCCGCGCGGCCGGCTCGACCGCGCCCCCGACGACGTCCTCGCCGAGCTCGCAGGGCTCGTCCGCGGACCCGGCGCGGTGCGCGCATCCGACCACCAGCGCGAGCACGGCCGCGAGCGCGAGCCTCCTCCACCCCGCCGCGGGCATGGGCGTCTCTAGCGCAGCGCCGCGGGCGTCGCCAGCATCGGGCGTGCGGCCGCGCGATGTATGCTAGGCTTCGCGGCGTGCCGGCGACGAGACGACGGAGGCGGCGGACGCCGAGCCTCGTCGAGTACCGCGCGCTCGCGGAGTTCCGCTACCAGATCCGCCGCTTCCTGCGCTTCAGCGAGCGCGCCGCGCGCGCGGCGGGGCTCGGGCCGCAGCACCACCAGCTCCTCCTCGCCGTGAAGGGGCTCCCCGCGGGGCGACGCCCGACGGTCGGCGAGATCGCGGAGCGTCTCCAGCTGCAGCACCACAGCGCCGTCGAGCTGATCGACCGGCTCGCGGCGCACGGCCTCGTGCGGCGCGACCGGGATCCGCGCGACCACCGCCAGGTCGTCGTGCGGCTCACGGCGCGAGGCGAAGCGGTTCTGCACGAGCTCTCGCTCCACCACCTGGCCGAGCTGCAGGCGATGTCGCAGGCGCTCGGGCGGACGCCGGGGATGCCGTTCGCCCGCATGGTGCAGGCGCTCGACCGCCCTCCGCCCCCGGCCCGGACGCGACGGCGGACGTGATTCGCCAGGGCCGCCCTGCCGCGATTTCATATCGTGTCACGATATGATTCAATCGATGGGATATGGCACTGGCGCAAGAGGTTCGCACGGTCGAGGAGGAGCTCGGGGCCGTCGTCGAGGAGCATCGGTACGCGTTCCTGGTCGGGGCCGCCGTCGTGCTCGGCGTCGCGGGTTTTGGCGCCGCGTGGACGCTCCTCCGCCTGATCGGGTTCTTCACACACCTCGCCTTCTACCATCGGATCGCCGCGGCGTACGCGGAGGCGCACGCGGGGCCCTTCGCGTACGGGCTCGGCATGCTCGCCGCGCTCGTCGGCGCGAACCTCCTGGCCGGCCTCGCGATCCGCTTCGGGCATCCCGCGCTGAGCGGCCACGGCATCCCCGAGGTGATGGAGTCCGTGCTCGAGAAGGAGAGCCGCATCCCGCTCCGCGTCGCCCTCCTGAAGCCCGTCTTCTCCGCGCTCGTCATCGGCTTCGGGAGCCCGTTCGGGGCCGAGGGACCGATCATCCAGACGGGCGGCGCGATCGGCTCCGTGCTCGGCCAGCTCGTGGCGACGACCGCGAACGAGCGGAAGGTGCTGATCGCGTGCGGCGCGGCGGCCGGCATGACGGGCATCTTCGGGACCCCGATCGCCGCCGTGCTCCTGCCCGTCGAGCTCATCACGTTCGAGTTCTCGCTGCGCACCGTCGCGCTCCCCGCGATCGCGGTCGCGGTCGCGTACGTCCTCCGGACGACGCTCCTCGATGCCGCACCGCTCTTCGCGATGCACCCGACGGCGTCGATCGGACCGACCGCGCTCGCGTGGTGCCTCGCGTTCGGCGTCCTCGCCGGCGCCGAAGCGGCCGGCATCACCGCCGCGCTCTACTGGCTCGAGGACGCCTACAAGCGCATCCCCGGGACGGGCCTCGTCTCCCGGCCGGTCCTGGGCGCGCTCTTCGTCGGGCTCGTGGCGTTCGCCGCGCCCGACGTGCTCGGCGTGGGCTACGACCTCCTCCGCACGGTCCTGAACGACCAGGCGACGATCGGCCAGCTCGCCCACCTCCTCGTCGCGAAGGGGGCGGCCTGGCTCGTCGCGCTCGCGTCCGGGACCGTCGGCGGCGTGCTCGCGCCGCTCTTCATCGTCGCCGGGGCGACGGGCGGGATCGTCGGCCACCTCGTCGGTGCGGCGAGCGGGATGTCGCCCGGCCTCGTGGCGCTCGTCTTCATGGGCGCCGTCTTCGGCGCCGGCGCGCGCATCGTCCTCACCGCGAGCCTCTTCGCCGCCGAAGTGACCGGGAACTTCGCGGCCGTCGTGCCCGTGCTGCTCGCGACGGCGGTCGCGACCATCGTCGCCGAGCAGCTCCTGCCCTACAACATCATGACGGGCAAGCTCGTCCGTCGCGGCGTCGAGGTCTCCCTCGACTACTTCGCCCGGAACCCCGGCGCGCGGCGGCGCCGTCCCGCCGCGCGCCCCGGACGGGACGGTTCCCCGGTCAGATGAGCGCGAGGAACGCGCTCACGACCGAGGCAACGCGACGGCGCGCCCGCCCGAGACGCGAGCGCGTCTCGGGAACGTCCGCCGGGCGGCCGTCCGGCCGCTCGACGAGCGCCCGCACCTCGGCGATCAGGTCGCGCTCGGCCTGGGCCTCCTGCACGATGCGCAGGAGCGTCCGCCGGACCTCGACGCTCGGCGCCTGGGTCGGGTTCCCGTCCGCCGCCGTGATGATGTCCGTCATCACGTCGTAGGGAAGCCGCAGCCGCGCCGCCGCGAGACGGTAGCCGAGCCGCTCCCCGAGCACGATCTCGCCGACCGCCTCGATCGGGCAGCGCCATTGTCCGTCCCGAAGCCGACCCTGGCGGTCGCTCGCGAAATCCCACGCCACGCGACGGAACGCCTCGTAGAAATCCTCCAACGTCATCCTTGTGTGCCTCCTCGGTACTGCTGCCTTGTCGCCGCTTCGGCGGCACTGGTGCCTTGTCGCCGCTTCCGCGGCTGACCGCCATCGCCACATGGGAGGAGGCGCCGGGGAGGAGGCGTGGCGGTGGCGTCCTTTTTCGTGGCGTCCCGCGGCCGGAGTGCGGTATGCGGGGAGCCGTGACGCACGAGGAGCTGCGGCGTCTCCTGCCGGCGTACGCCGCCGGCGAGCTCGACCTCGCGGACGCCGCGCTCGTCCAGGCGCACCTCTCGGCGGGCTGCCTCGCGTGCCTCGCCGAGATCTTCGACCGGCCGATCGGCGCGGCGGCGCGAGGTCGCGCGCTCCCGCCCGCCTTCCCGGCACCCGAGCCCGCACCGCCGCGGCACGAGACCGCGATGATCGGCGCCGCGACGGTCGCGATCCTCGCCTGCCTCGCGGTGTGGGCCGCCCACGGGCGCGAGGTGGCCCGGGCCCGCGAGCTCTCGCGGGCGACCGAGCGGCTGTCGGCGCTCGAGGCCGAGCGCGCGCACCTCGCGGAGCGCCTGGCGGCGGCGACGCGCGAGATCACGGTCGCCCGCGCCGCGGCCCGACCGCCCGCCGCCGCAGCCGTGCGTCCGCCCGCCGCCGCGGCGCCGCGGGCTCCGGAGCCCCCGCCTCCGCCCCCCATCCGCTACCGCGACGACCTGCTGAGCGTGCACGTGGTGAACATGCCAATCGACGCGCTCCTCGCGGAGATCGCGCGCCAGGCGGGGGCGACCGTGCGGGGCGGTCCCGCGGGCCGCGCCGTGAGCACGAGCTTCGACGACGTCCCGCTGCCCGCCGCGCTCTCGCGGCTCCTCGGCGCGGGCAACTTCTCGCTCGTGTACGGCGACGGGCGGCGGCTCCGCGTCGTCGAGCTGCTCGGCTCCGCCGCGGCCGCCGGCGCCGCCGAGCCGGCGCCGGCCGACCTCCTCGGTGCCGCAGCCGCGGCGCTGCCGCTCATCGACCGCCACCCGCCGATCACGCTCGCCGGCCGGCTGGCGCGCACGTTCTCCACGCCGACGCTCTCGCTTCGGGAGCTCATCGAGATCGGGCTCCACCACGAGGAGCGCGAAATTCGGGGCGAGGCGATCCGCACCTCGCTCGGCGCCGTCGAGAACGACCCGCAGCTCGCCGGCCTGCTCGACGCCGTCGCGCGCATGGACGACGCGACGCTCGAGCAGCTCGTTCGGCGGATCGCCGGCGAGCACGCCGAGGAGGCGCTCGTGCAGGTGAGCACGCGCGCGAGCCGGGGCGACCTCCGCATGAAGGCGACGAGCGTCCTCGAGAAGCTCCGCGCGAGCCTGCGCGCCGCGCAGGGCTGACGCCGCGCGTTTCCGCACCTCGTCGAACGCACGCATCGCGCGCCCCGACTGTCGGGATCCGCGACCGTCGCGCCGCCGGACGGGGTCGCGCCCCCCGGCCTCCGTCTTGCTGCCGCCGGGCATGAGCCCCGGATCGTCCTCGACACGATCGAGCGGCGGCGGTCGCGCCTGGTGCCGCTCGACCGGCGCGTCGGCCGCGCGCTCGACGCCGTGTTCGCCGCCGCGGGTCGCGCCGGCCGCCCGATCCGCAACCTCCTCCACGGCCGCTGGCTCGGGCATCCGCTGCACCCCGGCGCTCACCGACGTGCCGATCGGCGCCTGGACGGTCGCCCTCGTCTTCGACGTGCCGACGATGGGGCGGGGTCGCCAGGCCCTGGTTCCCGGCGCCGACGCCGCGATCGAGGTCGGGCTCGTCGGTGCCGCCGGCGCCGGCCGTCGCGCCCGGTACGTCGCGATGATGACCGTCACGCCGAGCGTCCCGTAGCCGTCCATCGCCTCGTGATGCCCGGCACCGCGGGCGCGCGCCGGTCGACGCGAACGAGACCCCCGTTGAAAGCGGCGACCCATCCGTGTCACATCTCCGCACGCGTGCACTCGCTGCGGTCCGTGCGTCCGTCCCCCTCGGCGTCGCGTGCGCCCACGCCCCGTGAGCCGTCCCGAGGGACGGCCGGCCCCACCGGAAGCGTGCTCGACGTCCTCTCGCCCCGCGGTCCGCGCTTCGCGCACGTCGTGTTCGCGGACGTCGCGCTGCGTGCGCGCCCGGTCGACCACGTGCCCCGCCACGAACCGGCCCCGCCGCGCACGGAGCCCGCCAGGCTCGCCGTCGATGCGTGGGAATTCATCGACTGGCTCTTCCGGCGGGCCGGCCTCGACGCCGCGGTGTACCGGTGGGACACGCTCGCTCGCCGGCTGCCGTCCTGCCTGCGTGCGCTCGGCAGCGAGACGTACGACGAAGCCCGACGGCTCGTGGAGCGGCACCCGAGGCTCCTCGACACCGCGCTCGAGACGCTCGTCGTCGGCGTGACGGGGTTCTTCCGCGACTCGTTCGTCTTCGCGGTCCTCGCCGACCGCGTCCTCCCGGCGCTGGCCGACGCCGGTCGGGGCCTGAACGTCTGGAGCGTCGGCTGCTCGGACGGGCGCGAGCTCTACTCGGTCGCGATGCTGCTCGACGAGCACGACCTCCTCGAGCGGAGCTACCTCGTGGGTACGGATTGCCGGAGCGCGGCGGTGGCGCAGGCGCGGGCGGGCCTGTTCGACGAGGACGCGCTCGCCGACGTGCCGGCCGAGACCGCGGCACGGTACTTCGAGCGCGTGGCGTCGGGATGGCGCGTCGCTCGGCCGCTCCGCGACGCGATGCGGTGGTGGGTCGGCGACGCGCTCCGGCTGCCGGAGATCGGCGCGTGGGACGTGATCCTCTGCCGGAACCTCGCGATCTACCTCTACCCCGACGCCGCCGATCGCCTCTGGCGCCGGCTCGCCGGGGCGCTCAGGGTGGGCGGGTTCCTCGTCACGGGGAAGGCCGAACGGCCCCGGCACGCGGACGGCCTCGTGAACGTGGCCCCGTGCACGTACCGGCGCGCGCGCCGATGGTGACGCCGGGGGCCGTCACCGACCCCCCGCGGGCGACGCGGCTCGCGGCGTCGGCGCTCGCCGCGGCCATCGCGCTCGCGGCGGCGGTGGGAGACGCGATCGCGCCGCCGGAGGTCAACCTGGCGATCGCGTACGTGCTCGTCGTCGCGGTCGCCGCTTGGAGCTGCGATCCGCGGGTCATCTGGGCGTTCGCCGCCGCCTGCATCGTGCTCGCCTTCGTCGGCACGTGGCTCGGGCCGCTCGAGCGCCACCGGCTGCTCGCCTACGCGCTGTTGAACCGGTCGCTCGCGTCGATGGCCATCCTCGCGGCGGCGGGCGCCGGCCACTCCTGGATCGTCGCCCGACGAAACGCCGTCGCGGCCGCCTCGAGTTTGGTCGAACGCAACACGGCCCTCGAGGCGACGAACGTCGAGCTCTCCCTGCGCGAAGAGGAGATCGCCCGCCAGAACGAGGAGCTCGTGTCGCAGAGCGAGGAGCTCGAGCGGCAGAGCGAGGAGCTGCGGCTCGCGAACGACGAGCTCGCCGTGCGCGAGCGGATGCTGAGCCAGCTCCTCGACCTCTCCCGTACGCTCGCGAAGCAGGTCACGTCGGCCGACGTCATGGCGACCATCTGCGAGGCGCTCACGCACCTCGCCGCGGCGGGCAGCGGCGCGTCGGCGATCTTCTTCCGCAACGGGAACCGCCTCGACGTCCGCTGCCACCACGCCTTCGGCCCGGACGGCCCGGACATCGCCGAGGTGCCGTTCGAGCAGTCGTTCACCGCGCTCGTCATGAGCCGCGCCGCGACGGCGTATCTCGAGGACGCCTCCCTCCGCCCGGACCTCCGCCTCCCGCGCGGCGGCGCGAACGCCGTCTACCGCTCCGTCCTGGCCGCGCCCATCTGGCTCCAGGGGCAGGTCGTCGGAACGCTCGAGCTCTACAGGCCCGCGCCGTCCCGGTGGGCCGACGAGCAGGCCGCCCTCATCACGTCGCTCGCCGCACAGGCCTCGATCAGCCTCGAGGCTGCCCGCCTCTTCGAGGAGGTCGGCCGCGAGCGCCGGCGGTTCGAGACCGTCTTCCACACGCTGCCGGTCGCCGTGATGGTCGCCGACGACCCGGAGTGCCGGCACGTGAGCGGCAATCCGGCGGCCGCGACGCTCTTCGTCGCGCCGGTCGACGCGAACTTCTCGCCCTTCGCACCGCCCGGGGAGCTGATCCGTCGCACGGACTACCGCGACGGCAAGGCGCTCGCGCCCGAGGAGTTCCCGCTCGTGCGCGCGATCCGCCAGCGCGAGCAGCTCCGGAACGAGGAGTTCGACATCGTCTTCGCGGACGGCCGCCGCGTCTCCGCACTCGTCAGCACCGCGCCCATCTTCGACGCGGCGGGACGCGTGACGGGCGGCGTGTGCGCGCTGGCGGACGTCACCCACCTCAAGCGCCTCGAGCGCGATCTCCAGGCGCGGCGACGGGAGCTGGAAGAGGCGAGCGCGCGGAAAACGCGCTTCCTCGCCGCGGCGTCGCACGACATCCGGACGCCCGCGAACGCGATCCGCCTGCTCGCCGAGATCATCAAGCGGTCGGCCGGCGCGCCGGACGCCGCCGAGCGCGTCCCGGCGCTCGCGCAGGACCTCGAGCGCAACGCGGCATCGCTCGTCGAGCTCGTGAGCGAGGCCCTCGACCTCGCCCGCTTCGACTCGGGGCGGATCGAGCTGGAGGAGACCGAGTTCTCGCTCGCGGAGACGATCGGGGAGGAGTGCCGTCAGCTCCGGCATGGCGCCGAGGCGAAGGGTCTCGCGCTCGTATGCAACGTCCCGGCCGACATCTGGCTCCGCGCGGACCGGGTGAAGCTCGCACGCATCCTCGGCAACCTGATCGACAACGGCATCAAGTTCACGACCGCGGGCGAGGTCGGGGTGACGGCCCGCCGCACCGCGGACCGCGGCATCGACATCCGGGTCGAAGACACCGGCTCCGGCATCCTCCCCGAGGATCGCGAGCGGATCTTCGACGAGTTCTTCCAGAGCCTCAATCCGGCGCGTGACCGCGCGCGCGGCCGCGGCCTCGGCCTCGCGATCTGCCGCCGCCTGGTCACCGCGATGGGCGGTGCGATCGAGCTCGACACCGAGGTCGGCCGCGGGGCGGCGTTCACGGTGCACCTCCCCGCGTCGAGCGTCCTGCCCCCGCGCCCCGCGCCGCGAGCGGACGTGGCGGCGCGGCGTCCCGCGCTGGGTCTCGACGGCATGCGCGTCCTGCTCGTCGAGGACCACGCGAGCACGCGCGAGGCGCTCGCCGCGCTGCTCGCCGTCGAAGGGGCGACGGTCGCAGAAGCACCCGACGCCCGCTCGGCGATCGACGCGCTCGCGGACGTGAACCCCCACGTCGTCCTCCTCGACCTCATGCTGCCCGACATGGACGGCACGGAGGTCCTGAAGGCGATCTGCGACGAGCGGCCGCCCGCGCTCCACGGCGTCTTCGTGCTGAGCGGCGACTTCGCGAGCCGGCAGCCGGAGCGCTTCACGCGCCTCGGGGCGACGGCGGTCCTCGCCAAGCCGGTGGACCCGGATCAGCTGCTCGCGCATCTGCGGACGTTCGTCGCGGTGCGCGGCTAGCCCCAGCGCTCAGCGCGCCGGGGCGACGTGGGCGCGCGGGACGATCCGGCCGCGCCCGACGGCCACGAGCAGGCCCCCCGCCGCGACGCCGGCAAGGCCGAGCACGACGCCGGGGCGCGCGGCGAGCTCGGCGAGCGGGGCCGCGACGGCGAGGTGCACGAGCGTCGCGGCGAGCACGGACGCGACGCCGACCACGAGGAGCGCCGTGCCGGTGAGCGAGCAGATGCTCCGGAGGCCGACGACCTCGCCCGCGAGCCGCTCGTGCAGCGCCACCTTCTCGTGCGCGACGGCGATGTCGCTCGCGAGCGCCTCGAGGAACGCGAGGTCCTCCGCGCGGAAGGCGGTCGACGGGTTCACGACCTCGACGACGCCGATGGGGCCCCACTCGGTCGTGAGCGGCGCGCAGAGCACGGCACGCGTCGTGATCGTGGTTCGCTCGTCGACGCCGGCGTAGAAGCGCTCGTCGCGCGCCACGTCGTTGACGAGCGCGCCTTCCCGGTGCGCGAGGACCCAGCCGGCGATGCCGCGGTCGGCGGGGAACCGGATCTCGGCGAGGCGCGACTCGGTCGTCGCCCGGGCCTCGCTCTGGCTCGCGATCGGGAACGAGAGCGAGCGTCGTTCCGCGTCGAGGAGGAGGAGCGCGCAGCCCTCGGCGTCGAACAGCTCCCGCGTCCGCCGGGTCGCGTACCGCAGGAGCTCGGCCAGGTCCGTGAAGGTGGTGAGGCGGCGGTTCACCTCGTAGAGGACGTCGAGGCGGTCGGCTGCCGTCGGCATCGGACGGCCCTTGTCCCGCACGTCCCGGATCCTGTCAACGCTGCGAGACGAGACGCGCGCACCGTGCATCGCCGCATGACCGTGCGTGCGCGCCATACCGGAATTCCGGTGTGAGCCCAATCTCGAAATAGCTTGACAGCACGCGGGCCACTGCGTAGCGTCGCCGGAGGAAAATCATGACGTTCGCCCGTCCGTCGTCGACCATCTTCGCCGCGCTCGCGTGCACGCTCTCGCTCGCCGGTCCCGCGGCCGCGCACCATCGCCAGACGCCGCCGATCGTGCAGCTCACGTTCTCCGGCGACAACACGCTGCCGCGCCTCGCGACCGTGAACGAGCGCATCGTGGTCGCGCTCCAGACGCCCGCCGGGCGGCAGATCTTCCAGCGTCAGGCCGACCGTCGCTCCTTCAGGCAGCTCACGAACCAGGGCGACAACGCGAACCCCTCCCAGTCGGCGAACGGCAAGGTCGTCGCCTGGGATTCCGACGCGCCGCTCGCCGGCGGCCCGCCGTTCACCGGGCGGCAGGTGTTCCTGCTGAGGCGAGGCGTGCTCACGCAGATCACCGACGACCCGACCGGCACGAGCATGAACCCGTCGGTGAACGGCCCGGGCTCACTGGTCGCGTACGAGTCGCAGGGGCGGATCTTCGCGTACGCCGTCAAGACCGACGCGGTCGAGGAGCTCAGCACCGGGGACGGCTCGGCGCACAACCCGTCCTACGGGCGCTCCGGCGGGCGGGTCACGTTCGACTCGACGAGCGACCCGATCGACGGTCACGACACGGGCATCGCGCAGGTGTGGGTCCTCGTCGACCCGTATCCGCCGACGCCGATCACGCACGGCGCCGCACCGAGCATGGCGCCGGTGATGAGCCCGAAGGGCCGCCTCGTCGCCTTCGAGAGCCGGGCGGCGCTCGCCGACGACGGGCACGACACCGGCACGACGCAGATCTTCGCCTACGACCTCGCGGCGGGCGTCTTCATGCAGGTGACGAACGACCCCGCCGGGTGCAGCGGCCCGAGCATCGACGACGCGATCAGGGACTGGCGCGTGACCTACGTCTGCGGAGGGCGCGGCTACTACACCCACCTGAAGAGCCAGCGGACGTTCGCGCTCCCCATTCCGGACGGCGACACCGTCGACGCCGTGAACGAGGGCGGGAACTTCTTCATCCAGGTCGCCACCACCGCGAACCTCCTCGGCAGCGGCGTCAACCCGGGGCACTTCCTCTACCAGCTGAACATCTTCAAGCTGCCCGGCACCCAGAAGCCCACGCCGCCGATCCGGACCTGGCGGTAGCGCCCGACCTTCAGCGCACCTCGCACCACGCGAGCGCGCGCTCGATCGCCTCGACGACGGCGTCCGGGTCGCTCAGCTTGGTGAGCGCGAAGTCCACCTGCGCGCGCGCGAGCTGCTCGCGCGTGAAGGCGCTCAGGACGGCGGAGTAGAGGCCGAGGCAGACGGGAAGCCCGCGCGCGTTCGTGACGTTGCGCGCGCGGACCGCGCGCGCGAGGTCCCAGCCCGTCATCTCGGGCATGTGGAGGTCGGTGAGCACGAGATCGGCGGCGTGCCGCTCGAGCTCGGCGAGCGCGGCCGGCCCGCTCTCGAGCGGGACGACGTCGTAGCCGGCGCCGCGGAGGAGCTCGGCGAGCGCCTCGCGGACGTACGGCAGGTCGTCGACGACCAGGATGCGGGCCGCCCGACGCTCCTCCCGCGCCGCGGACCTACCCGGCATGGCGCTCGACCCACGAACACCCGCCACCGCCACCGCGTCCGCTCCCGCGCATCTGGGCCTTTAAAGAAGCTGTGCCGCAGTGGGTCAACCCGGGAAGGACGTGAGGCGGGGCGCAGGAGCGAGGGAGCGCGCACCGCGCGGGGCGCTACGCGGCGCGGGGCGCTACGCGGCGCGGCCCGGCATCTCGCGCGGCGCGCCGGCGGCGGCCGAGCCGTCGAGCAGCGCCACGAGCGGGCTCCCGAGAGCGCGCTTTCGCTTCAGCTTCTCGAGCAGCGTCGTCCGGTTCACGCGCAGGAGACGCGCCGCCTCCTTCTTGTTCCCGCGCGAGAGCCGGAGTGCCTGCGCGATGATGCGGTCCTCGATCGCTTCCATCTCCCGATAGAAGTCGATGCCCGCGGGGCCGAACTGCCACGGCATCACGGGCGCATCGTCGTCCAGCCCGCGGGCCGCGACGAGGTGCGGTGGCAGATCGCACCCGTCGATCGTCCGCTCGGGTCCTCCCAGCACGACCATCTGCTCGAGCACGTTCCGGAGCTCGCGGACGTTGCCGGGCCACGGATAGCGTTGGAGGAGCTCGAGGGCCGCGGGCGTGACCTCGAAGCGCGGGAGGCCCTTCGCCGCGAGCTGCGCGAGCGTCGCCTCGACGAGCAGCGGGATGTCTTCGCGGCGGCGCCGGAGCGGGGGCATCTCGATCGGCACGACCCGAAGGCGGTAGAAGAGATCCTCGCGGAACGTCCGCGCGGCGACCGCCTCGTCGAGCGTGCGGTTCGTCGCCGCGATCACGCGGGCGTTCACCTCCTGCGTGGCAACGCTGCCGACCGGCTCGAAACGGCCGTCCTCGAGGACGCGCAGCAGCTTCACCTGGAGCTTCGGACTCATCTCGCCGATCTCGTCGAGGAAGATCGTGCCCCCGTCGGCGAGCTTGAAACGGCCGACGCGGCTCGCGACGGCGCCCGTGAAGGCGCCGCGCTCGTGCCCGAACATCTCGCTCTCGAGGAGGTCCTCGGGGATGGCGCCGCAGTGCACGGGCACGAACCGGGCCGCGGCGCGCCGCGAGAGGCGGTGCAGCGCGCTCGCGACGAGCTCCTTCCCCGTCCCGCTCTCGCCGGTGATCAGCACGGTCGCGTCCGTCACGGCGACGCGCCGGATCACCTCGTAGACGGCCTGCATGCTCGGATGCCGGCCGACGAGCCCCTCGAAGCCGAGCGCCCCCTCGTCCATCTTCGCCTCCCCGGCCGCCCTCGTCTCCATGCGCCCCCCTCCCGTGTCGGTCACGGGAAGGCGGACAAGCAAAGCATGGGCCTCTTCGCACCCGCGACCTTCGTCGGAGCGCGAGGCGGTCAAAATGCTGAGCCCAATGGTGCGGGAAATCTGACCTTTGGACCCGCCCGCGCGTCGGGCGGGCTGGCCGCCGGCCCGCAGCCGACGCGGCATCCGGCACGGACAAAGCTGTACGACCCCAGCTAAAATTGTAGCGAGCGCCGAGCGCGTCGACGGGGTGGGCGCCGACGCCCCCGCGATGCCCCGACGGGTGCGACGCGCCCGGCGCGGTTGTGGCAGAGTCGGCCGCGTGACGCGCGTCCCGGGCGGCCTCGTCGTGGTCGGGCTCCTGACACTCGCCGCGGCGCTCCTCGCCGGCTGCCGGTCTCGCCCTCCCGTGCTCGAGACGCCGCCGGGCGCCGCCGCGCGCCCGGCGGACGTCGTCGCGCGGCTCGCCGCCGCGCTCGCCGCCAAGGGCCCGGACTACCGGCCCCACACCCGCCACCTCCGTCCGGACGGCACGCCCCGGTGGACGAACCGCCTGATCCTCGCCGCCAGCCCGTATCTCCTCCAGCACGCGCACAATCCGGTCGACTGGTACCCCTGGGGCGACGAGGTCTTCGACCGCGCTCGCCGGGAGGGGAAGCCCGTCCTCCTCTCGATCGGCTACTCGACCTGCCACTGGTGCCACGTGATGGAGGAGGAGTCCTTCGAGGACGAGGAGGTCGCGCGCGCGCTGAACGAGCACTACGTCGCGATCAAGGTCGACCGCGAGGAGCGTCCCGACCTCGACGAGGCGTACATGACGGCCGTGCAGCTGATGACCCGGAGCGGCGGCTGGCCCATGACCGTCTGGCTCACGCCGGAGCGCCGGCCGTTCTACGGCGGCACGTACTTCCCCGCGCGCGACGGCGACCGGGGGATCCCGACCGGCTTCCTGACGCTCCTCACGCGGCTCCACGAGATCTTCGTCGCGGACCCGCTGCGCGTCGCGGCGCAGGCGGATCGCGTCGTGGCGGCCGTCGAGAGCCTCGGCACGCCGGCGCCCGGCGACGCCCCGCCCGACGCGAGCGCGCTCCGTGCGGCGGTCGCGACGTGGTCCGCGAGCTTCGACCCCGAGCACGGCGGCTTCGGCCCCGCGCCGCGCTTCCCGACGCCCGCCGCGCTCGACGTCCTCCTCCGCTGGCATCGCCGGACGGGCGATCCCCGGGCGCTCGCCATGGTGACGGCGACGCTCGAGCACATGGCGGCCGGCGGCATCCACGACCAGGTGGGCGGCGGCTTCCACCGCTACGCCACGGATGTCGCGTGGACCGTGCCGCACTTCGAGAAGACCCTCCCCGACAACGCCGCGCTCGCCGCGACGTACGTGACCGCGTGGCAGGCGACCGGGCGCCCCGAGTTCGCCGCCGTCGCGCGCGACGTGCTCGACTGGCTCGCGCGCGAGATGTCCGACCCGCGCGGCGGCTTCTGGTCCGCGACGGACGCCGACAGCGGCACCGGCGAGGGCGCGTTCTTCACGTGGACGCCGGCCGAGGTGGAGGCCGTCCTGCCGCCCGACGCGGCGGCGGCGGTCGAGGCGTTCTTCGACGTCCGCGCCCCGGGAAGCTCCGGCGGGCGAAGCATCCTTCACGCTCCGCGGCCGCTCGCCGCGGTCGCCGCGGAGCGCGGCACGACGCCCGAGGCGCTCGCCGCCACCCTCGCTGCGGCGCGCGCGGTGCTGCGCGCGGCGCGCGACCGGCGGCCCCGGCCCGCGACCGACACGAAGATCGTCGCCGCCTGGAACGGGCTCGCGATCTC
>Ga0070741_10004080_pt1 | contig 34729 bp, 39 predicted proteins | sample Coa_R1_4_FD_66440 | JGI IMG/M metagenome (GOLD analysis project Ga0070741, IMG submission 66440) | Surface soil microbial communities from Centralia Pennsylvania, which are recovering from an underground coalmine fire - Coalmine... | ecosystem: Environmental > Terrestrial > Soil > Unclassified ... | reverse complement strand
CTCGTCGAAAACGTCGTAATTGGGGAGAAGGACTTTCCGATAAACATGCAGGATCTTTCCATCCGCGGCGGCCACGGCGCAATTGAAGAGGGGATTGCCCGGATCCCGGTTCTCCAGGATGGTCCCCACCACCGCCAAGATACCCTTGGCTTCTTGCGCGATCTTTTCCAGGCTTTTCCTCGACTTCTCGAAAAAAGAAAAGCGGTCCAAGAGATCCCGCGGGGGATAACCGGTCAGGGTCAACTCGGGGAAAAGGGCGATGTCGCAGCCCGAATCCTTGGCCTTTTTCAGGTTCTCCAGGATCTTGGCCACGTTGCCGTCAAAATCCCCGACGGTGGTATTGATCTGACAAACGGCGATTTTCATGGACCCCAGCTGTCGGCGACAGCTATCGGCTGTCGGCTTGTGTTAAATTGAGGCGTTTAGTTTAAGGTGAAGAAGTAGTTAAGTCAAAAAAGGAGTGGATGGGTGATCTATGGGGTTTTGGCCGACACACAGGGTCTTTTAACGCCCGGGCAGATCCACGCGCTCAAAAAAGCCTTCAAGGGCGTGGATGCCATCCTTCATGCCGGACCCGTAGGGGACCTTCGGGTCATCGAGCAACTGACTAAGATCGCTCCGACCTGCGCGGTTTGTGGGAACGCAGAGAATTCCATCGTTCGCTCCGAACTTTATGTCCGGCAGGCCTGGAGGACGGGCGCGCTCACTTTAGGATTGGTCCATGGATACGGCAAACCCCACGGATTGAAATCTTGGCTCTTGAAGCAGTTCGAGGAGGGGCCGGTGCAGATCATCGTTTATGGCCGGAATTTCGAGCCTACGGCGCGCCAAATCGGTCCTATTTATTTTTTCAGCCCCGGGTCCTTTTCGGGAAATCTTCCCGAGGGGCAGCATGGAAAGAAAGGCCCTGCGCGCGTGGGTTTGTTGTTTATTCACGGCAAAAAGGTGGATGGACAGCCGGGCATCCCTCTGGAAGCTTGACCTTCGACCGGAGAAGGCCGATATAATATGAGTGGAAACACCGCCCCGGCGGCATCGTTCTCAAGGAGTTTTAGGATGGTTCAATTAACCGATAACGCGATCAATAAAGTCAAAGACTTCGGCACCCAGAACGAAGCCTATAAAGGCAAGAACTTCAGGGTTTATGTCCAGGGCGGCGGCTGCCAGGGTTTTTCCTACGGATTCACCTTTGATCAACAAAGGGCGGGGGACGAGATCAACAAGGCCGGAGACCTCGAAGTCCTGTTGGATCCCCAAAGCGCGAAATATCTGAACGGTTCTAAGATCGACTATGTGGAGGATTTTCGGGGATCGGGGTTCGTGATCGAGAACCCCAATAGCACCGGTTCCTGCGGTTGCGGGAACTCGGTCAGTTTCTAAAGGGCAAATTTAAATCGCGGACAAAGAGCGGCTTCGAGCCGCTTTTTGTTTTTGGGGGCTCATTGAATTCCATCCATCGATCCTCCCCCAATTGGAGATTCATTCCCTCTTCCGCGATACCCACGCCCGGACAGATGGCCTACGACGGCGAACTTTTCAAGCGGTTTCGACAGGGCCATCCTCCCATCCTGCGGTTCTTTTATTTCGAGCGTCCCACACTGACGCTGGGTCGGTTGGAAGCCCGGCGTATCGATCTTTCCCGGCTTCCTTTTCCTTATGAGATCCGCCCGACAGGCGGGCGGGCCGTATTACATGGTGAGGGTGATCTTTGCTATTCCCTCGTGGCCTCGACCGGAGATGCCCGGGTGGGGGGGGAATTATTGGAAAGCTACCGCAAGATCAGCGAAATCCTAGCCGCGGCCCTTCAAGGGTTGGGACGGGAAGTCCTACTTTCCGCGGAAAAGCACCCGGGCCAGGAAGCGGGCCATTGTTTTTCCTCTCCTTCTTTCGCCGAATTGACGCTTCGCGGTCAAAAAGTGGCTGGGGGAGCTCAGGCCCGGGAAGGGAATGTCTTTCTTCAACAGGGCGTCCTACTTTTATCGGTCGCCCCGGATTGGGGAAAACTATTTCCGGATGGCCATTCCGCCCCCATGATCGGTCTTAACGATGATCCGACCCAAACACCTTTGGGCCGTATGGACCTGGAAGGAGCGATCATGGGAGCCTTTGAAGCGACCGGAATTAACTTTGAGAAGACAGAGGCCGCTGTGTAGGATGGTGGGGCCTTATCAAAAAGCAGGACCTCAATGAAAAAATTCGACGCGCTCATCATCGGAGGAGGCCCCGGAGGCTACACGGCGGCGCTCCTTCTCGCCCAACAAGGCAAAACCACCGCCCTTTTCGAAAAGAAAAAGATCGGAGGTTCCTGTCTTCATGTGGGTTGTATCCCCACCAAATTGCTTCAATCGGCCGCGTCCCGGTTTCATGCCTTTCAAAAAGAGGGAAGGGCCTGGGGTATCGAGGCCGAGGATTTGCGGTTCAATTTTCGAACCCTTACGGACCGGACCCAAAAAACTGTCTCCTTATTAGAACGGGGTATTCAATCGCAACTTTCCGCCGCTAAGGTCGAGGTCATCCAAGGCGAGGCGGAAGTGAAGGGTCCCACTTTAGTCCAATGTAAGGGGGAGGAGTATCAGGGTAACCACATTCTTCTAGCCCTGGGTTCACGGCCCCGGCACCTGCCGTCATTTCCGGTGGGTGGAAATGTGGTGACCAGCGACGAACTTCTTTCCCAGCCCCGCCTCCCCAAGTCCCTTTTGATCGTGGGCGCGGGCGTGATCGGATTGGAATTCGCCAGCCTCTATGCCCAATTGGGGGTCAAGGTCCGCATGGGGGATGTGCTTCCGAAATTGCTTCCCAATATGGATGAGGACTTGGGCCTGCATCTTTTGAACTCCATCCGTCGATTGGGCGTGGAAGTGGAATTGGGTCTCTTGGAAGTGAAGCCCAAAGACGAGGAAATGATATTGGTGTCGGCGGGGCGGATCCCCAATTCGGACCAGGCGGGGGTTTCCAACCTGGGACTCAAAATCAACGGTGGGAAGATCGATACAAATGAGTTCTTGGAAAGTTCGGTGAAGGGAGTTTTCGCCCTGGGCGACTTGACGGGGAAATACCCTTACGCTCACACGGCCTATGAGCATGCGCGGATCGCGGCGGGCCGGTTGAAAGGCGGGTCCGAGGGGATGGATGACTTCAAGGTACCCCACGTGGTCTTCACTTCACCGGAAATTGCGGCGGTGGGATATAACGAGACCGAAGCCAAGATGAATTTCAAGAACGTGAAGGTCCTCAAAAAGAATTTCGCGGCGAACAGCAAAGCGCGCATCTTGGGAGAGATCGGCGGATGGTCCAAAATGGTCTATGACGGGGACACGGGCAGGATATTGGGCGTTCACGTGACGGGACCGGAAGCCACCGACCTTATCGGGGAGGCCTGTGTATTGGTTTCCCAAAAGATCACACTGGATGCCTTGGAGAAGGTCGTCCATCCTCACCCTACCTTAAATGAAATATTTGGCTTACATTGAGGATTCCTCGGGATTTTAAAGAGAAAATAGGCCTTCAGACATCCCCTTTTTTGCCGTTAGAATCAGGGACTGAAAGATCGTCGAAAACGTAAAAGGAATCAAAATGAAGCTATGGACATCGCTCCTCTTGTTGGTGGGTTTTCTCCTTCAAGGATCTCCCCTTTGGGCCGATCCTCCGATGAAAGTGGTTTATAGCGATAGTCACACCACCCATTTCAATTGGAAATGGCCCTATCATCCGGTCGAGAAATACACGGCGGTCCAAACGAAACCCTATTACTATGCGGGCCGGATCCTTTATCTGAGTCAAGAGGACGTCTCGAAATATCGGTTCCATTACCCCGAAAGAACCTGCCGGAATGAATGGGGTTATTTTTTCGAACCTGGGACCAAGCTTTGCCCCCTCCATCCCGCCATTATCTTTGGGTCTCCGAAAGCCTATACCGAAGTCATCTACCTTAAGTAGCACCTTCGAAGTCTCCGTTCATCCGATCGAGGACGCCTCTTACCATTCTGTTGAGGGTGAACCTACATTTTTGTTTGGGCCTAAATATGGTCTTTACCTAAAACCGGTCAAATTCGCTCCAAAAAACTTTTTTTCAACTGAAATTCCACATCGGAAGAAGGATTTTTTTAGTTTTCTGCCCGATTTTGGATCATTTTGAAAAACCACTCACTGGTATGACTATTGCTTTAACTCCCAGAAAGGAAAAGGGTTCCCTAAACCCGACCTGATGGAGAGTGAGGATGTTCCGAAAGTTCAAATTCGAGGAAGATCTTTATGGCAGGCTCCAAGATATTCCCATGTCCACGCGGTTCAAACTGGACCGGATCGGCATCAAACTTACCCCCAAATGTTGGAACCGATTTTCAAAAGAGGAAAAACACGTTCTTTGCCATCTCTCGGTGAGAAGTCAAGGCGAGGTGGAATGTTATAAAGAATACCTCCTGTTTTTATTGGGCCGCTTGAAAGAAAAGGCCGAATGGGTCGACCCGGAGATTTCCAAACAAGAGAAATCCCAATGGGAAAATCTGTCCAGGATCCCCGAGAATGTTTATCTCAAGGTTCTGACGCTCAAGGGTCTCATTACGGCCGTGGAATGGATCCGGCTGGACGATCTGGAACGCTATGCCCTATTCCGCTTATCGTCGGATAAATATAGCGGGCCCCAATTTGCCAGGGCTTTGGAGGAATTTCTCGGCATCCGAACGGCCAAAACCGCGGAAGCTTCCTAGCCCCTCACTTGTAACCTGTTTGGGAGTTCTTTGTAACAAAACCTTAACCCAGCCCTGTGAAAATCATCCTCAACAAAACCGACCCCACACCTTTCCGACATCGACCTCCACGCCTCAAGATGCACCCGAAGGGGGGAGATTTTATGTTGAAACTGGACCAATATTCGGAAAGCATTTTATTCCAATGCGACCGATGCCAGCATGTGGGGGAACTTTTCACCGAATTGGTGGTGGACGAGGGCTTTTGTCACTGTTGGGGTTGTTTGAGCGAATTATGGAACCAGAAGAACAAGGGAGGGGAGGTGAATCCAAAAAATTATGCCATCCAACAATCTTTTAACCGATGAGAAAGAAGCATTGGAATGCGGCCGCTGTGGTTCGGTAAAAGACACGAGCGCGGTCATCCAAAACGAGAAGGGCCAAACGCTTTGTTTTTCCTGCTGGTTGGGGAGCGAGCACCGGCCGGCTTCAGGCCGAAGACTCATGTTGATCGAGTCTTAACATAAGTCGTTTTTAAAAAACAATTCCATCTTCACACATCGGTGAAGTGGAATTTTTTATTTTAGGTCCTTCCGAGTTCACTCCCCTTTTTTATTTCGTCATTCCACGAGCCCGAGCCAAGTTCCGCTGAAGATGGGAGGCGGGATACCCTTCCCGCAGGGCCGATTGAAAGGTTTGAACGAGAGGATGAAAATCTCCGGCCATGATTTGGAAAGAGGCTGTTTTTTCCCAATAGATCGAAGCGAGAAAAGGGTCCCTTCTCGATAATTCTTGGATGGATGCGAGAGACGGAAGAAATTGTTCCCAGGAACCAAGAGGGTTCTTGTCCTTGACGCTCAAGTTGATCCCGCGGTAAACCTCGTGGGCTTCGATCCAATCAGCCAGGGTTCCAGCGGGGATCTCACTCGCAGGGATCAGCAGTATCCCCAGTGAATGATGCAGGTCTTCCGCCGGAAGATCAGGATTGAGAAGTTCCGCCTTCAAACCCGGAAATCGCTTTCGAAGAAAGGGAGCGTAGTCGATGTTGCACAAAAGAACAGCCCATGCGGGGCGGGAAGTTTCCAGGGATGGATTTTGAAGGACATCGAAGGGATAGCAGGCGGGGTTCAATGTTTTGTCATCGTAATCCATGTTGAATTCGGTAAAAACATAGAGGGGACCGTCCTTTTGGCTCAACTTTTCCAAAAGTTGATAGGCGTTGAAATATTCCGCCTCCCGCCAGCGCCGGCCGAGAGAATAGGATGCCGGGTCGGAGTAACGGGCGGCGAAGTTATAAGTATCTAGCGCGATGGACGCCAAGACCAAGGAAAGAACCCCTGCTTGAAGGAGCTTGGAGTTCTTTCCTTGAAGGAGTCGCCCGGCCCCCCAGGCTGCCAGCAACATGAGCAAGGGAAGAAGGGGAAGTAGGCGGTACAACTCCACGCCGTTCGAAAGAACGCCCGGCAGGGAATAAAGGATCAAGAGGGAGGCCGCGCCCATCAGCAAGGGACGCTTAGCGGTTTGGATCGAATGAAGGATCCCCACGAGGAGGAGGGAGCCCAAAACCGGGTTTAGAAAGCCGCCCCAATTGGAACCATAGGGAAAACTGGCCGATCCGTCCCAAAAAATACCCTTAAGGTTCGAGCATAAGGACCTCCAGGGAGAAAAAACCAAGAGCTGGGAAAGGTGGTGGGTGGCGCCGGGTTGCAGGCGCGCCCAGGCAATGGGGAGAACCCAAAGAAAGGAAACCCCGGCGAACAAGGCGAGATCCCGGATGCCGCGCCGGTTAAGCCAAGCATGCCCCAGCAGTAATAACGCCAGGGACAGCCAGACAAAAATCCAATTGGTCCAGGTGTAAAAACCGATCCCGGCTACCAATCCCAAAAGAATTATATTTTTATGTCCCGCGGTTGGATTTTGTGGCTCCAAGAAAGTTCCCAAGCGGCTGAAAGCCAGGCATTGAAAGAGGGGGACCAGGATGACCAGGATACAAAGGCGACTGAGGGTGAATTCCCAGAATGAAAAGGCCAGAAAAACACAAAAAAGAAAAGAGGTGGATCGGGAGAAAAAACGCCGGGCGGCGATATAGGAAACCCAGCAAGTCAAAAGAGAAATAAAGGCCGGAAGGAAACGGATCGAAAAAAGCGATGGCGAAAAAAATTTGAAAACCAAAGCCAGGAGCCAAACCATCATGGGCTCGAATTGGACCTCGCCCCAGAGAAGGTTCCATTTCCAATAATGCATCTGGCTGGAAGCCATGGAGAAAAAAATACCCTCATCGGTCAGGGGCCAAAAGGGAAGGACCGTCAAACGGTAAAAACGCGTGAAAAACAATAGAATCCAAAAGATCACCCAAAAAGCCGGATGGGGTCTTAGATTTTCGGTTTCGAAAGGGATCTTTTTCCCCCGCTCCAGCCGATATTCCAGGACCCCATAAAGGCCTAGTCCAAAAGGCAAAAGCAAGCCGAGGATTCCCACCCATAACTTGGCTTGATGGGAAAACGAACCATAAGAAAGCAAGCTGTTGGCCGAGAGGAAAACGGCGAAATAGAACCAGGGGTGGAAAGAAATAGAATTTTTAGCGAAGGAAAGCGAGAGAGGTTTGTGGGCCATTGGGGGGATTTTAACATAAATATGAAGACCTACGGAGGAAGGACTAGGCCATATCCAAGAAGGAGTGATCGGGGCATTTTTTCGCCGTATAGTCCTTGTCCCAGGGGGTCCGAAAAAGGATCACGGGACGATTGAGCTTATCCTTGGTCTTCAAAACCTGGACGGGCGGATCGAATCTATCCGGGTCGCCCTGCAACCAGGCACTGCAACTAAAGGGCAGGGTTTCCAGGTCGGTCTCGACCCCATATTCGCTTTTCAAACGGTATTGAAGCACGTCGAATTGCAGTCGGCCCACGGCCGCCACGTAGAAGTCCAGCTCATCCCAGCTTTTGAGCATTTGGACCGTGCCTTCCGCCGTCATTTGCTCCACGCCTTTATCAAAGGATTTTCTTTTACCGACATCTTTGGGACGGACCCGGGCGAAAATTTCAGGCTGGAAAGAGGGCAAGGGTTTGAAATTGAACCCGCCGGTCAGGGAAATGGTGTCGCCGATGGCGAAGATCCCGGGATTGATGACGCCCACGACGTCGCCGGGATAAGCGATGTCCACGGTGTTGCGATCCTGGGCCAGCATGGAATGGGGACGGGAGAGTCGAAGTTCCTTGTTCATGCGGTGGTGCTTGACCACCAGGTCCCGCTCAAAACGCCCCGAACAGATACGCAGGAAAGCCGTGCTGTCCCGATGCTTGGGGTTCATGTTGGCTTGTAGTTTGAAGACATAGGCCGAGAAGGCCGTTTCGACCGGATCCACGATGATCTCGCCATTGGGAGAATCGGCCAAGCGCGGGCCCGGAGGCGGGGCCATATCGACGAAAGCGTCGAAGAAAGGTTCCACCCCGAAATTGGTCAAGGCGGAGGCGAAGAAAACGGGGGTTACCTTTCCTTTGAGGAATTCGGCACGGTCATAAGTGTTCCCAGCCACTTCCAAAAGTTCCAAGTCGTGATGGAGCTTCTCCCAAAGGTCTTCCGTCATATGAGTCTTTACGTCGGGGTCATCCAATGAGATCTTTTCCACCGCGGCCTTGGCGGCCCCTCCCACGGAGACCTTGGTAAATAGAAGCAGTTCTTTCTTGGCCCGCTCGACGACTCCCACGAATTCACGCCCGCTTCCAACGGGCCAATTGATGGCGGAGGAATGGATGCCCAGCACCTGTTCGACTTCCTGCATGAGATCCAACGGATCCCGCCCGGGAAGGTCCATCTTGTTGATGAAGGTCATGACGGGGATACCCCGCAAACGACAGACCTCAAAAAGTTTTCGGGTCTGGGTTTCCACTCCTTTGGCCGCGTCGATCACCATGATGGCGCAATCGGCGGCGGTGAGGGTGCGGTAGGTATCCTCGGAAAAGTCCTGGTGACCAGGCGTATCCAACACATTGATGATGGCGTTCTTATAGGGGAACTGCATGGCGGAGGCGGTGATGGAAATACCCCGCTCTTGCTCCATGCCCATCCAGTCCGAAACGGCCACCTTGCCGCCCTTTCGGCCGCGCACCATTCCGGCGGTTTGGATCATGCCGGAATAAAGGAGCAGTTTTTCCGTGAGCGTGGTTTTCCCCGCGTCCGGATGGCTGATAATGGCGAAGGTCCGGCGTTTCGCGATCGCGGTTTTGATCTCGTTAGTTAAGGTTGGATCTGGCATGGGGCGGTATCTTATCAAATTCCGGAACTTCCTCAATTGGAATGGTCCTTGATTGGCATGGCTTGGGATCACTAAACTGTGCCCGTTTTATATCGCCCGAAGGGGTTCCATGGATTACTTCCAAAAAATCATCAAAGAAATCGCCGTTTTTTTGAAGCAGTGCTGGTTCCTGGTCCTCCTCCTCGTCCTGGCTCTCTTAGCCTATCCCGCGGCGCGGGGCAGCGAGTTCTGGGTTTGGAGCAGTTTGTCCTATGTCACTTCCTTTGTTTTTTATGTCCTTACCATTTACCTTCCTCAGAGAAAAAACCAGAAGAACATCCAAAGGGTCATCCTGCCTTATCTCCAATCCATCATCAATGATATCAAAGAGGTCTTTTACACTTTCCTGGCCGCTTCCAATGAGAAATGCGATCTCCTGCATGTCCAAGGCGAGGATTTCGATAAGATCTTCAAGATCATCAATCCGCAGGACAAAGCCACCCGATTGGAGTTCCTCGGTTTCGTCAGCTGGTTCCAATACCTGGAAAATCAAAAGACCCGGATTAAGCGTTCGATGGAGCGGATCCTGACCTATGAACATTACCTGGACACGGACTTTATCCTGATCTTGGAAAAGATCCATAACTCGGCATTGTTCGAGATATTGGACTATATCGAGAAGCAGCCCATCACTCATACCGACTTTGGTTTCTTGGCGGAGGCTTATGCCCAGAGTTACCGGCATGCCGACCAACTGGAGGTTTTCTTGAAGAAATATCGGACGGAGATTTGAATTAAGTTAAAATGGATCAAGGAGTTTTTAATGCGAGATACTTTTTGCCTCAAATGGGACCAGGAACACGGGGCGAAGCTGGTGGATTTCCACGGCTGGAACATGCCCGTTTCCTACGCCAAGGGCATCCTCTTCGAGCATGAGGCCACCCGTAACAGCGCCGGGCTTTTCAATATTTCCCACATGGGCCGTCTTCGGATCCACGGTCCCCAGGCTTATAAACTTTCCCAATATGCCTTCACCAATGACCTTTCCAAAGTGCAAATCGGAAGCGCCCTTTACGGTTTTCTCCTCAACGATAAGGGTGGAATCATCGATGACGTCATTATCTATAAGGAAGCCAATGACCGCTTTCTTTGGATCATCAACGCGGGGGGAAGGGAACCGGATGAGGCCCATTTGCGCCGCCTAGCCGCAGGAAAAGACCTGACGTTTGATATCCTCTCCGACCAGACAGCCCTCTTGGCCCTTCAAGGCCCCAAGGCCGACCTGGTCCTGAAACGGTTGGTGAAGGATGTGGACCTGGATAAGGTTCCTTATTTTGGTTTTGGACGTGGGACGATCCATGGCAAATCGGCCTTCGTCATGGCGACCGGCTATACCGGGGAAGATGGTTATGAACTGATGGTGGATGTTCAAGACGCCCCAATGATCTGGGACCTATTGGCCACCCAACCGGAAGTTACCCCTTGTGGCCTGGGCGCGCGGGATTCCCTCCGCTTGGAAGCGGGACTTCCCCTTCATGGCAATGATATCGACGATAAGACCCAACCTTACGAGGCGGGGCTGGGTTGGGCGGTCAAGATGGATAAAGAAGGCGGTTTTTTCGGTCGGGAAGCCCTGAACAAAATCCCGGGCCGAAAATTGATCGGACTTACGCTGGAAGGCCAGAATATCCCCCGCTCCCATTACAAGATCGTTTCCGAGGGCCAAGAGGCCGGCGAAGTGACTAGCGGAGTATTTTCCCCAACCCTCAAGAAAGGGATCGCTTTGGCTTATGTGAAATCCGAGTTTCTCGACAAGCCCCTAGCGGTCGATATCCGCGGCAAAGCGGTCCCCGCTCCCGTTGCCAAACTTCCCTGGGTCCGGCACGTCACGAAGCAAAAAGCGAAATAACGGGATGCCGATATTTCCCCCAAAACATTGGAAGATAACCGAAATTTTTTCGAGGAAAAAATAGATCAGTGAACGGGTCCGGATCATTTTTTCGGTGTCCGGTACGTCCGCCGGGCATGTTTTTGACCAACTCCTCGGACGTTATCTTGAACATTTGGCACAATAAAAATTAATCTCAAATCGATTTTAAGAACATTTGGGAACCGGACAATTTTCCTACCATCGACATAAAACTTCTGAAATTTTCAATCTTTTAGACTGCTTGAACTGCAATAAATTTGGCGTTTTTCCCGATCGGAAAATAAAAAAAATTTAGAAATGAGATAAATCTTTTCCAGCTTTTCTGCATGGTTTCGTTTTATTAAAATTTTTGACAGTGTCCACTTGAGTCAGCAAAGGAGGATCCGTTGAAAACGAAGATCAAAAAAATCCTGTTAGTGGAAGACAACCCGGGAGACATCCAACTGGCCCAATTGGCTTTGGAAGAATTTGCCCCGGACGAGTTCGCCATGCGACAAGAAGGCTGCGTTCAAAACGCCATGGAACGTCTTTCCAAAGAACGGTTCGATATTATCTTGCTGGACCTTTTCCTGCCGGATGCTTCCGGCCTGCAAGCCCTTTCCCGTATCCACGTGATCCACCCCTATATTCCTATCATCGCGCTGACGGGATTTATGGACGAAAAAACGGCGCTCCATGCCGAGCGGTTGGGGGCCAATTTTTATTTTTGTAAGGACAATCTGTCGTGGGAAAGGGTGTTTCAGACCGCCCGTCATTTGGTAGACCGCCGGAGCGACGGTTCGTTGGAGCTGTCAGGGAAAATTTAATTTCGCGGACGGTCACCTTTCCGATCTCGGATGGGATGACGTTTCTCACCACCATTGGACGACTGTTTCCGGAAAATGCCATGATTTTCACTATGGCGCTAAACAACATTCCGTTCGCTTTCGATCCCTGAAAAGATGAAATTGAGATCGTCGATCATGACCCTTCCTTCAAGGCATTCTTGAGAAGATTTCCGCCGGATAAAACTGGAAAACTATTCGGTTTTTGATATAGTCATCCAGTTCCCACACCCCTCCACGCTCCCGACTCAACGACATCCCCGCTTCCAGGAGTTTTCATGCGCAAGTTCGCTAAAACCCACGAATGGTACGAAGATCTAGGTTCCGGCAAGGTCAAGATCGGCATTTCCAAACACGCCGCCCACGAACTTTCGGATGTAGTTTTCATCGAACTTCCCGACGTTGGAAAAAAACTGGCGGACAAGCAAAGCCTTTGTGTTCTGGAATCGGTCAAGGCCGTGGCCGACGCCTATAGCCCGGCGGGAACGGTCGTTGAAGTAAACACCAAGTTGAAGGATCAAGCGGGCCTTGTCAACCAGGACCCGGAAGGCGCCGGCTGGATCGCCATCGTGCAGTTGGATAATCCGAAGGCCCTGGACGAATACCTGGAAGAAGCCGATTATTTAAAGACCATCAAGGCGCATTAATCTTAGCCGTTCGCGGAGCAAATTTTGGCTTACATCCCTATAACATCCGAAGATGAAAAAGAAATGCTGAAGGCCATCGGCGTCAAGGCGCTGGACGACCTCTTCGCGGATGTACCGCCCTCTCAGATCCTCAAGAATGGCCTTAACCTTCCCCATGGGATGACCGAACCCGAATTAAAGCGCTGGTTCAACATGATCGGAAAGAATAATCAGCCCGTTTCCGACCGTCCTTGTTTCCTCGGCGCGGGGGTCTATTACCATGAGGTTCCGGCGGCCGTCAAAGCGGTGGTGACCCGGCCGGAGTTCCTGACATCCTATACTCCCTATCAACCCGAGATCGCACAGGGCACGCTTCAAGTTCTTTTCGATTTCCAAACCTATATGGTCGAACTGACCGGATTGGAAGTTTCCAACGCCTCGCTTTATGACGGCGCCTCCGCGGTGGCGGAAGCGGCCCTCTTGGCGCTTCGCATCAAGAAAGCTGAATCCTTCGTTTATGTTTCCCGAGGGGTTCATCCCGAATACCGCCAAACCATCCAAACCTATTTAAATCCCCAGGGCCACAAAATCAGGGAGATCGGTCTTAAGGGAACGGAAACCGACCTGGAACAATTGAAGACCGACCTTTGGCCCAATTCGGTGGTGGTCGTGCAATATCCCAATTTCCTGGGGACCATCGAAGACCTTTCAGCCATCTCCGATATCTGTAAAGAGAAGAAATCCTACTTGGTGGTCGCGGTCGCCGAAAGCATGAACCTCGGTCTTCTGCCCTCTCCTGGCTCCTTAGGCGCCGATGTTTGCGCGGGAAGCGCCCAGTCCTTCGGCAACATTTTGGAATTTGGGGGGCCTCACGCGGGCTTCCTGACCGCCCGCTTTGAGGATATCCGCCAAATGCCGGGCCGTATCGTGGGCGAAACCGTGGACCGCAACGGTAAAGCGGCTTGTGTTTTGACCTTCCAAGCCCGGGAACAGCATATCCGCCGGGAAAGAGCAGCTTCCAACGTTTGCACGACCCAGTCCCTCATGGCCAATTTCGCCTCGGCTTGGCTTTATTTCAAAGGGGGCAAGGGCGCCCAACAGGCTGCCAAGGACGGTGTCGCCACGGCCCATGCCATCGCCAAGGAGATCCAAAAGATCCCCGGCTTCAAGATCGAGACCGTGCGATATGCCAATGAGTTCGTGATCCGCCCGTCCTCGGCCGGTTTCGCCGATTTCCTAGCCGAATGGGGTCTGGTGGCTCCTTACGATCTGTCGATCGACTATCCCGAATACAAGGATTGTGTACTGGTGGCCTGTACCGAACTGACTTCCCTGGAAGATATGGAATCCTTCATTTCTGCCTGTGAAGAATTTTCAGCCAAAGGCCATGCCGGTAAAGTTCATCAAAAACCCACCGAGCTCCCCCAGTGGATACAAGCCCGAACCCCCGTGGCGATCCAAGACCACCCGGAAGTGGACTTAGTGCGTTATTACACCGATCTGGCCCGTAAGAATTTCTGCATCGATAACGGATTTTATCCTCTGGGCTCCTGCACCATGAAATACAACCCGAAGGTTCACGAGGAAATCGCTTTTGCCGATAATTGGGCAAACCTTCATCCTTCCCAGCGCGAGGATGAGGTGCAAGGCGCTTTGCAGGTCATTTTCGACCTGGAGCATTGGCTTCAAGAGATCACCGGTTGTCAAGCGCTCACCCTTCAGCCCGCCGCGGGAGCCCATGGCGAGTTGACGGCCCTTTTAATGGCCAAGCGCTACTTCGCCGACCGCGGAGAACACCAAAGGGTAAATGTCATCGTTCCCGACTCCGCCCACGGCACCAATCCGGCTTCCGCCACCATGGCGGGTTGGAAGACCGTTTCCATTCCCACCGACAGCCGGGGCAACATGGATATCGAAGCCTTGAAAGCCAAGCTGGGGAAAGACACGGCGGTATTGATGTTGACGAACCCGAGTACGCTCGGGTTGTTCGAAGAGCATATTCTGGAAGTGGCAAAGCTGGTACATGACGCGGGGGGTCTTCTTTATTATGACGGCGCCAATATGAACGCCATTGTGGGGATCTGCCGACCGGCGGATATGGGGTTCGACCTGGTGCACCTGAATCTACACAAGACATTCTCGACGCCGCACGGCGGCGGCGGTCCAGGTTCGGGGCCGGTAGGCTGCACGAAGGTTCTCGAGCCCTATCTGCCCGAACCGAGAGTGGCCAAGGAAGGGAACCGCTATTTCTTGAAATCGGGTTCATCCCAATCCATCGGCCGAATGAAGGGAAATGTCGGTAATTTCGGAGTTCTCCTCCGGGCCTTGGCCTATTGCAAGCGCAACGGCAAGGAGGGTTTGGAAAGGGTCGGCCGCATCGCGACCTTGAACGCCAATTATCTTTTGGCGCGGTTGAAAAACCACTACCCCTTGGCCTATGACCGCATCTGCAAACACGAGTTCGTTTTGACCGCCGAACCGCTCAAGAAGAAATACGGCATCTCCGCCCTCGATATCGCCAAGCGCATCATCGATTTCGACTACCATCCGCCCACGATTTATTTTCCGCTGGTGGTGCCGGAGTCCATCATGATCGAACCCACCGAGACCGAGACCAAAAAAACATTGGATGAGTTCGTGGACGCCATGCTGAAGATCCGCACCGAGATGGAAACCAATCCGGACGTTTTCAAGAACGCGCCCTACTCCACTCCGGTCTCGCGGCTCGATGAGGTCAAAGCGGTCAAAGAACCTAAACTCGTTAAGAAGTAGCTCCGAAGTTCCCCAGATCCTTTTTCCCCACAAGATTCGGCCTTTTATCTCAAGAAATTTTAATCATGATGATTCGAATCATAACGATTCATTTCAGTTGGTCTTAACCTAAAACTGTAACAAGAACCAAGGAGAGGTTCTTAGGCCGCTGATTCGAACGGCAAAGCGAGGTTCGTCATGAACACGCAAAAGCCACAAAATAAGGTGGGTCAATGTACCCGTCAAAATATCGTTTTAGGCAGAAAATGGAGTTTCATTCTTTTTCTGGCTTTTTTGATACCTCTGAAAGCTGGTGCTGATGCCGTTTCGCCCCTTTGTGTGACGATTGCGCCGACGAATACTCCAACGAAAACACCTTCCCGGACCCCGACTTCAACTTTTTCGCCAACTCCTAGCTCCACGCCGTCTCAAACAGCCACGCGAACATTCACCCCTACTGAAACTTGGACCTTTACTTCTACGGATACGAGGACAGCTACCCCAGTACCTACATCTACACTTACACCCACTTACACCTTTACGGCCACATTTACCCCGAATCCCACGGATACACCCATGCCTTTTCCTATATCCACCCCAACTCCCAGTCCCACCACAACACCGATCCCTCGCCCAACAATGACCCCTGCGCCTCCCTCTTGGGCATCTTGGCCAACAGATCTTTATTTTTCACCGGCCTATCCGAACCCCAACGATGAGGTCATCCCTGTTCACTTTCAATATCGTCTGCCGCCCAATGTCATTCGTTTAAGGCTTTATGTCTATACGATCAACGGGCAATTGATCCATGACGAGGGAATCCTCAATGTGGCCCCGGGGTCCTATCTTTACAACCTGGATTGGACCACGGTTTCCCCTCACTGGGCAAATGGAATGTACTTCTTCGTTTGGCGTGTTTTATTGCAGGGTACAGAACGACAGTTCATGTTCAAGGTCATGATCTTAAGGTAAAAAATGGGCTTAAGCCGTCATGGTTCCTTCGCCCAATTCTTCGATCTCGTTTTCCAATTGAACGCGAGCAGCTTCCAGACGCTTCTTCCGTTCAGCGGTTATCTTGGGGAACTCGAGCCCTAAAGAACAGATGGTCCCCGTGAGAATATCCGCTACCAGGGTGCGAGAAGCCCACTTGTGATTGGAAGGGATAACATACCAAGGTGCCCATTCGGTCGAGGTTGCGGAGATAGCATCTTCGTAAGCCTTCATATAGTCGTCCCAGTAGGCCCGCTCCGGTAAATCCGAATCCGAAAATTTCCAATGCTTGGATGGGTTGTTCAGCCGGGCCAAAAGACGTTTGCGTTGCTCTTCCTTAGACATGTGCAGGTAAAACTTTAAAACGATGATGCCGTTGCGCGTCAGGTGCTTTTCGAAATGGTTGATATCGCTGTAGCGGTGTTTCCAGATGTTCTCGCCTTTTATACCCGGTGGCAATTTCTGGTGGTCCAAATACTCCGGGTGGACCTTGACCACCAGAACGTCCTCGTAATAGGAGCGATTGAAAATGCCGATACGCCCGCGCTGGGGAACGTTCTTCATATAGCGCCAAAGGAAATTATGATCCAGCTCGTCGTTGGTGGGCTTCTTGAAATTATGCACTTGGCAGGCCTGGGGGTTCAGGCCCGACATAACATGGCGAATGATTCCATCCTTACCCGCGGCATCCATGGCTTGGAGGATGACCAGGATCCCGTAGGTATCGGAAGCCCATAAAAGGTTCTGGGCCTCGGCCAGATTTTCCAGGTTCCGTTTCAGGATCTTCTTGGCCAGTTTCATGACCCTTTCTTCGCCGAATTTATCCAAGAGTTCCTTATGGGAGGCCCAGCCCGGGTCCAAGTCCTTGAAATAAACGGACTTACCTGGTTTGACGACGAATTTGCTTAGAAAACTTTTCTGGATCATACGGCGCTCCTGAGGGGTTAAAGGCCGAGGGCGCTATTATGCAAAGGGTGGCCCAAGAGAAGACGTGACTTAGGAAGTTTTAACTCAGAAGTAACAAATACCCTTTGGGGTGATTTTTTTAAGCAAATCGCTTCCTTTTTCGGAAGCCAGGCGAAGGCGAAGCCGTTAAAATCAAAGTCCATGGAAAAACCTGCTGCTCGATTCAACATTCTTTTGAACATCGCCACGCAAGTCATGCGGGACAGGGGTTTTGAACCTGATTTTCCGCCAGCGGCTCTTCAACAGCTTTCCGTCCTTCAAAAACCCATCCAAGAGAATTCCCTGAAAGATCTCACCGGCCTCCTTTGGTGTTCGATCGACAACGACGATTCGAGGGACCTGGACCAGCTTTCGGTGGGGGAAAAGTTGCCGGGTGGGGCCCTTAAAATATCAGTGGCGGTGGCCGACGTGGATGACCTGGTGAAAAGGGGCACGCCCCTGGATGAGCATGCCCGCCACAACACCACCTCGGTTTATACGGGGGTTAAAACTTTTCCGATGCTTCCTGAAAAACTGTCGACGGACCTGACTTCCCTGAACGAGAACGAGAAGAGGGCGGCTTTGGTGATCGAAATGACCCTGGACTCCAAGGGACAAGCGACGGCCACGGATTTTTACCGCGCTTGGGTCCTGAACAAGGCCAAGCTGACCTATAACGGCGTGGGAGCCTGGTTGGAGAATCGGGGCCCATTACCTCCCGGGGCCGCCAAAGTGCCGGGGCTTGCGGAGAATTTAAGGATCCAGGACGAGGCCGCGCAGCGATTAAAGGCCTTGCGCCATCAGCATGGGGCGCTGGAACTGGAAACGCTCCAACCCAGGCCGGTGACCCTGGAGGGGGAAGTGGTGGACCTAGCCTTGGAGGCCAAGAACCGGGCGGGGGAATTGATCGAGGATTTCATGATCGCCGCCAACGGCATTACGGCTCGTTATTTGACCCAAAGCGGTTTTCCCACCCTCCGCCGGGTCGTAAAGATCCCCGAACGATGGGATCGGATCGTTTCGGTGGCTGAAGATTACGGCGATAAGCTCCCCCCTCAACCGGATTCCAAAGCCCTCAACGAATTTCTCCAAAGGCAGAAAAAAAAGGACCCTCTTCGATTTCCCGATCTCTCCTTGACCATTGTGAAGTTATTGGGAAGGGGCGAATATGTAGTGGAAAGTCCGGGACAGGCTCCTTTGGGTCATTTTGGGTTAGCGGTCCGGGATTACAACCATTCCACCGCTCCGAATCGGCGTTATCCGGATCTGGTCACCCATCGGCTCTTAAAAACGGCTTTGGCGAAGGGAGCTTCGCCCTATAGCCGGAGCGATCTGGAGTCCCTCGCGGTTCATTGTACGCAGCAGGAAGACGCGGCGGATAAAGTCGAACGCCAGGTGCGCAAATCCGCCAGCGCCTTGTTCCTTTCCAAACGCATTGGGGAGTATTTCGAGGCCATCGTGACAGGCGCTTCGGAGAAAGGCACCTGGGTGAGGGTCCTCAAGCCGGCGGTGGAGGGGAAAATCGTCCAGAACCCCAAGGGCTTGCAAGTGGGCGACCGATGCCGCGTTAAACTTATCAGCGTCAGCGTGGAGCAAGGGTTCATCGATTTCGCCAACACGGGGCACCACTAAAAGAATGAAAAAATGCCATCAATGCGGGAAAAGCTGGGAGGGTTCCCCTGGGACCCAACCGGGACGGGGTGAAACCTGCGTCCATTGCGGGATGGACCTGCACTGTTGCCTCAATTGCGCCCTTCACGACCCTTCCGCCCATAACCAATGCTCCAGCCGAACGACCGAATGGGTGAAAGATAAGGAAAAAAGGAATTTTTGCGATGAATTTGAATTTTCATCGAAGGGCGGGGACAAGGGACCGGCGATCGAAGAGAAGGGAAGCATGGAACAAAAATGGAAGGATATGTTCAATTAACGATAAAATTGGAATGGCTTTTAACGCTTCCAAGTCAAAAAATTCCAGGGTTCAATGATATAATTTCTAAACAGGATCTGGAACACACCGCCGTTGAGGAAAAAGATCGATGAGAATTCCCCATTCATTTCTTAAGGGTTTGGCCCTTCTTTTTTTCATTCCCCAACTTTCGTTAGCCCAAAGCGACACCTTCTACGTCTCAAGAAATGCCTTCTTTCCGGGGAAAGATACCGTATCCATCGATGTCACGGTGAGCAATTTTCCGAACGATCTTTCCCTCAGGATCTACAATTCGGCGGGGGAATTGGTCAAAACTTTGGACAAAACAAGCCCCCTATCAGCCTATAGCCAAAATTATTCCTGGGATGGGACCAATGTGCATGGAGATAAGGTGGCCAGCGGCGTCTATTTGATCCGCTTGAAAACAGCCAACTATGTCCGTGTTGCAAGGATACTGGCGATAAGATAGCCTTATCACATAGTTCCATCTCGATCCCTCTCGATGGTAAATTCCAAAAGGTCCTCGATTGAAAAAAAGAATCAAGAAATCCATCCCCAAACCTATTGTCCGATGCCCCTGGCCTGGTCATGATGATCCCTTGATGCTTGCCTATCACGATCGAGAGTGGGGTGTTCCCGTCCGCAAAGATCGAAAAATATTCGAATTCCTCGTTTTGGAAGCCTTCCAAGCCGGTCTTTCCTGGCGGACCATCCTTCATAAGCGGGAGAACTTCCGAAAAGCCTTCAAGCGTTTTGATTACCAAAAGATCGCCCGGTTCAAGGCCAGGGATCGGGCCCGCCTGATGAAGAACGCCGGGATCGTGCGGAACCGGGCGAAGATCGCGGCTACTATCGAAAATGCCCGGCTTTTCATGAAAATCCAAAAGGAATTCGGCAGTTTTTCCCACTACATGTGGGGTTGGGTGAAAGACAAACCCATTCTCCATAGGCTTCGACGGATTAAAGATTACCCGGTCGTGATCCCGGAGGCGGAAGTCTGGGCCAAGGACCTGAAAAAAAGGGGATTCAAATTCCTGGGGCCCACTGTGATCTATGCCCACATGCAGGCGGTCGGAATGGTTAATGATCATACGGTGGATTGTTTTCGCCATACCCGTAAATGAAGGCGACCTTCAAAAAAAGCGAAGTTTGTGAAGATTTTTCATCCCTTTTTCCCGCTTTTTCATAAAATAAAGCGCTTCTAAAATATTTTTTAAAAGTTGGAAATGACCGACACACTGGATGATTCCAAATACGCGAAGGGAACGGGAATCTTCTCCATCTATGAGAAGATCGATCTTCCTTCCGACCCCAAAAAACGCTGTCTGGCCCTGCTGGATCTGGGGAACGACAGTCTTTTAGCCAATGATTTCAACATTTTGGATTTCGTGCCTTATCCCGGTTTGGGGAACGTGGGCCCCGAGGAGGTCTTGAAGTATTCTTGGATCCTATCCGAATCCCACCGCGTCCTGATCTACGACCCTAAAAGTAAACGCTTGATTGACGAGCTTTACACCTGCAGCCCCGAAAAAGACGGACGCTTGATGTTCGAAAAGATGAACAAACTCCTGAAGAAGCCTACCAAGACCGTAACTTTGAATGAGATCGTGGGGAAAGAGATCGCTCTGAAAGAAGAGCCGGATAAACTGTTCCATTCGGTCAAAAAAGCCTCCAGTAAGCTTCGATTGGCCCTTGATTCCAACTATTGCGTGTCGGCGGTCTTTTTCGATATTCCCGACAGGAAATTGGACGAGGACAGCTTGGAACTGATGCTGACCAAGGCGCTCAATAAGGATGACCAAAAGCCCGTCATTGAATCCGCTTGCCGTTACGACCCACAGGGTTACACCTACATCCATCAATCCCCCAAACATTTTGCGGGGCTCCACAGTTATCCAGGCACCCTTAAATCGGCTCATTTAAGTTTGATCGGGTCCGGAAGCGCCATCATCTCGGTCCTGGAGGACATGGAAGAGGTGGTCTATACCCGTAAAAAAACCGAGCCGACCATCAGCGTGAAGATCGTCGCTGAGGATTTTTAGCTAACCCTCGAAAACAGATTTGAACCCAATCGAAAGACCTAAAAAATTGTAAAGGCGGCATCCCATGAAATGGCTCCTGGCTTTCATCATCTTGGCCGTAGTGGGATTGGCGGGTTGGTACGGCTATTGTCCCTTTCCGGTGATGGATGATTTTCAAGCCGCGGTGGACAGCGGCAAGCCGGAGTCCATCCAGCCTTTTATGGACATGGAGTCCCTAAAAAAAAATGTGGCCGAATATACCAAGCTCCGGTACAACCGGGCGGATACCCCTTCGGCCAACCTGACGCCTGAGGCCCTCCAAGCGATCGTCGACGCCTTTGTCACCCCACGGACCATTCAACTGATGATGAAAGGCGTCCGAATGGAGCCCGGGGCTAATATGCCCGACAGCGTTCCGGAAGGGAAACCGGCTTTTCCCATCGATAAGCACTATGAGTCGCCGGATGTTTACGCCATTGACGTTTATTTGAGCCAGGTCCAGACCCCGGACAATCGAATGACGCTCTTTTTCGAGCGAAATGGCTGGTTTGATTGGAAGTTGACGGCTTTTCGTTTCGCCTTGGCGAGTTAGATCCCCGAAGTTCCTACCTGATGGGAATCATAAAAGGTTCCGGTCTTCTCCGATAAATTATCTCCCCAGGGATTCCGTTTTTCCCAAAGGAGGGATCCATGGCCCTGAGGATCGGTACGTTCGCCCAAAGCATCTATTGTTGCGATTGCGAAGGGAAGGTCAGGTTGCTGCACGCCCGCAACCTTCCCTGGCGTCGTGAAGGCCATATCCACGTGGAATTCGAGACCATTTGCCCCCATTGCGGCCGCTGGGATGTGTCCGTCCGAGCACTCGAGGACCTTCCGGAAAGCGAAAGAGCTTTTTGCCGCCGGGAAAAATTAGCGGGTGTTTGAAAATTTTCTCTTCTTATTTTTCCTTAAAGGTTTAACCCCTTCTTATCACGTCCCTATTTTTCCGTTCTTTTATCCGGCCTCCCACTACAATAAAGTCGTTTCAGATCAAGGATCTCGATATCAAGGAGAAATTTCATGGATAAGTTGACCAGCTTTTTGGGCCGGGTCATTTACGCCATCCCATTCCTAGCTTTTGGGGCGAACCACCTAATGTACGCCGGCAAGATGGCGGCCATGGTGCCATCCTTCATTCCGGGCGGTGTTTTTTGGATCTATTTCACGGGCGTCGCCATGATCTTGGCGGCTTTGGCTATCATCACGGGCAAGCAGGGACGGGCGGCTTGTTTTGGCTTGGCCGTGATGCTCCTTATCTTCATCATTACGGTTCAACTGCCAGGCATGTCCAATCCGGACCCGCAAATGAAAATGATGTCCATGATCAATCTTTTCAAGGACACGGGTTTGATGGGCGCGGCGCTGGTCATCGCCGGCACCTATAAAAAATAATCCGTGAATCCGTTTTTTCGAGCCCTCGCTTTTTCGCTGGTCGCCTCCTTGTGGATCCTTGCGGGTCCGTCGCAGGGCGGAAATTTTCCGAATGTCCGCCTTCAAACAGCCTTTCCCGCGTTGAAATTCAAGATGCCGGTTTGGATCACCGCGCCTCCGGACGGTTCCCAACGCATTTTGGTGGTCGAACAAAAGGGAAAGGCTTTTCTGTTCAAAAACAAAACCGACGTTAAAAAGACTTCGCTTTTCCTCGACCTGAGCGGCCGAATCAGGATGGCCCATCCGGAGGAAGGGCTTCTATCCCTGGCTTTTCATCCTTCTTATTCAACGAACGGTCTTTTTTATGTTTACTATATCGCCGACCAGCCCCATCGGGAGGTTCTGTCCCAATTTCGGGTGGATCCCCGAAACCCGAATCGGGCCGATCCCCATTCGGAAAAAATCCTTTTACAGATCCCGAAACACTTCGGGAACCATAATGGATCCACCCTTCTCTTCGGTCCCGATGGTTACCTCTACTTTGGTTTGGGGGACGGGGGCGGGGCAGGAGACCCGGATAACAACGGGCAGAATTTGGGAAGTTTATGGGGAAAGATCCTTCGGATCGATGTGGATCACCAGGATCCAGGGTTGGCTTATGGGCTACCTCGAGATAACCCTTTTGTTGGCCGTCCAAACGCCCGCGGGGAAATCTGGGCCTATGGTTTGAGGAATCCCTGGCGCATGAGTTTCGACCGTAAGACCGGGGATCTTTGGTGCGGGGATGTGGGTCAGGATAAATGGGAGGAAATCGATCTCATCCAAAAGGGCGGAAATTACGGCTGGAGCTTGATGGAAGGGAATCATCCTTACAAGCGGAATCAATCCTATGCCGCCCCGTTGCTTCCACCTGTCTTGGATTATCCTCATCGACCGGAGGATTCCACAAACCCGGCGCCCTTCAACGGCGCCTGTGTGACGGGAGGTTATGTTTATCGCGGATCGAGATTGAAAGATCTTGAAGGGGTTTATCTCTACGCCGACTACATCCTTGGCTGGGTCCGGGGTTTGCGTTTGGACGAGAAGGGAAGGGTCTTGGATGAGAAGCTCATCGAACAACCCGAGAATATTTCGTCTTTTGGGGAGGATGAAAAAGGTGAGATTTATCTTTTGGGCTATTCCAACGGGAAGATTTATCGTTTAGAAGAATAGACCCGGAGCCGTTTTTTCGATTATCCTGTGCCCATTATGATTAACCCGATATTGGGCCATCCCCCTTTAACAACCCCTTCTTTTCTCATCAATCCCCATCCGAAACATGTTTTTCGGGATGCCATCGCCAAGCTTCCCATGAACGGCATCCACACCATTTGCGAGGAAGCCAAATGCCCCAATCGCGGGGAATGCCTTCCCCATCATGGAACCATCTCCATCATGGTCATGGGTTCCATCTGTACCCGGGGCTGTCCTTTTTGCGCGGTGACGACCGGAAAACCCCTTCCTTTGGACCCTCAAGAGCCGGAAAAGGTCGTGGAGATCGCAAGGGCCTTGAATGTGCGCTATTTGGTCATGACCTCTCCCAACCGGGATGAATTGCCGGACGGGGGAGCGGGCCAATTCACGAGGATCGTATCGGCCTTGCGGGCTTTTAATCCGCGCCTTAGGATCGAGATCCTCGTTCCCGATTTCCAAGGGAAAGAAAGTTCCTTCGGGATCCTCCTCCAAAATCCCCCGGATGTCATCGCCCATGATCTACAAACTATTCCCCGCCTCTACGGACCCATTCGTCCGGGGGCGGAATATGAAAGGTCCCTGGATCTTTTTCGCTGGTTCCGCAAAAATTCCGACAGTTCCAAAGTTCTGCTGAAAGCGGGCCTTATGGTGGGTTTTGGGGAATCGCAAAGTGAAGTGGAGGAGGTTTTAACCCATGCCGCGGAGGCGGGCGTGAGATATTTCACGATCGGCCAATATTTGAAACCGCCCGGATCCAATTTGGAAGTCGCCGAATATGTTCCCTTGGAAAGATACCAGCGTTGGTCGGAGGCGGGAGTTCGATTGGGGCTTTCGGTCCAGGCAAGTCCCTTGACCCGGTCGAGCTATTTGGCCGATCAATTGGCAGGTCGATGACCTCGCTCTATCAGCTGGTCCTTTATACCAGTGAACAAAAACCCCTCCTGGAAGGGAATTTAAAACGGTTGGCGGAACAAAGTTTTAAAAGCCTCCCCGGCAGGTTCCCGGGTTTGAAGCTGATCCGCCAGGAGATCTTTCCGGACCGGGTCGAGATGGTCTTGGACCTTCACCGTTTGGACGAGGATATCCCCCGGATCGTTCAATCCTATAAATCCGAGGTGAAAAATCTGGCAAAAAAAGATGGGTTCACCCTCCATTCGCTTTGGCAATGGGCTTATGATGAAAAAGAGATCCAGGGGGAGGAAAAATGAGAAAATTCTTATCGTTTATTTTGGTACTAGGTCTGATTCTATCGACTCCGGCTTGGGCCAAAACCAAGAAAAAGACCAAGGGGACCGCGACCGCCACACCGACCTCTTCCCATAAAAAGAAATCCAAAAAACCGAAGAAAGGCAAGAAGACAAGGAAATCCAAGAAATCCTCGTCTAAAGATGAGGTCAAGATGGACACGGAGATCGATAAAAAAGCTGTCACTATCGATATGTCCGATAAATGATCGGGGTCTTGTAAATTCAGCGATGCGGTGTAACCCTAAGGAGTCACTCGACGTACCAACCCAAGGACGTTCTTCGGTTGGAAAAAAGGAACTGGAGGTTTTTATGAAAAAAATGATCGCTTGGGCCGTCTTTTTGGCCTTGATGCTGGTCTCCGCCCGCTCCTATGCGGATGATATGGCAGAAAAGCACATGAATAAGGATTCGGCTTCCACCGAGGCTCTTAAATGCGAGGTCGTGGATTTGGCCTGCTATACGGCCAAGGGAGCCCACGGCGCCGAACACCAGGCTTGCGCCGCCAAATGTATCGGAGAAGGCGGGATGCTGGGTTTGCTTTACAATGGAAAGATTTATATACCCGTGACCAAGGACTTTCACTCCGCCCGCAGCCAGTTCGTCACCAAAGGCGGTGAAACGGTGAATGTCATGGGGACGGCTTTGGATAAGGACGGGCTCAACTATATTGTGGTGAGCGACGCGAAGAAGAAAAAGAAGTGATCGTTCTTTTATGAAAGCTCTAAAAAGCTCCTTGGAAAACCAAGGGGCTTTTTTTATTCCTTGGAGATCTCTGAAGATTCGATAAGTGTAATGCCGGCGTGGGCCATGGCTTTCAAAGCCTTTTCCCCGTCCCCGGGCTTGACGTTGACGGCGGCTACGGCATCCTCCACTACGAATGTCTCGAATCCGTTCTTATCGGCGTCCAGGGCGGTGGCTTGGACGCAGTAATCGGTGGCCAATCCCGCCACATAGAGGTCCGTGACTTTTTCTTTTTTCAGGAAAGCGGAAAGATTCGCATTGGTGGCCTCAAAAGCCGAGTATCCATCGTCCTTGTTCTGGGTGCCCTTCAGGAATATTTTTTTCAACTTGGAGACGTCCAATTTCGGGTGAAAATCCGCTCCCTTCGTTTCCTGGACGCAATGCGGCGGCCACTTTTTGAAGTGAACGCTGTCCTTGGGATGCCAATCCTTGGAGGCGATGACCAATGGAAAAAGATCCATCAGCTTATTGATGACGGGAATGACCTTGTCCCCCTCGGGAACCGCCAGGGTCCCACCGGGGCAAAAATCATTTTGAACATCGACGATCAAGAGTGCTTTCATAACGACCTCAAGGCGAATCATGTTGATGGATGAGGTTGGTCCTCAGATCCAATAGTTTTTGACTGGTCCCTACTTTGTAGGTGTGCGGATTCTCGAATCTTTTACGTTCCGGGGAAAGCTTGGCCAGGCGTTCCTTGGCGTAAGCCGCCGCCTCCTTGACGCTTTGGTTTACCAGCGATCGCCCTCCCTCCATTACTTTAAAGAGGATCGACTCGGGAAAACAGTGGGCCACTCTGCTTTTTTGCTCCGGAAAGAGGGGATGATAGATGAATTCGACGATTTTTTCCCCTTCTAAAAGGATGCCGTCGGCGTAAAAAAAACCGTCCGGATCGGTATAGCGAACGATCTTTTTGATCCCGGGAAGGGAGGTCTTGGCCAGATTCTCGGACATTTTCAAACAGGGTTTCCCATCGAAGGCGGAAAGTTTATAAACCCCGTCCAAGGCCGGGCAGTCCTGTCCCGTCAAGAGACTGGTCCCCACCCCGAAGACATTGATCGGAGCGCCTTGATCCAATAGGCTTTTCACGATGTTCTCGTCCAATTGGTTGGACGCCACGATCTTCACATAGTGAAGACCGGCCAGATCCAGCATTTCGCGCGCTTTCTTGCTCAAGTAGGCCAAGTCCCCCGAGTCCAGCCGGATCCCGGATAAGCGCTGGCCCTTTTCCTCCATCTCCTTGGCCACGATCATGGCGTTCGGGAGTCCGCTTTTAAGGGTGTTATAGGTATCCACCAGGAGGGTGCTTCGTTCGGGGTAAATTTCCACGAATTTTCGGAAAGCGGTCAACTCATCGGAAAAACTTTGGATTCAGGAATGGGCCTGGGTGCCGGAGGGTGGCAGATCGTATAAGAAGGAAGAATAAACGTTGGAGGTGGCGTCCACCCCTCCGACCGCCGCCGCCCGCGAGGCTTGGATACCCGCCAAACCCTGGGCCCGTCGCAACCCGAAATCCACCACTTTGCGGCCCCGGGCCGCATAAACCATCCGGGAGGCTTTGGTGGCGATCAGGGACTCGAAGTTGATGAAATTCAAGAGGAGGGTTTCGATCAACTGGGCTTCAAGGAAGGTTCCCTCCACCCGGATCAAGGGTTCCAGCGGAAAAACGACCTCGCCTTCACGGACGGAATGGATCGTACCCTTGAACCGAAAATCCTTCAAATAGTCCAGGAAAGATTTTTGAAATCCAAGTCGGCGCAGATATTCCAGGTCTTCCATTCCGAAGGCGAAAGATTCCAGGGTTTCCAAAAAACTGTTGAGGCCCGCGAAAAGCACATAGCCCCCCTGAAAGGGGCTTTCACGAAAGAAATAATCGAAGCAAGCGGGGTTTTCGGACCTACCCGACACCACATAACCTTGGGCCATGGTGAGTTCATAAAAGTCCGTGTAAAGGCCGGTATGGCGGGGGATGAGGGGTTCCATGGAAGGCATTATAACCAAGTCGGTGGCGAAAGGTTGGTCAGGGCTGTTTTGACATCAAGCTGGGTTCAATCGCTGAAAAGCTTGGGAAGCCAGGTCGTCAGGAAGGGCCAATAGGTAATGAGGAGGACCATACCATGGAGGATCAGGTACATGGGAAGAACGGCCAAATAGACCTCGGTCATGGATTTCTTGAAACGGTAGGAAGAAAGGAAAAGGTTGAGTCCCAAGGGGGGCGCGATGAACCCCAATTCCATATTGGCCAAAAAGATGATCCCCATGTGGACCCGGTCCACTCCGAAAGCGTCCGACATGGGCATGAGGAGTGGTACCACCACCACGATGGCGGCAAAGATCTCCAAAAGGCTTCCAACGATGATGAGCATCAAATTCACCATCAACAGGAAGACCCATTGGGAATGGACCGTGTCGTGGACCCAGTGGGCCAATTGAGCCGGGATCTGGGCGTCCACCATATCATTGGTGAACCCAAGCGAGACCCCCAGGATCAAGAGGACTCCTCCGACGAGGATGCCGCATTCGGTGATCACTTTGGGGACATCGACAAGCTTCAATTGGCGGTAGAAAAAGATCTCCACCACGAAAGCGTAAAGGGCCGTCAGGGCCGCCGACTCCACCAAGGTGACCTTGATGACGAAGAGGAAGAAAAAGACCACTAGGGGGAGGCTGAGCTCCCACTTGGCCTCCCAAGCCGAGGTCAGGGCTTCTTGGAGCTCTTTTTGGACGCCCAGCTTGGAACTGACGGGGTCCAAAATATTTTTTTGGACCAGGGGAAATAAAAGGCTGACCAGGACCAGGGTGCAGCCGATGGCTGACAAATGGACGAAAGTAATAGGGCCTACCGTCGCGGTCTCGGGTTTGATGCCGCCAATGGCTGACAGGATCATCCAGGCCAACTGCCAAAAAGCTTTCCATCCGTAAAAGGCGACCGCTCCGAAAAACATGACCAAGCTTCCCACACAGGACCATAATTTCAGGGCGCGCCAGATGGAATATTTGGAAAGATTCGCGTTGGAGGCCTTTAGGATGCCCCAGAGGGCGGTCAGTAACAAGAGTATCATTCCCGGCATGAACCCGCCGAGGAAGAGGTCTTTGATGGAAGTGCCCGATACAACCCCATAGAGGATGACCGGAAGACTGGGAGGGAACAGCATTCCCAGCGAGCCTGCGGATGTCAAAAGGCCCAAGGCATCCCGTTCCTTGTATTTTTCCGCCAAAAGGATGGGCATCAAAAGTCCGCCCAAGGCCAGGATGGTGACGCCCGAGCCCCCGGTGAAGGCGGTGAAAAAAGCGCAGACACACGCGGTCACAATGGCCGGCCCGCCCCGCATCAAACCGAAAAAGGCCTCGAATACCCGGAGCAGGCGCTGCGAGGCTCCGCCTTCGGCCAGGAAATAGCCCGTTAAGGTGAATAGGGGAATGGTGGGGATCGTGGGGGAAACCACCATGCGGTAAGTTTCGGCGGGAATGGAGTCGATCGGGGTGTCGGAGTTCCAAAGGAATATCAGGGCGGCGCCGCCCAGGACCAAAAAGACCGGCATGCCGAAGATCACCGCCACCATCAATAAGGCGAAACAAACATAGATGAAGGTTTCCGAAGGGTTATGGATGAAGGGAGCGAGGAAAGCCAGCCATCCGGCCAAGAGCAGGGTCATCAGCCGGTGGTTCCATTTTTCCGAGGAGCGCCAGATCATCCGGCCCAGGATCAAGGCGAAACCCACGGGCAGGAACATCAGGACGATCCATTTGGGGATCCCCAGGGCGATGACCGATCCCACTTCCTTCTCGATCATGGCGAAGGAAAAACCCGCTTTGACCAAATAAAGGGTGATGGCGGCCCCGAGGCCGGCGGTGATGATGTGGGCGGCGGGTTTATAGCGCTCCGGGATCATTCCCGCGGTGGTGGCCAATTGAAGGAGTTTTCCCTCGCGGGCGGCGATGGCGCCCCCGAACATCATGATGGCCAGGACCGTATGCTGGACGAGATTAAGGGAACCGGAAACCAGGATGGGAGGGAACCAATCCATCATGCCGTGAAGCTTGCGGCCGAGGATATCCAAAAGGGGAAGGATCATCATGACGGCGAAGAAAAAGGTCAAAAGAAGGTTCTCGGGCGTGTGCCAAAAGGCGGGTTTGGAAGGGGTCTCGCCTGGATGACCTTCCATGGCCAAACCGCGCTCAACCGGAACTTGGGGCTCCGGTGACTTTAGGGAGCGAGCTGGAACGACACGGTTTTTTCCGGGAGCTTTTTTGACCCTTTTACGGGATGGCATTATTCTGCGGCCGCCTTGCGGGTCGAACGATATTCATCCCGATATTTGACGGCCATATCCATCATGTCCTGCGGGATGACCGTCCCGCCGATCTGAGGATAGATGCCCGTAAAAAGTTTTTCCCATTGGTCATATTGTTCTTTCGTAAGGTCATGCACCGTCAAGCCGTGCTTGATCATGACATCGATGGCTTTTTGTTCGCCCGAACGGATCTCATCCTTGAAACGAACACCCGCTTCAGAGGCGGCTTTCAAGACCGCCGGTTGGGCCGCGACGGGTATTTTATTCCAGGCTTTGGTCGTGATGATGGTGGCGCCTACCAGAGGGGCCCAACGCATATTGGTCATATGAGGCGCCATGGCGAACCATTGAAAAGATAGGGCGGATATCGGGGTCGTGTCGAAGGAATTGATGAGCCCCGTTTGGAGATTGGGCAGGATATCGGTAGCGGCCAACGGAATGGGCGAATAACCCGCCGATTTCCAGATGTTCAAAGTATCCGTGTCATCACCCCACACGAAAAACTTAGCTTTTTTCAGATCGTCGGGCGTAAGGATAGGTTCTTTTCCGAAGAACATGACCCAACCCGCCTCACCCCAATTCAAGACTTTGAAGCCCTTTTTCAGCAAGCGCGCCTCCAAGAGGGGCTGCATTTTTCCGCGGACATAATCGCTTTCCGCGTAGCTGTGATAAAGCATGGGGACCGAGAGGGCTTGAACGCCCTTATCGATCTGGGCCAATCCCACCACGGTCAAAACCCCCATTTGGATCTGGCCGATGCGCATTTTGCTCACGATATCGGGTTCGTCGCCCAGAACGCCCCCGGGATAAACTTGCAGCTTCACTCCCGAAGCTTTCCACTGTTCTCCCATATCCCGCATGATGTTGTCCCAAACGGATCCCTCAGGGGCGAGGGTGCCGAGTTTGAGGGTCAAGTCTTGGGCCAAGGCTCCCGAAACTCCCAGAAGCGCCAATGCCGCAACCAAGATGCTTTTCTTGAAAATGGATCTCACGTTAGGCTCCTTTTACGAATTTCTATTAGTTAGACGGTTACTTCACGAATAAAGTATCAGCGCGCGAAAGCAGCCATTTGGCTCTTTTTTGGACGATCAAATTGACCAACCGCCAACTTGGCTTTTTGTCCACATCGATGGCCAATGCCTTGTGAAGCATTTCCTCGAACTCTTCCCGATTTTGTTCCTTCTCATCCACCGCTTCGGCATAGTTCACATAGGTCGAGGCGCTCAATCCGTTGTTCAATTTCAAAGCGGCCGTGAAATGATCCTTGGCTTTTTTAAGCGAGCCCCCCATCAGAACAGGTCGGCTTCCTTCATATGTGATAAGAAAATCGTGGAGAGAACCATCGTCGTAGTCGGGTTCCAATTCATAAGCCCGATAGATCAAGGCCTCGGCTTGGGGAACATCCGATACCAATTCGGGATCATCTTTTCCCACTGAGATGGCGGCCAGCCAGGAAACGCCGGTCCAATAAAGGGCGTCCACGTCCTGCTTTTGGGCCTTCGCCACGGCGGTTTTGGGGTCCTTTCGGATCAAGTCGCTAAAATGATCGAAGCGAGCGTCAAAGGCCCTTAAACCGTAATCCCTCGCCCGGACATATAAATTCTTGGCCCTTCTTTTCAGCTCCCGGGAAGCCAAGTAATTCTCATCGGCGATATATTCGCCGTCGGATTGAACATAGGCATATCCATATTCGGTGAACCCTTTACAAAGCGCGGTCAAAAGGGCCACGTGACGAGGGGTGGCGGAAAGGATGCTTTCCATCAATTTGAGGCTGAAGGGCACCGCCTGCCGGACGAATTCCGGATCGTTGTCCGCAGAGAAGGTATCCCCGGGTTCGGCCAGACTGTCGGCAAAGGAATTGACCATGATGGATTTGATGAAACAGCCGTTCAGAAAGGGGAATGCGGCCAGTAAGACCAATAAGAGGATGCAGGAACGGAAAGTTTTTGACATGAAACAGCCCTTTCTGAATATTGGAAAAGGATTCCTTAAGCGAACAGGGGAATTGTTTTACCTCCAAGGGCTCAAGGGTGTCAACCAAGGAGAAGGCGAGGAAAGGGGCCATTATCAGGGGTTTTTTCGCCTCAACGACGGGCACCGGTCTTTCCTTGGAGGGTGGGGGACTTCCCCGCTTTTGAACGATGAGAGCTCGACGAAGTCAAGGTATGGGGTCCCAGCCTGTTTTCTCCCGCTCCCGATTTGCTTTTTTTCGACCTTTTTTCCCTAAGGTTTTGACGGATCCTACGCCAGGTTTGGAAACGGGTTTTGGTCCCTTCGGTGGAAGGGTGGATCAAGGGGGAGCGGCCCTTGGAGGCGGAGCAGGTATTCCCGGCACCGACTTGCCCGGATCCCCTGGAGGTCGTGACTTGGACCAGGCCTTCTTCCGTGGCGGTTTGGACATTGTCACCATTGATGGAGGTCTCGAAGATAGTCCCCCGGACACCGCAGACGACCCCTCCCGCATCCAACTCGAAAGTCGAGTTGGATGCGGACAGATCTTTTTTTACATCGGAAAGAATGGCGCCGGTCAAAAGTTTCAGTCGGCTCAAAAATCCCCCCGTTTGATTTTCATTCAATTGAGAAACCCATAGCTCGGTATTTTCGTCCAAATGGACCCATGTTTCTCCCTTAAGGGACAAGATAATCTCGGTGTCGTCCCCTACCAGTATGCGGTCACCTTCCTCGAGGCGTTCTCCTTCCTTAGCTCTGCGCCATTCGTTATCGCCATCTTTAAGGATTTGAACATTCCGAAGCCCTTGGATATCGGTAATAAAATAAACGGGGAGAAGATCTTCCAAAGAAGGCTCAATATCGGCAGAAGCATTGGAGGCGATCAATAGGAAAAGAAAGGAAAATAGGGAAATGGCGGAGGATTTCATGGGTTCCTTCCGGCTGCAAGAACATTTTATTTTATCAAGCGTGACAAAGAAATCGTGCGCAGGTTTCGGCCTTCGAGAGAAGTTGAAGCCGGAACATTTTCATCAGCGTGAAGTCATCCGAAAAAAAAAGCGGTCCCTTTCAAAGGGACCGCTTTTGGGAATGCAGTCAAGCCAAAAGGCCTGTACTGAAACCGGACTTACTTGGCGGGAGCGGTGCTCGAAACAGGCGCGCTTGAAACAGCGGCGGCCTTCTTTTTAGGGTGGTGCTTCTTGTGGCTTTTTTTCGCGGGAGTTCCGGTGGTACCTTGCGCCAAAACCAAACCGGTAGTGGAAACCATGAAGCCCAAAGCCAACACCATAACCAAAATCTTTTTCATACATCCTCCTTAGTTGGGTGAAAAACAGCTACATCCTACCTCCCTTGGACGGACCATCGATATTAAAAGTTTCACGGTTTTATAAGGGAAAAAGGGGCCTTTAGGGGCTCGTTTTACCTTCAATAAAAAAGAATATTTGAAAGGGCTTGATATTTAACCGACCGGTTGGTAGGTTTTTGAACCTATGGTCAATAAATTGAATAAAGAAAAACATCAGACGCAACGGATGTGCCTTTTATCCCAAGCTCGGCGGCTTTTCGCTGTCCAGGGTGTCAAAGAGACAAGCATGTCCCAGATGGCCCAAGCCTGCAAAGTCACGAAGGCCACTCTTTACCATTATTTCCGCAGTAAGGAGGACATCCTTAAGGAGATATTGGCCTGCCGCACCGCCGAGATCGGGGACATGAGCCACGGCATCCTACCCGCGACCCTTGAGGAATGTTTTTACCAGATCGGCAAATCCCATCTGGAGCACATGGAAAAACCCGAGAATTTGGAGCTCATGAAGATCCTCTTATCCGAAACCATGAAAAATCCCGAAATGAAGAAATATTACATGTCCTTCGTGGTCGAGAACATTTCACGCGGGGTGAAAGATGTCCTGATGCCCTTCGCCAAGGGACGCAAGACCGAGGGGGAATTGAAACTACTTTTCTTCCAATTCATGTCCTCCCTCATTCACTACAACTGGAACAACAAGATGGTAGGGGATCTTTCGGAATTGGTAGGCGACGACGAGGCCTTCGTGAAGCAGTTGGCCAAGACCTATGCGGGAGCGGTCTTGAATTTTTAAGGACTTCCAATTGCCGGTGCAGTGGAAAGGACGGCTTTTATGGGACGATGGAAACTAGGGGTCATATTATTCGGTTTGGCGTCTTCGGCCTTCGGCCAGAATAAGCTCAGCTTTTCGGAATACCTGGACCAAGTCCGAGGAAAGGGGCCTGGTTATCAATCGGCCCAGGCTTCGGTGGAAGGCTATGAGAAGCAGTCGCATCAACAAGATCTTATTTACTCCCCGGTGCTGACCGCCGGGTACAGCCATATGAACGACCAATCCCAACAAGTCTTCGCGATCCTAGGGACCCAGAATCAAAGCGATATGGCGGGGGTCTCCATCACGGATAAACTGCCTTTCGGCCCCTCCATCAGTTTGGGATACGCGTTCGACAACACGAACTATTCGGGCCCCTCCTTGGCCTCCTCGATCCCGGGGATTTCGATCCAGTCGAGCTATTATCAAATTTCACCGGTGATCTCCTTGTCCGTTCCGCTGTTCAAGGATTTTGGGGGAAGCCAGACCAACGCCGGGGTCAAAATGGTCCAGTATCAACTGGAGTCGGCGGCCAAAAATTCCGCGTTCCAGAGGGAGCAAACCCTTTTCAACGCCAAAGTGGCCTATTGGAAATTGGCCCTCGCCCGGGAAACCCTCACCATCCGTCAAGACACTTTGGACCGCAGCCAAAAAATTTGGGAATGGACCAAACGACGAGTGGCCCGCAACTTAGCCGACCCCCCGGACGCCCTCCAAGCCGAAGCCTCGGTTCGGGTCGCCGAATTGGATCTTCAGACGGCGACGGAAAGCGAAAGGTCCGCGCGGCTGGTCTTCAACCG
>Ga0070741_10004079_pt1 | contig 34735 bp, 28 predicted proteins | sample Coa_R1_4_FD_66440 | JGI IMG/M metagenome (GOLD analysis project Ga0070741, IMG submission 66440) | Surface soil microbial communities from Centralia Pennsylvania, which are recovering from an underground coalmine fire - Coalmine... | ecosystem: Environmental > Terrestrial > Soil > Unclassified ... | reverse complement strand
CGACGTCAGCCTCGCAGCGCGCGCCGGTCGGCGGAGCCGGATTCGCGACGTGGCGACGTCAACGCGAGTCGAGGCGGGTTCGAGCGCGGACACGACCGCTGGACGGAGCGACGACGCGGTCGTTCAATGCGAGGCGGCGCGTAGTTGCGGAAGCGAACCGGGCCTGACGGCGTGGGCGACGGACGCACGCGTTGATGTGGCTGCGGCGCGAAGCCGTTCGGAGCCGACCGTCGCGGTCGCACGCGCGCGCGAGAAGCTTCGGGGCACCAGGGCAGGTCGCGGACCTGCCCGACCAGCGGTCGACGTCAGCCTCGCAGCGCGCGCCGGTCGGCGGAGCCGGATTCGCGACGTGGCAACGTCAACGCGTTGGCGACGCGGCAGCATCGATGCCGCATCGCGCGGCGTGATCGAGACACACGAACGCTAACGATCAATTGGTGGAGTCGTTGATGGCGAAGAAGAAAGCGCAACCGGCGAACGCGAAGAGAGCCTCGAACAAACACGTCTACTTGTTTGGCAAGGCGAAGACCGACGGCAACGGCGGCATGAAGCCGCTTCTCGGCGGCAAGGGCGCCGGCCTCGCCGAAATGTGCCGCATCGGCCTGCCGGTGCCGCCCGGCTTCACCATCACGACCGAAGTCTGCACGTACTTCTACGATCACAAGCGCACCTATCCGCCGGACCTCAACGCACAGATGCAGGCCGGCCTCGCGTCGATCGAGAAGCAGACCGGCAAGACGTTCGGCGACGTCAAGAACCCGCTGCTCGTGTCGGTGCGCTCGGGCGCGCGCGACTCGATGCCGGGCATGATGGACACGATTCTGAATCTCGGCCTGAACGATCGCACCGTCGACGCGCTCGCCGCGAAGACCGGCAACGCGCGCTTCGCGTGGGACTGCTATCGCCGCTTCGTCCAGATGTACGGCGACGTCGTCCTCGGCGTGCAGAAGCGCGCCGGCGAGGATCACGAGCCGTTCGAGACGGTGATCCACGCGCTGAAGCACGAGCGCTATCACCGCGACATCGAAGATACGAAGCTCACGCCGGAGGATCTGAAAGAGCTCGTCGTCCGCTTCAAGGCGCTGGTCAAGGAGCGCGCCGGCAAGGAGTTCCCGTCGGACCCGTGGGATCAGCTGATGGGCGCCGTCGGCGCGGTGTTCGGCTCGTGGATGAACGACCGCGCGATCGTCTATCGCCGCAAGTACAACATCCCGTCGGAGTGGGGCACCGCCGTCAACGTGCAGGCGATGGTGTACGGCAACACGGGCGATCGATCGGGATCGGGCGTCGCGTTCACGCGCAACCCCGCCAATGGCGAGAAAGAGTTCTACGGCGAGTTCCTCATCAACGCGCAGGGCGAGGACGTCGTCGCCGGCGTGCGAACGCCGGAGCCGGTCGCGCAGTTGAAGTCGCACATGCCGAAGGCGTACGCGGAGCTCGAGCGCATCCGCCAGACGCTCGAGAAGCATTTCAAGGACGTGCAGGACTTCGAGTTCACGATCGAAGATGAAAACGTCTACATGCTGCAGACGCGCAACGGCAAGCGGACGGCGATGGCCGCGCTGAAGTTCTCGATGGACATGTTCAGGGAGAAGCTGATCGACTGGAAGACCGCGGTGATGCGGAATCCCGCCGACCAGCTCGATCAGCTGCTCGCGCCGGTGTTCGACGCGTCGGAGATGGCGAAGGCCAAGCCGATCGCCACTGGCCTGCCGGCCGGTCCTGGTGCGGCGTCCGGCCAGATCTACCTCAACGCCGAGCGCGCCGTCGCTGCGTCGGACCGCAAGGAGCAGGTGCTGCTCGTCCGCATCGAGACGTCGCCGGAAGATCTGCGCGGCATGATTGCGGCCGAAGGCATCCTCACCGCGCGCGGCGGCGTGTCGTCGCACGCCGCGCTCGTCGCGCGGCAGATGGGCAAGGTCTGCATCTGCGGCGCCTCCGCGCTCGACATCGACTACCAGGCGCGCACGGTGAAGGTGGACGGCAAGACCTTCAAGGAAGGCGACTGGATGTCGATCGACGGCACCGCGGGCAAGGTATTCGCCGGGCGCGTGAAGACGGCGCCCTCGGAAATCGTCGCCGGCCTCATCGAGAACGACGAAGCGGCGAAGAAGACCGACAAGTTCAAGAGCTTTCAGCAGCTCATGAAGTGGTGCGATCAGGCGACGCGCATGTCGGTGCGCACCAACGCCGACACTCCCGAGCAGGCGAAGAACGCGATCGCGTTCGGCGCCGTCGGCATCGGCCTGTGCCGGACCGAGCACATGTTCTTCGAGGGCGACCGCATCGACGCGATGCGCGAGATGATCCTCGCGGACACGCTCGAGGCGCGCAAGAGCGCGCTCGCGAAGCTGCTGCCGTATCAGCGCGACGACTTCGCCGGCATCTTCCGCGCGCTCGACGGACACCCGGCGACGATCCGCTTCCTCGATCCGCCGCTGCACGAGTTCCTGCCGCACACGAAGCAGCAGCAGGCGGATCTCGCGAAGAAGCTCGGCATCAGCGCGGAGAAGATCCATCAGCGCGTCGAGCAGCTCCACGAGTTCAACCCGATGCTCGGCTTCCGCGGCTGCCGTCTCGGCATCGACTATCCGGAAATTTCGGAGATGCAGGCGCGCGCCGTCTTCGAAGCCGCCGCGATCGTGCAGGCGGAAGGCACGAAGGTGAAACCGGAGATCATGATCCCGCTCGTCGGGTTCAAGAAAGAGCTGGACCTGCAGGTCGAGCTCGTGCACCGCGTCGCGAAAGAGGTGCAGGCCGAGAAGAAGGCGAAGCTGAATTATCTGGTCGGCACGATGATCGAAGTGCCGCGCGGCGCGCTGACGGCCGACGAGATCGCCCAGACCGCCGAGTTCTTCAGCTTCGGCACCAACGACCTGACGCAAACCGGCCTCGGCATGTCCCGCGACGACTCGGGGTCGTTCCTGCCGCACTACGCAGAGCTCGAGATCGTCAAGAAGAACCCGTTCGCGACGATCGATGCGAGCGGCGTCGGCCAGCTCGTCGAGATCGCCGTGCAGAAGGGACGCAAGACGCGCCCGAACATCAAGCTCGGGATTTGCGGCGAGCACGGCGGCGATCCCGATTCGATTCACTTCTTCGAGAAGGTCGGGCTCGACTACGTCAGCGCGTCGCCGTTCCGCGTCCCGGTCGCCCGGCTCGCGGCTGCGCAAGCCGCGCTCGCAGGTCAGAAGCGGTGAAGTGATCACGATCTTCGCGTATCGCGAGGGGCGTTGCGACCAGGTGACCAGCCTCGATCGCCTCTGGCTGAATCCGGCGGCCGGCGTGGTGCTCTGGGTCGACCTCGCCGCGCCATCGATTCCCGAGTCGCTGATCCTCAGCGACACCTTCGCGTTCCATCCCCTCGCCGTCGAGGACGCGATGTCGCCGGGGCAGCCGACGAAGGTGGAAGCGTACGACGGCTACCTGTTCGCCGTGCTGCGCGCCCCCGAAGGCGAGATCGACTTTTTCGTCGGGCCGACCTTCCTCGTCACCGTCCATCACCGCGACGCCAAGGCGGTGGCCGAGTTCATCGATAACGCGAAGCACAGCCCGCGGCCGATCGCCGAAGGACCGGTCGCGCTGTTTCATCGCATCGCCGACGCGCTCGTCGACGCATATCGTCCGGCGGTCGAGCGGATCGGCGATCGCGCGTCGGACCTCGAGAAGCAGACGTTCGACAAGCCGTCGCCGTCGGTCGTCCGCGACGTGCTGGCGCTGCGGCGCGAACTCTTCGATCTCGGCCTTCACGCCTCCGCGCAGCGCGCCGTCGTCGAACGGCTGTCGCGGCGCGAGTTCGTCGACATCAGCACCGACATGTCGTTCCGCTTCCGCGATGTCCACGATCATCTGGTGCGCGTCACCGACGACGTCGACGCGCTGCGCGATCGCCTCGACGGCCTGCTGACCGCGTCGGTCGGCCTCGCCGGCGCGCGCCGCTGGATCTAGGAGCGCGAGGCGTTAGCCGAGCGACGCATGGGCAAAGTCCACCGCCTTCCCGAAGACCTCGCGAACCAGATCGCCGCCGGCGAAGTCGTCGAGCGTCCCGCGTCGGTCGTCAAAGAGCTGGTCGAGAACGCGATCGACGCCGGCGCGCGCCGTCTCGCGATCCACGTCGAGCTCGGCGGCAAGAAACAGGTCCGCGTCGAAGACGACGGGGAAGGGATGACCCCCGAAGACGCCCGGCTCGCGCTCGAGCGGCACGCGACGAGCAAGATCCGCCGCGCCGACGATCTCGCCGCGATCCGGACGATGGGATTCCGCGGCGAGGCGCTGCCGTCGATCGCATCCGTGTCGCACTTCGTGCTGCGGACGCGCGCGCGCGGCGAGCAGAGCGGCACGGAGATTCGCGTCAACGGCGGCGCGGTCGGCTCGGTGACGGAGATCGGCGCGGCCGAAGGGACGACGATCGAGGTCAACGATCTGTTCTACAACCTGCCGGCGCGGCGCAAGTTCCTCAAGTCCGACGCCGCCGAATCGGCGCAGGTCTCGCGCATCGTCACGCAGCTCGCGCTCGCGTATCCGGAAGTCGGCTTCACGCTGACCAGCGCCGGGCGCAGCGTGCTGAAGTGCCCGCCCGCCGGATCGCTGCGCGATCGCCTCTACCAGGTGTACGGCGAGCGCAGCGACCTCGTCGAGATCCGGAAAGAGGCGTCGGGGCTGCGGCTGACCGGCTTCATCGCGGCGCTGGCGGACCAGGGGCCGACGCGCGGCGCGCAAAACGTCTTCATCAACCGCCGCATCGTCAAGGACCGGACGATCGCCCACGCGATCATCGACGCGTACAGCCAGGCGTCGATCAAGGAGCGCAGCCCCGAGGTGCATCTGTTCATCGAGATGAACCCGGAAGCGGTGGACGTGAACGTCCATCCGACGAAAGCGGAGGTGCGCTTTCGCGAGCAGTCGGTCGTCCACGAAGTGGTCCGCCGCGCGTTCATGGAGGCGCTCGGGCAGGGCGGTGTGCCGCAGTTGCAACTGCAGCCGGAGGTCGCCGCGCCGCGCATGCCGACCGCGATGCCGCTGCCCGGCGCGCTCTCTGGCGCGTATCCGAACCGGTGGGTGCCGGACGCCGCGCGGCCGACGCCGAACACGGTGTCTGCGCCGTCGCCCGCTGCGCCGGAGCCGCCTCAGGCACCGGCGATCAAACCGATGATCCCGCTCGGCCAGTTTCGCGACACCTTCATCATCGCGGTCGACGACGAGGGCGTGGCGATCATCGATCAGCACGTGGCGCACGAGCGCGTGCTGTTCGAGCGCGTCATGGAGCGGCTGACCGCGGGCACGCTCGAATCGCAGCAGCTCTTGATCCCGATCCTGCTCGACCTCTCGCCGTCGGCGCATCAGACGCTGGTGTCGCGCGGCGCGGAGCTGCAGCGCTTCGGCTTCGATCTCGAGAGCTTCGGCGCGTCGACGATCAAGGTGACCGCGGTGCCGGCGCTGCTCGATCGCGCGGACTGCGAGCGCGCGCTCCTCGCGCTCGCCAACGATCTCGAAGGGCTCGACCGCGGCGCGCAGCTCCAGGATGCGCTGCAGCGCATCGCGGCGACGACCGCGTGCCACGCGGCCGTGAAGGCGAACTATCCGCTGACGTACGACAAGATGACGCACATTCTCGACGAGCTGCGGGCGACGGCCTATTCGACCGTGTGTCCGCACGGCCGCCCCGTGATGCTGCGGCTGACGCGCCGCGAAATCGAGAAGAACTTCGACAGGATCTGACCATGAACGAGGCGCGCCTCGCCGAGCTCGTGCCGCTGCTGCAGGTCGCGATTGGCCCCGCGATTCTGATCTCCGCGGTCGGCCTGTTGCTGCTCACGATGACGAACCGGTTCGGACGCATCGTCGACCGCTCGCACGTGCTGGCGGTCGCGCTGCGCAGCGACGTCGACGCCGATCGCTCCGCCGCCTCGTCGCAGATCGACGTGCTCTGGAAGCGCGCGCTCCTCGCGCGGCGCGCCATCCTGTTCGGCTGCCTGAGCGCGCTGTTCGACGCGGCGCTCATCATCGTGCTCTTCGTCGCGGCCGTGGGCCGGTACGAAATCGCGGTCTTCGTGGCCGGTTTGTTCGCCGCCTGCCTGCTGACGCTCATCGTCTCGCTCGTGTTCTTTCTGCAGGAGCTGACGCTGTCGCTCGAGGCGCTTAAGCTCGATCTGTTCGGACTCCGGCAGTGACGGCGATCTTCTACATCGGTCGACTCGCCCAACTGCTCGGCATGTGGCTGCTGCTCGTCGACATCTTCACCGCCAGCCCCATGGGCCCGAGCCCGCGGCTGTTCGGCGTGGGCGTTGCGGTGTTCATCGCCGGCTGGGGCCTGACGCGCGTCGCCAAGCCGCGCTGAATGCCTGAGCTGTGCGAAATTTGCACGCCGACCTTGCATCCGTGTCGCAGCGTGCTACACTAGCGTCACTCGCTTACACGACTCAGTAAGCCGTCGCTTTAGCGCTTTCCAAGCGAAAGGGCACTCCCGCCGACTGCGGGATCGCAAAGCTGTGGGCCGCGAGGCTGCACAGCTGCCGAACTTGGAGTACCCATGATCTCGCGTCGGGTCGTATTCGTTTCCTCCATCGTCGCCACGGCGACGTCGTTCTTCACTCTGGGGTTGATGCACGGTCGTCAGCGCGATCTCGCGACGCGCGCGTCGTACGAGCACGAGCTGCAGGAGCTGCGCGCCGAAGTGCGCGGCGTCGACCACGCCGCCCGCACCGCCGCGGTCGTGCCGACGGCGACGACAGGCCGTGCGGCCCGCCGCGACGAAGCGAGCGAGGCCGCGAACGCCGCGTCGCGTCAGCGCATGGTGACCGAGATCAAGAAAGAGCTCGAGAACGAGATGGGGCTCCTGCCGGTCCACCTGCTGCGCGAGCGCCGTTCGAGCTTCGTCGAGCTCTATTCCTACGACACCTCCGGCAAAACCAACTACGGCACGGCCGGGTACCTCGGGCACGGCTACTTCATCACCGTGAAGCACGCCGTCGTCGCGCTGCGCGAAGACGACGAGCGGTCGACGTCGCGCAAGATCACGTCGGTCAAGATCGTGTATCAGGGCAAGGAGATTCCGGCGCGCGTTGTCGACACCGGCGACGCGGACGTCGAGGTCCACAGCGGCGACTGGGCGATCATCAAGACGAAAGAACTGGATCTGCCGCCGCTCCACGTCGACACGTCGTTCGCGTACGACTTCGCCGATCCGATCTTCCGGCTCGGCAACGACTACTCGAAGGGGATCATCCTCTCGACCGGATACGTGGGGCAGCGGACGAACAACGGCCTCGTCACCTGCCTGACCGACGGCCACCCGGGCGTCTCGGGCGGCGGCGTGCTGAACCAGCGCGGCGATCTCGTGGGCATCCCGATCGGCCGCATGCAGGGCGACTACCGCTTCTCGTTCATTCTCCCGATCCGCGCGGAGATGCTGCGCAAGCTGCCGTCGGACGAGCAGCCGATGCTCGCGCAGCAGGCCGTCGTCGCGGAACAGCAGTAACACAGTCGCCAGTCGTCAGTCCGCTAGTCGCTAGTCATGCGGCACCTCGCTCTTTCGATCCTCGTCACCGCCGCGCTGGTGGCCGTGGGATCGGCACAGCCGCGGACGCACGATCTTCCGCTCGATCCCGCTCACGTCCACTGGGGCTACTACGACGCCAAGCTGACGCCGGCGCTGCACGTCGCCTCGGGCGATCGCGTCCGCGTCGAGACGATGGTCGCGGGCGGACTGCAGCGGCTGCGACTCGCGGGCGCGACCGAAGCGGAGATCCCCGAGTCGCTGAAAGCCGTCGAGCGTCAGGTGACCGAGCGCGGCCCTGGCGCGCATCCGATGAGCGGTCCGATTTACGTCGACGACGCCGAGCCGGGCGACACGCTCGAAATCCGCATCGGCGCGATCGAATTCCTCCACAACTTCGGCGTCAACGCCTTCGCGCCGGGCAGCGGCGTCTTGTCGGCGGAGTATCCATACGCGCAGGTGAAGCTGTTTCGCTGGAAGCCGGGCGCGACCAGCGTGGAGTTCGCGCCGGGCGTGACGCTGCCGATCGCGCCGTTCTTCGGATCGATCGGCGTGGCGCCGCCGCCGCTCATCGGCCGCATCTCGAGCCGCCCGCCGGGCTATCACGGCGGAAATCTGGACAACAAAGATCTCGTCGCGGGTTCGACGCTCTACCTGCCGGTCCACGTCGCCGGCGCGCTCGTCTCGTTTGGCGATGGGCACGCGCTGATGGGCGACGGCGAAGTCACCGGCACGGCGCTCGAGACGTCGCTGCGCGGCACGTTCGAGCTGCGCGTGCGGAAGGGACAGCGGATCAAGTGGCCGCGCGCCGAAACGCCGACCGCGTACATCTCGATGGGCCTCGACGAGGATCTCGACGAGGCCGCGCGCCTCGCCACGCGCGAGATGGTGGAGTTCCTCGTCGCCGAAAAGCACCTCTCGCCCGACGACGCCTACATGCTGTGTTCGATGGCGGGCGACCTGCGCGTGACGCAGGCGGTGGACGCGACCAAGGGCGTCCACATGGTGATCGCGAAGAGCCTGTTCCGATAGCCGGCCGCCGATGACCTCGGCTGCGCCGTTATCCGTTGTCGGCCGCGCCTTTGAACTGATCCTCTTCTTCCGCGAAGAGCACGTTGAAGCTGGTCAGCGTGCCGTAGCAGCCGCTGATGTAGCCCTGCAGCCGCACCTTCACATCGTCGGGCAACTCCGCCGCGTTGACCTGCTGCTCGAGCGTCCGCAGGCGGTTCCGCAGCATCACAACCTTGTGGAAGAACGTTTCGATCGGCCAGCTCTTTTCCTGCAATCCCGCCGTTCCCGGACGGAGCACGAGCGTGCCGCCGCGCCATTTCTCGGCGGGCGCGACCGGCGTGATGCCGGTTTCTTCGCGGATGACGCGCCGGAGCAGCAGCTCGAGGTCCGTGTGCGGATCGATCGACATGTGAGGCGTGGTCCTTTCGCGATCGCTGACGAGGGGAAACGGCTCGCGGCCCGGCGACGCTGCGGCCGCGGCGTGGGGACGCGGTCGACTCTGTCCCGGCTCGGTTCCCGGCGCCGGCTCGCTGTCGATCCGCGGTCCGCCGCGGTAGTTGTGTTCGCTGTGGCAGTAGCCGCACGACACGCGAATCGGACGGCCCGCCGCGTCGGCGGCGATCACGGTGTGCATGCGATCGGTTTTGCAGGCGCGGCAGTAGTCCTCGATGGTGTCGCCGGCGTGGTACGCGCGCGGAAGCGTCATGGGCGGATGTTATGATGCCACGATGATGAACCCGCGCGACTGCATCCTCTTCAGCGGCGGCGCCGCAGGCGCCGAGGCCGAGTTCGGCGCCTGCGCCGAGCGCCACGGCCTCGAGGAGGTCAACTTCACGTTCGACGGCCACAAGATCGCGCGGCAGCGCGGCGTCCGCGTCCTGAACCACGAGGAACTGCAGAACGGCGACGTCAGTCTCGAATACGTGTCGCGGCTGATGCATCGCCGGTACACCGACGCTCCGACGATCCGGAAGATCCTGCAGACGATCTGGTATCAGGTGAACAACGGTCAGGAAATCTACGTCGTCGGGCACGTCCTCGACGACGGGACGGTGCGCGGCGGAACGGGATGGGGCGCCGAGTTCGCGAAGCTGTGCAACAAGCCGCTGCACGTCTTCGATCAGGACCAGGACGCGTGGTTCACGTGGCGCGGCAGCGAGTGGCAGAAGCGCACGGCGGACGACGGTCCCGTGATCACGCACGTGCACGTCACCGGCACCGGCACGCGGACGATTCGCGACAACGGGAAGCGCGCCATCGAGGCGCTGTTCACGCGTTCGTTCGGCGCTTCCGCTTGATCTCGGCCCATCCGTCGAGCCGGCGCTTGATCTCCTTCTCGAATCCGCGCTCTTTCGGCTCGTAGTAGCGGCGTCCCTCGAGCGCCTCGGGCAGGCACGACATGTCGGCAATCGCGTCCTGCTCGTTGTGCGCGTATTGATAACCCTTGCCGTACTCGAGATCCTTCATCAGCCTGGTCGGCGCGTTGCGGAGGTGCAGCGGCACCGGCTGCGCGACGTCGCCGTGCGCGTCCGCGGCGGCATGGTTGTACGCCTCGTAGACGGCGTTGCTCTTCGGCGCGGTGGCAAGATAGATCGTCGCCTGCGCGAGCGCCGTGTTCCCTTCGGGCATGCCGATGAAGTGGACCGCGTCCTTGGCGGCGACGGCGACGGTCAGCGCCTGCGGATCGGCGTTGCCGATGTCTTCGGACGCGAAGCGGACGAGCCGCCGCGCGATGTAGAGCGGATCCTCGCCGGCTTCGACCATCCGCGCCAGCCAGTAGACGGAGGCGTCGGGATCGCTGTTGCGCATCGATTTGTGTAGCGCCGAGATCAGGTTGTAGTGCTCCTCGCCTGACTTGTCGTACAGCAGCGCGCGGCGCTGGATCGATTGTTCGAGGTGCGCGACATCGATGCGGCGCGTGCCGTCCGCGTCGACCGGCGCCGACGACACCGACAGTTCCAGCAGGTTCAGCGCCGAGCGCGCGTCGCCGTTGGCGTACATCGCCATCGCGCGCAGCGCCTCGTCCGACACGGCGATCGCCTGCGCGCCGAGGCCGCGCTCCGGATCCGCGATCGCGCGCCGCAGGATCGACTCGACCTCCTCCGGCGTCAGCCCGCGCAGCACGAACACCTTGGATCGCGAGAGCAGCGCCGCGTTCACCTCGAACGACGGATTCTCCGTCGTCGCGCCGATGAGGACGATGTCGCCGGCTTCGACCCGGGGCAGGAACGCGTCCTGCTGTGCCTTGTTGAAGCGGTGGATCTCGTCGATGAAGACGATGGTGCGGCGGCCGGTGGCGCGGCGCATGCGCTCGGCCTCGCTCATCACCTCGCGGATCTCCTTGATGCCGGCAAGGACGGCGCTGAACGCGACGAACCGCGCCTTGGTCCGCTCGGCGATGATCCGCGCGAGCGTCGTCTTGCCCGTGCCGGGCGGGCCCCAGAGGATGATCGACTGCAGCAGATCGCGATCGATCGCTTCGCGCAGCGGCTTGCCCGGCGCGAGCAGCTCCTCCTGGCCGACGAACTCGTCGAAGGTGCGCGGGCGCATGCGCTCGGGCAGCGGATCGTTCGCGCGCGGCGCGGGTGGCGGCTGATCGTCTTCGAACAAAGAGGACATCTACGGTTTCGCGGCTGCGGAGTGGTGGTCTGTATCGTGAACGCGCTGACGGTGGGCTTCGAACAGCACCACCGCCGCCGTCACCGCCGCGTTCAGCGACTCGACGGGCGACTGCATCGGAATGGTGACGCGATCGTCGGCGGCGTCGACGACCTCGCGGGCCAGCCCCGGACCTTCACCGCCGATGAGGATCGCGCTCGCCGCGGCGAAGCGGTGCGCGAACAGCGGCTGCCCGCCACGCGGCACCGTCGCGACGATGCGGCAGCCGTGGCCGCGCGCGTCGGTGACCGCGGACGTCAGATCGCGCGCGATCGCGATCGGCAGGCGCAGCGCGCTGCCCATCGAGCCGCGCAGCGCTTTCCAGCCGAACGGATCGGCGCTCGCGCCGGCGACGACGAGTCCGGCCGCGCCCGACGCTTCGGCGACGCGCACGATTGCGCCAAGGTTGCCCGGATCCTGGATGGCGGCGGCGATGACGACGAGCGCGCTCGTCACACCGCGGCCGGCACCGTGCGGACCGAGCGCGCCGTACACGCGCGACGCCACGACCGGCGGCCGTGCGGCGAGCGCGACGACGGGACTTGCGGACCGCACCGGGCTGAGCGCGTCCATCACCGCGGCCGAGGCGGTGACGAAGGGGATGCCGCCGCGCTCGAGCGTCTGCCGCAGCGCGTGGACGTCGTCGCGCGCCTCGGCGCCGGCCGCGATCGCGACGTCGTGGAGCACGACCCCGGCCGCCAGCGCGTCGGCGAGCAGGTGGACGCCGTCGAGCAGCATCAGCGACGGGTCGTCGCCCCGCGCGGCGGCGCGGTAGCGCGCGACGATCGGGTTCTGGCGGCTCGTGACGGTCGGCACGGAGGCTCAGGATAACACTGTGCTACCATGCGGTTTTTGGTTGATTTCTCTCGATGAAAGACAGGCTGATCAAGAAATTCGAAGACGAGATCGCCGCGCTCGATCGCGAGCTCAAGCTCGAGCTCCCGAAGGAGATCAAGCGCGCGCGCGAGCTCGGCGATCTCCGCGAGAACGCGGAGTACTCCGCCGCGAAAGAGCGGCAGCGCCTCGTCGAGGCGCGCATCAGCATGCTCAAGAAGCGCGTGTCCGAGATCGCGCTGCTGAACGTCGACAAGATCCCGAAAGACCGCGCCGGCTTCGGTTCCACCGTGCACGTCATGGAAAACGGTGAGAAGGCCGTCTATCAGCTCGTCATGCCGGAAGACGCCGACGCGGCGAAAGGCCTGATTTCCACGACCTCGCCCGTCGGGCGCGCGTTCCTGAACAAGGAAGAAGGCGACTCGGTGACCGTCACCACGCCCGGCGGCAAGCGCGAGTTCGAGATCGTCAAGCTGATCACGATTCACGACGAATGACCGACGCCGGCGCCGACGCGTACTCGCCGCAGCGGCGCACGGCGCTCGTCCTCACCGGCACCGGCGCGGACGGCGCGTACCACGCCGGCGCGCTGCGCGCGCTCCACGAAGCGGGCGTCAAGATCGATCTCGTGGCCGGCCGCGGCGTCGGCGTCATCGGCGCGGTGTTCGCCGCCGTCGACGGCGCGCAGCGGCTGTGGGACGAGAAGGGTTTCTGGCGCAGCGCGGCGGTCGACCGCTTCTACGGCTGGCGCGTCGTGCCGAAGATCGTCGGCGGCGCCCTCGCCATCTCGGTCGCCATCGTCGCCATCCCGATCGCGGCGGTCGCCGCGGGCCTGATCGTTTTTCCCATCGACTTTCTCCTCAAGATCGTCGGCGGCGCCGGCGCCCCCGGACTCGTCGCCGCGTACTTGTCGTTCGCGCAGCGCGCGTTCGCGGCGGACGCGCTGCCGACGTGGCTGCCGCGGCTCGTCCTGCTCGTGCTGGGATTGGCGGCCGCGATTGCGCTCGTGGACGGCCTGCGGGCCGGGGACGGGCGTCTGCGCGGCGGCGCGTGGTGGCGGCTCGTGCGCGCGCCGCTCGACGCGCACGTCGTCGCGTCGCAGGTGTGGCACACGCTGTGGGATCTGATCCGCGGTGCGGCGCACCTCTCCGAGCCCGGCGTCGGCGAGCTCGCGCAGCGCTACACCGAACTCCTGACCGAGAATCTCGGTCAGCCCGGATTTCGCGAGCTGGTCATCGTCGCGCACGACGTCGACGCGCATCGCGATCTCGTCTTCGCGCTCGTCGCCGAAGGGCGGCGGCGCGATCTCGTCCGCCGTCCGACCACCGAGGCGGCTGACGCGCGCCGCGCGGAGGTGTTCGACCTCGCCGGCGTCGATCGACAGCACCTGTCCGACGCGGTCGCCGCGTCTCTCACGCTGCCGCTCGCCACGGACTGGCGTCATGCGACGTTCAATCCGGACGGCTACTGGCGCGGCGAGACGCACCGCCTGGCCGATCGGCCCGCGTCCCTCGTGCGGCTGCTCGACGAGCTCATCGAACTCGGCGCCGAGCAGATCGTCCTCGTCGCCGCCGCGCCGCAGGCGCCGGGGCCGCACGCGCTCGCGCGCGGGCGGCTCGATCCGCGCGGCCGTCTCGGCGAGTTCCTGCAGTCGGCCGAAGCCGCCATCGTCCACGACGCGACGACGACGACGGCCGGCGTACGCATCTTCACGATCCGGCCGGCGCACAATCCGATTGCGCCGTTCGACTTCGCCGGCGGCGACGACGATCGATCGCACCGCCGCCAGCCGCTCGCGGAGCTGATGAGCCGCGGGTACGAGGACGCGTATCACCAGTTCATCGAACCGGTCGTCGGAGCCTTCGAAGTATGAAGACACAAGGATTCGCCACCAGACTGATCCACACGGGTGAAACCGGCACCGGCGACGCCGTGCCGCTGACGACGCCGATCTACGAGACGACGACGTTCGTGTTCGAGAACGCGCAGGAAGTCGTCGACTACAACACGGGCCAGTCGCGGAAGTTCCTCTACTCGCGCTACGACAACCCGACGGTCGTCGCCGCCGAGCGCAAGCTCGCGACGCTCGACGGCGCCGACGCGGCGCTGCTGTTCTCGTCGGGGCAGGGCGCGACGACGACGATTCTGCTCGCGCACCTGAAGGCGGGCGACGAGGTCGTCTGCGGCGCGGCTATCTACGGCGGCACGCTGCACCTGCTCGAGGAGGTCCTCGCGAAGTTCGGCGTGACGCCGCGGTTCGTCTCGCTCGACGCCTTCGCGCAGCCCGAGCAGCTCTTCACGGACCGCACGCGGCTCGTGTGGTTCGAGTCGCCGATCAACCCGACGCTGCGCTGCATCGACATCCGCCGCGTCGCGGACGCGTGCCGCGCGCGCGGCGTGCTGTCGGTCGTCGACAACACGTTCGCGAGCCCGATCAACCAGCAGCCGCTCGCGCTCGGTATCGACCTCGCGATGCAGAGCGTGACGAAATACTTGAACGGCCACAGCGACGTGACCGGCGGCTGCGTGTCGGGATCGCACGCGCTCGTCGCGCCGATCGCGAAGGCGCGGCGGCAGGTGGGCACGATCATGGATCCGTATCCGGCGTACGCGCTCGGCCGCGGACTGAAGACGCTGCCGCTGCGCGTCGCGCGGCACAACGCGACGGCGCAGGCCGTCGCCGAATGGCTCGCGCAGGATCGGCGCGTGAGCCGTGTGTACTATCCGGGTCTGAATAGTCACCCCGATCACGCGATTGCCGCGCGACAGATGTCCGGGTTTGGTGGTATGGTGTGTTTCGATCTCGCGGCCAGCTACGAGCGCGCCGCGAGCCTCTACGATCGACTCAAGGTCATCAAACGCGCCGCCAGTCTCGGCGGCGTGGAGAGCCTCGTCAGCATGCCGGTGCTGACCTCGCAGTGGGGCCACACCGACGCGCAGCTGCGCGACGCGGGCGTCACCCGCGGCATGCTCCGGCTGTCGGTCGGACTGGAAGACGCGGCGGACCTGATCGCCGATCTCGACCAGGCACTGGGTTCCTAGCCGTTCGACGCGACTCGGCGATCGGCGACTCGACTCGAAACCAACGATCAATTCGAGGGAACCTCGTGACCTGGACGCGGATCCTTGTCGCGCTGGGGCTCCTGTCGCTGTCGGCTCCGGCCGGCGCGCAGTACTTCGGCCGCAACAAGGTGCAGTACGACCGCTTCGATTTCGCGATCCTCCAGACGCCGCACTTCGACGTCTATTACTACGCCTCCGAGCAGAGCGCCGCGCACGTCGCGGCCGAACTCGCCGAACGCTGGTACGCACGCTTGTCGGCCGAGCTCGACCACCGCTTCGCGCGCCGCCAGCCGATCATCCTCTACGCCAGCCACGCGCATTTCGCGCAGACCTCGATCCTGAACGGCACGATCGCCGATGGCATCGGCGGCTTCACCGATCACCTCGCCGGACGCGTCGTCTTGCCGTTCGCGGCGGGGCTCGGGGAAACCGACCACGTGCTCGGCCACGAAATCGTCCACGCGTTTCAGCGCGACATCCTCAAGCAGCGCGGCCGCTCGCTCGCGATGCTGCCGCTCTGGTTCGCCGAAGGGATGGCGGAATACCTGTCGGTCCGCGAGCTCGACGCCAACACGCGCATGTGGCTCCGCGATTCGGCGGACGCCGACAAGCTGCCGTCGATCGCGCAGCTCGACGATCCGCGCTGGTTTCCGTATCGCTACGGCCAGGCGCTGTGGGAATTCATCGCGAAGACGTACGGCGAGTCGGCGGTCGCGAACGCGCTGACGTCGCTCGCGAAGGGCGGCGGCATCGGCCGGCTGAAAGATGTGACCGGCAAGGACGCCGCCGAGCTGACCGACGAGTGGCACGCGTTCATTCGCAAGGCGACGACAGAGCCGTGCCCGGACAGCGCGACGCCGTGCCATGCCGAAGAGCCGACGCGCATCATCGGGCCGGAGCAGAACGGCGGCCGCATGAACGTCGCCCCTGCGCTCAGTCCCGACGGCAAGTACGTCGTGTTCCTCTCCGAGCGTGATGGCTATTCGGTCGACGTCTACCTGGCCGACGCCGCGCACGGCACGGTGACGCGCAAGCTGCTCAGCGCCGCGACCGACGCGCACTTCGACAGCCTGCAGTTCATCGATTCGGCGGGCGCGTGGGATCGCCGCGGCCGTTCGTTCGTCCTCGCGACGCTACGGGACGGACGTCCGGCGCTCACGATCTTCGACATGCCCGAGGGGACGGTGCGCGCGGAGCTGCCCGTGCCCGCGGTCGATCAGATCTTCAGCCCGGCGTGGTCGCCCGACGGGCGCCGCATCGCGTTCAGCGCGCTCAAGGGCGGCTTCACGGATCTCTTCATGGTCGACGCGAAGAGCGGCGAGCTGCGGCAACTGACGGCCGATCCCTATTCGGATCTGCAGCCGTCGTGGTCGCCCGACGGCACGACGATCGCCTTCGCCACCGATCGCTTCTCCTCGTCGCTCGCCGCGCTGTCGTTCGGCCGGTATCAGCTCGCGCTCGTCGGCGTCGACGACGGCGTCGTCCGCCTCGCGGGCGGCATGCCGGACGCGAAGAACATCGATCCGCACTGGACCGCCGACGGCCGCACGATCGTGTTCGTCTCGGACGCCGGCGGCGTCAGCAACATTCACGAGATGGATCTGCGCACCGGCCGCGTGACGCGCGTCACCGACGTGCCGACCGGCGTCAGCGGCATCACCGCGCTCAGCCCCGCCGTGTCGATCTCCGACGCTGGGAAGCTGGCGGCGTTCAGCATGTACTGGCGCGGCACGTACGACATTCGCACCGTCGCGCTGACGCCGGCGGACGCGGCGGCGTCGGCCGACGCGCCGCTCGACGCGCGCACGAGCGTGCCGACCGCAGGCGCGATGCCGGCCGGCGACGGCGGCACCGACACGGATGCCTTCGCCTCGCGCAAGTACGCGCCGAAGCTGTCGCTGGCGGAAGTCGGGTCGCCCTACCTCAGTGCAGGCGGCGGCGCGTTCGGCAGCTTCGTCCGCGCCGGCATTTCGGTCGGCTTCGGCGACATGCTCGGCGAGCAGTCGCTCGACACGACGGTGCAGGTCGGCAAGGACAGCACCGACAACGCGCTCGTCACGAGCTACATGAACAAGCAGTCGCGGTGGAACTGGGGCGTGAGCGGCGGACGCATTCCGGCGCTCGTCGGCGCGTCGCAGTCGATCGCGACCAATCCCGACGGCTCGCTCGAGCGCGACACGATGGAACTGCAGCAGGTCCATCGGCAGGCGGCGGGAATCGTCGCGTACCCGTTCAACCGCGCGCAGCGCGTCGAGGCGAGCGTCGGCGTCGACTCGATCGCGTTCGACGAGCGCGACACCGCGACGATCTATTCCGGCACCACCGGCGCGACGCTGAGCGACGCGACGACGCACCGCGCCAGCGCGCCGACGGCAACGATGATCACGACGGGTGCGGCGCTCGTCTACGATACCGCTGTGTTCGGCGCGGCGAGTCCGGTGCTCGGTCAGCGCTACCGTTTGGCGTTCGCGCCGGCCTTCGGCGACGTTCGCGTATTCACCGCCGTCGGCGATTACCGGCGGTACTTCATGCCCGTGCGGCCGTTCACGCTCGCGGTCCGCGGCGAATCGGTGGCGCGGCTCGGCTCGGGCGCCGACGATCCGCGGCTGCTGCCGCTCATCTGGAACATGCACGACGTCGTCCGCGGCTTCGACACGGACAACGACACGATCCGCACGTCGCGCTTCACCGTCGGCAACGTCGAGCTGCGCGCGCCGCTCGCTGCGCTGCTGCACCGCGAGAGCGTGGGCGCCATGCTGCCGACCGAAGCGATCGCGTTCGCCGACTGCGGACGCTTCTGGATGCCGTCGGCCGCCGACGCCGCGTCCACGCGCGCGACGACGCTCTGCAGCGCCGGCATCGGTACGCGCATCAACGCCGCCGGATTCATTTTCGAATTCGATGCGGTGCGTCCGATCGGCGCGCTGTCGCAGGGCTGGCGGCTCGACATCAACTTCCTTCCCGGCTTTTGACAACGGCCGCGTCAGGAATGCGGACGTGGGTGGTACCGATCTACCCAGTGCGCCGTACACGCGCGCGGCGATCCGCATGCCTTTCCGAACATTTCGCGGTGGAACGAATGTTGGACCGCTGCGACGCGACTTGAAGAAGGAGGCAGCATGATGCGGAACGTGTGGATCGGCAGCGTGGCGGCTCTGGCGCTGGCCCTCAGCGGCGGCGCGGCGGCCCAGACAACGAGCGGCAGTTCATCCACGACAGGATCGCAGTCGAGTCGAACCGGCACGAGCAGCAGCGCGGACACGATCACCATCAGCGGGTGTCTGCAGCAGGGCAGCCAGATGGGTGGTGCGGTGGGAACCTCCGGCAGCGGCACATCGACGACCGCGGGATCCGCGACGTCGACGGGCTCGAACGCGTCGAGCGGCGCGGCGTTCGTGCTGACCAACGCGCGCACGGGTTCGGGCTCGGCGATGGGCAGCAGAACCGGGTCGACGACGGGCTCGACGACCGGTTCGACGGCGGGTTCGAGCGCGACCGGCACCACCGCGGGCACCACGGGATCCGGGAGCAGCGGATCGATGAGCGGCACGTCCGGGTCGACCTACCTCCTCGAGGGCGACAACAGCGAGCTGCGTCAGCACGCGAACCAGGAAGTCGAGATCCGCGGCCGGATCGAATCGAGCACCTCGGGTTCGACCAGCAGCTACGGATCGACCGGCTCGACCGCAGGCAGCACCAGCTCGGCCACGTCCGGCTCGAACCGTTCGGCTTCCTCGTCGTCGACCAACGCCCAGCGCGTCCGCGTGGAGTCGGTGCGCGAGATCTCCTCGACCTGTTCCTCGCGATAAGCGCCGTTTCGACGCCGATCGATGCCGGGTGACGGAGCGCCTCCGTCCCCGGCATTTGTTTTGGAACGCGAACGCGCGGAGGTAAGGGACCTATGCGAGTGAGAACGTGGACGCCGTTGATTTGGGCGCTCTGCGCCGGCACGGCCTTCGCCGCGATCTCGACAGCCGAAATGAACCGGCTGCGGGACTCGGCGAACGTGGTGCGCGAACTGCGGGATATGCCGGAAAAGGGTATTCCCGAGGATCTGTGGAACCGCGCGGACTGCGTGGTGGTCATTCCGAGTATGAAGAAAGCCGCCTTCGGGATCGGCGGCGAATACGGCCGAGGCGTGATGAGCTGCCGCCACGCCAATGCGTGGAGCGCGCCGCTGTTCATGACGCTGGCGAAGGGCACCTGGGGGCTGCAGATCGGCGCGGAGCAGGTGGATCTCGTCCTGCTCGTGATGAACGAGCGCGGGGCCGAGAAGATGCTGCAGGACAACATCTCGCTCGGCGCGGATGTGTCGGTCGCGGCCGGTCCGGTCGGCCGTTCGGGCACGGCGAGCACTGACGCGCAGTTCTCGGCCGAAATCCTGTCGTACTCGCGGGCGGCGGGCGTCTTCGCCGGAATCGATCTCTCGGGCGGCGTTTTGAAGCCGGACAAGGACTCGAACACCGACGTCTACGGCCCCGGCCACGTGGCGCGCGACATCGTCATGGGGCAGGGCGTGGCCGTGCCGGCGGCGGCGAACGACTTCATGCGTTCGCTCTCGTCCGAAGCGCGCGCGACCACGGGAAAACGACCGCGGGGCAACTAGGACGTCCGCAGTCAGCAGTACACTGAGACTGCTGACTGCTCGAATGATCGATCAAGCCTATCCGCTCGCGCGCGCGATCGCGCCGATCGTGCGCGCGCATTTCTCGCAGCACATCGACGAGGCGTCCGCACGCGGATCCCTCGTCGCCGAGGTGCCAACGCTCGACGCCATCGCGGTGATGATCGAGGCGGCGTTCTGGGCCAGCCTGCGGCGCGAGGAAGGGTACATCCCCAAGGTCTCGCTCGCGTTCCTCGCCGCCGACCGTGCGGCGAACCCGCTGCGGTTCGAACATCCGCTGCCGCTCGACCCGGCCGTGCTCACCCGCGTGGCGCCTGCGGTCGAACGCGCCGGCATTCATCTCGGCGTGGAGCACAACGGCGAGGGGTGGGTCGTCTGGGGCACCGCCCGCACGCTGCCGAAGTACTGCTTCGTCATCGAAGCGGCGGCGCCGGGACTCATCGTCGTGAAGCACCAGCGCGGCGAGCCGGGGAAGTTCGTCAACGTCGCGGTGCTGGAAGGCGACCGCATCAAGATCGTCGACGAGGGGGCGTCGAGCCTGCCGGACTGCCCGCCGCTGCTCGAATCGCTCCTCGGGTTCGAATCGCCGCGCACGTGGAGCGACGGTATCAACGTGCTCGTGCAGCTCGCCGTGTCGATGCGGGCGCACGGCCGCGGCGGCCTGCTGCTCGTGGTGCCGCCCGAGAGTCAGGCGTGGCGCGAATCGATCGTGCAGCCGATCTCCTACGGCGTGCGGCCGGCGTTCGCGGGGTTGGCGGATCTGGCGGCGGCGGCGCCGGCGGAGGGTGACGTGTCGGCGTGGCAGCAGCGGCTCGGTCGCGCGGTGGACGCGATTGCGGGGCTGACGGCGGTCGACGGCGCGGCGGTGCTGACGCGGCGGTACGAGCTCGTCGCGTTCGGCGCGAAGATCACGCGGCGGCGCGGCTCGCCGCTGGTGGAGCAGGTCGCGATCACCGAGCCGGTCAAGGGTGGCGTGCCGGCGGTCATCCATCCGTCGCAGCTCGGCGGGACGCGTCATCTGTCGGCGGCGCAGTTCGTCCACGATCAGCGGGACGCGCTTGCGATGGTCGCGTCGCAGGACGGTCGGTTCACGGTGTTCGCGTGGTCGCCGTGCGAGGAGATGGTGCATGCGCACCGCGTCGAGGTCCTGCTGATCTGAGCGGTGTCCCACCCCGAGTGCCTGTCACTTGCCTGGCACCTGCCTGGCACTTGCCTGGCACTTGCCTGGCACTTGCCTGACACTCACCTGGCACGTGCCTGGCACGCCGGACGCGCTGAGGCGACCATGACCACCCGTCTGCTCCTCGCAATCAGCCGCCGCGTCCGTATGCTCGGCAGCGCTGATCGCCCAATCGCCGACGCCCGCACAGAAGAGCGCCGAGAACCGTATCACGGTCACCGGCTGCGTCGAGCGCGCGGACCAGATGTCCGGCAGCGCCGCGACGACGACGGTCGACAGCCTGTCGTTCGTGTTGATCAAGTCGCAGCCGGGGAAGCCGACCGGCACCACCGGCCGCATCACGCCCGAGCGGAGCGCCGCGTCGGACCGGATGTACCGCCTCGACGGCAAGCAGGCCGACCTCAACCCGCGCGTCGGACAGAAGGTCGAAGTGACCGGAACGATCGCCGACACGCCGACCGCGCCCGCCGGCGCCACCTCGGCGACCCACGCGCCCCGCCTCACCGTCGAGTCGATCACCATGCTCGACCCGACCTGCCCGCGGTAGCACGGCGCCGCGAAAACCATGTTCGGGCCTTTCGCGCGTAGGTACACTGTAGGGCTATGTTGAAACGTCTTGCCCTCTTCGCCGCGTTGGCGGTCAGTGTTGCGGGATGGCTCGCCATCGGCCGCGCGGCGGGTCTCCCTGCCTGCGATCCCGACAACGGCGGCATCAAGCTGCCCGACGGCTTCTGCGCGCTCGTGGCCGTCGACAATCTCGGTCCCGCGCGCCACCTCGTCGCGGCGCCCAACGGCGACGTGTACGTCGCCATCCAGCAGAATCGCACCGACGTCACCGGCATCTACGCGCTGCGCGACACCAACGGCGACGGCAAATTCGATCAAAAGGAGCTGTTTGGCGGCGCCGGCGGCACCGGCATCGCAATCCGCAACGGCTATCTCTACCTCGCGACGACGACGTCGGTGCTGCGGTGGAAGATGACACCGGGCGAACTCAAACCGTCGGGCGAGGCCGAGACGATCGTCACCGGGTTGCCGCAGCAGTTTCAGCACGCCGACAAGGGGATCGCCTTCGACGGCAAAGGCGGTCTTTACATCAACATCGGCGCGCCGTCCAACGCCTGCCAGAATCCCGATCGTCGTCCCGGCGTGAAGGGACAGGATCCGTGCCCGCTGCTCGAGGAGCACGGCGGCATCTGGAAGTTCGACGAGAACAAGCCGAATCAGACGCTCGCCGACGGGACGCGGTACGCGACCGGGCTGCGCCAGATGCCGGCGATCACGTGGCACGACGGCGCGCTCTACATCGTGATGAACAACCGCGACTCGATCGATCAGTTCTGGCCCGAGCACTTCAAGGCGCAGGACAACGAGACGCGTCCGGCCGAGCCGATGTACCGCGTCGACGCCGCCGGCGACAACTTCGGCTGGCCGTACTGCTTCTACGACTACACGCAGAAGAAGCTGCTGCTCAACCCGGAGTACGGCGGCGACGGCCAGGAGGTCGGCCGCTGCTCGCAGTTCAAGGCGCCGATCGCCGCCTTCCCGGCGCACTGGGCGCCGGTCGACGTCATGTTCTACACGGGATCGCAGTTCCCGAAGAAGTACCAGGGCGGCGCGTTCATCGCGTTCCACGGATCGTGGAACCGATCGCCGGCGCCGCAGGACGGCTACAACGTCACGTTCCAGCCCTTCGCCGGCAACAAGCCGTCCGGGGCGTTCGAGGTCTTCGCCACCGGCTTCGCGGGCAAGGACCCGTTGATGCAGCCAAACCAGGCGGTCGCGCGCGCGGACGGCGTTGCACAGGCGCCGGACGGATCGCTCTACATCGCCGACAGCCAGAAGGGCAAGGTTTGGCGTGTCCTCTACAAAGGCAAGTAGCGGGACGCCGACGAGCGCCGCCGCGCAGACGTGGTGCGCGGAGCAGTACGCGCACCACGCGGCGTTCGTCCCGGCGCTCGGCGCGCCGCTGATCGACCGCCTCGATCCGAAGCCGGGCGAGCGTATTCTCGATCTCGGATGCGGCGACGGCACGCTGACGCTGCAGATCGCCGCGCGCGGCGCCACGGTCGTCGGCGTCGACGCCTCCGCCGACATGCTGGCGACGGCGCGAGCGCGCGGCGTGGACACGCGTCACGTCCGCGCCGAAGCGCTGCCGTTCGAGCGCGAGTTCGACGCGGTGTTCTCCAACGCCGTGCTGCACTGGATCAAAGATGCCGACGCCGTCGCGCGCGGCGTCGCGCGGGCGCTCCGACCCGGCGGGCGCTTCGTCGGAGAGTTCGGCGGACACACGAACATCGCGGCGATCACGGTCGCGCTGCGCGCCGTGCTGCCGGCCTACGGTCTCGATCCGCCCACCGATTGGTATTACCCGACGCCGGAGGCGTATCGTCGAGTCCTCGAGGCGGCTGGCTTTCTCGTCGACGACATCGCGCTCGTCCCGCGGCCGACGCCGCTGCCGACCGGCATGGCCGGCTGGCTCGAGACGTTTCGCGGCACGGTGCTCGACGCGATTCCCGGCGAACGTCGCGAGCAGGCAAAGAACGCTATCGTCGAGTTGCTGCGACCGTCGCTGTGCGACGACCAGGGGCGGTGGACCGCGGACTACGTTCGGCTGCGCTTTACGGCCCACCTCGGCTAGGCGTCAAATTTGCTTAATGCGAGCATGAAAGGCCCCCGCCGTTGGTACAGCGTATTGAAATGAGACCCGGCGTTAGATTTCTGTCTGACGCCGCTGCGCCCGACTGGTCACGCGTGCCGCCGTGCGGGCACGGCGTTCAGTTCTACCGAGACGACGATCAACTCGTCCGATTGCTCGCGCGGTACGTCGGCAGCGCCCTCATCGGCGGTGACGTCGCGCTCGTCGTCGCACGCCGCCGCCATCGCACGGCGCTCGATCGCCGGCTGGCGGCTCGCGGGCTGGACGTCGCCGTCGCCCGGCGCGAAGGGCGCTACATCACTGCGGATGCGCAGAAGATGATCGATGCGTTCCTCGTGGACGGACGCGTGGACGCAGCGGCGGCGCGAGGCGCGGTCCTCGAACTGCTGAACCGCGCGGCCGCCGCGTCGGACGGGGACGGCGGTCCCGCGCAGGTGTTCGCGTTCGGCGAAATGGTTTCGCTGCTGGTCGAGCAGGGCGGACCGGACCAGGCGATCAGGCTCGAAGAGGTCTGGAATTCACTGCTGGCGTCGCACAACTTCACGCTGTGCTGCGGCTATCGGATGGCCGACTTCAGCGCGCGGCACGCCGCCCCATTCGTTCGGATCTGCGCCATGCACTCGCACGTGTTCCACGCGCCGGACGTTCGCCACGCGGTCGCGGCGTCGCGCGTTACATAGCGGTGCGCCGAACCGACGCCTCTTCGTGCGTCTCCTTCGCCAAGGCCTGCTTCACTTCCGCCAGATGCGTCCGGTAGGTCTCGTCCTTCGGATCGAGCGACACCGCGCGCTCCAACTCGTCGCTCGCTGACCGCAGACGTCCCGTCTTGTAGTACGCCCAGCCGAGCGTCGCGTGGACGTCGGCGTCCGCCGGTGCGCCGGCGGCGGCGGTTTGCGCGAGCGTGACGGCCGACTCGACCATGTTCGGATCGTCGGTGTACATCCGCGCCAGCGCGTACGACGCGACCGGATCCGTCGGATCGCGCGCGATCGCCTGCTCGTAGGCCGCGCGCGCCTCGGCGGTGCGCCCGGCCTTTTCGAGCACGATCCCTTCGGCGGTGCGCGGCGCGGCGGCGTCGGGGTAGGCGCGCGCAATCGACTCGAAGAGCGCGCGGGCCCGATCGAAGTCGCGGCGCGCGACGTAGAGCTGCGCGAGGTCGGTGGCGGCGTCGAGCGACGGCTGCGCGGCCAGCGCTCGCGCGAGCAACGGCTCGGCCGCGGCCGTGTCGTGGTCGGCGAGCGCCGCGCGTCCGGCGATGAGCACCGCCGTCGGGTCGTTCGGCGCGGCGGCGATCGCCTGCGCGGCGTGCTGGCGTGCCGCGGCGACGTCGCCCGCGTCGAGCTCGAGCCGGGCCAGCAGCGTCACCGGCGTCGGGTCTTTCGGCCTCTCGGCGGCGAGCGCCGCCAGATCGGTGCGGGCCGAATCGGTGTCGCCGGTGGCGACGAGCGCCTGTGCGCGCGTCAGGCGCGCGTCGTAGGCGTCGCCGGCCGATTCCGCGAACTCGAGGGCTTCGTCGGGACGATCGAGCGCGAGCAGCGCCTGCGCGAGGTGCAGGTGCGCGGCCGCGGTCAGCCGCTGCGACGTCGCCGCGTCGCGGAACTCGTGCTCGGCGGCATCGTATTCGCCGCGGGCGAGATCGATCTGACCGGCGACGTAGTTGGCGGCCGGCAGGTGCGGATCCTGATCGAGCGCCGCGCGCGCCGATTGCCACGCCTGATCGGTCTTGCCGTCGTGCAGCAGCAGTTGCGCGTCGAGCGCGAGCGCTTCGGGTGTCCGGTTCCGCTTGAGGATCGCGTCGAGCATCTTTCGCGCTTCCGCGTGCGACCCGGATTCTTCCTCGATGTCGGCCAGACGGACGCGGGCGGCGACGCGCTGCGCCGGATCGGTGTCCGCGCGCTGCAGCGCCGTCCGCGCCTCGGCGAAGCGCCGCTGCGCCGTGTAGTAGTCGGCGAGCGCCAGCGACGACTGGTGCCGCTGCGGCGCGACCGCCGCGGCCGCCTTCAGGTACGGCTCGGCCGCCGCGCTGCGATCCGTGGCGAGGTACAGCGAGGCGAGCGAGCGGTTGGCGAGCTCGTCCGCTGGATGCGCCTGCACGGTGGCGACCAGCTCGCGCTCGGCCTCGTCGCTCCGGCCCGTGGCGCCAAGGAATTCCGCCAGCGCCACGTGCGCTTCGACCGACGCCGGCACCTGCCTGACGGCGCCGCGCAGCACCGCCTCGGCGCCGGCGCGATCGCCCATCGCGAGCGTCTGCGCCGCGTACGCGCGCGCGAACAGCACGAGCGCGTCCGGGTTGCGCGGATCGCGTTCGAGCACCTGCTCCGCGCGGATCTGCGTCTCCTGGAACATGTGCGCGTCGAAGAGCAGCCGTCCCGCGGCGAGCCGCGACTGCGTGTCGTCCGCGTCGAGCGCGATGGCGTTGGCGTACTCGCGGTACGCGTCCTCGTTGCGGTTCATCGCCTCGTAGAGCGCCGCGAGGCGCGCGTGCGCCGGCGCGAAGCGCGGGTTGCGCTTGATCGCGTTGCGGTATTCGATGATCGCCGCGGAGTACCGCCCCTCCTGCGAGTACCGGTCGCCCGTCGCCGCGAAGTCCTGCGCGGTCGCGCGCAGGCGACCGCAGCCGTTTGCGGCGACAGAGACGATGAGAAGAGCGAGATACGGTTTGACCGACATGGAGGTGCTCCTAGAACGTGACGTGGGGCAGCAGCGCGCGCGCGAACGACCTCGCCTGCGCATCGGCGGCGTCGACCGACGCGTCGACCGGCACGGTGACGCGGACGAGCGCCGCGTCGCTGCGGCCGTTCACGACGCTGTCGCGCAGCAGCCAGAACCGGCTCGCGATCTCGTCGGCGACGGTGCGGCCGTGGATCGCGTACCAATAGAGCACGACGGCGCGATCGAGCGCCTTGCGAACCAGCATCCGCCGCACGCGCGCCGGGCTGCCGTCGCCGACGCCGACCGTCGAGACCTCGAGCGGCTCCCAGCCGGTGCCGGGCAGGCAGTTGAGCGGCGAGTGAATGCTGACGTTCGGCCGCTGCTGCGCGTAGTAGGCGATGTAGAGGCCGACGGGCAGCGCGCCGCCTTCGTACGTGCGCGTGACGTAGGTGTCGGCGCCGAGTTCGCGCTCGATCGCGGCGTCGAGCGGCGGCGCGTTGACGCCGTGCAGTCCGCCCAACGTCTGCGGCAGCGTCGACAACGCCGCGGGCGGTGGCGCGGGCCGCGTCCGCGCGGCGGTGAATGCCGACGTGGCGACGAGCAGGCCGGCGACGAGGATGGCGCGCGCCAGCGTCATGCGACCGCCGATCGCTCCGCCAGCGTCTCGCGCGGGAGCGTGCGCCATTCGGGCCGCGGCATCTCGCGCGGTTCGATCGCGCGCTGGGCCAGCCCGAGGACCATGACCGACAAGACGAACGTCGCCCAGCCCATGAACTCGTGCCACGCGCCCGACGCGGCGCGCGGACCGAACGTTTCGCACGCGATGCCGGTCGCGGCGATGCGCCAGGCGTTCATCGCGATCGCGATCGGCACCGCGAGCGCGACGATCGCCGCGCGACGGAGCGCGCCGCCCCTGGTCATCCACGCGAGCAGGACGCCGATGGCAAGCAGCGACACGAGCGAGCGCAGCCCGCTGCACGCCTGCGCGACCTCCAGCGTCGCCGACGGCAGCGCGAGCACGTTGCCGTCGCGAAAGACCGGCACGCCGGCCAGCGTCAGCGTCGATTCCGCGAGGCGCGACGCGACGAGTTGCAGCGGCAGCGTCACCGCGTTGACCAGAATCGCCGGGAGCGGCACGGCCATCGCCAGGAACGCGAGCGGCGCCGCGATCGTCCGCAGCGCGCGCGTCCCGGCCAGAAACCCGATCGCCGCGGCGGCGACGACCACGAGCGACAGGCGAGTGAGAAACAGATCGGCGCTCAGTTGACCGGCGACGAAGAGCGCCGCGCCGGCACCGAGCGCCGCCAGCGGCAGCGCGCGAGATCCGTTCGCGTCGATCGCGCCGGCGAATGCATGGCGCCGTTGCCAGAGCAGGTACGCGGCGACGCCCGCGAGGACGAGCCCGTACGAGGCGTCGGGACTCGACGCCCATTCGGCGGCGAGCCCCGACAGGATGCGGCCGTACATCCAGGCGACGACTCCGGCAACCAGCGCGAACGCGATCATCTCAGGCGCGAACGCGGCGCAGCATCGCGGCGAGCGCGATCAGCCCCGTGCCGAGCAGCAGAATCGACGCGGGCTCTGGTGTGGCCGAGAAGCCGGGACCGCCGTTTGGCGTGTGGAGACCGCCCGGCGCGCCCGGTGCGAATGTTCCGCCGCCGGGTGTCGTCGGCGTGTCGCCGATCAGCGACCCAACCGGCGCCGCGTTGTTGCCGATGAGAATCGCCGGCGCCGTGATCGTCGTCGTCGACGGTCCGCTCGAACCATGCGATCCGCCAGAACCGCTGTGCGCGGCCGGCGTGTGCGTCTGGGCCGGCGCCTTCGGCGGTCGCGCCGGCGTCGACGCGTGCGTCGCCGCCGCCGTGGGCGTCTGGGTGGAGCGTCCGTGACCCAGACCCATCAGGCGCCACAGATTGCCGGCGGATGCCGACGGGCCGCTGCCGCCGCTCGAGAACGCGCCGTGCACGTGATCGAGGCCGAAGCCGTACGTCGACGCCCCTTTGGCGCCGTCATGCGGAACGCTGGAACCGCTGACGACCGCGCCGGGTGGCGTCGCGGCGGGTTGATACGGTCCGAAAGGCGTGCGGCCGGTGCCGCGAAGGCCGGTCGGTTCGACGTCGTTCGTCAGCGCGGCCTGCTGCTGAGACACAGGCACGCTGCCGTAGTCGAGAAACGCATCGACGGGAGACCACGAGGTCCCCCGCATGGCCGCCGCCGCGGCGGCGATGGCGAGAATTCCGCACGCGACAAGGATGGGCCGACTCAAAGCTGATCGGATCACGGTCTTCTCCCTGCGCCGGCCAATTGCAGAGGAGTTGCCATCCGAAACCGCGCGGGAATGCGCCGGTTTCCGCACATCGCGCATGGCGGTTGCCGCCTCGTGAGTAGCGCGCTGGCACCGAAAGGGAAAAACCGTTCCGGCTAGAAGCTGAAGAAGAAGAGCAGGTCGATGCCGGCGCGTTCGATGCGCCTGAACGGCGACACCATCAGCGACTGCGCGTCGGAGAAGGTCGCGCGCAGCCGCAGGATGCGCGACAGGTAGTACTCGATCGTCGCCTGGTCGTACGGCTCCTGGCCGAACTGACGGCTGAACTCCGCGACGAGTCCAGGCAGCAGTTCCTGTCCTACCGTCACGCGCGGGCCCGCGTTGGTGAAGTCGGTGCTCGGCTCGATGTCGAGCACCTGCAGGCCGATCTCCTGTTGGATCGCCGAGACGAGCGGCGTTGCCAGGAAGCCCGCCGCCAGCGCGCCGGCGCGGACGACCAGCTCCTGCTGCTGAGCGGTATTGAGCTGGTTCGGCGCCATGTTGAAGACGATCAGCGACAGGATGTCGGTCGCGTCGAGCGGCGGAACGCTCGACAGCTGCAACTCGGGTTTGTCGAGCGTGCCGCTGATGGTGACGCGCGCGTCGATGCCGTTGATGTCGCGCGTCACCGCGACGTACACCTCGGGCTCCGGGTCGCCGCGGAAGTTGATCGAGCTCGCCTGCTCGTCGACGGTGAAGCGGCGCCCCTGGAACGAGTACATGCCGCTGACCGAGTCGAGCGATCCGCTGAGCCACAGGCGCTCGCCGGATCCTTTGTAGAAGTACAAATCGCCGCCGACGCGCAGGTTGATGTCGCCGATGCCGATCGGCGTGCCCGGCGACACCTGCACGTTGGTGCCGGTGAGCCGCAGCGTGCTCGGCACGTGCAGCGCGAAGTCGAGCGCGAGTCGTCGCCACGGATTGAGCGCCGCCGCGGGATCGGGCGGCCCGAACTCGGTCTGCTCGGTGGCGTACGGCGTGAAGAGCACGCGGCTCAGCAGTTCGTCGACGCGGAGCTCGCCGCTGCTGATCGTGACGTCGCCGGTCACCGACGGCTGCTCGAAGCGGCCGCGCAGCCGCAGCGCCACGTCGACGCTGATCCGTCCGAGCTCGTTGCGCAGGATCTCGAACTGCTTGGCGTCCGCGTCGATCTCGAGCTCGCCGACGCGCAGCTCGTGCGTGCCGAGGCTGCCGTGGACGTCGAGCGGATGCCCGCTCGAGTCTTCGAGGTGCAGCGACTCGACGCTGATGCGGTCGGTCGCCAAGCCGATGGCCGCCGCCGCGTTGCGATAGCGCGCGCCGGTCGCCGAGACGACGAAGCCGGCGCTGGCGACCGAAAACGATCCCTGGAAATGCGGATCGCGCCCGGTGCCGACGACATGGACGTCGAACCGTGCCTGACCGGTGACGTTGCGCACGATCGCCGTGATGCCTTCGACGAGGCCGAGGTCGATCGCGGTCGAGCGGAGCGTCACGTTTATCGGATGGTCCGGCGCGGCGGCGTCGAACAGCGAGCGCGGGACCGTGCCGACGGCGGTCATCGACACGCCCGGGGACTGGTCCAGCCGGATGTCGACGTGCGCGTCGCCGTTGGTGTAACCGATGCGCGCGGCGAGCTGCTGGAAGGTGACGCGCTCGACGCGCCCCGCCGAAATCGTCAGCGTGCCGTCGACGGTCGGCTGCTGTCTCGTGCCGCGGATGGTGACGTCCGCGTCGAGGACGCCGCCGTACGTCGCGGGCGCGCGCGTCGCGTTCTGCAGCGTTTCCAGGAACACATGCGACGCCGTCACGCGCAGCGCGCCGCCGCCGTCGGTCTGCCACGTGCCGGAGACGCCGACGGTGCCGCCGCCGCCCGCGCCGGCGATGAACGACAGCGGCGGGATCGTGACGCGATCGCCGGTCACCCGGACAACCGGTGCGCTCGACGATTCGGCGAGCCGCCACGGCGTGCTGCCAAGCGTGACGGCGAGATCCGACAGCGCGATCGCCGTTTCGTCACCGCCGCGCGTCACCGCCACGGTCCCGGCCAGGCGTCCGCTGCGCTCGTCGGGCCGCTGCAACCGCAGGTCGAAGCGGAGCGTCGGATCGTCGAACGTCACCGTGCCGTTCGCCTGCGTGAACGCCGCGCCGGCGACGGTGACGACCGATCCGCTGATCGTCGCGTTCGCGCGCGGGTGTTCGCCGAGCGTCACGTCGTACGGACCCGCGAGCGTGATCGCCTGCACGTCGTACGCGTTCAGATCGTTGATCGACGCCTCGCCGGCGAGGTGCAGCGCGTCGAACGGCCCCGATGCGCGACCCTTCGTGGCGATCGTTCCCGTCGCATCGCGCCCGTCCATGTCGGGCAACTGCGCGAGATCGACGCGTGTTGCGTCGTAGTTGATGTCGAGCGACATCGGGTCGGTGAACGTCAGCGTGCCGGTCGCGTGTCCCTCGACCGCGGGCCCCGCGACGTCGAGCGCGTTCAGCGTGAGCGTGCCGCCGCGCAGCACGGCGTCGAGGCTGGCGCGATCGAGCGCGACGTCGCGAATCGTCGAGCGATCGAGCGTCAGCGTCCCCGCCACATCGTAGTCGTCCCACGTCGTCTCGGCCGAGGTGAGGAGGTCGCGCACGGTCGCGGTGACGCGGCCCGATCCGGTGAGCGACGCCGCGGCGCGGGGATTGGCGAATGGTATCGACGGATCGATCCCCGCGAACGCGCCGTCGTAGGTCGCCTTCAGCGTGCCGCGCGCGATCTCCACCGACACGTCGGCGTCGTGGAGGCGTCCGCGGAACATCGACGCGTCGAACAGGCGGCCGCCGCCGGTCAGCACGAGCGACGCGCGATCCGACCCGGTGACGTCGACATGGAAGTGACCGGCGATCGTGCCGGCGTACCGCGGATCGCGCATCCACGCGACGTCGAGGCCATCGCCGAACCGATGCAGATCGAGATGATCGAGCTCGCCGTCGCCCGTGTAATGGATCGGCGTGGTCGAGGTGTCGATCGTGCCGGAGGTTCCCGGTCCGATCGCCGCGCCGAGGAACTCCGACGCGGCGAAGGTCGCGCCGCCGGCGATGAACGGTTCGCTGAAGCGGCCGGTGACGTCGTAGTCGAACGTCAGCGTGCTCTCGACATGCGGCACCGGCACCTCGGGCGGCACGTTGCGCAGATCGATGCCGGTGACGCGGCCCGCGAAGCGGTACGGAAACGGCGCGTCGATGCCAATCGTCGCCGGGCCCGTCGTCACGCCCGCGCCGTACGCCGTCGCAGTCGCCTCGTCCACCTGCACTTCGCGCGGCGTGATCCGGCCGCGCGCGCGCAGGTTGTCCGCGGCGTAGTGCATGTACATCGCGTGCGGACCGGCGAACGTGTAGCGGCCTTCGGGGAAGTGGCGTCCGAGCTCGAGCGCGAGATCGAACGTCACGTGTCCCGTGATGTCGGACGGGCGATCGTCGCGGTTCAGCCAGTGCCCCAACTCGAGCCGTTCGACGTCGACCGCACCGGCCGCACGCCAGCCCGGCACGCTCGTGTCGATCGTCAGCGTGCCGCGCACGCCGCCGCCGCTCCCCGACAACCGCAGCGTCGTCGCCAACGCGGTGGAGGGACCTTTGAGCGACGTGTCGAACGCAGAGTCGACGGCGATGTTCCGCAGCCCGTGCAGCACGCCGCCCCATTCCTGGAATGCGAAGCGCTCGGCGGTCACCTGCAGATCGAAGTTCGTCGGGTGCTGCTCGGTGTCGATGCGGCCGCGGACGGTGAAGGTCGAATGCGCCGTGACGACGTGGAGATCCTGAAAGAACCAGCCGGTCGGGCCGCGGCCGAACACGCCGGTCAGCTCGTTGACCGTCAGCGCCGGCGCCGAACCGATCCAGCCGATGCGATGGAACGTGAGCTGCCAGCGCACGGGGTAGTACGCGAAGGCGAGCGACGCATTCAGTCCGGCGTAGTGCGTCGGGATGTGCGCCGCGCCCAGGTCCACTTCGTCGCGCAGCGCGATGTCGCCGTCGACGATCTCGATCGCTTGCACCTCGATCGGGCGTCCGGGACCGCTGCGCTGCTGCTCGCGCCGCTCGCGCTTGACGAGCGTCCCGAGATCCCAGCGGCCGTCAGGCTCTTTGCCGCCGGCGATGCGCGGCCGCACGACACGCACGCGACGGATGACTACGCCGGGCTGCAGCAGCTCGCGGATGCTGTAGCTCACTTCCACGCGATCGATGGCGATCAGCGTTCGTCCGTCGCGCGAGAGACGGACGCCGTCGAGCGAGAGACCGCGGAAGAGCGATCCGCCGAGCGCGTCGATCTCGAGCGTCGCGCTCAGATACTCGTTCGCCTGACGAACGATCAGTTGTCGAATCTGATTCTTGGCCCAGCCGGTTTCGAGCAGGGTGAGGCCGACGCCGACGGCGATCAGGAGAGCGACGATGACGCCAAGAACTACGCGGACGACGCGTCGGAGCCGAGCCACCTCATATGGATGTTATCAACGGCGCGCGTCAACTGCAGTAGTGGCGTACCAGCTCGAGCAAGCGATCGAAGTCGAGCGGCTTCTTCAGAAAGGCCTCGGCGTCCACGTCTGCCGCGCGCGAGGGATCGAGCGCCGAGAGGATGATCACCGGCACATCCGACACGGCCGGGTCGGCCTGCTGCTTGCGGCGGAATTCCCAGCCGTCCATCACCGGCATCATCAGGTCGAGCAGGATGACCTCGGGGCGCTCGTGGCCGTTGTGCAGATACTCGAGCGCTTCGCGGCCGTTGGAGACGGTGGCGCTGATGTAGCCTTCGAGCGACAGGAGCTGCGCCATCATCTCGCGGAGGTCCGCGTCATCTTCGACGATCAGGACTGGACAGTGAGCGACTGCGGCGGACGCCATTCGATACGATTGCCCCCAAGCTCGACGCTACGTCACGGTGTTATCGGCCTGAACGGCGCTGGATTATAGGACAGCTTCGCCTTCGGCCCAACCCGGCCTCGCGAGTGCACGTCTCATTCCGACGCGCCAACGATCACATCCGGACACGCACAGACAGGCGGAGCGGCGGTCCACGGTACAATCAGCCTCTATGTCACGCATCAAGACTCTGCTTGTGCTTTTCGTGTGTCTTCTCGCCGTCGGCACGCTCGGCGCGCAGCGCCGCGGCGGTCCGCAGCAGCAGGAATCGGCCGGGCCGTTCGGTCCGCTGCGCTGGCGCAGCATCGGTCCGCCGCGCGGCGGACGCTCGATCGCCGCGACCGGATCCGCGACGCGGCCCTATGAGTACTACATGGGTGCGACCGGTGGCGGCTTGTGGAAGACGACGGACGGCGGCGTGACGTGGCGTCCCGTGACCGACGGCCAGATCCACAGTTCGTCGGTCGGCGCCGTGGCCGTCGCGCCGTCGAACCCCGACATCGTTTACATCGGCACCGGCGAGGCGGACATCCGCGGCAACATCATCCAGGGCGACGGCGCGTACAAGTCGACCGACGGCGGCAAGACGTGGACGCACATCGGCCTCGAGGCGACGCAGGTCATCGCAAAGATCCGCGTGCACCCGACCAATCCCGATCTCGTCTACGTCGCCGCGTTCGGCCATCACGCCGCGCCGAATCCCGATCGCGGCGTGTATCGATCGAAGGACGGCGGGAAAACGTGGGAGAAGATTCTCTATCGCGACGACAAGACCGGCGCGAACGAGTTGATCATCGATCCGAACAACCCGCAGGTGCTCTACGTGGCGCTCTGGCAGGCGTACCGCAACGCGTGGGAGATGTCGAGCGGCGGTCCGGGCAGCGGCATCTTCAAGTCGACTGACAGCGGCGATCACTGGACGGAGATCTCGCGCAATCCCGGGTTGCCGAAGGGGACGCTCGGCAAGATCGGGCTGTCGGTGTCGGGAGCCGACTCGAGTCGCGTGTACGCGCAGATCGAGGCGGAGGACGGCGGGTTCTTCCTGTCGAACGACGCCGGCGCGACGTGGACCAAGGTGACCGATCGCCGCGACCTGCGGCAGCGCGCGTTCTACTACACGCGCGTGTACGCCGATCCGAAGGCGAAGGACACGGTGTACGAGCTGAACGTGAACTTCCACAAGTCCACGGATGCGGGCAAGACATGGACGCTGCTGCGGCCGCCGCACGGCGACAACCACGACATGTGGATCGCGCCGAACGAGCCGACGCGGATGATCGAAGCGAACGACGGCGGCGCGAACGTCTCGGTGGACGGCGGCGAGACGTGGACGCCCGAGGAGATGCCGACCGCGCAGTTCTACCACGTGATCACGACGAGCG